>Ga0209902_100029_pt1 | contig 334903 bp, 308 predicted proteins | sample FECB27metaG_FD_188304 | JGI IMG/M metagenome (GOLD analysis project Ga0209902, IMG submission 188304) | Cyanobacterial communities from the Joint Genome Institute, California, USA - FECB-27 (SPAdes) (version 2) | ecosystem: Environmental > Aquatic > Thermal springs > Hot (42-90C) > Microbial...
ACTCCTCGCGGAAAGCCTTGGCCATGTTGTCGGCGACAGGCTTTGTCAGGTAGGAGAACACGGTGCGGTAGCCGGTCTGGACCAGTCCCTCCACAGGCATGCCCGGAACCAGCTTGAGATCGCCTAGACGCGCCCGCTCGCCGTCTGCGAAAGCCACGCGCACCGGGTAGTACTGCATGCCCGAGCGCTGATCCGTCACCAGATCGGCCGCAATCATGCTGACTTTGCCCTTCAGCTCAGGCGTGGTCCGCTGGTTGAAGGCTGACAGGCGCAGCACTGTATCGAGCCCTGGCCGGAGCTGGTCGATATCCTGCGGTGAAACCTTCACCTCGATCGACAGCTCGTCCGCTTCGGGAACGACGAGCATGAGTGGCTCGCCGGCATTGATCACGCCGCCAACCGTGTGCACGATCGACTGGTGCACGACGCCGTCCTGCGGGGCCCGGATGTCGATGCGCTTGAGCTGATCCTCCGCCGTGGTCTTGCGCTCGACGAGTTCCGCGACTTTGGCCTGCACCTCGCGCAGTTCCTTGGACACCTCGCTCCTGAGATCCTGGTCGATCTGGAGAACCTGGAGCGCGGTTTCGCTGATACGCCCCTTGGCTTGCGCGATGTTCGAGATGAGTTGCCCACGCTCTCCCCGCAGCCGCGTCTCCTCCCGCTTGAGAGATGTGACGCGGGTAATCGGCACGAGGTTCTTGCGCCAGAGCTGTTCCACACCCGTCAATTCGTCCTGGATCAGCTGGATTTCGTCCCCCTTAGCCGAGGCCTGCAGCTTGAGGCCATCGATCTGCTCCTGCAGCTGCGCGATGCGCTCCTGCAGCTGCGCCTTCTGGCCCGACCGGGCGACGCGACGATCCTGGAACACATTGATCTCGCCCTGGATCAGGCCAGCGAGCTCGGAATCCTGCAGACGGCTCTTGAACGCTATCGGGAAGACAATGTGTTCCGATCCATCGCGCTCGGCTTCAAGGCGGCTCTGACGGGCGGCCAGCTCGTCAAGGCTCTTTGAGACCATCGACAGGCTCGCCCGTGACACGGTCTCGTCAAGGCGGACCACCACGTCGCCTGCCCTGACCCGGTCGCCATCGCGGGCGAGAATCTCGCCGACAACGCCACCGGTGGGGTGCTGAACCTTCTTGACGTGGCTGTCGACCACGACGGATCCCGGCGCCACCACGGCTCCGGAGAGTTCCGTAACGGCAGCCCAGCCTCCGAGACCGCCGACGAGGAAGAAGGCGGAGGAGAGGCCCACCAAAGAGTAACGACGGATGGCCGCGCGGGCACTTGTTTTGCGTTCGGACTTCATGACAACCCCCAGATCCTAAACGGCTTTCAGCGAAGTGGCGGTAGCCACCCGTGGCTCGGCGCTTTGCGGGGCCGGAACCGCACGCAACACCTTGCTCAAGACTTCTTCCTTCGGGCCGAAGCTCTGCATCCGCCCTTCGCCCATCACGAGCACCAGATCGACACCGGCCAGCGCACTCGGCCGATGAGCGATGACCACCACGACGCCGCCTCGCGCCCGGATGCTCATGATTGCAGCTGTCAGGGCCTGCTCACCCTCGTTGTCGAGGTTCGAGTTCGGTTCGTCGAGAACCACGAGGAAGGGATCCCCGTAGAGAGCACGGGCGAGAGCCAGGCGCTGACGCTGCCCGCCGGACAGGGCGGCGCCCGCCTCGCCCACCTGCGTCTCGTAGCCATCAGGCAGTTGCAGGATCATCTCATGAACATTGGCGGCTTTGGCGGCGGCGATGATGGCTTCGGCCTTTGGCTGCGGATCGAAGCGCGCGATGTTCTGCGCCACGGTTCCGGCAAACAGCTCCACGTCTTGCGGCAGATAACCGATATGATGGCCGAGATCCTCCGGCAGCCATTGCTCGACGGCAGCGCCGTCGAAGCGAACCTTGCCGCGCCAGGTCGGCCATACGCCAACGATCATGCGGGCGAGCGAGGACTTACCCGAGGCGCTGGGGCCGATGATGCCCAGACCGCTTCCGGCCCGCAGCTCGAAGGACACATCCTGCACCGAGAACCTCTGTCCGCCGGGCGCTCCGGCACCGGCATTCTCGATCGACAGGATGGACCGGGGCGCCGGAAGCTTCAGGGGCTCGTCAGTCTGGGCATTGGCCTCGAGCAAAGCTTTGAGCCGGCGCCAGCCCTGGCGAGCGCTGACGAAGCCTTTCCAATTGCCGATGGCGAGTTCAACCGGTGCCATGGCGCGCGAGGTCAGGATCGAGCTGGCGATCATGATGCCGCCGGTTGCCTGTCCGTCGATGACTAGATAGGCGCCGATGGCGAGCACCATGGATTGCAGCAGCATCCGCAGCACCTTCGATATGGCGCCGAAGCCGCCTGCCACATCGGAGGCCCGCTGCTGGTGGGACAGGTAGCTGGCATTCGCATCTCCCCAGCGCACGCCGATCCGCTGGGCCATGCCCATGGCCTGGACCACCTCCGCGTTCCGGCGCGCGCCCTCGGAGATCCCGTTACGCACGAGGGCTGCGCTCACGGCTGCTTTCGATGCCTCCTTGGTCATCATCTCCGTCAACAGCGTGATCACCACGAGGAGGCATGCACCGCCCAGGGCCGCAAGGCCAATCCAGGGATGGAAGGCAAAGCAGATGAACAGATAGAGCGGCATCCAGGGCAGATCGAAAAGTGCGGACGGACCGCCACCGGCGAGAAAGGCCCGGAGCTGGTCGAGATCGCGCAGGGGCTGCTGCCCGTCACCATCGACCTTGCCCTTGAGAGGCGCCTTGAGCTGCCCCTGGAAAATTTGCTGGCTCAGGTCCTCGTCGATGGCTGCGCCGACGCGCGCCATGATCCGGCCGCGGAGTGCATCGAAGAGACCTTGGAAAAGGTAGAGCACCACGATGATCACAGAAAGGCCGACGAGAGTGGGGATACTCTGGCTTGGCAGAACCCGGTCGTAGACTTCCATCATGAAGATGGAGCCCGAGAGATAAAGCAGGTTGATCAGGCCGCTCAACACTGCGACGCCCAGGAAGGCACCGCGACAGGAGACCATGATGCTAAGACGCTTCTTGAGAGGGCTGGTCATCGACTTGTACCTTGGGAATCTTGCGTCATGGAAAGTGCCTTTGACGGCACCGGACTTGTTTGAGTAACCCCGCCGGGAGCTTTGGGGGGCATAGCTCCCGGCGAGGTCAAACCGATGTCGGGTCAGCGTCAGAAGATGAAGTCGCTGCTGTCGAGATCGGATTCCTTGACGCCGTTAAGGACGAGGATCGCTGAGGCATGAGCGATCGCGATGCCCTGGGTGGTGTCCATGAACGTCACGTCTGCCATGGAGCTGACCCCTGAGAGACCGCTCACATCGATCCTGTCATGACCAACGCGGAAGTCGGTCACAACGTCTGTGCCATGCTTCTTGTCGAACACGAACACGTCGTCGCCAGAGCCACCCGTAAGCCGGTTGTTGCCGCCACCCCCGTCAAGACGGTCGTCGCCGGACCCGCCATGCAGGCGATCGTTGCCCTTCCCACCGGAGAGGTGATCGTCGCCACGTCCGCCTTCGAGCTTGTCGTTGCCAAACCCGCCATACAGCTTGTCGTTGCCGGCCATGCCCTTGAGCATGTCTTGGCCGCCTCCGCCCTTGAGGACGTTGTCTCCGCCGTTGCCGATAAGGCTGTTGCTCAGGCTGTTGCCTGTAGCGGTCAGGTTAGACGAACCGGTGAGCACGACTTTCTCGACGTGAGTTCCAGCCAGGGAGTAGGACACGCTCGCCTTGACCGTATCGATGCCCTGATTGCGACCCTCGTGGACCCGGTCGTTGCGATCATCAACGATGTAAGCGTCGTTGCCGCGACCACCCCACATCCTGTCGGCACCGGCACCACCATCGAGATGGTCGTGGCCGTTACCGCCCCTGATCTGGTCGTCTGCATCGTCTCCGACCAGCCGATCCTGACCGCGGCCGCCCGTCACCGACATGGGAGCCGGTTTGTCGACCGTGATGGACACCTTGCCTTCGGTGTAACCGCCCTGACCATCCGAAACCATATAGGTGAAGGATGCCTCGCCGGTGAAGCCGGCTCGCGGCGTGAAGGTGATGGTTCCGTTGCTGTTGAGAACAACCGTCCCGTGCTCGTCCTCGTCAAGTTCGACGATCGAAAGCGTTCCACCATCAAGGTCGAGGTCGTTGGCGAGCAGTTGCGCTGCCGTCAGCTGGAGCACTTCTCCTTTTCTGATCGTAAACCGGTCGTCGGTGACAACAGGCTTTTTGTTGTCGTTCGGCTGGTGGTTGTCGTCCGGATCCTCCTCGTGCTCATGGTCGTCATCATCGCCATGATCCCTGATGACCGGATCCTCTTCGCTCCGGTAGGTGACCGAATGGGTGGCGCTCGCCAGAGTGATGGTCCCATTGGCGTTCACCGTCTTGGTATAATCCGCGGCGCTGAGCCCGGGCGCCAGTTCGATCACATCCTGAGCCCGTAGCGTTCCGACGATGGTATCGTGACCGCCATTGGACTTGAACACCACGCGATGAGCCGACTGCAGAGAGGTGATGTCGACCGTGTCATCTCCTCCTGTTCCCTCCAGTGTGATGGTGCTGGTCAGCAGGCTGGTTCCAGCGAAGTTGCCGATCGGCAGGAAGGTGTCGCCTCCGCCCATGCCGTTGATCACGATTTCCTCGATGTTATCGAGCTCGGCAACGATCGATGCAGCGTTGGTACCATTGCGAGTGACGACGATTTCCGTAGCCCCGTTGATCTGGGCCGCGGAGTTGCCCGGAACTGCCAACCATTCGGCCCGCGAGTAGATGCGGAAGGTTTCAGCAGCCGTAGACCCTTCCAGCCTGTATGTGTCGGTCCCGGTCCCACCATCGACCCGGTCCCTCCCGCCGGTGCCAGCAACCTGAACGACCAGGTCGTTGCCGGTACCTGCGGCGACCGTGTCGTTGCCGGCACCACCGAAGACGGTGTCGTTGCCGCCGGAGGCGTCGACATTCGTGCCGGTATTATTGACCAGGATTATGTTGCCGGCGTTGTTACCGGTAAGTGTCCCCACGTTGTCGCGGGTGATTGTAGCGCGTCCAGTGTCAGTGGCGTTGGCAGCGCCGGTGCCATCATTGACTACGTAGTCGAAAGTACCGCCTGTGCCGGTAGCCTGATCGATCACTGTCACCGAGCCTGGATTAGTGCTCAGCGAAACGCTCGCGAGAGAGTTGCTGATGATGCTAGCAGAGGCGATGTCCAGAGTGTTTCCGTCAACGTCCAGATCATTTGCCAGCAGCACCCACTTGGGTATCACAATCGGCTCGGTCGTGAAGTTCGTGAAGATGGAGTCATCTCCAGCTTCAGGCCTGTCATTGACTGCCGTGACAGTGATCGTCGTCGTGGCGACGTTGCTGTTCAGGAAGCCATCATTGACCGTTACCGCAATCGTCCGCTGTCCCTCCGCAGGGTTCTGTGAAGTGCTACGGTAGGATACCGCCTGGATGGCATCCTGATAGGCGGCCGTTGACGCTGTACCCGTGAGGGTGACGGTGATCGTCCCCGGCAGGGTGCTGACAATGGTTCGCGTGATTCCTGTCGGAAGCGTGCCGACGAGGAGTTCATCGCCAAGCTGGGCATTGGTCAGAACAATCCGTGCCGATGCGATCTCACCGCTGTTCTCCACGATGCCAGGACCATCCGCAATGGTGATCGGCGCACCTCCTTCGGTGAAGTTGCTTGAAAGGTTCACTGACGGATTTGGATCCGGCAGAGCAGGTCGTACGACAAGGTTGTCGATACTGACGCCTTCGCCCGCATTCATGCTGGTCCCAGCGAACTTGATCTTAGCATCGGCACTGAATGGACCAGTCAGAGTAAAGGTGTAGCGCTGGTTCCCTCCGTCGCCTCCAATCGTCGCCAGAGACACGAAGTTAACCCCATCGGCTGCGAAGAAGAACTGGACGTTCTCGCCCGCATCCAAGTCATCGGGATCGGCATCGAAGCTGATCGTCACCGATCCTGCTGTCGAGAGATTGACGCTACGAGTGATTTCGGCACCGTCGGCAACGCCGGCCGTATTGGACCCTACGAACTGCAGCTGGTTGGTCGAGAACAGGTTCAAGAACCCTGTCGGCGCATCGAGCTGGATTTGCCCGGTGGTCAGCCCGCCGCTGTCATTGGCTTCGACCCAGTCTGGTCCCCAAGCCGTTGCACCGTCCGAATTACCCCAGCTCCGGTCATCGAAATCGTCCCGATAATCGAGATAGTCGAAGGCACGCAGCTTGAGATCCGGCGGAGAAAGGACAAGATCACCGTCGGCGAAGCGCAACACCTCGATGTTGGATAGCCGGTCGGTTCCATCTGAGATACGGTTGCTTCCCGTCAGCGGATCAATGCCTTCCGTCACCGTGACGTGCCGGATGGTAATGCTGCCGTCTGCATTGCTCGTGATAGCATAGTTTGCCCGAACGTCGTTGTAGACAGCGATGTCGGTATCCCCCGCTCCATCGTCCTTGACGATCTCACGGACAATCGAGAGAGCACTCGGTTTGATCTCACCGCTGAGCATGAGTGAGTTAAGCGTTTTTCCAGAGAATTCCGGCGCTTCGCCAAGCACAGGCCGCCCATCCTTGTAATCAGCGATGGCGTAAACCTTTCCGCCCATGCTGTCGGCTGTGTATTCCGCTCCATTGTGCACGATCTTGATACGGACGTTCAGCCAGCGGTCACCGTCGATTACGTCATCGCCGGCCCTTCCCTGCAGAATATCGCTGCCGCCGCCGCCGAGGAGAATGTTACCGTGGAACACGTTCTTCACCGTGCCCGTGCTGTCAGCCCAATACCTGTCCTGGCGCAACAGGTCCGGAGTCACGATCTGGTTCAGACCTGCAATCCGAGCAATACCTGCCTCGTCCAGCTCGTTGGACCTGAAGGTGGAGTCAGCATTGGCACCAGGAACGGGTTCCGCATTCGGGTCACCGCGATTGTCACCTTTCAGCACGTCGTTCTTGTCCCAGCCTGAAAGGGCCTCAACCTGGTCGAAACGATTGCGGAGGATGTCCTGCTCGTCAGTGGTGAAGATGGGAGTCAGCAGATCGGCATCTGCTGCTTTGTTGCTCCCCTTGTAGGTGGACCAGTCGTAGCCGAACATGCCCTCGTTACGCATGACGCTCTCGCCCTGGACCATGATATCGTCGCCGGACTCGGCGTCGAAATCGTGCTCGTCTTGGCCAGCGAACATAACGTCGTGGCCAATGATGGTCGAGTTGAAGTTCAGCTCGGAGTTGTCACCGGCTGTCGTGTCGAATCCGGGGCCCGCCTCGATCCAGTCATCGCCTTCATTGCCGAGGAGGAAATCTCCGCCCTCCCCACCCATGATGAAGTCATTGCCGGTTCCGCCGAACACCTCCTTGCCGTCAGGGCCGGCTACCAGATAGTCGCGTCCTTCATTGCCGAAGACCAGGGCGAGGCCACTGCCGCCATGGATAACGTCGTCGCCAGCCTCACCATGAAGCATGTCGACCTCACCGATATCCGTGCCGGAATTGGTGATGATGTCGTTGCCTTCACCGCCGTGGATCTTGTCGACGCCGTATCCCGCTTCGATGGTGTCGTCGCCACCCATAGCCCAAACCGAGTCGTCGCCGCCGCCGGCCACTATCTTCTCGGCATCCTTCGTGCCTTGCATGAGGACGTGATCAAGGCCGTTATAACGGATGTACTCGGCCTTTCCGTCACCATTAGCGTCGATGCGCTCGACAAGTTTCGAAACAGCCTCGAGGTAGGGATCATCGTGTGTCGGATCAACGTACCCGAACTTGTCCTGGATCGCCTTGTCGACATACATAACATGATCTGGCACTGAGAAAATATCGCCGGGTAGGGCGTAACCCAGTTCTCCAAGATCAGTGTTGTTCAGCACCATCTTGGCGAAGGAGTTGTTCTCAAGCTCGTTCAGGAAGTTGAGGCCCTGAACGCGGGACAGGTAATAGAAGCGATCGGCATTCTGGAGGTTTTCCAGCTGAAGCTCGAAGATGAACGAGAAGGTGGAGCCGAGCATGCCGCCGAAGGCCATCTTCTTCTCGGCCATGCCGCCGACCCAGAGGTCAACGTCTTCGAGGCCGCCAAGCTTTTGAGCATAAGGACCCGTGCCGTTGAGGAAGGCCTGACGGTCCGCCTCATTGAGGCTCGGATCGCCGAACACGAGCTTCATGGCTGCGTCGCGCTTCGCCTCCGCAGTGGTTGCAGCCGTGATCGTTTGATGCGTGCCGTAGGCAGCGATGAAATTCACGATCGAGGCCGGGTTCTTCAAGTTAAGCATGAAGTCCGTCCAGCTCGTATAAGCATCGAGCTGAGTATCGCCGTTCGCTATTGCCTGGAACTCGCGCCGGGCCTGGTTGAGCGGCGGTATTCCGGTGTCTCGGCCACGAGCAATGTTGAGAGCCGCGAGGTCGAGCGGAATGCCGAGCAGCTTATTCCGGAGAACATCCGTCACGAACTCGTCGATTTCATTGCCGACCTGACTGGTCATGCCGCGGACGATTGCGCCGGCAGCCGTATCATGGCTGATGCCCTCCCCGCCGAATGCCAGCGGGTTCAAGAAGGCATCGAAGAGGTTCATCGCCGTCAGATCGCCGTCGTTGTCGATAAGGTCGACCGTCTCGCGAAGCATCGAGTGGCCGAAGCGGTACACGACGTGAGCGAATTCGGCGAAGATCCCCGGATTGACGTCGATTGACGCATTGAAGACGAAGGCGTCGACATCCGGCTGGATCTTGCGGGCGAATTCCTCGAAGACAAGATGCTGGTACTGCATCTCAGTCGTGAAGCGTGCGGCCTGGAAGAGGCGGGCACCATCCCATTTCAGGGCATTAATGGCTTCCTGAGTAGTCGGAATTGCCGTTACATCCTCGCGCAACCACTCGTTCAGGAAAGCCAGATCTCCAGATTCCAAGGCCTTCGCCTTCACCTGCTCGACCACATGGTTGTGTTCGGAGTGGAACACGTGGTGGACAGCAGAAAGACCGATATTCTCGTTGCCGCGGCCGTCACCCGTGATGTAGTGCGCGTCGAGCATCTCATTATCGTAGGCAGTCTGGCCGCCACGAGTATTGAAGCCGCCGCTATAGCCCACCGCTGCGTCACCGTCTGCCTGAAGTACACCGGCTAGGAAGACGGGCGCCGCGGCATGAGCGATGTCATCCAGGAAGGCATGGCCGGTCCGGATGGCACCGGCTGTGGAAATCGGAGCAGCAGGGTTGCCCTCCTCGATGACATCATCGCCGCCACCGGGTTTTCCATCACCGCCAAAGGATCTCACGATCTGCGGATAGCCGTTCTCGCCGCGGATGAAGTTTCCATATTCATCCATGAGGAAAAGCGGAACATTCGTCACATCGGCATCAGTCAGTTCGATGCCGAGCTTCTCGCGCGCCTGATCCTTGACCTCCTTCCAGGTCGCCAATCCACGTGCGCCGGACAGCATCTTACCCGTCGCAACCGGACCGTCATCGGTCATTTCATACTCGCGCATGAACAGTTGCTTCGAGGAATGTGAACTGTACGTCTGGTTCTGATCCACCCAAGCCGTGGTCAGGTTTGCAGGATCGGTCGGCGCGCGGGTAAGAACCATGAAGTTCGTGTGCGGGCTGTTCGGATTGTACAGCGGATCATCCGGCTGCAGCGGGATGTAAATCGTACCGTTGCCGCCCTTGGTGACCAGATCGAGACCGTGGTCGAAGAATTGACCGAAGAGAGTGAACCAGCTGTTGTAGGGAGCAGAGAGCCCTTCGTCCGACGCAACGTTGGGGAGAACCACGCTCCCATTCTCGACCTCGACGCCGTGCTTGGCCAGGACACCGTCCAATGCGGTTTGAGCGGCAGTAGCAGCCCCATTCGCGTCGGCGCTCGCATTCTGCGCCTGAGTGAGAGCATTCTGTGCAGCTGTCAGCTGACCCTGAGCCTGCGTGGCTAGATCTGCCGCAGCCTGAGCGGTCGTGCCGGAGGCATCAGCCTTCTGCTGAAGGGTATTTGCAGTGCCTTGCTTCTCATTGAAGAGGTTCTGTGCGGCCGTATTGGCTGCGGTAGCCTCATCAATGAGCGTCTGCTGCTCGTCGTCTGGAATTTCGTCGCCGGTCAGACCTTCGAGCACGGCCAAGGTGGCATCAGCGTCGGATTTGGCAGCATTGGCCTCAGCGAGGGCCAGCTGATAAGCGGCAGCATCTGCGGCGGCCTCGCTCTGAGCGGCGGTAGCAGCGTTCTGAGCCGCCATGGCCGCTGTCTGGGCTTGATTCACTGCCTGCTGAAGTGCCGGAATTCCCCCCGCGGCAGATCCAGCATTGGTCTTGGCCAGATCGAGCGCAGCCTTGGCCGCGCGGATCTCATTGAGCGCTGGCATAATGGCCGGGCCTGTGACCCCAGCATAGTTCAAGGCCGCGTAAATAGCCGCCGGATTGTCCAAAGTCTGGTCGACGATCAGGTTGGAAATGATGCGCGGATCGGCATCGACGAGAGTTCCTCCCCCGAGCCCGGAAGGATCAGAGGGGAGACCCATCTCCTGATAGTTTCCGTCCGTCAGAGTGACGGCTCGCGTGGATCCCTGCCCGAATGTGATGCTGTCGCCATCGTTCTCATTGCGCCAGTAAGGATTTGTGATGCGCAGGAATTCCGTGTCTGCTGCGCCCCAATCATTGCGGCCTTCAACGATGTTGTTCCAGCTTCCGTCTACAGTCCGCAGGCCGTAGGGAGAAAGCGTGCTGGGGATCGCGAGAGGCAGCGCGGCGAGCTGCGCTGGAGTCGCAGTCTCATAGAAGGCGCGATCAGTGATGACGTTACCGGTCTCGTCGAGCCTGATCTGATTGAGCGGCGTGCCATTGGAATGTGCTTCGGCGATCTTGATCTGCTTCAGCATGAATTCGAGATCGTGCTTGACGAGATTAACCATAGTTGTCCCCTCCGGTTTTGTTGCCGCAACATTGACGGCACCTGGAGACATTCTGGTCAGATTCAGAGACGGTTAACTACACGGGCTGAAGTCCTAAGAACAACGCTGGCACTATCGTCCGATACTGGTCTCAAGGCCCTATCAGACCTTGGTCGGTAAGCCGACTATGGTCGTATGTGGGTTCTTTCTACAGTTGAGAGCTAAAGGGCATTGAATAGTCATTGATATTTTTTATCAGACTATAAACCCATGATCGCATTGAGATATCCGTCATCCCGAACCGATCCTCTAGGAAAGAATGCGTCGCTATCCAGAGGCTCTACCTCTTCGGGATAGTATTTACCCGCTGGGGAGATAGGATCTACTTTGATCAAGTCTCTGTGGCCTTGGCACCAATAAGCCGGACCCGGGACTGGGGGATCTCTACCGTGTACGCTTCGAGTGACAGAAGCCTTGATTGCGCTCCAGAGGGCGGGAACACGCGTGGAAGAACTGTCTCTGGGCAATTCCTCATCATGGCTTTTGCGGTCATGGTCGTCGGCATGGTCGCCATGGGAACTTTGGTGACATGGCGAATCGAAAAGAGCGTAACGACTGTGAAGGCCGCGTCGGCCGCCTTCTCAGTCAACAACTTCATCGCCCCCTATGTGCAAGAACTCGCCTCAAGCGAAAGGCTCTCACCGGCGAGCATCGAAAATCTAAAAAGCGCGATTGATCGCTCCGGCCTCCGCACTGAGGTGATGTCTCTTAGTATTTGGAGACAGGACGGTCTCGTTGCCTATAGCGACGAGCTCCATCTCATCGGGCAAAAATTTTCAAGGAATCCCGGTCTGCCGCAAGCGTGGTCTGGAGCTGTTCAGGTACGGTTTGGGAATGCTGGCATACCCACTATTCAGGTTTTCGCGCCGGTTTGGGACCGCATGACAGGAGCGGTCATCGCAGTCGTCGAGCTGCATGAGCGTGTAAGCGCTCTGGATGCTGAGCTTGTCACTTCGAAATGGCAGATCTGGCTCGCCACCGGCCTGATCACCCTGAACATGATGGGCTGCCTGTTCGTGGTTGTGTCTCACAGCAGCCGGATTATTGAGAGGCAACGCCTGGCGCTAATTGAGAGAGTGTCTCAGCTATCCGACCTCCTGCACCAAAACAGTCTTCTGAAAGGCCGCATCGAACGTGCCGCACGCAAGGCCACCGAGGACAACGAGCGCCTACTCCGCCGAATGGGCTATGATCTTCATGACGGAGTTGCCCAGTTAATCAGCCTTGCACTTCTGCGGCTCGATAAGATCAAAAGGTCGCCGCAGGAGAGTGACAACCTACACAGAATCCACAAGGCCTTATCGGATGCCCTCAGTGACATTCGCCATATCTGCAAGGGACTGCTCCTCCCGGAGGTTCGGAGCATGACACTCCAGGAGGCGCTGCTGTTCATGATCCGCTCGCATGAGCGCAGAACCGCAACAACCATTGACTGCACCATTGCCGAACTTCCGGAGCAGGCTCCTGAGTTCGTAAAGATCGCATTGTGTCGTTTCATCCAAGAGGGTTTGAACAACGCCTACAAGCATGCGGGCGGCAGCGGGCAGCGGGTCGACGTTGCATGGGACGGCGCCCGCATCACGGTCGAAGTCGCGGACCAGGGTCCAGGCATGTATGACGCGGAGACCGGCATCCGGGAGTCAGGGCTCGGCTTAGCGGGCCTACGGGATCGGATCGAGAGCATCGGAGGGGATGTAGTGATAACGAGCGCACCGGATGCGGGAACACGCATCAAGGCCTCCCTCCCCCTCATGGTGGAGATGTGCGATGCAGCGTAAGATCCGGGTCGGAGTTGTCGACGACCATCCGCTTTACCGTGACGGAGTGATCTTCGCCCTCGAGTCCGAAGCCGACATGGAAATCGTTGCTCAGGGAGAGACCGCTGGCGATGCCTACCAGATCGCTCTCGATCAGTCTCCCGATGTGCTCCTGCTGGACATGAACATGCCGGGCGGCGGCATCAACGCGGTTGCCAAGATCGCTCTGAGGTGCCCCTCGACGAAGACGCTCATGTTGACGGTCGTCGATGACGAAGATGAAGTGCGCAGCGTTTTGCGTAAGGGAGCTCAGGGTTACCTGTTGAAAGGAACAAGCAGCTCCGAACTGGCCACCGCGATCAGGATCGTCAGCACGGGCCAGAGCTATGTGTCACCCAGCTTTGCCGCTCGGCTCATCATGTCTCGAGGCGCTGAGGAGAGCGAGGCAAGAGATGCGACGGGAAGGTTTCCCGAACTGTCCGAGAGAGAGGTTCAGATCCTGTTGCTGATCCATCGCGGCCTCAGCAACAGGCTCATCGGCGACGAACTTGGCCTGACCGAGAAGACAGTTAAAGGCTACGTGACGAGCATCATGGAAAAGCTCCACGTCCGAAACCGAGTGGAGGCAGCCATGGTTGCTGCCGAGCGGACTGTCGTTAGAAAGCAGTGACTCTGGTCACTCTAAAACACGAGGTTTATTGGGCGATCTGCCGAGGAACTGACCTAGTTCATAAGGCTTTACAAGATGCACCACGTCGCAGCATTTCTACCCTCTTGGCCAACGCACTTAATCCGCCTGCGTATAACCCTTTCGAGCTAGTCCCTAAGGGTTCCTATGACACTATTCCCGCAATTTATAGTTATTGCTAAGTATTTTAAGAATTTATTATCATACAATTATTGGCAATGCTCATCCAAAGCATCAAGAGGCAAGTGAATATCTGCCTAAGCCATATAAGTAAGTGCTATTGGAACTGGGGGGCTCCAATGAAACAAGGCGTTCGTGTCTGCGTGGTGGACAAACACCCGCTCTTTCGTGACGGCGTGACCCTCGCGTTGAACTCTCAAGCAGATGTTGAGATCGTCGGCCATGGATCTTCCATCGAGGATGCTGTCCGCCTTGCGCAGGAGCGTATGCCGGATGTCATGGTGATCGACACCGGCACGCTCGGCCGAAGCATCGAAATCATCGAGACAATCATTCAGCAGGATCCCAGAATTGGCATTCTGCTTCTCGCCGACAATGCTGAGGAGGAGCATGTCTATGCTGCCTTGAAGCGGGGGGTCCGCGGCTACATTCTGAAAGGCGCCAGCCGGGCGGAACTGCTTCAGGCGGTTCTGGTGCTGGGACAGGGACAAAGCTTCATATCACCGAGCCTTGCGGCAAAACTGCTCATGCGCTCGAGCACTGGGCATTATGTCGAGGTGAAAGCCAGCAGTCCGAACCTTCCACACCTGACACCGCGCGAGCGCCAGATCCTCTCCATTCTCGTCCAGGGTCGGAGCAATAAGGAAATCGGCAATACACTGGATCTGAGTGAAAAGACCATCAAGCACCATCTGACCAACATTCTCCAGAAGCTGCGCGTGCGCAACCGCGTCGAAGCCGCGCTCATGATGTCTAATCATATGCCGCAGCATCAGCCTCACTCCTGAGTGGACCCGCTGATACTGCCGAATGGATGATGATCGGCCCCTGCCATTGAGGTATTGCCGGCTGTAATGCCGTGATGGGCACAGGTTCGACTTCATCCTCCTTGAAGGCGTCACTGCATCAGATCTCGGCAGCGACTTCGTCTTCCGATACTCATCTGCTGAGACAGAATGGTTCTGTCAGGAGTGCGACCACAGGGCTCCTGCGAGAATTCACCAATCTGGAGCGTATCAGTTGATCGAGGTGCTATGAACCGCTTTCGGTCAAGATCCTGAGCGTGTGATGCGTTCAGGATGAGTAAAGACCTCAAAGGACTCGCCGCGTGCCACGGCCACAAGGGTAAGCCCACAACCCTCCGCGACCCTGACGGCTAAGGCTGTGGGAGCTGAGATCGCTGCAATGATCGGGGCTCCCATACGGGCTGCCTTCTGGACCATTTCCACCGACACGCGACTCGTCAGAAGCACCATGCTGGCAGAGCAGGACTCACCGGATTTTGCGAGCGATCCGGCGAGCTTGTCGAGTGCATTATGCCGCCCGACATCCTCACGGATGGCGATCAAGCCCTGTCCGGGCCGCCAGAGAGCCGCCGCATGGATGGCTCGAGCTTCTTTGTTAAGTCGCTGTGCATCGGACAAGTCTGCCATGGCGGCGGCGATTGCCCCCGGAGGCAGATGGAGAGTGCCGACGACTCTTGATGCTGGTCGTACGGCCTCTGCCAACGACTCCACCCCGCATAATCCGCAGCCGACAGGCCCGGCCATGGCACGGCGCCTAGACTGGTAGGCGCCGCGGCAGGTCTCCCGGAGCCACATTCTGACCTCGTAACCAAGATCGTGCTCGACGACCTCCACGGAGGCGAGGTCCCCCGGCTCGGCAATGATCCCTTCCGCCAGACTGAAGCCGAAGGCGAAGTCCTCTAGGTCAGCGGGACTGGCCATCATCACCGCGTGGGTGGACCCGTTATATGTGAATGCCACCGGGGTCTCTTCCGGCAGCACGCGCTCTCCGGCGACGAACGCCCCCTTGGCTACGCTGGTCTGCGGCAGTCGGATGACTGGCTCCAGATGAAGGCTCATTCCGCAGCCTCTGGCAATTGCTTTTGCTGGAGGGTGATGCGGATCGGGATCGATTTCGCCGCCGGCACCTTGCTCTTGTCCGCGTGATGCCAGACCGGGATCAGGGGATTGCATTCGGGGTAATAGGCCGCGCAGCATCCTTCGGGAATTTCATAAGGTGTGACACGCAACCCGCTCACCTGACGCATGATACCGTCATCAACAGCTGTCGTGAGGGTGACCATGTCTCCCTCCTGGAGGCTCAGCCGGGCGATGTCGTTGCGGTTCATGAAGAGCACCATGCGGGTGCCCCTCACACCCCTGAAGCGATCGTAATAACCATAGATCGTCGTGTTGAACTGATCGTTGGAGCGCACCGTCATGAGATTGAAGACGTCGCGATCGGTCTCGGCGATGCCGAGATCGGCTTGAAGGCTCTGTGGCACCACGAAGTTCGCTTTCCCGGTCTTTGTCTTCCAGCGCCGCTCCCGCGCTGCAATAGGGCGATGGAAGCCCCCTGGCTTCCACATGCGCTCGTTGAATGCGCGGAAATCCTCCGGGTAGGTTTCCTCGATAGCGTCCCGAACACGAGCGTAGTCAGCCACCCAATCGTCCCAAGGCACCTTGGGATTGGGCGGGAGAGTTGCTTTGGCAAGTTCTGCCACGATCCGCGGCTCGGACAGCAAGTTGGGGCTTGCAGGCTTCGCAATGCCCTTGGAGCCGTGAATGCAAGCCGTCGAGTCCTCGACCGCCACAGTCTGGGGACCCGTCGCCTGTTCATCGATCTCGATACGTCCGAGACATGGAAGGATGTAGGTGACTTCGGTCGGTATCAGGTGATTGCGATTGAGCTTGGTCGAGATCTGCACGGATAGCCGCAAGCGCGTCCAGGCCTCCTCGAGGGCTGCCGTCTCCGGCGCCGCGCGCACGAAGTTCCCACCGAGCGCGACGAAGGCCTTCACCTCGCCCTTGATGATGCCCTCGCAGGCCTCCACCGTGGTCATACCTTTCCAGCGTGGCGGCTCGAAGCCGTACTGCTCCTTGAGCTTGTCGAGCGGCACGAGCTCGGGCTTCTCCGCGATGCCGACCGTGCGCTGGCCCTGAACGTTGGAGTGGCCGCGCACTGGGCAGATGCCGGCACCCGGTTTGCCGATGTTCCCTCGGAGGAGCAGCAGGTTGACCAGCATCTGCACGTTCTCGACGCCTGCCTTGTGCTGGGTGAGGCCCATGCCGTAGATGCCAATAACGGCGTTTGCGCGGGCATAAGCCGTTGCCGCAGCTTCCAGTGTCGAGCGGGAAAGACCCGAGCGCCGCTCCAATTCGGGCCACTGTGCCTGCCGGGCAGCCTGCGCGAACTCCTCGAAGCCATGAGTGTGCTCGGCGATGAAGGCGTGATCGAGCACCGGCTTGCCTCCGGTGGTCCGGGCCTTGTCGTCGGCCTCGATCAGGATCTTGGCCATTCCCATGAGTGCCGCGATGTCTCCGCCGATCTTCACTTGATGATATTGCGACGAGATCCGGGTTTCTGACCCCGTCAGCATCTCGGTCGGCGCCTGCGGATTGGTGAAGCGCTCCAGGCCGCGCTCCTTCAAGGGATTGAAGGTGATGATGGGCACGCCGCGCTTGGAGGCCTCTTGGAGCGGATGCAGCATGCGGGGGCTGTTGGTGCCGACATTCTGGCCGAAGAACAGGATGCAGTCCGTCAACTCGAAATCATCGAGGATCACCGTACCGACAGGAACGCCGATGCTCTCGGGAAGCGCCACCGACGTGCTCTCATGGCACATGTTGGAGGAATCCGGCAGGTTGTTGGTGCCGTAGAGCCGGGCGAAGAGCGCCCACATGTAGGACGTCTCAAGCGAAGCCCGGCCTGAGGCATAGAGCACCACCTGACGCGGATCGAAGCCTTTCAGCTCCTGGCCGATCTCCTGGAAGGCTTTGTCCCAGCTGACGGGGACGTAGGTATCGGAAGCACTGTCGTACCGCATAGGGTGAGTCAGGCGGCCGGCTTCCTCGAGATCGTGGTCCGACCACGTCCGCAGCTCGGAAAGGGTGTGCTTGCCGAAGAATTCGGGCGTCACCCGCTTCGTGGTGAGTTCCCAGGCGGTCGCCTTGGCGCCGTTCTCGCAATATTCGAAGGGGTGCGGGTCGGCCGGCTTGGCCCAGGCGCAGCTGACGCAAGCATAACCGTCAGGCTTGTTCTGTTTGAGCAGAATGGCGTTGCCGCTGACCAGCCGCCCCTCCTTGGCCAGGATGCTTTCGACGGAGCGTACGGAGCCCCACCCGCCTGCAGGACCTAGATAGGGCTTGATCTTGGGTTCATCGCTCATCTTGGGCAGCCTCCCGCTTGCCGCCGTTGATCCGCGGCGTTCAACCTAATCTATGTAAATGACCGGGAGGCGGGCCCGTTCAAGTGGGCTCAGGCACCCCTGGTCAGGTCAGACGTCCACGGGCTGCGACGGGCAGTTCACCGACGATCTCATTCCCGCGCACCGTTACTAGGCGATCCACCATGTTGACTACGACACACACATGATTGGGAACGACCCGGACGACGTCGCCGACATTCGGACGATCATTGCAGCCGGACAAATCCAGGAACCCATGCTCTTCTGCAAAGCGGGCAATCTTGGCCTGCGGATGCTCAAGGATGAGGCCATGCCCCTCCAGTCCGCCGGTATCGCTCGTCAGGGTTTTCGATCCCGAGTCGAGAATGCCCCGCTCGTGTGACGCCCGGCTCACAACGGTGGCATAGACGGTCAGAGCACAATCCTGCAGTTGCGCGACGCCTGCTGCCAGCATCATTCGATCATTGAACACCGATGTCCCAGCCCGATGCTCCGTCACGCCCTTGATCTTGCCCAGGTTCAGGAGGTTGGGTGTCCCGCCCGATGACACGATCTGCGGCTCAAAGCCCAGGTCACGGATCCCGGCCATGGCTGCATCGAGAAAGGCCTGTGTCTCGTCCATGGCGTTTTCCGGCGGGTACAGCATGAACCCGGCGAAGGACAGTCCCGGACGCGATGCGATGTCCTTCGCCAAGGCCACGGCCTCTGCGACCGTCTCGACCCCTGCCCGCTTGCGCCCGGTGTCGCACTCCACCACCACGCCCAAGTCTCGCCCGGCAATGGCGGCAGCTTTCGGCAAGCCCGCCACCACGGTAGGGTTGTCGGCCGCGACGGTCACCTTCACCTGGGACAGGAGCCTGCCGAGGCGGTTGAGCTTCTCTTCCCCCAGAATGTTGTAGGCAATCAGGATGTCGTCATGCCCGGCTTCAGCCATGATCTCCGCTTCGCCGATCTTCTGGCAGGTGATCCCGCGAGCACCGGCTTCCCGCTGCATGGATGCAATGACAGGGCTCTTGTGGGTCTTGATATGGGGCCGGTTGGCCACGCTGGCGGCATCGCACAAGGCTTGGACCCGGGCGATGTTGCGCTCGACGACGTCCAGGTCAACAACCACCGCAGGCGTTCCGAACTCACGCGCAACCCTGGCCTTAAGATCTTCGATGCTCATGATTCACCATTCCCGAAATTCTCTGGGACGATAGGCTACCGCACTGCCGTTGTCTGCCTCGCTTAAAGATGGAACCATGATGCAGTGCGAGACATCCTTTTCATCGTGAACTGTCTTGTTTTCGACTGCCGTACCCGCTTGAGAAGTCTTCACAGTGTCATAGGGTCATGCATGATCAGCGTTCTGGAAGCGACTTGCCCGTTCGACGCTCACCAAATCTTTAATCATCCAGGAGGAAACCTCGTGAGAAGTGCAGCCTTGGCGACCCTGATTCTGCTTGCCATCCCCTCCCCCTCATCCGCACAGGACATGACTCACTACAATCGCATTGACCTGATCCGCCCCGATGCGCCGGCCCTCGCCAAGCATGGCGAGCACGCCATCGGCGTCCGCACGATTGAGGTGATCAACAAGAATCAGATCGACGTTCTGAAGGCAGCAGCCGGCCAGGAGCCCCCACGCTATGACCGGAAGCTCACTCTGGAGGTCTGGTACCCGGCGGAGACGGGCGGCAAGCAGTCCGGCACCTATCCCGGAGTGTTCCTGCGTGACGGTAAGACCCAGGTGACGCTCCATGGAAAGGCAGTACGAGACGCCCAGCCCAAGCGGGCTTCTGGCAGCCCTTACCCACTGGTGATCATCAGCCACGGCTATCCGGGCAATCGCTTCCTGCTCAGCCACCTGGCAGAGAACCTTGCCACCAAAGGCTACGCGGTGGCATCGATCGACCATGCAGATTCCACCTACAACGACCAAGGCAAGTTCGGGTCGACCCTGATCAACCGACCCCTCGACCAGCTGTTCGTGCTCAACGCGATCGATCAGATGGCAAAAGAGAACGGTCATTTCCTGAATGGGCTGGTGGACACCTCCCGTACTGGCCTGATCGGCTATTCGATGGGCGGGTACGGTGCGGTGATCACCGCCGGGGCCGGGGTCACCAAGGAAGCCGTGGCCTACGACTCGGGCGTGCCGGCCGGCATGCTGTCCGTGCACTTGGCCGGATCCGAGACCCACAAGAAACTGCGTGACGAACGGATCAAAGCAGTGGTCGCCATCGCGCCCTGGGGCATGCAGCGCGGCTTCTGGAACCAGGAAGGGCTCACCGGGATCACAACCCCTATCCTTTACGTGGCAGGCAGCAAGGATGACGTGTCAGGCTACGAAAAGGGCGTCCGTGCTCTCTACACCGGCACCGTCAATGCCGACCGCTATATGCTGACCTTTGAGAACGCCAATCACAACGCCGCTGCTCCCATCCCGGCGCCCGTCGAAAGCTGGCAGACAGCGGAGGGTGGAGGCTCGACGCCCTTCAACCACTACGCCGATCCCGTGTGGGACACGGTCCGCATGAATAACATCACACAGCACTTCGCAACCGCCTTTCTGGGCCGCTACGTGAAGGCCGACGCGGAACTCGGCACCTATATGGACGTGCCAGTGGAGCGTGCGAGTGAAGGTGTGTTCGCGGCCAACAAGGATGGCTCGTTCAAGCCCGAGCATACCTACTGGAAAGGTTTTGCAGCCCGAACAGCCGCAGGCCTGATCCTGGAGCGTGGCAGGCGAAGTGCCAACTGATCATTGCTCATGATGAAAAGGCCCGGCAGACGCCGGGCCTTTTCTGTTTGCAGATCGTCATGGTCAAACGGATCGCCAAGAACTCTTCAGTCGGGTTCTGAAGGCAGGTTGGGTACTCACTCCTAGACTGTCAAACCGCGCCTGAATGCGTTAGGATTAAACCAAGAAGACTTCTCAACATCGTCTGTCGCCCAGCTGAGCCACTCCGTGGACAGGAACAATGTTGCGAGCTTTTTTCCAATGCAAATCGGCCAGCAATCCGGAGATCCCTTCCCTGCCGCCGTACGGGCGAAGCGAGCAGTTCTGATCCTCGACGTGGTCGAATCCGTCCGCCTCGTCGAGCAGGATGAGGCGGAGTTCATTTCCCATTGGCTGACCTTCGTCGAGCACGTTCGGAGCCGCATCCTTCCTGATCACAACGGCCACTTCACGAAAGGTCTGGGTGATGGGATGCTCTTGGACTTCGACGACGTCCGATCTGCCGTTTCGGCCGCCTTCTCGATCCAGCAGGAACGCGATCGGCAGAACCAGGCGCTTCCCCCAGCCCAGCAGATCATGCTCAGAATGGGCATCGAGATCAGCGACGTGATCATCGATCAGGCTGATCTCTACGGGCGTGGCGTCAGCCGGGCGGCTCGAATCCTCACCCTTGCAGGCCCTGGCGAAATCGTCATCTCGGCCAATGTCCGCGACCAGCTCACAGCCGATCTCGATGCGGATATCGAGGATCTCGGTGAATGCTATCTCAAGCACATGCCACAGCCCGTACGAGCTTATCGTGTCGGCCCGCCCGGACCGCGACCCGTGATCGAGACCGGGTATGCTCTGGAAGGCCTGCTTCCGACCCTGGCAGTCGTCCCCTTCACAACACGCGATCCCGAAGACGAGCATCATGTCTTGGGGGAGGTTCTTGCAGAGGAGTTGATTCAGGACCTCTCGCGCTCTCCTGAGCTGCACGTCATATCGCGCCTGTCGACAACCGTATTTCGCGGCAGGGAGGCCTCTCTGACTCAGGTCAGCGCCAACCTCAACGCAAACTATGTACTTTCAGGATTATACCGGGTCCAGAACAAGCAGGTCATCGTGGAGGCCGAGCTTGCCGAAGCAAAATCCGGACAGGTTGCCTGGGGTGCCCGCTACAAGGGCCAGCTGAGCGGCATCATCGCGGGCAAGCGGGACCTGATCGATGAGATCGCCGCCAATGTAAATGCTGCGATCATGATAAGTGAGCTGCAGCGGGCTCAGTCTCAGGCTCTACCAACCCTGAAAAGCTATACTCTTCTGCTGGCCGCCGTGGCTCTGATGCACCGGCTCTCGCCCTACGACTTCAGTGAGTCACGCAGGCTTCTCGAGGCTCTGATCGAGCGGGCTCCGCGTCAAGCCATACCCCGCGCCTGGCTTGCCAAGTGGCATGTCCTGCGGGTTCAGCAAGGTTGGTCGGATGATCCACATCAGGATGCGCAACTCGCCCTGCGCTGTACCAAGCAGGCTTTGGATGCCGATCCGCAATGCTCCCTGGCGCTCGCCGTCGACGGCTTCGTCCATACGAACCTTTTGAAGAAGCTCGATGTTGCGACGGAGCGCTATGATCTCGCCCTCCTGAACAATCCCAACGACTCTCTCGCCTGGCTTCTCAAGGGCACGCTTCACGCGTTCAAGGATGAAGGCCAGCAGGCTGTGAGCTGCACGCAGCGGGCGCGCAAGCTTTCGCCGCTCGACCCTCACCGCTATTTCTACGATTCACTCGCTGCAACCGCTCACCTCGCCGCCCATCAGTTCGATCGCGCCCTGAAGCTCGCGCAGCGCTCCCTCAAGTCCAATTGCACCCACACCTCGACCTTGCGTGCGATGGCAATCGCTCAATGGCAGCTTGGTCACCATAACGATGCCCGCCGCACGGTGGGCAGGCTCATGCAGTTGGAGCCGCATCTCACTATCCGCACCTGGCGGGAGCGCTCGCCGAGTGCCGGTTACAAGATTGGGGAGGAATGGGCATCCGTGATGCATCAGGCAGGAGTGCCTGAATAGCGGCGGGTTCCGACGCAGAGAGGGAGTGGACCAACGTGAGCTACTTATCAGCAGGGATTGGACCCCTCGGTGGGGTTGGTGGCGTCGGGGGTGTAGGTGGCGTCGGAGGCGTGGGTGGAGTGGGCGGTGTCGGTGGCGTCGGGGGTGTAGGCGGCGTTGGAGGAGTGGGCGGTGTCGGTGGAGTTGGAGGTGCCGTCTATGAGTCCCCCCTCCTGAGCGATGCTCTTATCCGCAGCCGTGACGGTGTTGTCGGGCACTGGCGCTCTCCCGCGGCTGTTCCTGGCCAACTCGACCTCGAAGATCCAGACAACCTTGATCGCTGGTCTTCCTGGGTCCGTGCCGCGATCATCGATGCAGAGATGGTGTCGCGCCTCGGTTTCACACTCGAAGATGCCACGGCGAACCCGCGCCATATGGCGGTCTGGCATCTTGAGGTTCCTGCGCCTGCCGGAGGTAATGCACCAGTTCCGGTCTACAAGCCGGTCATTCTGATGGCTCGTCCGACGGAGGCCATTTTCAAAGCGCAGCTCAGCTTTGTAAATCACTATGCCGAACTCCGTCCTGATCGACAGACAGAGATCCTGGCGCAGATCGGCGGCGGCATGGCGTTCTTGAGCTCTATCGCTCAACTCCATCCGGACCGGACGCCCCACACATTGGAGCTTCTGGCCGCTGTCCTACGGCTGGCGCTGTACGTGCACCTGCGCATGAAGCAGGGCCTCGCGTGCCGGCGCCCACTCGAATTTTCCCCACAAATTCAACCGATGGTCGCCACACCGGCCCATGGAGCGCTGCCGAGCGGCCATGCGACGGAGTCCTTTGCGGCCGCTCTGGTGCTGTGGCAACTGATGAAAGCCTCCGAAAGGCCTGGATACGACAGCTCCGATTGGCGCACCCAGCTTCTTCGCCTTGCAGCAAGGATCGCCATCAACCGGACCGTCGCAGGCGTGCATTTTCCCGTCGACAGTGCCGCCGGTGCGGTTCTCGGCCTGACACTTGGCCAATACTTCGTCAACCGCTGCTCCGGTGCAGCCGGATACAGGGCGTGGCGCTTCGAAGGTGAGAACTATCCCGAAGACGGCGACTTCATCTGGCACGATCTTTATGACGTGACGAACGAGACGCTCACATCGATGCCGGCTGCGACAGGCTACTCCTTGGAATACGCGGCCAACGATCAGGTGATCGACCCGCAGTACCAGTCCTATGTGCTCGCCTGGCTCTGGGAGAAGGCGAAGGCGGAATGGAAGTGAGTACAAATCATTTCATAGTTTGAAAGCAGGAGGCCCTCATGGCCTGGAAGCGTGTTCAGCCGATCATCGACCCCGCTTCTCGATCTGTCGTCGATCCATATTCCTACTGGGCCCTGGGTCCAGGTTTGCAGGATTTTCGGCTCCCATCGGTTGCCGAACAAAGTGTGCCGGTTCTCCTGCGCCACAAGGCACAGCAATGGGACAGGGAAGCCTGGACGCTTTGGCGAAGCGTCGTTGAAGACCCTGACATGCCGGACAGCCCACCTCGGGACACGAAACCCTTTGATGTGCGGTTTCTATCGCTCACAAAAACCCTCCGATTGATCGAAGATCGCAAATTTCGACGTTTCTTCGATAGTCTTGAGCGCTTCACCCTCGGTCCGCCCCTGCCATCCTCTTCGGTAGTTCCCCGTGGCTATAAAGAGGATCGTCCGCTTCAACCTCCATCGCAAAGTGTAACACCGGGGACAGTCATCATCGGCATCATTGATGACGGCATTCCCTTCGCGCATGAACGCTTCCGCAAACCCGACGGCACGTCCCGCGTCGAGTCCGTATGGGTGCAGCACGGCCCCTACGGCAACATGCCCATCGGATTTGATAACGGTTTCCAGATCGCCAAGGCGGACATCGACAACCTTCTCGCGACCTGCCGGCAGGGAGATTTCATTGATGAGGACGAAATCTACCGTCGAGCCGGAGTTGCCGATTTCACTCTCGACGGTCGCAAAAGCCTGGCTTGGCGCGCCTCTCATGGCGCTCATGTAATGGACCTTGCCTGCGGCTGGGATCCGGATGAGGCGCCGGACTGGCGGATCATCTGTGTTCAACTGCCGACTGCAACAACAGCCGACTCGTCCGGCGCCAGTCTTGCGCCCTATGCCGTCAAAGCTTTGGAGTACATCCGCCATAAAGCACAGGTAATCGCAGGGCCGGGCCAAAGCCTGCCGGTAGTGGTCAACTTCAGCTATGGTCTGCTCGCTGGCCCTCATGACGGCACCCACGAGATCGAGCTGGACTTCGACAGGATCCTCCGCGAGCACAATGCCATTCCCGGCAATAAACCGATGCGGGTCATCATCCCGTCCGGCAATAGTCATCTGGCGCGTGCCCACGCGACGGTGTCGTTTCAAGCCGCGGGCGATGAGGCGGCTCTGCCCTTACGGGTGCTCCCTGACGATCTCACGCCGAGCTTCGTCGAGATATGGCTCCCGCCTGCCGCGGCTAAAGGCAACCGGGTAGAGCTGACGATTGCAACCCCTCAGGGCGAGGGCAGCCCTCCGCTGGAGGAAAACGACAACTTCATTCTCCAGTACGAACTCCCCGGCAATGTGCTTTGCGAGGCACGATACCATTTCTTCTCTGCACCGACGGCACGTGGGATGTTCCTGATCTCGCTGCAACCGACCATGCGGCTCGAGTCGGAGAACTCTCCTGTGCCCACCGATCCGGTTGCTCCAGCGGGATTGTGGAACCTGAGTCTCAAGAACCTGGGATTGTCACCACATGAGGCTGTCGAAGCCTGGGTTCAACGGGACGATGCGCCTGTCGGCTACCGCCGCCGAGGACGGCAAGCCTTTTTCGATGTTCCCAACTACGAGATTTACGGTCATGACGGCAGACCTCTCGAAGAGGATGATCCGGCATGCCCCGTGAAGCGTGCGGGCTCGATCAACGCGATCGCTACTGGCAAGAGCACGATCGTGATCGGAGGTCTGTTGCGCAAGGAACTCCAGCCGCCTGCCTATTCCGCAGGCGGGCCGATCACAACCCCGACCGGCGCCTCTTCGCGCCATCGTTGCGGACCCGATGCTTTGACGGTGAGCGACGACTCCATCGTTCAGTCAGGTGTTCTCGCGGCTGGGACACGCAGCGGCTCCGTCATTGCCATGAACGGCACAAGCGTCGCCGCGCCGCTGATCACCCGCTGGATTGCTGGTGAACTCGCAGACGGACGCCCCGGGGACAGGGATGCTGTCTGGAAACTGGCCTATGACAATGAGAATCTTCCGCTTCCAGGACCCAAGCCTTCTCCTGAAAGAGGTGGAGCCGGACGAGCGCTGCTACCGCCTGTTCGCCCATCCAAGATTGGAAGATAAATATTTTATCGGCTCCGGTCGCCGAATGCTCAGTGCAGCAAGCGAGTCGAACCTGTGCGGCAGAGCTTCGAGGTCAGGGTACGCGTTCTAAGAAGTGCGTTTGCGCCGAGGCTTCTTCGAGGCGCCGCCTTCCTCGGCAGGTTGTTTATTCACAGCTTCCTTTGCCTCAGCTGCCGCAGCAGGGGATGCATTGTGGACTGTCGCTAATGATTGCTCTGGCTGGCTCGCGTTCAGTTCGCGCTCAGCCCTGTACCACTGATCGTGGGGATCGCCGGCGCGCCCTTCCCTTTCCCAAATCTCGTAGGCCCTCTGGCGAATGCGCTCCTCGCTGGTGCCTGATTGCTGATCCTTCTGATGACTGCCGCTTGAGTCATCAAAGATCTGACGGCCGAGATCTAGTCCGATGCGAGGCGTCGCATCTGGTCCGGTTTTTTCCTGGGTCATGATGGTTCCTCTTGCTCAGACGTCAGGTCAATGCCGAGTGCTGGAACATGTTTCACAATGAACGTTGACACGTAGGTTTCGATACTCCTGGGAAAATGGTCCGCTGCACGGAACGGACGTCATCCCAAGCCGGTTTTCAGTTCCGCAACCGACAAGTTTGGTATTGTGGTAGGCAGAGATGGAGGCCTTCATGACCAAAGAGGATCTGGCTCAGAAGCTTGACCATATGGACCCTGGAGCGACCTTCACGGTTCCGGACAATGTGCTCGCCCAGATGTTCGGCGAGGTCACGCTCTCATACGACTCTCAGGAAGCCTTCAGGCGCATTGCGGACTTCGCGCTCGAACACCACTGCACGTTCTCGTTCCATGAACATGAAGGTGCGGTTCCATGTTTCAAGAAGGATGACGTTTTCTGAGGATCTGACCCGGAGGATTGTCTACTCGCACCGCAGCAGAATCGTGCTCAACGGCGGAAGCACAAGACTCAAAGAGAAGGGACGTCCGTGGGATGTAACTTCTTCGGCCTGCAGAGCGCCCCCATTTCCCATGTTGCCGCCGCCGTAGATCCCCGCATCGGTGTTGAGGATCTCATGCCAGAGCCCTGCCCTCGGCACGCCGATGCGATAGGAAATTCTGGGAACCGGAGTCATGTTGCTGACGGCAAGGATGATCGAGCTTCCATCCCTTGCCAGCCGCAGCATGGCAAAGACCGAATTTCCGGAATCGTCCACAACCGCCCATTCGAAACCGCTGTGGTCGGCATCGGTGCCGTGGAGAGCAGGCTCTGCCGCATAGATACGGTTGAGATCCCGAACGAGCCTCTGGATCCCAGCGTGCCGCGGGTTGTCCAGCAACTCCCACGAGATTGAGGCATCGTGGTTCCATTCCCGCTCCTGTGCGATCTCGCCCCCCATGAAGAGAAGTTTCTTGCCAGGATGGGCCCACATGTATCCGAAATAGGCCCGGAGATTTGCAAAGCGCTGCCACTCGTCACCTGGCATCTTCCGGATCAGCGATCCTTTCCCATGCACGACTTCATCGTGCGAGAGCGGAAGGATAAAGCGCTCGGAATACGCATAGACCATGCCGAACGTGAAGGCGCCGTGATTGTAGCTCCGGTAGACGGGGTCCTGCTCCACGTAATGGAGCGTGTCGTGCATCCAGCCCATGTTCCATTTGAACGTGAAGCCGAGCCCACCCTCTTCCGCGGGTTTGGTAACGCCCGGGAACGCAGTTGATTCCTCCGCGATGGTGATCGCGCCGCCGCAGCGATGGGTGACGATGCTGTTGAGATGCTTGAAGAACTCGATGGATTCGAGGTTCTCCCTCCCTCCATACTTATTCGGAATCCACTCGCCTGCTTTCCGGCTGTAGTCGCGATAGAGCATCGAAGCGACAGCATCGACCCGGAGTGCATCGATGTGAAAGCGTTCCAGCCAGTGCAGCGCGCTGGCGATCAGAAAACCTTTCACCTCGTTGCGTCCGAGGTTGTAGATCAAAGTGTTCCAATCCTGGTGGAATCCCTCCCTGGGATCCTGATGCTCGTAGAGAGCCGTTCCATCGAACTGCGCAAGTCCCCAGACATCTGTCGGGAAATGAGCCGGAACCCAGTCGAGGATCACGCCTAAGCCAGCTTCATGGCAACGGTTCACGAATTCGGCAAAGTCCTCCGGCGTGCCATAGCGACCGGTCGGGGCGAAGAGGCCGAGCGGCTGATAACCCCACGATCCTCCGAACGGATATTCGGTGATCGGCAGGAGCTCGACATGGGTGAAGCCCAGCCCAGAGACATAAGGGATCAGGCGATCCGCCAGTTCAGTCCAGTCGAGACTGCGGTTTCCTTCACTCTCCAATCGCATCCAGGAGCCGGCATGAATCTCGTAGACAGAAATGGGCGAGGTCTCCGTCTGACGGGCGGCTCTGGCTGCCATCCACTCAGCGTCGGTCCAAGGGAATGGGTCGGACCGGGCGACGACGGATGCCGAGCCAGGAGCAGGCTCGGCCGAGCGCGCAACAGGATCGGCCTTCTGTGGCAGCAATTGTCCGTGCGGCCCGACAACCTCAAACTTATAGCGCTCGCCGGGGCCGAGGCGCGGAATGAAGAGCTCCCAGATTCCAGCCTCCCGGCGCAGGCGCATGGGATTGCGCCGTCCATCCCAGCTGTTGAAGTCTCCCACAACAGAGACACGCCGGGCATTGGGTGCCCAGACCGCAAAGCGAACACCGGACACGCCGTCGATGGTCGTGGGCTGCGCACCGAGCACGGAGCCGAGTTCGTAATGGGTGCCCTGCCCGATCAGATGCAGATCAAGGTCCCCAAGGAGCAGACCGAAGCTGTACGGATCCTCCAGCTCCTGAACAGTGTCGGGCCAGTGAACGCGCAATCTATAGGCATCTCGATGGCCAATCTTGCCGGCAAACACTCCATCCGCATGCACAAGATGGAGCCGGTCAGGTTCTCCATCTGTCTCCCGCTTTAGGACCTCAACGGCTCTGGCGCCAGGCATGAAGACGCGGACAATACTTCCGCCGTCTGCAGGATGCTGACCGAGGATCGAGAACGGGTCCCCATGTCGCCCCTCGACCAGTGCCTGAACGCTGCCTGGCTCGATGCCAGCAAGGAGATCGTCACGTCCGGGCGTCATTCATGTCCTCCGCGACCCGCTTCTGCGAGGCGATTCACGATGTCGGACAAGCCCTGGAGGGGGATCGCCAACCATTTCGGGCGATTGGAGGCCTCATACTGGACCTCGTAGGCCGCCTTCTCAAGCAAGAACAGATCAAGGAGCGAACGGTGCCTGTCAGGCGACAACCCGAGCTGTGGCGCTTGTGCAGTAGCATCCCAATAGGCATCCAGGAAAGCCTTTTGAGCGCCTGCGTAGAAGTTCTTGAGCAGCGAGCCTCGGATGTCGCGGAACTGCGGGGACGAGATATCCTCCTCAGGCATCGACGCGGTCACGGCCACATAGTCGAGGGAGCGCAGCAATCCCGCCACGTCCCGAAGCGGGCTTGTCTTCGCGCGCCGCTCCTCCAGCTCGCGCACGGGCTCGCCCTCGAAGTCGATGATGTAGGCATCGCCCTGCGCGACAAGAACCTGGCCGAAGTGGAAGTCACCATGGATCCGCGTGAGCAGCGTCCCACGGCCGGCTTCTGCAAGCCGGTCCACCGCCGAGATCAGTTCATCGCGATGCTTGAGGATGCTATCGGCGAGCGCACCAGTCTCGGGATCCAGATCTCCACGAACCCTGCTTAGTATATCGAGAGCAGACACGAGCTGCTCCTGAGCCCTGGTTTTCCAGCCTTCGATGTCTCCAGTGCCAGCCTCGGCGGGCGCGAATGATTGATCGTCTGTCTGCGCGGCCAGAGCCACATGCAGCTCACCGAGGCGCTGACCCACGACCTCGGCGAAGTTCTCAAGGGTGGTGAAGATGCCCTCCTCCGGAATCGCCTCGTTCTCGATCAACTCATACTCGTCGAGAGTGCGCTTGAGGTTCTCGAGCATCCAGTTCCAGGCATCACCCTGGTTGCGGATGGCGCCCTGGACGATTGCAAGGGTATGCGGCGTTCCATCCTTGGAGATCCGCAGGACTTGGCCCAAGAGAGGAGCAGAGTTCTGGTAGCCTACCTTGGTCAGGTACTGCGTCATCTCTGCTTCCGGATGAGTCCCGGCAAATATGCGGCGTACGAGCTTGATCATGGCAAGATCGCCGACGATCAATGAACTGTTCGACTGCTCGGCCGAGAGCCAGCGGATCGAAGCCTCGGATGTGACCTGCATACAGTCGAGCTCGGGAGTACCCTCGAACCGGATTTCCCCGTCCGGCGTCTCCGCCGTCGACCTCTCGCACAAAGCCTGCAAAACTGCATGCGCCCATCGATCGACCGCAAAACCATCGGTCAGGAAGCCCACCCGAGGTCCTCTGCGGACGCGGGCCAGGGCAAGCTGCTGAGGCAGTGGCAACCCACCAGCGCTTTCCCATGCGATGCCCAAAGGCATGAAGTAGCGCTCCGTGCGCTTGCCGACGCTCGCTTCAACCTCGGCCATCAGGACATCGTCGGCAAACGGCATCGGCACCGTCCACGGAATGCGCGCTTCGTTCAAGGTTTCATTCTTGGAGGCAAACCAGCGGCGGATCGGCAGATAGGTAGGCAGGACATCGCGGGCGATCGTTTGCATCTGCCTTTCGTCAAGGCCGCCATGCAACCCGCTTCGCAGAACCAGGGTCTCAAACTCGGTCAACTGCTCAGGAGGCGCCGTCCGCCATTGCGGGCTTTCGACTTCAGTCGTGAGCTGGAACCAATAGAAGCCGTACGGCGGGAGGGTGAGCAGGTAGGTCAGCTGGCCAATCGGCGGGAATGGTGACGGGCCGGTCATCTCGACAGGAACCCGCCCGGCAAACGCCGACAGATCGAGTTCGACTGCCTGCGGTGTACGTGACAGGTTGGCGACGCACAGAATGGTCTCGCCCTCGTGCTCGCGCAGATAGGCCAGGACCTTGCGATTGGCCGGATACAGAAGCCGGAACGTGCCACGGCCGAACGCATGATGGTTGCGGCGCAGCATCAGCATGCGACGCATCCAGTTCAGGAGCGAATGCTGGTCGCGGCTCTGCGCCTCCACGTTGACGGACTCGAAACCATAGACCGGGTCCATGATCGCCGGGAGCACGAGGCTTGCCGGATCGGCCCTGGAGAAACCGCCGTTGCGGTCAGGTGACCATTGCATGGGCGTGCGAACACCGTCTCGATCACCGAGATAGATGTTGTCGCCCATCCCGATCTCGTCGCCGTAATAGACGACAGGCGTTCCGGGCATGGACAGGAGAAGCGCATTCATCAGCTCGATGCGCCGGCGATCCCGCTGCATAAGGGGCGCCAGCCTGCGGCGGATGCCGAGATTGATGCGAGCCCGCTTGTCGGCCGCATAGGTATTCCAGAGATAATCGCGCTCCTCGTCGGTCACCATCTCGAGCGTCAACTCGTCATGGTTGCGGAGAAATATCGCCCATTGGCATTTCTCAGGAATTTCAGGTGTCTGGCGCAGGATATCTGTGATGGGGAAGCGGTCTTCCTTCGCGATGGCCATGTACATCCGCGGCATCAACGGAAAATGGAAGGCCATGTGACATTCGTCGCCATCGCCGAAATATTCCTGAGTATCCTCTGGCCACTGATTGGCCTCTGCCAGCAGCATACGGTCCGGATAAGTGGAATCGAGGGCCGCCCGGATCTTCTTGAGGACTACGTGGGTCTCCGGAAGATTTTCGTTGTTGGTGCCCTCCCGCTCGATAAGATAGGGGATGGCATCGAGGCGCAGCCCGTCGATGCCCATGTCGAGCCAGAACCGCATGACGCTCAGAACTTCCTTGAGCACACGCGGATTGTCGAAGTTCAGATCCGGCTGATGCGAGTAGAAGCGGTGCCAGAAATAGGCGCCTGCAGCCTGATCCCAGGTCCAGTTCGACTTTTCGGTGTCGAGAAAGATGATCCGCGTCTCCGGATACTTCTGGTCGGTGTCCGACCAGACATAGAAATCACGCTCGCGGGAGCCTGGCTTTGCAAGACGGGCACGCTGGAACCAGGGATGCTGGTCAGATGTGTGGTTGATGACTAGTTCGGTGATAACACGCAGCCCCCGGGCGTGAGCTTCCCGCACGAAAGTCTTGAACTCCTTCAGGCTGCCATAGTCGGGGCTGACGTCGCGGTACTCGGCGATATCATAGCCGTCATCAAGCCGAGGCGACGGATAGAAGGGCAGCAGCCAAACGGTGTTGACCCCAAGCGAAGCAATGTAATCCAGCTTGGCGAGCAGGCCCGCGAAGTCGCCGATGCCGTCGTTGTTGGCATCGAAGAACGACTTCACGTGTAGCTGATAAATGATCGCATCCTTGTACCAGAGCGGATCGGTTCCAAGGGAGGTTTCGCTCTTGAGGGACGTGTCGTTCTTCTTGAGCATTCTTGTCAGTCCTTCGGGGCAATGCGCCAAATCGAGAAAGGAAGTTCGCCCGGATCGCAGCGGATGCGCTGATACTTGCCAGACCAGGTGAAACGGTTTTGACGCACGAGATCCTCGACTGCCAGGGAGCCATGATCCGGTAAGCCAAACTTCCAGAGAGGCAACTCCACATCGGCTTCCTGCACATTGTGCGGATCGAAGCTGACGGCCACGAGCAGGACGTTCTCGCGCCCCGGAGAAGCCTTCTCATAAAAAAGGATCCTGTCGTTCCAAGCATCGAGGAATGAAACATTGAGGTGCGTGTGCAGCGCCGGATTGTCGTGCCGTATCCGATTCAGGATCGAGATCTCCCGGATGATGTTGCCGGGCCGATCCCAGTCCCACGCGCGGATCTCGTACTTCTCACTGTCGGCGTATTCCTTCTTCTTGGCGTCCGGCCGCCCTTCGCAGAGCTCGAACCCGCTGTACATTCCCCAAAGCCCGGAGAGCGTCGTCGCAAGCGCTGCACGGATCAGGTAGGCGGACCGAGGCGCATTCTGCAGGAAATCCGGGTTGATGTCGGGCGTGTTCACGAAGAAATGCGGACGGAAGAAATCCTTCGGTGCGGTTTGCGAGAGCTCAGTCAGGTACTCCGCCATCTCCGCTTTCTCGTTTCGCCACGTGAAGTAGGTGTAGGATTGTGAGAAGCCGATCTTGGCGAGCCGGTACATGATCTTCGGCCGCGTGAAGGCCTCCGACAGGAAGGCGACATCCGGATGGTCGCGGCGCACCTCCCCGATCAGCCATTCCCAAAAGGGAAACGGCTTCGTATGAGGGTTATCGATGCGGAAGAGTTTCACCCCCTGCTCGACCCAGAGCAGAATGGTGTCACGCAGCTCAAGCCACAGGGACGGCATCGCGCCCTTGGCGTAGAAATCGACGTTGACGATGTCCTCATACTTCTTGGGCGGGTTCTCGGCGTATTTGATCGTTCCGTCGGGCCGCCAGTCGAACCAGTCCGGATGCCCCTTCAGCCAGGGGTGATCCGGGGAGGCCTGCACGGCGATATCCAGCGCCAGCTCCAGCCCGTGTTCGGCCGCAGCCGCGACGAGGCGCCGGAAATCCTCGAAAGTCCCGAGCTCGGGATGAATGGAATCGTGGCCGCCTGCCTCCGAGCCGATGGCGTAGGGGCTTCCCGGATCGTCCGGACCGGCTGTGAGGCTGTTGTTACGTCCTTTGCGGTGCGTTCGCCCGATCGGGTGAATCGGCGTCATGTAGAGAACGTCGAACCCCATGTCTCGAATGTAGGGCAGCTTGCGGATCACATCGTCGAAGGTGCCGTGGCGATGGGGATCGTCGCTCATTGAGCGCGGAAACAACTCGTACCAGCTCGCGAATCCGGCCGCCTTGCGTTCGGCATCGACCGGGATCGCCTCGGACCGCACCATGAAAGGCCGCCGGTCGGCTGCCGTCATGATATCCGATGTCTCCGGCGCCAGAAGGATTTCGAGCCGCGCATCGTAATCCGCATCGACGAGCCTGTCGGCCAGAGCATGGACCCGGTTGGCGATGTCTCCCTTGGCCTCGTCCCTCGCCTCCTCGACCAGAAGGCGTCCCTCCTCCAGCTCTAGGGTCACGTCGAGGCCCGCAGCGTATTTCTTCTCCAGCTCCGACCGGAAGATCGCAAAGGGATCCCGCCAGGCCAGGACCGCATATTCATGTCGGCCGAGCCGCTCCAGCGGAAATTCCCCGATCCAGCGATCGTTGACCAGGAATGTCATTCGGGTTTCACGCCACTGGTCGTCGTCAACCGCCCTCCAAACCAATGCGACCGCCAAGGGATCATGACCATCGCCGAAGATGTCCGCCTCCACCCTGACGACTTCACCGACGATTCGCTTGACCGGGAACGCGCCGCCATCGACCGCAGGCGTCACATTCTCGATGACGAGCCGCGGTGCTACCAGAGCCTGATCGACCGTCGGCACTGATACCGCTCCTCTGATCAGCCTCGGGGGGTGTCCTTCGAGAATCCGGACCTCACCTGGATCAAGCCTGATCGTCGTTGCCGGAGTAAGTTCGAGGCCTCCCTCACCCACTTCGCGAAAGGGCATGAACTGGGCGCCGCTCTCCGACGCCAGAAACGCACCGGTGGCCTGTGCGGTGCGCCGAAGATCGGAGTTCGCGATGACAAGGCGGGCTGCCTTGCTTTGCCGCACATCCTCTGCATCGGTCCTCAGCAAAGCGGTCACCGGGGACGCATGCCCGACGACGAGATGCAGAGGCTTGCGGGTGAATGGCGTATCATTGCGGGCGAGCAACTGGTTCGCCGCGCGGACCTCTCCCGTGAGATCAAAACTGCCCCGTTCGCGCAATCCCACAAGACCCGTTCCATTGCCGCGGGTCGGGTCGAACCTCTCCCGGCAGCCGAACTCAAAGCCCATCGGGATGAGAAGGCCGTCACCGACGGACGCAGCAAGCCGCAATGCGCGGGTTGCGCGCCGCTTCAGCACGTCCAGGGGCTCAACCTCGTGGGTGATACGCTTGTCAAAGGGAACCTCCGGAAAGGCGATTTCGTACCCGATGCCTCTCAGCTGTTCGTGCTCGTCGGCAATCCAGCTTTCCTTCAGATCCCACCAACACAGAGAGGAAAACGTCCCTTTGAAGCCTGTATCACGAAGCGCCTGCCTTGATTGGAAGTTCGTGCCGGGGGTCCAGGCAAGAAAATGGATGTCGGGCTCGTCTCCTCTGACGTACGCTATGAAGCGCCTCAAAGCGGACGCAGGGACCCTGTCCCAGTGCAGGCAGCGAAAGCCGGCGATCCCCGCCTCGACAAGAGCACGCAGGTGCTCGGCTAGACCTCTCAGATGGGGATGATCGTCTGGATCACCGCCATCGAACGGAACGATGACAGCCTCCCTTTCAGCGGGATCCTGCCGTGGATCGAGGATGTCCGGACTTGAGGCAGCGAGGCCGAGTTCGCGAGCGAAGATGCTATCGGCAGCGACGCGATCGACAGCGACGTCGAGTGCCAGGGCGAGATTGCGCATCCTCGCCTTTTCAGCAAGTCGCGCAAGACCCCCGACCGCTTCGCCATGACCGAGATCCGGGTGAAGCCGGGTCATGTCACGAGGCAGGAAGATGCTGCCGCCATGTCCCGGCTCGAACGGCGGGGCCATCAGGATGGTATCGAAGCCCAGGGCGGCGGCGTGATCGAAGATGCCATCCCAGCTGTCCAGAGGCCCGGCCAGCAGCGGGTGCACGTAATATATCCGCGGAGCCTTGCAGCTCACGTCTTTCATCCGCGCGATCTGAGAGCTGGCGAGGAGGCTGTCTGCTGGTGACACGGTTCGGCCTGTCGCTATTCGATTGGATCAACTTGGGGCGAGCCTACCACCGGCATCGGAACGACCGAGTTATGACCGGCAGAGCCTCCCTGTCAGAAACAAGCCCCCTTGGCTTTGGTTCCTGTTCCAATCCAGATCGCTCGCTGCACACTGAACGTGACCCGTCCGGACCATGGGCTTTGGTTGAAAAGACGGGATAATCCTAAGCCGGCGCACCTTCGGAGAAAGGATATCGTCCATTCTCTGGGTTTGTCGTGGCATGAGCTTCCAAACCCTCACTCGAAACATTGCCCAGACTGGAGAGGAAGTGCTGGCACCAGGCTTCGACGCTGTTGGTCCGCAACCGGGCCATCATCGAATCCCACCGCTCCCGCCTCTCCTCCAACGGCATCCGGAGAGCTCGGGCGATCGCTCCAGCGCAAGCTTCCGTGTCATAGGGATTGACGAGAATTGCGCCGTCGAGTTCGTGCGCCGCGCCTGCAAAGCGCGACAGGATCAGGACCCCGGGATCGTCCGGCTGCTGAGCCGCGACGAATTCCTTGGCAACGAGGTTCATTCCATCGCGCAACGGTGTCACGAGGCCGATCTGAGACATGCGGTACAATCCGGCAAGGGCTGCATGCCCGACCGTTCTGTTGACATAGCGGACGGGGGTCCAGTCGACTTCACCGAGGCTTCCGTTGGTCCACCCCGCCTGCTCCGCAATCTCGCGCTGCATGCGCTGGTACTCGGGAACATCCGAGCGCGACTTTGGGGTGATCTGGATATACGTAACGCGGTTGCGGAAGTCCGGGTTGGATTTGATGAAGCAGGAGAACGCTTCGATCCGCTGCTTCAAGCCCTTTGAGTAATCGAGACGGTCGACCCCAATGATCAGGTCCCGGTCTCCGAGGCTCGCCTTGGTTCGGCGCACGAGAGCATTCCGTTCTGCATTGGCGGCAGCACGGACGAAGGTTTCGGTATCGATCCCCACCGGGAAGGCGCCGATCCGAACCTTATGACCATCGATCTCGTGTTCTCCTGTTCCAATCGAGGATCCGATGTTCTCGCGGACCAAGCAGCGCTGAAAGTTCTCCGCGTCCTGCGGTGTGTGAAAGCCGACGAGATCATAGGCACCGAAGCCTTGAAGAAGCTGCTGATAGGCTGGCAGGGCGCTGGCCACATCGGAGGGCGGCCATGGAATATGCAGGAAGAAGCCGATGCGGTTTTTAAAACCTAGCCGCCGGAGTTCCGCAGCCAATGGAATGAAATGGTAATCGTGAACCCATATCACGTCCTCGGGCTGCAGCAGCGGGGCGAGAGAGGCAGCAAAGGCTCGGTTGACCCGAAAATACCCATCCAGTTCCTGCCGCTCGATCTGCACGAGGTCGAGCCTGTAGTGGCAGATAGGCCATAACGCCCGATTGGCGAAGCCCGCATAATACTCATCGTAATCCCGTTGGGAGAGATCCAGAACCGCGAAGGTGATGTTGCCGGCCTGCACGACCTTCGCCTGATCGGAGGGGCTCTCGACCGTGTCGCCGGACCAGCCGAACCACAGGCCGCCACTCTGCTTTAAGGCCCCCTCAAGCGCGACAGTGAGGCCGCCTGCCTTGCTGGCGCCGTCCTTGGGCACAGGCACCCGATTCGAGACCACGACCAGACGCCGCTGAGATGATGAGGAAACTTGTTTTCTGCTCCGGCCCGTCCGAGACAACCTCTTGGTTTTGCCCAGAGTGGATTCCGACACTTCAACCCGGCTTTCCAATGGGGGCGAAGCCGCCCGATCCTGTGCTTCTCGCGTGATGTCTGGAATGTCGGCCATGGCTTGACCTTGATTGAATGGTGAAGGTTAAACCATTCGGATCAGACGCAGTTCCCATCGAGGCGAAATAAGCTGTCGAGCCGTCACATCTACCCTCAACAACCTTGGCTTGAAAGAAAATTGCGCCCTAAACTGCGACGAGGCGTCACGGTCTTTGGGTAATTTGATAACTATTGTTGAGTATCATTCTGAAGTTGCTATCGGTCTGTTAAAAGAATGCCGACACAATACAGGCGAGATCGTTTCTTGCTTGATAATTGCAGACTAGGGGTTGCCTGTGGAGAGTTTCGATCAAAGCCTATTGCCCTCCTCCGTTCATCGTGACGAGGCTGAGACCACGTATGCGGAAAGCCAGACGGCGCAGCCGACAACGGGCAACGATGCGGATGCATTCCAGCAGGCAATCCTGGCAAAGCTGACCTATGACGTCGGCACGAATCCGGCTCATGCGACCGATCACGACTGGTTCGCCGCAACGGCCCTGGCCGTGCGCGACCGCGTCATGGACCGATGGATGGTGTCCAAAGGTTTCAATCAGGCCGGTCACAAGCATGTCTGCTATTTCTCGCTCGAGTTCCTGATTGGGCGGCTCCTGTCCGACACCCTGAACAATCTTCGCTTGACCGAATGCGCAAGGGAGGCCCTCGCCGGTCTCGGCGTTGATCTGGATCGTATCCGGTCAATCGAACCGGACGCTGCCCTCGGAAACGGCGGCCTCGGCCGGCTCGCCGCCTGCTTCATGGAAAGCATGGCAAGCCTTGAGCTCCCGGCCTATGGCTACGGGATTCGCTACGAGCATGGCCTTTTCCGCCAGGGTCTGCGTGATGGATGGCAGCAGGAGTTCCCTGAGGACTGGCTCGTCCGTGGAAATCCGTGGGAGTTCGAACGCTCGGACCTAGTCTATCGGGTGCCGTTTGGCGGCTGCGTCGAGGAGATGCCCGCACCGGACGGGCCGGCAGGCTTTGTCTGGAAGACCGCTGAAACCATTCAGGCTGTTGCCTTCGACACTCCCGTGGTTGGTTGGCGTGGACACCACGTCAACACCCTGAGGCTCTGGTCGGCACGGGCCGCCGAGCCGCTGCGGCTTGATGCCTTCAACTCAGGCGACCACGTGGGCGCCTTGGCCGACCGCACCCGGGCCGAAGCGATCTCCCGCGTGCTCTATCCCGGCGACGAAACCGAGGCAGGCCGGGAGTTGCGCCTGCGCCAGGAGTTCTTCTTCACCTCGGCCTCCCTGCAGGACCTTCTGGCGCGGCACATCCGGCTGCATGGGGATCTCCACACCCTGCCTGACCATGCAGCGATCCAGATGAACGATACCCACCCGGCTCTCGCCGTGGCGGAGCTGATGCGCCTGCTGGTCGATGAGCATCATCTTGCGTGGGACGATGCCTGGGCAATCACGACCAGGACGCTGAACTACACAAACCACACCCTCATGCCCGAGGCTCTCGAGCGTTGGCCCGTGCCGTTGATGGAGCGGCTTCTCCCGCGTCATCTGCAGATCATCTACCATATCAACTGGCTGCATCTGGAGCCCTTGATCCGCCGGTCCGCCGATGTGGAGCTCATCAAGTCCGTTTCGGTGATCGACGAGAGCCAGGGCCGGTATGTGCGCATGGGCCATTTGGCATTCATCGGCGCCCATAGGGTCAACGGTGTGTCGGCGCTCCATACCGGACTGATGCGCCAGACGGTGTTCCGCGATCTCAATGCTCTTTACCCTGGTCGCATCGTCAACAAGACGAATGGCATCACCTTCCGTCGATGGCTGCACCAGGCAAACCCGCAACTGACGCAGCTTCTAACGCAGGTACTCGGCGACGCGGTTCTGGACGATCCAGGAGCCTTGATCAAACTCGAGAGGCTGGCGGACGACACCGCATTCCAGGAGCAATTCAGGAGCCAGCGCCGCGCATCGAAGGTCAACTTGGCCAAGATCGTAGCTGAGCGGACCGGGGTGCAGATCGACCCTGGCGCCCTGTTCGACGTCCATATCAAGCGCATCCACGAATATAAGCGCCAGCTTCTCAACATTCTGGAAGCGATCGCACTCTACGATGCCATCCGGTCGGAGCCGGAGCGGAACTGGGTGCCACGGGTCAAGATCTTCGCAGGCAAGGCAGCAGCCAGCTACCACCGCGCAAAGCTGATCATCAAGCTGGCGAACGACGTTGCCAGGATCATCAATTCCGATCCTATCGTGTCCGGCCGTCTGAAGGTCGTTTTTCTTCCCAATTACAACGTCAGCCTGGCTGAGGCGATCATCCCGGCGGCAGACCTGTCCGAGCAGATCTCGACAGCCGGCATGGAGGCCTCCGGCACCGGCAACATGAAGCTTGCCCTCAACGGCGCCCTCACGATCGGAACCCTCGACGGAGCGAACATCGAGATCCGTGAATGCGTCGGAGCCGACAACATCTTCATCTTCGGAATGACAGCCGAGGAGGTCGAGACATACCGCAAAGCCGGGATGCACCGCGACCGGTCAGGATGGTCGCCTCGATTTGAGAGAGCCATCAACCTGATAACATCCGGGACCTTCTCGCCGGATGATCCGCACCGGTTTGATTCCGTGGTGCATGCCCTATCGTCCGATGATGCGTTCATGGTGGCGGCTGACTTCGACTCGTACTGGGCGACCCAGCGCGTAGTGGACGAGTTGTGGCAGCAGCCTTTCGCGTGGAGCCGCGCCAGCGTTTTGAACACCTCAAGGGTCGGCTGGTTCTCATCCGATCGCACGATCCGCGAATATGCCGATGAAATCTGGAAGGTTCCTGTCTGAACAGCAGCCAAGCATGGAACTTTGAACTTGATCCTACTTTAAGGACTCGATCACTCGTCAGGTGACGAGGGTGTTGACTGGTAGCCTCATGGAGCCTGCCATGATCCACAAGTTTGAAGTGGGCCAATCCGTTGTTCCGGCATGCCCTCTGCGGCCAAGCCGGAACACCTATGTCATCGTGAAGCAGCTCCCTCTCACCTCCTATGAACCGCAGTATTGGGTTCAGGGCATGAGCAACGGAGTGGACTGTATCGTCTGTGAATCGCAGATCGAAGCCGCGGACGATCACCAGCCAAGTCTGTGGTTCGCAGCCTTGGAAGGCTCGCAGACGGGAGCCCAGTCCGGCAAGCTCCCCTAGCGGCGAACAAGTCGCACAAGTTTGCCGCCGCAGAGGTTTCCCCATGTCGTATGCACAAGCCTGCGACAACACTCTGTCGCTCCTCCACAATAAGCGCGCCCTCTACGCGCATGTATGCCGTGGAACAGAGCTTGCAGGTCCGAGTTGCCGATGGAGCCAATCTGACACGAGGAAATCTCCAATGGCGAAGTCACTCAAGGCCGGCGACAAGGTATCCTGGGATTCCTCAGGCGGTCACAGCACCGGCAAGGTCGTAAAGAAGCAGACCAGCGCCACCCAGATCAAGGGACACAAGGTTGCAGCTTCGAAAGACAATCCCGAATACATCGTGAAGAGCGACAAGTCGGGAAAGATCGCGGCTCACAAGCCGGGTGAACTCAAGAAGGCGTGAACGCACGCCTGAGCGGCGCAGGATGAGAGGCTCTCCGTGGAACGAGGAGAGCCTCGCCCGGTTGTTGGCCCACGGGAGTTGTGCGCGGCACCTCCCCTCCGCCATATCCCACAGGAGACCCCATGCGCTACGCTCCTCTTCATGCGACGCTTATGCTCGGCGTCTGCCTTGCAGCGTCCGCAGGCCTCGGCTCTGCCATCGCCCAGACCTCGCCGTCGCAGCAACCATTTGAGCAAGTCGCGTCATTCGAGCACCAGGTCACCGGCGTGGCCGTTTCGCAGGATGGGCGTATCTTCGTGAACTTCCCGCGCTGGACGGAGGACGCACCGGTGTCCGTTGCCGAAGTGATGAAGGACGGATCGATCAAGCCTTACCCGGATCAGCGCTGGAACGAGTGGCGCAATGCGAAGAAGGACGAGATGTCACCGCAGGATCACTGGGTCTGCGTACAGAGCGTCGTGGCGGACAGCCAAGGCAATCTCTGGGTGCTCGATCCGGCGGCACCGGCGCAGGATAAGGTGGTGGCAGGCGGCCCGAAGCTCGTGAAAATTGATATGAAGACGAACCAGCCAAGCCAGACCGTTTCCTTCGACGAGAGCGTCGCTCCGCAAGGCTCCTACCTCAATGACGTACGCTTCTCCCCCGACGGGCGCCACGCCTACATCACAGACTCCGGCGTGAAAGGCGCGCTCGTCGTGGTCGATCTGCAAAGCGGCAAGTCACGCCGGGTTCTCGATGGCCATCCGAGCACGCAAGCCGAGAAGGCTGTGCAGGTGAAAGCGGATGGACAGGTCTTGCGCCGGCCGGACGGCCGCGGCGTCGAGTTCGCGGCCGATGGTATTGCCCTCACGCCCGACGGCCGGCACCTCTATTGGCAGGCGATCAAGGGCAAAACACTATACCGCATCGCGACAGCGGCCCTCGATGATGCTCAGGCCTCGGATCGCGATGTCGCAGCCAAGGTTGAAACGGTGGGCGAGAACGGCGTCGCGGATGGCCTTCTGATCACACGTCGCGGCGACCGGATGATCGTGACGGCACCGGAGGAGGATGCCCTCAAGGTGCGTCTTCTCAGCGGGCAAGGCAGCCGCCCGACTGTCCTGGTGCAGGACAAGCAGCTCCGCTGGCCTGACAGTTTGGCCGAGGGGCCGGACGGCATGCTCTACTTCACCACGTCGCGCATTCAGGACTCGGCCACCTACAAGCCCGATGCACCCAAGAGCCTGCCGACCCAGCTCTGGCGCATCAAGCTCGACAGCGCGGAAGCAACCGGTTCCCTCAACTCGCCGACCCAGCCTCAGCAATGACGATCCGGTGAACGCTTCCAGGAGCCTCCCTGTGTGATGGAGACCACCATGACCTTGTTCGATAAGCACGGCGGACTCGATCTGTCGCGTCGCCTGTTTCTGCGCAGCACGGGAGGCGGCCTGGTGCTGGGATCAGGCTTAGGCCTGATCGGTTCGGCTTTTGCGCAAGGCGGCGGAGGCGGGCCGATGCCCGAACTGCCTCCCTCACGTCCGACGGGCAGGCCGATTCCGGAGATGGAACAGGAGATGCCGACAGAGCCGGGGCGCAGGCTCGGATGGGCTGTGGTGGGCCTCGGCAAGTTCGCCCTCAACCAGATCCTGCCCGCCTTCGGCGAAAGCCGCTCGTCCAAGCTCGTGGCACTGGTCTCGGGCAACCGGCCGAAGGCGGAGCAGGTCGCCTCGCACTATGGCGTCGACACCCGCAACATCTATGATTATGCGAACTTCGACCGGATCGTCGACAATCCGGAGGTGGATGTCGTCTACATCATCCTGCCGAATGCGCTTCATGCGGAGTACACGGTACGGGCGTTCAAGGCCGGCAAACACGTCTTCTGTGAAAAGCCCATGGCCGTGACCGTCGAGGAATGCGAGACCATGATCCGTGCCGGCCGCGAAGCCGGGCGCAAGCTCATGGTGGCCTATCGTGCCCAGTTCGAGCCGCACAATGTGGAAGCCATCCGCAGGGTGCGCGAGGGCGAGATCGGGCCGCTTCACCTGGTGACCAGCGACCATGGCCGCCTCCTCGACCCGAAGGATCCGGCCGATCAGTGGCGCATGGTGAAGTCGCTGGCCGGGGGCGGATCGCTTTATGACATCGGCATCTACTCCCTCCAGGCGGCGCGCTACCTCACCGGCGAGGAGCCCGTGGAGGTGTTCGGGCAGACGTCCAACAAGAAGGACGATCCGCGCTTCCGCGAGGTGGAGGACAGGATGGCGTTCCAGGTGCGCTTCCCATCGGGAGCGGTAGCCAACCTGTCATCCTCCTATTCCACATCGTCCGTGAAGCGCATTCAGGCCTTCGGTGAGAAGGGCTCTCTCATCCTGGATCCGGCAACGGAATACGAAGGCAACAAGCTCACGCTCCAGACCGAGAAGGGCCGCCAGGAGGTGAAGGTGAAGGCGCAGAGCCAGTTCGCGGCCGAGATGGACCACTTCTCGCAAAGCGTAATGGACAACCGCGAACCGAAGACGCCAGGCGAGGAAGGCCTGCGCGACATCCGGATCATGCAGGCAATCTATCGCAGCGCGCAGGAAGGCAGGCCCGTCTCACTCGAATTAACGGGATCATTGCGCTGAACGATTTCTGCCGTCAAATGGCGGTCAACCGTTCAGCGTTGGAATATCCGCATCGAGCGCATCAGAAACTGTTGTTGGTGTGGCTCGCCGCCTCGACATCACTCCGAGCATGGAAACTGCTGTCTCCATAGGAAGGCCGAGGCGCCGGGCGCCATGCTTGCGTGTCTCTGGAACGCCGATTGGATCCCGCATGCCAAAACCGTGCAGGAGAAGCGCCGGACGTGCGCCGGCCCAGCATCCATCCCAATGCGCAGCCAAGCGCTCCGATGACGAGCAGAGCGGCAACAGGATGCTCCTGCACGGGGCGGCCCACGGTCTCAACCCCATGCCGATAATAACGCTCGGCCTCAGGCATATAGCGCCTGCCCTGCTCCAGATAGGTTCGGCCTCGCTGGTAAAGGTCACGGGCCGTATCGGCCGCCTGCTCAGCCGTGGCCCGGAGGGTGGTGGACGACTGCTCATCGAGGCCCTGCCCCGGCGGCACAGGCGCTTCATTCAGTGCGTCGGGCTCGCATTCCGCCGCAACACTCTTCGAAGCTGATGTGGTCCAGGCCGGCGGATCGCTTGCAGGAAAGCTGTCGTCAACTGTGTCATCCACATGCCGCTGCTGGACCGGCTTGTGCTCGTTCTGCGCATCCAAGGGGCGCTTCTGGTCGATCTTCTCGTCAGGCATTGGAGCCTCCATCAAGCTTTACGGAGCAATGGATCTCCAGATGAATGGTTCCGAGTGGTAGATTATCAACGGCGAGACGCTGGTCATGATGCAGCATCCACGAGGTGGATGATGGCAGGCGCTGCAAGCGACACGCCTGAGAGAAACAGAAGGATGAACACGATGCGGCGCATCGTGGGAGCCGGGATCGGAGGTGGCCAGCGACGCGCCGCATAGGTCGCGCCCATGACCGCCGGAATAGCCAAGAGGCCTGTGAGATTGGAACCTGATGGGAGATCACCGGAAAGCACCACTAAGCTGATGCGGAAGACCGCATTGAGGGCAAAGACGGTGACGAGGGTTTCCCGGATTTTCACCAGAGGCATGGGCTGGCGGTAAAAATGGTAGACCAGCGGCGGCCCTGCAGTGGAAAACATCCCTCCCATCAGGCCGGCGATAGAGCCGAAGAAGAGGAACGATCCGTCACGTGACTGCTTCGCAAGCGGCTCCGGCTTTCGCGCCAGCTGCAGGCTCGAGACGATGATCACGAGTCCGAGGATGAGGCGGAGAAGATCAGCACGGGTCCCGGCAAGCCATTCCAGCAGCCAATAGCCCACGAAGAGCATCGGGATACTGGCCGCCATGACGAATCCGAACTCCCGCCACGCCACATCGCGCCAGCCCTTCAGTAGCATCTGCGTGGCGTTCACGAGGGTCAGCACGCTGACGATCATGGCGGCATCGGGCAGTGACAGAAGACCCGTCAGTCCTACGCCGCCCATGGTGATGAGCCCGAAGGCAAAACCAGTGAGAGTCTGAGCATAGGCTGCGGCGCCCGCCAGCAGAAGAAAGCCAATAAGCTCCGCAACCGACATCGCTCAGAGTGCTCTCAGACCTGCGAACAGATCGGAAAAACGCGAGCCCGCACGATAGAACACTGGAGGTTGGCCGAATGGTGCTGGGACGGTTACGTCTCTTCCGCCCGAGAAAGTCTCGTTCGTCCAGGCATGGATCCAATCCGCACCTGCCGGCAGATAGGTGTTCCACTCGGTCTTTCCGGCCTGCGAAACAGGAGCCACAAGCAGATCCGCACCATAGAGATAAGCATCCTGGATGGCATAAGTCCGGGGGTCATCCTCAAAATGGAGGAACAGCGGTCGCTGCACCGGAAGCCCTTGCGCAGAGGCCTCCGCCACGAGGGATTTCAGATACGGAACCAGATGAACATAAACCTGCGTCATCCGGGCGAAATGAGCGAGAACCTCAGGGTCCTGATCGATCTGCAGGTTGTCGCGCGGGCGGTTGCCCTCGTGGGTGCGCATGACTGGCGTGAAAGCCCCCATTTCAGCCCAGCGCATGATGAGTTCCGCCGTGCGCACATTGCCGAAGAGGCTTGTATAGCCGCCGATATCCGAGTGATGGTAGGCATTGCCGAGGAGCCCGGATGAGAGAGCCCCCGAGATCACGGTCGCAAGGCCGTCGTGGCGGGTGAAGTCGACCGATTGATCGCCTGCCCAGAGCAGCGGGCAGTGCTTCTGAACCCCGGTGAACCCGGCGCGCATGAAGAACAGGATCTCGCCGGTCTTACCCCTGCCCTCGACGGCTCGGGCGTTGACCTCAGCCCAGAGCGTCGGCCAGGCATTGTGCATGACCTTGGCGTCGATGCCGTTGGCGAGATTGACGTCGATGGGAAGGTATTCGCCGAAATCGGCCATCCAGCCGGAGAGCCCGAAATCGATCATGTTCTGGCCGATGACGCGTTCGGCGAACCAGGAAGCGGCGTCAGGATTTGTGAAGTCGACGACGCCGCAATCGAACTCGCCGAAATCGACCAGAGCAGTCTTACCGTCCTCATCCGTCGCGAAATAGCCCGCAGCCTCCGCCTCCGGAAACAGGGAGCCATCGACCGCGAGGTAGGGATTCACGTAGCCGAGGAAGCGGATGCCGCGATCCTCCAGTTCGGCGATGCGCTGGCGCAGCGCCGGATAACGGTCGTCGTTCGCCTTCCAGTCCCAGAACAGACGCGCGCCGAAGGAGGTGTGGCGCAGCCCCACCCAATCCTCGCACCAGAGGCCGGACACCTTTGTGCCAGCAGCCATGATGCGCTCAAGCCGCTCGAAGGAATTGGCTCCGTCCTTGAGCCCGATGATCGCGCCGCCGTAAACCCATTCCGGCAGCGGCGGCTGGCGGCCGAAGCGCTCGGCCATCACCTCGACGAGCCCGATGAAAGTGGGACGAGCGGTCAGCTCGATGCGCTTCGGGATGGCCCAGAGTTCGATTTCATGGAAGCAGTCGCGACGGAAATCGAAGGCCGAATAGGCGGTCGTCTCAACGTGCAGCGCATAGCGTCGCGATGAGAGATAGGTCGGCTGCGGATAGTTCGTATTCCAGTAATCGCCGCCCGACTTGCCGGTGACATCGGCCTTGAAGGTGATCTCGGTGGTCTTGTCGCGGCCCACGCCTGGCTCGGAGGTCCAGAGAGGGAAGCGCCGGCCGCGCATGTCGAAATACGACATCTGCTCGCCGCCGCCCCAGACGTGCTCGCCCTCCTCAGCCGCAATGCGGATCCAGACCCGGTTGACGTTGACATCGTCGGTGCGGAACGTGATGGCGCCGTTTCGATCATCACCTGACATCTGTAGAGTGAGCCGAGCCGGTTGGCCCGGTGCCGCCGCGAAGGCGACCTCGGATCCGGACACGACGGCATGCGCCAGCGGCGTGCGCTCGACGACATAATCCTCAATGTCGAAATTACCGCGATACATATCCATACGTGCGTCGCCCTGACCGACGAACAGGCATGGAGCATCGCTGCGATGGCGCAGGATCAGCCTGCCGTCGAGAAAGAGGTCGAAACCGTTGGAGGTCGTCTGGATCTTCATGGCAATCTCAATTCTGCGTCAGGCCGGCATCGACGATGAAGTTTGCGCCCGTGCAGCCGCCGCTCTCGTCGGAGGCCAGGAACAGCGCCATCCTGGCCACATGGCTAGCATCAAGCCGGAACTTCAAGGCCTGGAGGTCGAGGAACTGCTGGTTCAGCTCCGGCGTCAACCAGAGCTTCTTCTGCCGCTTGGTGAGAATCGCGCCAGGCACGATGCAGTTCACCCGGATGCCGGCAGGTCCCAGCTCGCGGGCGAGCGTGCGCGTCATCCCGTTGATAGCCGCCTTGGCGGTGGTGTAGCCCACCATGCCGGGACGCCCGCGCATCCAGGAGATGGAGCCCAGCATGATGATCGAGCCGGCACCGCGTGCAGCCATGCCTTTCGAGACGGCCTGCGTCGCGAAGAACTGGTGATCCAGATTGAGCGCCAGCATACGTCGCCAGTAATCGGGCTCCACCTCGCCTATGCCGTGCCGGTCGTCCTTGCCCGCGTTGTTGACGAGAACATCCACGCCGCCGTGATCGTCCTCGATCCGGGAAAGTACCTCACGGAGAGCTGAAATATCGGTGATGTCGCAGGTGTAGAAGTTTGCCTGTGTTTCTGCTACAAGAGCGTCGCCTGCATCCTTCGCAATATCGATGAAAGAGACCCGCGCGCCTTGTGCGACAAAGGCCCTGACCATCTCCTCGCCGATTCCGGATGCGCCGCCAGTGACGACGACAGATCGGCCTGAAAGCGAGCGGTATTGAGCGGTTGTATAATCGAACGACATGGCAATGCAGCCTTAAAGGAAAGAGTCGAATTCGTATTCCGGCAGGCCTGGCACATCGACCGGCATGGCGAAGACACTGCCGGAATGCAGATATGCCTTCAGTTCATCATCGGGACGGCCCGTACGGGCAGACGTCACATATAGGGTCTTAAGATCTGCTCCCCCGAAACAAACCATAGTGGGGCACCGGGCTGGAACGGGGTACTCGGCCATCAGACGGCCATTCGGCGAATAGCGTTGAATCCGCCCGCCTTCAAACAGGGCTGTCCAGTAGCAGCCTTCCGCATCCACGGCCGCGCCATCAGGACGTCCCCGATCCGTTTCGGTTGGCTGAAGACGCACAAACAGGGTCTTGTCCGTGGCCTCCCCCGTTGCAGGATCATACGCATAGCACCACACGGTGAAGGTGGGCGTGTCGGAGTGGTAGAGGGTGCGCCTATCGGGCGAGAAGGCGACGCCGTTGGAGGTCAGAAGATTGCCGGCAAGTGTCGCAAGTCCGCGAGAGTCGTAGCGGTAGAGATGCGCCTTGCCGCCGTCCTTAGGCTCATCGATGGTACCAGCCAGGAAGCGGCCTGCCGGATCGACACGCCCGTCGTTGAACCGGCTGGTAAGCTGGTCTTCTGGATTGTCCGCGAGCTTGCGCGTGCGGTTGCCGTCAGCATCGAGCAGCCAGAGCCCCGAGCGGAAGCCTGCGATGAAGCCGCCACCTTTCCTGAACCCGATGCACCCGATTTCCTCCGGCATCGCGAAGGTTCTGTGCTCGCCCGTGGCGGGCGCGAAGCGGTGGAGCGCCCTACCCTTAATGTCGACGAAGTAGAGCGCCTGCTCCTCGATAGACCAGATCGGGCACTCCCCGAGCTCGGCACGAACATCCAGCGCGACTTTCAGGCTCATGACAGGGCCTCCACGCCGAACCGCACCTGCGCGGCAAGGCGCTCGCCAGACCGCAGCACCTTGAGACCATGATGTGATGGGTCGGGCCGGCTGATGGCATCGTTCATATGACTCACGGGCTCCACGGCGAAGAAATCCCGCCCTGTCGGGACATACACCACCAGATGGCTGAAAAGCGGATCGGTATCGATGCTCAAGGCGACGTTCTCATGAGGATAGGCAATGCGAGCCTTCCCGTCCCAGCCGGCGAAGCAGTTGTCGAGACGCGGCTCACCCAATTCACGCATGGCTTGGTAGTTCCAATGATCTGGAACAGGGATGCCATCCATCGGAAGCGAATCGTCGCCATTGAGGTAGACGCGCTCGGCCGCGAACTGCAACCGAACCCCTGGGCGCTTAGGAAAAAACGGGTGCAGCCCTAAACCGGCCGGCATGGCGCGATGATCCTGGTTCTCAAGCAATAACTTGAGCATCAATCCATCCGGAGAGAGCTCGAAAAGCTGCTCTGCGCGGTAGGCGAACGGCCACCCCCCCACCCTGTCTCCATCCGGACGGTGAGTGAGCGCAAGACGGCAGCGTGCATCATCCGCTTCCACGACCTGCCAGGGCCTCTGCCAAGCATTGCCGTGAATGGAATGGGGGTGATCGCCGAAGTTCAGCGCCAGCCGATGCTCGACGCCCTCGAACGTGAAGCGCCCCTGCGCGATGCGGTTGCTGTAGGGGATGAGTGGGTAGCAGCAGGTCTGCCGCACCAGCCCGTCGCGCAACGCTTGCTCAGGGGTCTCCCGCATGAGTGCCACGTTGCTATGCCAGAAGCCCGCGATGGCGCCGCCGATGGCTGGCGCCAGATCGAGCTTCAGCGCATTGCTCCTGAGCGTGACGATCAGGATAACCTCCTCAAGGCTTCAGTAAGCTGCGGCGGGCGCGGCGACTGCCGGGGCAGCCTCGCCCCTCAGAGCGCCGAGCCACTCGGAGGCGCGGCTCGTCATCATGGCGATGTCGGAAGCCACCGCCACGTAGCTGTAGCCGTAGCCGATGAAGCGGCGCACCATGTCTGGGTTGGGACCGACGATGCCGACCGGCTTGCCGGCTTGCTGCGCCATCTTGGCTGCCTTCTTGATCAGCCCCTGAACATCAGGATGCGCGATGTTGCCGATGTGCCCCATGGCGGCGGCAAGATCACCGGGCCCGACGAACAGCGCATCGATGCCCGGAACCGCTGCGATCTCCGGCAGCCGCTCGATCGCCTCCGGCGTTTCGAGCTGGACGATCACCGCAACCTGTTCATTGGCGCGCTTGAGATAATCCGCCGCGCGGCCGAAGCGCGAGCCTCGATGCACGGCGGCCACGCCACGCACGCCCTCCGGCGGATACTTGGCGAACGAGACAGCCTGACGCGTTTCCTCGGCGTTCTGCACGAAAGGCAGCATGATCGTCTGGGCGCCCGCATCGAGCACACGCTTCACGAGCACCTGATCGTTCCAAGCAAGACGCACCACCGCATCGGCCGGCGTGCAGCCGATGGCGCGCAGGATATGTGCCAGATCCGATACCTCGATCGGCACGTGTTCCATGTCGACGACGAGAAAGTCGAAACCGCTATAACCCATAGCCTCGGCGGTCGCCGGAGCGGCCGCCATGAGCCAGGTTCCGAGCGGCGGCTTGGGACCCTGGCCCTTCAGCCAACTTTTGAAGCGGTTCTCGATGCTGATCATGACAGAACTTTCAGAAGATCGACGGCTCGGCCACGAGGCCGCGTGTGGACAGGAAGTCGAAATCGCAGCCTTCGTCAGCCTGGGAAACGTGGCGCTGGTAGAGGGCCGCGAAGGATCGCTCGTAGCGCAGGGCTCCGGGCTGCCACTCGGCGCGGCGCCGCTTCAGTTCCTTCTCGTCGACCCGCATGTCGAGGCGCCCGGCCTCGACGTCGAGTTCCACGAGGTCTCCTGTTTTCAGGAGCCCCAGAGGCCCGCCGATCGCCGCCTCAGGTGCCACGTGCAGAATGCAGGTGCCGTAATGGGTGCCGCTCATGCGGCCGTCGCAGATGCGCACCATGTCGCGCACGCCTTGGCGAAGAAGCTTCTTCGGGATCGGCAGGTTGCCCCATTCCGGCATGCCCGGTGCGCCCACAGGGCCGGCATTACGCAGCACGATCACCGTGTCTTCCGTGATATCGAGGTCGGGATCGTCGATGGCGCGGTTCATCTCGGCGGGGCTGTCGAAGACGAGGGCCGGCCCGACATGCTTGAGGAATTTCGGATTGGCCGCTGAGGACTTCATGACGGCGCCATTAGGAGCGAGGTTGCCGCGAAGAACCGCCAGCGTCTTGCCGCGCGCGAGCGGCACCACCGGGTTGTCCTCACCGCGGATGACTTCGTCGTTCCAGCACTCGGCTCCAGCGATGTTCTCACCCAACGTCCTGCCGTTCACCGTCATCGCGTCGCGATCAAGATGCCGCTCCAGCTTCTTGAGCTGCGCCAGGATTCCGCCGGCGAAATAGAAATCCTCCATCAGGTATTCGCCCGATGGGAAGAGATTGGCGCAGACCGGCACGCGGCCGGCCATGTCGGACATGTCGTCGAGGGTGAGGTCAACGCCGGCCCGGCGCGCCATGGCGATCAGGTGAACGGCGGCGTTGGTCGAGCCGCCGAGAGCCATGTAGGCGACGAGGCCGTTGCGAAAGCTCCTTGCATCGAGGAAGCGAGAGGGTTTGAAGTCCTCCCAGATCATCTCAAGGATGCGCTCGCCGCAGGCCGAGGCCATGCGCGGGTGGCCGCTGTCGGCGGCAGGAATCGAGGATGCACCGGGGAGCGTGAGGCCCATGGCATCCACGATGGACGTCATGGTGGATGCCGTGCCCATGGTGTTACAGGTGCCGATGGAGCGGGTCATCCGGCTTTCGAGATCAACCCAATCGTCCTGCGTGATATTGCCGGCGCGAAGCTCATCCCAGTATTTCTTTGTATGGGTGCCCGCACCGGTCTTATGCCCGCGCCATTGACCGTTCGACATGGGGCCCGCCGGGCAGTAGATCACCGGAATGTCCATGCTGATCGCACCCATGAGAAGGCCGGGCGTGGACTTGTCGCAACCGCCCAGCAGCACGGCGCCATCGATGGGATGCGAGCGCAGGAGTTCCTCCACCTCCATGGCGAGGAAGTTGCGATAGAGCATGGTGGTGGGCTTTACCATCACCTCGCCGACGGACAGAGCCGGCAGTTCCACCGGATAACCGCCTGCCTGCCAGACGCCGCGCTTCACCGCCTCGGCGCGATCGCGCAGATGGGAATGGCAGGGGCTGAGTTCGCTCCAGGTGTTGACGATGGCGACAACGGGCTTTCCAAGGAACTCCTCCCGCCGCAGGCCCATCTGCTGCGTGCGCTGCCGATGGGCGAAGCCGCGCATGTCGTCAGAGGCATACCAGCGCTGGCTCCGCAACTCCCCGATTGTTCGGCGTGTCATCTCAAATGATCCTCATCCCTTGATGCCGCCCGAGGTCAAGCCGGACACAACGCGCTCCTGGAAAATTACAATCAGGACTGCCACGGGCACGATGCCGACGACGAGCGCCGCCGAAATCACCGGCCAGGGAAACGCGAACTCGCCCTGATAGAGCGTGATGCCGACCGGGAGCGTGCGCAGGGCCGGGTTGGAATTGAACGACAGCGCGAGCAGGAACTCGTCCCAGGCGTTCACGAAGGCGAGAATGCCCGCAGTGAACACACCCGGCGCCGAGAGCGGCACCACGACCTTGAACAGCGCCCCGATGCGGGTGCAGCCGTCGATCATGGCGGAGTTCTCGAGATCGCGCGGAATGCCCTCGAAGAATGACACGAGGATCAGAGTGCAGACCGGCAGACTCAGCACCGTATAGGGCAGAATGAGAGCCACCCAGGTGTTGAGGAGGCCAAGCGCCCGCATGATCTCGAAGAGCGGCACCAGCAGCGTCACGAGCGGGAATGTCGACACCGCGATGATGGCCGAGAGAATGAGATCCCGCCCGCGGATCTGGAGCCGGGCCAGCGCATAGGCGGCGAGCACGGAGATGAAGAGGGTCAGCGCGGTGGAGAGGATCGCCACCATGAAGCTGTTGAACAGGAACAGCAGCAGGGGCTGGTCCGTGAAGGCGCGCAGATAATTCGCAATCGTCGGCGCATGCGGCAGCCAGGTGATCGGTTTCACTGTCAGCTCGGCTTCCGTCTTGAGCGATGTGAACAGGATCCACAACGCCGGGAACATGCCGTTCACGACCAGGATCAAGCCGATCAGGATGCGCAGGGGCTTGCCGGAGAAGAGCGAGCGGTTGGCAGTCGCGTCGTGGCTCATGGCTGTCATCCCTTTGCCCGGATCATGCGCAGGTAGACCGCCGTCACGCCCATGGAGAGGGCGAACATGACGACCGCGAGTGCCGAGCCGTAGCCGAGATCGAGGAAGTCGACCGTGTTCTGGTGAATGTACATGGCGAGCGTCGCCGTGGATGTGCCAGGGCCGCCGCGGGTCATCGTGAACGGAATGTCGAAGGTCTGAAGCGCTGTGATGGTGCGGAAGATCAGAGCCACGACGACGGCGGGCTTGAGCAGCGGCAGCGTGATCTCGAAGAACTGCCTGAGGCGCCCTGCCCCATCCACATCGGCTGCCTCGTAGAGCGAGCGTGGAATCGTCTGGAGACCGGCAAGAATGATGAGCGCCATGAAGGACGAGGTTTTCCAGATGATCGTCAGGCAGATCGCGGCGAAAGCCCAGTTGGCGGAGTTGAACCAGATCACGCCTTCGATGCCGAGGCGCCGGAGAACGTCATTCACTACGCCGTATTCGGAATGGAAGAACCACGCGAAGATCAGGCCGGCAAATGAGAGCGGCAGCGCCCAGGGGATGAGAAGCGAGAGGCGGACCGGCCATTTCACGTTGAACGGCAGGTTCGCCATCAGGGCGAGGGTCAACCCGACGAACAGCGCGCCCGGAACGGTGATGAGGGTGATCAGAACCGTGTTCCAGGTTGTCTCCCAGAACACCGGGTCATCCAGCATGAGACTGTAGTTCTCAAGTCCGGCGAAGGTCGCAGGCAAACCGGAGGTGAGCGACAGGTTCTGGAAGCTGGTCCAGATCAGCCGGCAGACGGGATAGACGATGATGAGCGTCAGGAGAAGCGCTGCCGGCATCAGCAGCAGCACGGCCAGGGTGCGCTCACTCGGATCGAGGAACCGTGTCCACCACTTGGTGCCGCTCTCGTTTTGCGTGGCCACTAGGGTCGTTTCGCTGGCCGTTGCCATCGTGTCATCCTGCCCGGTTGCAACGTTGGGGTGACGGACGCCCGTGGGCGTCCGTCAAAGAGGTCTGGCGGTATGCCTTAGCGCAGCACGCGGCGCAGGCGGCCTTCCATCTGCGTGGCGCCTTCCTCAGGCGTCGACTGACCGGCCAGAACACCATTGACTGTGGTGCGGATGATCTCGCTCACCTCGTTGTAGCGCGGCGTCACGGGACGGGCCTTAGCGGTCTCCACCACGGGACGGGCATTTGCGAACCACGGCACGGCCTTGGTCACGTCCGCATCCGTGTAGACCTCGGTGAATTGCGGGAGCAGGGCCGCATTGATCGCCATGAACTCCGAGACTTCAGGGCTCGACAGGTACTGCACGAACTTCTGCGCCTCGGTCTTGTTGTTGGAATAGGCGGACACGCCCCATTCCCAGCCGCCGAGGCAGGAGGCCGGCTGGCCGCCCTGCACGGCCGGAAGCTTTACGACGCCGACCTTGTCCTTCACGGCCGACTCAGCGCCCTGGAACTGACCCCAGGCATAGGACCAGTTCACCGCGAAGAGCACGTTGCCCGCCTGGAACTCCTTACGGGTGTCGTCGGTCGCCACTTCCGCGATGTTCTTCTTGGCGACACCCTGATCGACGAAGTCCTTCCACAGCTTCAGCGACTTCACAGCCGCTCCCTTATCGAAGGAGAGCTTGCCGTCGGAGACAAGCTGCTTGCCCATGCTCCAATACGGCAGGAGGAAGGTGCACACGGCGCCCTCGATGGCCTTGCCCTGGAAGGACAGCCCCTGGAGGTTCGGATCCTTCTCGGCCTCAGTGACCTTCTTGGCGGCTGCCGCGAGTTCGTCCCAGGTCTGCGGCGGCTGGATGCCGTGCTTCTCGAGAAGATCCTTGCGGTAGTAGAGGAACATGGCATCGGCGAAGGCCGGCAGAGCCACGACCTTGCCGTCAACCGTGTTGGCCTCGGCATAGGCCGGGAGATAGCGCTTCATGGCGCTGGCGGCATCGTTGCCGAGCACATCGTTGAAGGGCACTGTCCAACCGGCTGCTGCATATTGCGCCGGACGGATCACGTCGAGGATCATGATGTCGAGGGAGGAGTCCTTCGCCGTCATGACGGTGTTGAGGTACTGTGCCTGCTGCTCGGAGGTGTTGCCGCCGGTCTCGATCGTCACCTTCACGTTCGCATTCTTGGCCTCGTACATGTCGAAGGCCTTGCGCCACACGTCAGGGCGGTGCTGGCTCGACACGAAAACCCGCAGGTTGGTCTGCGCCGATGCAACGGATGCCGACAGGGTCATGGCCGCACCTGCGAGAAGCAGTGTCATGGTTGTCTTCAAAGTCATCGTTTCCTCCATGGAAGTTTGACGATGCCGGTTCCTTGCCGACATCCTTTATTGACCTATGCCTTTCAGGCGAGGGCCCGTTCTGTTGCCGCATCGAACAGGTGGATCCGCGAAGGATCGACACCGATGGTGAGATCTTCGCCAGGGTTCGGGCGCATCTCCGGCGCAACACGCGCCGTCAGTGTGGACGAGCCAAGGACGAAGTGGATGAGCGTATCGGAGCCAAGCGGCTCGACGACCTGCACCCGACCTGACAGGGCATGGCCCTCGCCGGCCGGCACGAAGTGCTCCGGACGAATGCCGACGACTACATCGCGCCCTTCGAGGCCACCGGCTTTCCCGGCGGAGTGGCTCTGGAGCGGAAGGCTGGCTCCGCCGTCGAACATCACCTGTCCGCCGCGGATTGTTCCTTTTGCGAAATTCATGGCCGGCGAACCGATGAAGCCGCCGACGAAGACGCTGGCCGGTGAGTTGTAGACCTCGTCCGGGGTGCCGACCTGCTCGATCTCGCCACCCTTGAGGATCACAATGCGGTCGGCGAGCGTCATCGCCTCCACCTGATCGTGAGTGACATAGATGATGGTGGTGCCGATGGCCTGATGGAGGCGCTTGATTTCCGTGCGAACTTGGCCGCGCAGCTTGGCGTCGAGATTGGAGAGCGGTTCGTCGAACAGAAACACCTGGGGACGGCGCACGATGGCGCGGCCCATGGCAACGCGCTGGCGCTGGCCACCCGAAAGCTGGCTCGGCTTTCTTTCGAGGAGTTGGGTGATCCCGAGCATCTCAGCCGCCTGGGTGATGCGCGGCTTGATCTCGGCAGAGGGTATCCCGCGCACCTTCAAACTGAAGGCCATGTTCTCGTAGACGGTCTTGTGCGGGTAGAGGGCGTAATCCTGGAACACCATGGCGATATCGCGCTCGCGGGGCGGCAGCTTATTCACCACCCGCTCGCCGATGCGGATTTCGCCACCGCTGATGCTCTCCAGGCCTGCAAGCATGCGCAGCGTCGTCGACTTGCCGCATCCCGACGGACCCACAAGCACCACGAACTCGCGGTCGGCGATTTCCAGGTCGATGCCCTTTACGATTTTCAGGGCACCGTAAGTCTTCTCAAGCTTGCGGAAGCTGACGGATGACATGCTCCCTCCCTATTACTTTGCGATGCGCTCGAAGTTGGCACACCTGCACATACGCCCCTGCCAGCAAGATCCAGATGTGAGGCTCATTACAGCCATCATAGCGCTACGATGATCTAGGCGCAAGCCGCTTTTGAATGAGCCCAGGAGAGGGTCTAAAGCGATTTTCTGACTATATTTCGGTTATTTTCCCTTGGGAGATCGCCTCTTCAACCTTATACTACCGGAAACTATTCTCTCGGAGCGCTACGAAAGCAGAACGAATGGACACTGGCAGCAGCTTGCAGAATCGCGTGCCGCGGAAGCGGCGCAAGATGCAGCGCGTGACGATGATGGACGTGGCCAAGCTTGCTCAGGTCTCCCCTTCCACGGTGTCGCTCTACCTGCGCAAGCCCGCCGCTGTTTCCCCAGCGGCAGGCCAGGAGATCGCCCGCGCCATTTCAACCCTAGGCTATGTTCCCAATCTGGTGGCAGGGGGGCTCGCAGCCGCATCTTCGAAGGTGGTCAGCGTCATCGTACCCTCAATCCGGAACGCGTTTTTCGCCGAAACGGTGTCGACCCTTCAGGCCGAACTGGCAGCGGAAGGCCTGCAGGTGATCCTCGGCCATAGCGAGTATGGAGAGGATCAGGAAGAGGCTTTGGTTCGAACGGCCCTCGCCTGGGCTCCGGCCGCAGTCGTGCTGACGGGTCTGTCTCACAGCGCCGAGACCCGCAAGCTTCTGCAGGCGAGCGGCGTACCGGTCATCGAGATGTGGGAGATTGGCGGAGAGCCGGTCGACATGGCCGTGGGGTTTTCACATCCGCATGTCGGTGCATCCGCCGCCCGCCATCTCCTGGCCAAAAATCGCCGTTCAATCGCATTCCTGGGTGCCCGCATGCAGGAGGATCATCGCGCAGCCAAACGGGCGAGCGGTTTCGCCGACGAAGCCAAGCGGGCGGCAGAGCACGTAACCTGCGAAGTTATCAATCATCCAGGCGCGGCCACGGTCGAGGCCGGATCGCTCCTGTTGAGCCGTGCCCTCCAGCAGATCCCGCATCTCGATGGTATCGCCTGCTCGAACGACTTGATCGCCTTAGGTGCGCTCTTCGAGTGCCAGCGCCGGGGCATCCCTGTTCCAGACAAAATCGCCGTAGTGGGTTTTGGCGATCTCGATTTCAGCGCTTCATGCATTCCTTCCCTGACAACGATCCGACCTTCCGGGGACTTGATCGGGAAGGAAGTTGCACGCCTGATCCTCGCCAGCATTCATGGTGAACAGCCTGCAGACGCATCCCGCATCATTGACACCGGCCACGTTCTGATCGAACGGCGGAGCACCTGATCAAGCCTGCGGAGCCAGCACTTCTCCAAGGACACCTCAACAGTATAGCCGCCCTCCACCCCTGGTGTTCGCTCGTCATCTACGGCAGCCTGTGCGTGCCGCGACCTGTCGTCGGCCTGAGTTGAAGGAGTTGTTCGCATGGCCAATCGCCTGATTGAAGCCCGAGACCGTTTTGCGACTCGCCACCCGGAGCAACGGACCGTCATCGGCGGCCGCGAGTGGGGGTATGTTCAGGCAGGCGATACTGGCCCAGCCCTGCTGCTCATTCCCGGTACCTTGGGCCGCGGCGATATCTTCTGGCAGCAGATCGAGGCCCTGGAGGGTCGCGCCCGCATTATCGCTGTCTCCTATCCCAGCAGTGGCGGCGTAGCCGAATGGGCAGGCGATCTCGCGGAATTGTGCGCCAGATTCGGCTTTGGCCGTGTCGCGGTGCTCGGCTCATCCCTTGGAGGGTATCTGGCGCAATATTTCGTCGCCGCATATCCACACATTGCCGAGAGGCTCATTGCAGCAAATACACTGGCCTCGGTTGCGGGAATTGCCGCCCGGCCGCCCTACTCCTCCGATCTCGACAATGCACCGATCGAGGAACTCCGCGCTGGGTTTGGTCGCGGGCTCGGGGCTTGGCGGGAAGCTCATCCGGATCAGGCGGAACTGGTCGATCTTCTCATGGCCGAAGTCGGTGGGCGGATCCCCGAGCCGGAACTGCGCGCACGGTTGAACGCTCTGAAGCACGGACCGGAGCTGCCGCCCCTCGACATGCCACGGGAGCGAATTGCAACAATCGAGAGCGCCGACGACCCTCTTATTCCGCCACCCGTGCGCGAAGCCGTGAGAGCGCGCCTGAAACCCTCGGTCGCCTACCGTTTCGAATCGGGTGGGCACTTCCCCTATGTGGCGCGACCCGAGCTCTACGTGGCTCTACTCGAGGAGCAGCTCGGCCTACCAGCCACCCGCGAAACCTGGGGCGATGGAGAGTTGCGGGCGCGATAATTGCACCGTCATCGACATTAGATCACACCCTGCCGCCCGACGCTTGAAATTCAGCCTTGCGGCTTGGTCCCGTGGCAGACCTGCGGGGTGTTCATGTTCCAGTTGCCACACTTGTCGCAAGCTGTAGCGAGGAAACCGATGCTGATGACGAAAGCGGCGCGGACGAGTTGTTTCATATGAAAGCCCCTTGTGAAGCAGCATAGGGGAAATCACGCTCTGCTGTCAGCAACCAGATGAGCCTGGGAGGCGGCCGGTTCAGGCCGCCAGTCTCGCCTGCTGCTTATTGACAATCCGGCGGACCTCGTCACCCTCGATCGTCTCGTGCTCCAGCAACGCCTCCGTCAAGGCATCGAGCGCATCACGGTTGTCTTCGATGCAGGCTTTTGCCGCTTCATACATCTCATCGATGATACGGCGAATCTCCTGCTCGACTTCTCGCGGGAGGTTGTCGCCTGAGCGGGTGACGCGGACCATACCGATGGCCGGGCTCATGCCCCATTCGGTGACCATCCGGGTCACGATGTTGGTGGCATGCGCAATGTCGCTTGCAGCCCCCGTCGTGACCTTCTTCGGCCCGAACACAACCTCCTCGGCCGCGCGGCCACCCATGGCGACGATGAGATCCGCCTCGAGCTTCTCCACCGGGATGCAGAACCGGTCATGCTCCGGCAGGCGCATGACGAGGCCGAGGGCCTGGCCATGGGGAATGATGGTAGCGCTGTGCACCTGGTCAGAGGCTGGGAGCAGGGTCGCGCAGAGGGCGTGACCGGCCTCGTGCACTGCCACCAGCCTGCGCTCCTCATCCGTGATTACGAGGGAGCGGCGCTCAAGCCCCATGATGATCTTGTTGCGAGCGGCCTCCAGATGCTCGCGGGTCACCTCCGCGACGCCTTCGCGTGCCGCAAAAATGGCGGCCTCGTTCAGAAGGTTGCTGAGATCGGCGCCCGAGAAGCCGGGCGTGCCCTTGGCGATGGAGGCAAGGCTGACTCCTTGGGCCAGCTTCACGCTGCGGGCGTGAACATTGAGGATCGCCTCGCGACCGGAGATATCAGGCAGCCCGATATGGACCTGCCGGTCGAAGCGACCGGGGCGCAGGAGCGCCGGATCGAGCACATCGACGCGATTCGTCGCGCCAATGACGATGACCCCTGCCGTGGTGTTGAAGCCGTCCATCTCCACCAGGAGCTGGTTCAGGGTAGATTCGAACTCTCGGTCGGCGGCCGATCCCCCGCCCCCACGCTTGCGGCCGATAGCGTCGATTTCGTCGATGAAGATCAGGCAGGGAGCCTTCTTGCGCGCCTGTTCGAAGAGCTTGGACACGCGGCCCTTGGCGATGCCGATCAGCGGCGCCGAGAAATCACTCCCCGATACGGCCATGAAGGAGACGCCCGCCTCCCCGGCCAAAGCCTTGGCGATCAGGGTCTTGCCGGTCCCTGGGGGGCCGACCATCAGCAGGCCGCGAGGGATGCGGGCTCCGACTTTGGTGAAGGCATCTGCATCCTTCAGGAACGCGATCACCTCCTGCAGTTCGGCCTTGGCCTCCTCCTGGCCCGCAACGTCGTCGAAGCGATTCGGGATGCTGCGAATCACCTTGGGCCAGCGGGAGGTCGGCTTGAAGTCTGTCTGAATGGCCAGCATAGCGAGGACAGCCAGAACCAGCACGATTGGCACGATGATGCTCGCCATATGGGCCGGATCGAAGCCAGGTTTCCTGAAATCGACCTCGGCCCCAGAGGCGGTGACGCGCTCGATATAATCAGCGCTGACGAGACCATTCGGCATGCGGACAAAGACGTTCCGGTCCGCCAGCGAGACGGAGAGGCCGCCGCTCTCGATCAGAACCTTCTGGACCTTCTTCTGCGCCAATTCGCGTGTGAACTCGGAATAGGTGATCTCGGCGACCGGCTGAGCCAGATAGCGGGGCGCGAGGAAAACAGCCGCGGCAATGATCAGAGCAAGGATGGCAGCCGAAACGGCCACGCTTCTTTTCGCCAAGAGCTGTCTTGCTTTTTCGAGAACGTTTGTCACCGGCGGCGCCCCCATAGCGCAGTTTGAATTTTTTGGAGGAGCCGCTGTTTAGTTTATTTTGACGCAGTTCGCAGTACGGCGAATGGGCACACCCGTCGAACGGAGGGGTTCAAGCCACTCAGTTCAGGAGGTCGCTGTATTCCTTGTGGCGTCGCATCCAAGTGAAGGCATAGCTGCAGAGGGGCGCAATCTTTCGCCCCTCGGAGCGGGCGATCTCGGCTACACCCTTCATCAGTTCGCCGGCAGCACCCGTGCCCCGCAGCGGAATGGCAGCCTCCACATGCCGGATCACAAGATCGGACCCGCGCCGCTCATAGGTCGCGAAGGCTAGATGCCCATTGCGCTCCAGCTCGAACCGATGCCGATCCACATTGTCACGAACGTCGCTGCTCATGGCTCAACTCACCTGATGGAAACTGTCGAAAGTCCAACGTGATCCTCTAGGCAGCGTTCCGAATGTGGCCAGGATCGTGTTTCCGCAGACTAGGAACAATCCAGATCGCGGTCGGTTTCGGCCTAGCGGATTGAAGGGAGAGCCAGCCAGCATGCCAACCGTGTTCCTGGACTGTGACGGGGTCTTGGCGGATTTCGACAAGGGCGCTGCCCAGATTTTCGGCATGCGGCCCGCCGAATACGAGCGCCGATTCGGACTGAAGCGGTTCTGGTCGGAATTGGCCTCCGCCGAGGATTTCTTCACCAGCCTGGAACCACTGCCGGATGCCATGGAGCTGTTTGAGGCCGTGGAGCACCTCGATCCCGTGATCCTGACGGGCCTCCCCCGCGGCAACTGGGCCGAGCCGCAGAAACGGCGCTGGGCCGAGCGGCACTTCCCGGGTACGGAGGTGATCACAACGACCGCGGCCCTGAAGTGCGAGCATTGCCGCCCCGGCGACGCGCTTGTCGACGACCGGGACAAGTACCGCCACCTCTGGGAGGGTGCGGGCGGCGTCTTCATTCATCACAGGAACGCAGCCGCCTCCATCCGAAGTCTGCGGGAACACGGCTTCATCTGAGATGGTGTCGCCTCACTCCGATGCCATCTTCCGTTCTAGCTCAGCCTTCACCGCCGGCCACTCGTCCCGGACAATGCTGTAGACTGCCGTATCGCGGACATGCCCGTCGGGCATGATCATGTGCTGACGCAGGATGCCGTCGAGCTTTGCTCCGAGGCGCTCGATGGCGGCGCGGGATTGATCATTCAGACGATGGGTCCGCAACTCGACCGCGTTGCATCCCAGCACCTCGAAGGCGTGCCGCAGCATGAGGAACTTCGCGTGAGTGTTGACGAAGGTCCGCTGCCAGGATTTCGCGATCCAGGTGGTGCCAATCTCGACCCGGTGATGGGCAGCGTCGATGTTCATGAACCGGGTCGAGCCAATGACCCGATTGCCTTCGTTCACGACCGTGGTGAAGGGCAGCGCAAGACCGGCTTCCTTTAGTTCCAGTGCCTTCTGCACGTAAGCCTCAAAGCCCTCCGGCCGCGGCACGGTCGTGGTCTTCTTCTCCCAGAGTTCTCCATCGCTGGAAGCCTCGGCTAGCGCCGGGACGTCGGAGGGGCTTAAGGGACGCAGGGTCAGACGGTCCGTCGAGAGGGTCACAGGCTCGATATGCAGCATGATGAAGGCGCCTTTGTCCGATCTGCTGCTTTGTCCCTGATTCAGAGCGAGCCTGCAACGGCCAAGGCAGCATCAGGAGACAATGGGCCTCCTGATGTATGGGTCGGTAGCCGATGCGATCCGCGTCAGCCCAGCAGATAGACGAGGCCCGGCAGGCTCACTGCGAGAGCGGCCAGCGCCCAGGCACCCAAAGCCGATTCCCAGGCCACATTGCCGGTCGCGTTCCGCAATCTCTGTGCGCAGGTCGAAGCGTCCATCGTGCGCCCGCTGAGGCAGGAGCAGAGGGCGTAGTGGGCCTGACCGTCCGAGAGCGCGAAATAGCGCATGGCATCGCCGAGCCTGTCGCCTGCAAGACCATCGGCGCGCAGGACCGGGTCCTCGTAAGCCACTGTGAGCGGAGAGTTGTCCTCGCGGATCAATGCTCTCTCGGCTGGCGGCTTGTACTCGATTTCACCAAGGGAGTTCAGAGAGCGTTTCGGATCGCGTTCGAGTAGGTCGATCCAACGCTGAAGTCGTTCCTCACGGGATAATGGTCTCGGCTGAACGTCGGCTACGCTACGGAGCTGATCAAGATGCTTGTGTTCCATCGATCTCCCTCCTTGCCGAGCATCGGACCGGGATGTGAGCTTGCACGTTCCGGATCCACCCGATGCTCAATGCTCAGACAACCGGATGGCTGAGTGAGACGACCGATGCTGCGCTGGCTGCGCGGCGAAAGTGCGACAGAATGGGAAATCGACCGGCCTTGAGCTAATTTGAATGTCCCACGCGTGTACGGAAGCAGGCCATGGCAGGAAGCTCAGAAGACAGCAGCGGCCAGCGCAGGCATGTGTGGCGGCTGGCGCCCTGGATCGTCGCAGCGCTCCTCCTGGCTCTTCCCTTGGCCGCAATGCGGTTCACCGATGAAGTGAACTGGGACGAGACCGACTTCATCGTGTTTGGCGCCATGCTGTTCGGTGCCTGTGGGATCTACGAGCTGGCAGCCAGGATAACGGGAAACATCGCCTACCGAGCCGCCGTCGGTGTTGCGGTCGTGTCGGCCTTCATTCTCATCTGGATGAACCTTGCCGTTGGCATCATCGGATCTGAGGATAACCCGGCCAACCTGATGTATGGGGGAGTGCTCGCCGTCGCGGCTCTCGGCGGCGCCATCGTGCGTTTCCAGCCTCGCCGCATGGCGCAGGTTCTGGTGGCGACGGCGCTTGCCCAGGCACTGGTGGGGATAATCGCCCTGAGCGCCGGGTTAGGCTCAACCGGAGCGAACTGGCCGCGAGTGATCGTGGTCCTGACCGGGTTCTTCTGTACGCTATGGCTTTTATCGGCCTGGCTGTTCCGACGAGCCGCGCGGGAGCCCTCTTCCGCAGGCGCCGCGCCATAGGTTCGGATTGTCGAAGTGACGCCCTAGTCTTCGGGCGCCTCGACGATGGGATCGTACTGGCTTGTATCCAGGCCCAGCAGGTTGAAGCTCTGCTGCATGTGCGGCGGCAGCGGCGCCGTCACGTCGATGGGCTTGCCCGTCCGCGGATGCGCAATGACGATGCGGCGCGCCAGAAGATGCAGCTTGTTCTGGATGCCGCCCGGCAGCTCCCAGTTCTCGATGTCGAAATATTTCGGATCGCCGACGATCGGATGACCGATATGCGCCGCATGGGCACGCAGCTGATGCGTGCGCCCGGTGACCGGCTTCAGGGACAGCCAGGCGAGCTTCTGCGCCGCCGTGTCGATGACGGCGTAGTAAGTCAGCGCATGGCTTGCACCCTCGTCGCCATGCTGCGCCACCCTCATGCGCGCATCACCCTCGTCGCCTTCCTTGGCGAGATAGGTCGACACCCTGCCCTGCCGCACGCGTGGCACGCCGGCAACCAAGGCCCAGTAGATCTTGCGGGTGGTGCGGGCGCGGAAGGATTTCGCCATGGTGGAGGCGGCAAAGCGGGTCTTGGCGATCACGAGACAGCCGGCCGTATCCTTATCGAGGCGATGCACGAGACGCGGCTTCTGGCCATCCTCGTCGGTGAGGGAGTCAAGCATCCCGTCCACATGGCGCTTGGTGCCCGAGCCGCCCTGGACGGCAAGCCCCATCGGCTTGTTGATGATGAGGACATCCTTGTCCTCATAGAGCGTGATCGACTTCAGGAAGTCGCGGTCGTCCTGATCTTTGGCCGCGCTGCGGGAAACCGGCCGCGGCTGATCGAGCTTGAGCGGCGGCACCCTGACCTTCTGGCCGGCCACAAGCCGCTCGTTGGGCTGAGCCCGCTTGCCGTCGATGCGCAGTTCCCCTTTACGGACGATGCGCTGAATATGCGTGAAGGCCAGCTGGGGAAAACGTGCGACCAGGAAGCGATCAACGCGCATATCCGCTTCGTCGGGCTCAACCACGAGGGTCTGCACGCCGGTCGCCAAAACCTCCTGGGCTTCCGCCCTGGCTTGCGCGCGCGTCTGGCGCGGAGCCTCCGTAATCGCGGGCTTTGCTTGCGGCCGAGCCGCGGCGGGTTTCTCTCGCACCGCTGAAGGCGCCCGCGTCTTGGCCGCAGCCGATTTCACGCCGCGCGGCTTCGCCGGCACTGCCTTGCGCGCAGGCTTGTCCTCGCGCGAGCGAAAACCCTGCCGTGAGCCCGACCGCCCGCCACGGGCACCATTCTGTCCTGAACCGCTTTTTCTCATGACGTGTGGGTACCAGAGCGCCGCCCGGGCGGCAATCGAGGTTTAGGCGGTCAGCGTCCTGATCAGCGCGAGACCGGCAAGCAAACCGGCGATCGAAAGCACCACCGAAGCTATCATGTAACCCGCAGCAGGCCCCATCTGCCCCCGCTCCCAGATCAGTACTGCATCGAGGGAAAAGGCCGAGAACGTGGTGAAACCGCCAAGAATCCCGGTGGTCAGGAACAGGCGCAACGGCTGGCTCCATTCCTCGCCCGCCTTGAAGGCGAACCATGCAGCGATGGAGCCCATGAGGAAGGAACCGAAGACATTCACCGTCAGCGTTCCCCACGGAAAGGCGGATCCGCACAGTCGGGCGCAGCCGACATTCACCCCATGGCGCAGGGCTCCGCCAATGCCGGCTCCGAGGAAGACGAGGAAGTACGCCTGCATCGACTATTTCTCACCCCGTCGATCCCGTCGCAGCCTCTCCCACCAATCCAGCCGCTTGCGGATCTCCCGCTCGAAGCCGCGGTCCACCGGCTCGTAGAACGATTGCCGTCCGAGCTTGTCCGGCCAGTAATCCTGGCCCGAGAAGGCATCCGGCTCGTCATGGTCGTAGGCATAGCTCTCGCCGTAGCCGATCTGCTTCATGAGCTTGGTTGGAGCATTCAGGATCGTCTTCGGCGGCATGAGGGAGCCGTGCTCCTTCGCCACTCGCATGGATGCCTTGTAGGCTGTGTAGAGGGCGTTCGATTTTGGCGCGGTGGCGAGGTAGACCGCCGCCTGGGCCAGCGCCAGCTCCCCTTCCGGCGAGCCGAGGAAGTCGAAGGCGTCCTTGGCCGCGTTGGCGATGACGAGCGCCTGCGGATCGGCCATGCCGATGTCCTCCACGGCCGCCCGCACCAGCCGGCGGGCGATGAAGAGCCTGTCCTCGCCCGCATCCAGCATCCGGGTCAGGTAGTAGAGCGCCGCATCCGGATCGGAGCCGCGGATGGTCTTGTGCAGGGCCGAGATCAGGTTGTAGTGCCCCTCCTGCCCCTTGTCGTAGATGGGCGCCCGGCGCTGGATGATCTCCTGCAGCTGCTCCGCATCGAAGACCTCACCGGGCTTCGCCGACCGCCAGACTTCCTCGGCAAGCGTCAGCACGGCTCGCCCGTCGCCATCGGCCATGCGGATGAGGGACGCCCTTGCCTCCTCATCGAGCGGCAGGCTTTTTCCCGTGATCTCCTCAGCGCGAGCCAAGATCTTTTGGATCGCCTCCTCGTCGAGAGACTTGAACAGGAGTACGCGAGCCCGGGAGAGGAGCGCCGCATTCAGCTCGAAGGACGGGTTCTCGGTGGTCGCGCCCACCAGGGTGATCGTGCCGTCCTCCATGACGGGCAGGAAGGCGTCGAGCTGGGCCCGGTTGAAGCGATGGATCTCGTCCACGAAGAGCAGCGTGCCCGTGCCCATGGACCGGCGGTGCCGGGCGGCCTCGAAGACCTTCTTGAGATCTGCCACGCCGGAGAAGATCGCCGAGATCTGGTCGAAATGCAGATCCGTCTCATGTGCCATCAGCCGGGCGACGGTGGTCTTGCCCGTGCCGGGCGGTCCCCAGAAGATCAGGGAGCCAAGAGACTTCGACGCGATGAGCCGGGTGAGGATGCCATCCTGCCCAACGAGATGGTCTTGGCCAACCACTTCGGAGAGCTTTGTTGGCCGCATCCTGTCCGCCAGCGGACGGGGGGCGTTCTGGTCAAGGCCGGCGGAGGAGAACAGGTCGCTCATGATGAACAGGGACTCAAATTTGTCCCGTCATCAATAGCCCATCCGCAGGCCGCCGTCGCGCTTAACGGCCCAGCACCGTTGTGAAGGTCCGCCCGCCCCGACTGACTGTAATTTCCCAATAGCCGCCGTTCCGGTTGATCAGGCGATCCGCATCCCGGGTGTTCGCCACACGCTCACCGTTGATGGCGACGATCTGGTCACCCTTCTCGAAACCAACGCTGGCGGCAACACTGCGCTCCTCCAGCTCGGCCACGACAACGCCGTCATCGGCCACATCGATCTGCAGCTCGTCGGCGACCGCCGGCGACATGTTTACGAGGGTCGCACCAGTGAATGGCGTCCGTCCGCGGCTGCGCACCGGATCCCGCGGCGGGTTTTCGGGCGGCGGCATGAGTCGCACTTGGATCGTGCTCTGCTTTCCACCCCGCAGGATAGTCAGAGGCGCCTGCCCCTGGGTCCCCTTCAGGGTGAAGCGGTAGCCGAAGGAATCAGGATTATCGACCGGCTGCCCGTCGACCTCCAGAATGGCGTCGCCACGCTTGAGACCTGCGTCTGCGGCTGGGCCCTTGTCATAGACGGACGTGACGAGAACCCCGGTCGGTCGCTCCAGACCCAACCCAGTGGCGATATCGCCGTCGACGGGCTGGAGGCGCGCGCCGAGCCAGGGACGCACCACGTTCTTGGCGCCGCCTCTGGCGGAATTGAGCACCACCCGGACCATGCTGGACGGCACGGCAAACCCGATGCCGATGCTGCCGCCGGACCGGGAGTAGATGGCTGTATTGATGCCCACCACGCGACCGTTCATGTCGATGAGGGCGCCGCCTGAGTTACCCGGATTGATGGCCGCATCCGTCTGAATGAAGAACTGGTAGTCGGAAATGCCGACCTGGGTCCGCGCCAGGGCCGAGACGATGCCCTGCGTCACCGTCTGGCCTACACCGAATGGATTGCCGATGGCGAGCACGATGTCGCCCACCTGCAGGGCCTCAGAGTCGCCCAGTTCCACCGCCTGGAGATTGGTGGCGTCTTTGAGTTTAAGCACGGCGATATCCGTGCGGGAGTCACGCAGCAGGATATCGGCTTCGAATTCCCGGCGGTCGGCCAGCGCCACCTTCACCTCGCTCATGTTCTCGATCACGTGGTCATTCGTGATCACGAGGCCCGAGGGATCGACGATGACCCCTGAACCGAGGGAGCTCTGGGACCGACCGCGCGGAACGCCCGGCGCGTTGTCACCGAAGAAGCGGCGGAAATACTCCTCGATGGCGGCATTCTGCCGGCGGTCGTTCCGCTTGGCGTAGACGTTGACGACGGCCCCTGCCGTCTGCCGCACGACAGGCGCGAAAGAGAGCTGGACCTGAGCCTTGCTCTCGGGCACAGCCCGTTGCGTCTGGGCCTGAGCTCCGCCTGCTCCGAGAGCGAGCGCGGCAACGGTCACAGCAAGGCGAAGCAGCGAGAAACGCATGGCCAAGTATCCCTCTTTCAGTGATGCCCTTCGATAAAACGCTAGGCACGAAAGTCCAAGCTGTACCAGGCATATGGGAACACAAGTGCGCAAACAAAAAGGGCGGCCCGAAGACCGCCCTTGATCGGATCACCGACCGTGAGAATTACTCAGCAGCCTCGATGATCTCTTCCTTCATGGTCGGGCCCGAATCCTGGCCGCGCGCATCCACGTCGCGGTCTACGAACTCGATCACGGCCAGCGGGGCGTTGTCGCCGTAGCGGAAGCCGGCCTTCAGGACGCGGGTGTAGCCGCCGTTGCGGTCACCATAGCGCTTGCCGAGCACGTCGAAGAGCTTCTTGACCATGGTCTCATCGCGCAGCTTCGACATGGCGAGGCGGCGGGCGTGCATGTCACCGCGCTTGCCGAGCGTGATCAGCTTCTCGACGACCGGACGCAGGTCCTTGGCCTTCGGGAGCGTCGTGACGATCTGCTCGTGCTTGATCAGCGCAGCCGCCATATTGGCGAACATGGCCTTGCGGTGTTCGGTCGTGCGGTTGAAGCGACGACCACGGAATCCGTGACGCATTGGCTTTCTCCTAAATCTTCCGGCCGCCGTGCCAAGGGACGGACCGTCTCTCTTTTGATCCGCCGGTTTCCGGCGGGGCTTGATCGAAGCCGCCCATCACGAATGAGGAGCGGCTTCGGAATTCTTAGTAATGCTCTTCGAAGCGCTTCGCGAGATCTTCGATGTTCTCAGGCGGCCAGCCCGGCACGTCCATGCCGAGGTGCAGGCCCATGCCGGCGAGAACTTCCTTGATCTCGTTGAGCGACTTGCGGCCGAAGTTCGGCGTGCGGAGCATTTCCGCCTCGGACTTCTGGATCAGGTCGCCGATGTAGACGATGTTGTCGTTCTTCAGGCAGTTTGCCGAACGGACCGACAGCTCGAGCTCGTCCACCTTCTTGAGCAGCGCTGGGTTGAAGGGCAGCTGCGGCGCAGCGGCGGCAGCCTCTTCCTTGCGGGGCTCTTCGAAGTTGACGAAAACCTGGAGCTGGTCCTGAAGAATGCGGGCGGCATAGGCCACAGCATCCTCAGGCGTCACAGCGCCGTTGGTCTCAACCGTCATGATCAGCTTGTCGTAGTCGAGGATCTGGCCCTCACGGGTGTTCTCAATACGATAGGAGACCTTCTTCACCGGGCTGTAGAGCGAGTCGACCGGGATCAGGCCGATCGGCGCGTCCTCGGTGCGGTTGCGCTCGGCGGGAACGTAGCCCTTGCCGGTATCGACCGTGAACTCCATGCGGATCTCGGCGCCCTCGTCGAGGGTGCAGAGCACGAGCTCAGGATTCAGGATCTGAACGTCGCCGACAGTGTTGATGTCGCCAGCCGTCACGGCGCCAGGGCCGGTCTTGCGGAGCGTCATGCGCTTGGCGCCTTCGCTCTGCATCTTGATGGCGATCGTCTTCACGTTGAGGACGATGTCCGTCACGTCCTCACGGACGCCCGGAATGGAGGAGAACTCGTGCAGCACGCCGTCGATATGGACGGCCGTGACGGCTGCGCCCTGGAGGGACGACAGCAGGACGCGACGCAGGGAGTTGCCGAGCGTCGTGCCGAAGCCACGCTCGAGCGGCTCCGCAACAACCGTCGCTATGCGCTTCGGATCATCGCCGGGGGCAACTTCGAGCTTGTTCGGCTTAATCAGCTCTTGCCAGTTCTTTTGGATCACAACCACACCTCTCGAGGTACGGCTTGAAGGGAGGCTTTAAGGCCAGCCCTTGAAACCGGAACGCGCGTGGGGGTGCCCCACGCGCAGGATAACCTTAGACGCGGCGACGCTTGCGCGGGCGGCAGCCATTGTGCGGGATCGGCGTCACGTCACGGATCGACGTGACGGTGAAGCCGGCCGACTGCAGGGCGCGCAGGGCGGACTCACGACCGGAGCCAGGGCCGGACACCTCGACCTCGAGGGTGCGCATGCCGTGCTCGGCAGCCTTGCGGGCGGCGTCTTCAGCAGCAATCTGAGCAGCATAAGGGGTCGACTTACGCGAACCCTTGAAACCCATCGCACCAGCCGAGGACCACGAGATCGTGTTGCCCTGGGCGTCGGTGATGGTGATCATGGTGTTGTTGAACGAGGCGTTCACATGCGCCACGCCGGAAACGATGTTCTTGCGTTCGCGGCGGCGGACGCGGGTAGCTTCTTTAGCCATTCCAAAGATCCTTCAAGCGCGCCCGTCATGCCAGGCGCTCGGGAGAAAGGGCCACCCGCCAGGGGTGGCCGCTCGGGAAATTACTTCTTCTTGCCGGCGATCGGCTTCGACTTGCCCTTGCGGGTGCGGGCATTCGTGTGCGTGCGCTGGCCGCGGACCGGCAGGCTGCGACGGTGGCGCAGGCCACGGTAAGCAGCGAGGTCCATCAGGCGCTTAATGTTCATGGACACTTCGCGGCGCAGGTCGCCCTCGACGATGTAGTCGCGGTCGATGGTCTCGCGGATGGCCAGAACCTCGGCGTCGGTCAGCTGGTTCACGCGGCGCTCGGCCGGGATGTTGACCTTCTCGACGATCTCCTGAGCCTTCTTAGGCCCAATGCCGTGGATATACTGAAGCGCGATCACAACGCGCTTGGCAGTCGGGATGTTAACGCCTGCTATACGGGCCATCGTCCGTCTCCATGTGGGAAGCAAAAGCTTCGGGTTTTGATTATCGCGCGTCCGGTGGAGGCCGGCCCCTGCGCGGGTTCGTTATGCGAAAAACACAGCAATCCAGAGCGGCCTCTCATGAAGCCCTCTGGATATGCTGGTTCTTGTGCAAGAGCTTGCCCCTAACGGAAATTAACCCGTCCGTCAAGCCCCTGCCCTTCAGCGGCCGATGATTCCCTTGATCGCCTGGGTCACATCGTCGATGGGTTTCATGCCATCGACGGTCTTCAGCATGCCCGTGCGCTCGTAATAGGCCGAGAGCGGGGCCGTTTGGTTCCTGTAAGCGTCAAGCCGGGTCTTGAAGACCTCGGGATTATCGTCCTTGCGGACGGGTTCACCGCGGGCTTCAGTTTCCTTGGCTCGCTTGACGATCCGCTCGACCAGCTCGGCTTCATTGACCTTGAACTCGATGACAGCATCGAGCTTCAGGCCCTTGTCCGCCAGCATCCGGTCGAAAGCCTCGGCCTGCGCAACAGTCCTGGGAAAGCCGTCGAGGATGAAGCCGCTCTTGGCGTCCTGCTCCTCGATCCGGTCGGCGATGATGCCGACTACGATATCGTCCGACACCAACTCACCCCGGTCCATGACGGCCTTGGCCTTAAGGCCGACCGGCGTGCCGGCGGCCACGGCTGCGCGGAGCATGTCGCCCGTCGAAAGCTGGGGTATTCCCAGCCTCTCGACCAGACGTACAGCCTGAGTGCCTTTACCGGCCCCCGGCGGCCCCAGCAGGATGATCCTCATCGACGCCCCCCTGACTTCGTCGAGATTGCTCGCCTTCAGGCGAGATATCTGTTGTTAGCGTCTGCGTGCACCCTTGAGCTTCGCCTTCTTGACGAGGCCCTCATACTGGTGGGCAAGCAGGTGACCGTGCACCTGAGCAACCGTGTCCATGGTAACAGACACGACGATCAGAAGCGAAGTCCCGCCAAAGTAGAATGGCAAGGCCGCATAAGACACCAGCAGTTCGGGAATCAAGCAGATGATCACCAGGTAAATCGCACCGAGCACCGTGATGCGGGTCAGAACCTGGTCGATGAAGTCCGCTGTCCGCTCGCCGGGGCGAATGCCCGGGATGAAACCGCCCTGCTTCTTCAGGTTGTCCGCCGTTTCCGTCGGATTGAACACGATGGCCGTGTAGAAGAAGGCGAAGAACACGATAAGAGCCGCATACAGGAACATGTAGGCGGGACGGCCATGGGCCAGATAGGCTGTCAGCGTGGCAATGAACCCGGTGCCATCCGCGTTGCTCTGGAAGCTGGCAATGGTCGCCGGCAGCAGGAGCAGCGAGGAGGCGAAGATCGGCGGGATCACGCCCGAGGTATTCAGCTTGAGCGGTAGGAATGAGGTCTGGCCCTCATACATCCGGTTGCCGACCTGACGCTTCGGATAGTTGATCAGGAGGCGGCGCTGGGCACGCTCCATGAACACGACGAAGTAGATAATGGCGATGGCCATCACAATCACGCCGATGATCAGGCCGGTCGAGATGGCGCCCTGGCGGCCGAGCTCAAGCGTGCCCGCGATGGCGCTCGGCAGGTTGGCCACGATGCCGGCGAAGATGATCAGCGACGTGCCGTTGCCGATGCCGCGGGAGGTAATCTGCTCGCCGAGCCACATGAGGAACATGGTGCCGCCGGTCAGGGTGATCACGGACGAGATCAGGAAGAACGGACCGGGTGCATCGACGATCGTGCCGGAGCTCTGCAGGCCCACTGCGATGCCCCACGACTGGAACACAGCCAGCAGCACCGTTAGGTAACGGGTGTACTGGTTCAGGATCTTGCGGCCGGCCTCTCCCTCCTTCTTAAGCGCCTCAAGGGACGGGAGGACGGAAGTGAGCAGCTGAATCATGATCGAGGCCGAGATGTACGGCATGATGTTCAGCGCGAAGATGGCCATGCGCTCCACGGCGCCGCCCGAGAACATGTTGAAGAGGCCGAGCACGCCGCCGCTGGCGTTCTGGAAGCTCTGCGCCAGGGCTTCCGGGTTGATGCCGGGCAGCGGGATGTAGGTGCCGAGACGATAGACGATGAGGGCGCCCAAGGTGAACCAGATGCGCTTCTTCAGCTCATCGGCCTTGGCGATGGCGCCGAAATTGATATTTGCCGCAAGTTGCTCGGCTGCTGAGGCCATAATGGTGTCCCCGAAATACTTGAACCGTGACAGTCATCACGCAAACGGCGGCCACGCGATCATAACGCGGGCCGCCGCTTGGATCTTAGTCAATGTGGGCGCTGGCTCACGCCTGCGCAACGCCACCCAGCAGGGTGACAGAGCCACCAGCCTTCTCGATCGCTTCGACGGCCGACTTGGAGGCGCCGTGGACCTGGAAGGAAAGCTTCGTCTTGAGCTCGCCGACGCCGAGGATCTTCACGCCGTCGCGCGGCTTGGAGACCACACCGGCAGCTACCAGCGACTCGACCGTGACGGCAGAGCCCGTGTCGAGCTTGCCGGCTTCGATCGCCTGCTGGATGCGGCCGACATTGACCTCGTTGAGGTCAATCTGGTTCGGCTTGTTGAAGCCGCGCTTTGGCAGACGACGGTGCAGAGGCATCTGACCGCCTTCGAAGCCCTTGATGGACACGCCGGTACGGGACTTCTGTCCCTTCACGCCGCGACCACCGGTCTTGCCCTTGCCGGAGCCGATACCACGGCCGACACGCATGCGGTTCTTGGTAGAACCTTCGTTGTCACGAATTTCGTTGAGTTTCATGACGCTCTCCTCACTGCCCGTCGACAACGCGCACGAGGTGCTTGACCTTTTCGATCATGCCGCGAACTGCCGGCGTGTCTTCCAAGGTCGAAGTACGGTGAAGCTTGTTGAGCTTGAGACCGATCAGCGTCTGGCGCTGCTTGGCCTCGCGGCGGATCGGCGAACCGATCTGCTCAACGGTGACGGTGGATGCTGCAGCAGCAGGCTTCTTTGCCATGGTTACAGCCTCCCTTACGCTTCAGCGCCAGCGGCTTCGCTGACATCCGCATCGCGGCGGCGAGCCTGCAGCGTCGAGACCTTCAGGCCACGGCGAGCGGCGACCGAACGCGGGCTATCCTCGTTCTTGAGCGCATCGAAGGTAGCGCGGACGAGGTTATACGGGTTCGACGAGCCGAGCGACTTGGCGACCACGTCCTGCATGCCCACCACTTCGAAGACGGCGCGCATCGGGCCGCCGGCGATGATGCCGGTACCCTGAGGAGCAGCACGGAGCACGACCTTGCCGGCGCCGTGGCGGCCGTTCACATCGTGATGCAGGGTGCGGCCTTCGCGCAGGGCAACGCGGATCATGGAGCGCTTTGCAGCGTCCGTGGCCTTGCGGATCGCTTCCGGCACTTCACGGGCCTTACCGTGACCGAAGCCGACGCGGCCCTTCTGGTCGCCGACGACAACGAGAGCAGCAAAGCCGAAGCGACGGCCACCCTTCACCACCTTCGCGACGCGGTTGATGTGGACCAGGCGGTCCACGAATTCGCTGTCGCGCTCTTCGCGATCAGCACGTTCTCTTGGTTCTCTAGCCATGAGACCTCTCACTTGCGCGGGCGGCGGGCCCGCTCGCTAAGGGTTGCTTGGATTAAACCCGCCGTTAGAAATCCAGACCGCCTTCACGGGCAGCGTCGGCCAGAGCCTTGACGCGACCGTGATAGAGGTAGCCCGAGCGGTCGAAGATGACCTGCTTTACGCCGGCAGCAACAGCCCGCTCAGCTACGAGCTTGCCCACTTCCTTCGCCGCATCGACGGTGGCGCCGGTCTTGAGCTTGCCCTTCAGGTCAGTCTCAAGGGTCGAAGCCGCAGCGACCGTATGGCCGCGCACGTCATCGATGATCTGGGCATAGATCTGCTTGGACGAACGGAAGACCGACAAACGCGGACGACCATTCGCTGCTTTCTTGATCGCACGGCGCACACGAGCCTTGCGGCGATCTTCAGCGCCTTTCTTCTCAGCCATGATACGTCGTCCTTACTTCTTCTTGCCTTCCTTGCGGAAGATGAACTCGTTGGCATACTTGACGCCCTTGCCCTTGTAGGGCTCCGGACCGCGGTATTCGCGGATCTCGGCGGCGGTCTGACCAACGACCTGCTTGTCGATGCCGGCCACAACGACTTCCGTCGGCTTCGGCGTCGTGATCGTCACGCCAGCCGGAATCGCGTAGTCGATGTCGTGGCTGTAGCCCAGCGACAGCTTCAGCACCTTGCCAGCGACAGCGGCCTTGTAGCCGACGCCGTTGATCTCGAGGCGCTTCTCGAAGCCCTTGGACACGCCCTCGACCAGGTTTGCCACCTGGGCGCGGGACATGCCCCACTTGGCACGGGCCGTCTTGGACTCGTCGCGCGGGTTCACCGACACGGCGCCGTCTTCGAAAGCAACCGACACTTCTTCGGGAACGAGGAACGATAGTTCGCCCTTCGAGCCCTTAACCTTCACCATCTGACCGTCGACGGTCGCCGTCACACCTGACGGAACCGGAACGGGCTTCTTGCCTACTCGTGACATGTTCGAATCCTCGTGGTTCTGTGCGGGTGCTTGGCCTTAGAAGACCTTGCAGAGCACTTCGCCGCCCACGTTCTTCTCCCGGGCCTCATGATCGGCCATCACGCCCTGGGGCGTCGAGAGAATGGTGATGCCCAGGCCGTCGGCCACGCGAGGCATGGTGTCGACGGAAGCATACACGCGGCGGCCCGGCTTGGAGACGCGCTCAATGGAGCGGATCACCGGCTGGCCGTCATAGTACTTGAGCTCGATCGAGAACTCGGTCCGGCCGTTACCGAACTCGGTCTGCGAGTAGTCGCGGATGTAGCCCTCGGACTTGAGAACCTCAAGAACGCGAGCGCGCAGCTTCGAGCCAGGGGTGGAAACGGTACCGCGACGGCGCATCTGCGCGTTGCGGATACGGGTGAGCATATCGCCCAACGGATCGTTGATCATATAATGCCCTCCCCCTTACCAGCTGGACTTCACGAGGCCTGGGATCAGGCCCTTGTTGCCGAGCTCGCGCAGAGCGATACGGGACATGCCGAGCTTGCGGTAGTAAGCGCGCGGGCGACCCGTGATCTCGCAACGGTTGCGGATGCGGGTCGGGCTCGCGTTGCGCGGCAGCTCGGCCAGCTTGAGGCGCGCCTCGAAGCGCTCCTCCATGGACTTCGACTCGTCGTTGGCGACCGCCAGGAGGCGCTCGCGGCGGCCGGCGAATTTCTTCACCAGATCACGACGGTGCTTGTTCTTCTCAATAGCGCTTTTCTTAGCCATGCTTTTATCTCCAGTGTCCGCGTTTGAGGACAGTTATCCTCACTGCCGGAACGGGAAGTTGAAGTGACGCAGCAGGGCGCGGGCTTCGTCGTCTGTCTTCGCCGTAGTGGTGATGATGACGTCCATGCCCCAAACCTGCTCGACCCTGTCGTAATTGATCTCAGGGAACACCAGGTGCTCCTTGATACCCATTGCGTAGTTGCCGCGGCCGTCGAACGACTTCGGGTTCAGGCCCCGGAAGTCACGGACGCGCGGGAGCGCGATGGTCACGAAGCGGTCAAGGAACTCGTACATGCGAGCCTTTCGCAGCGTAACCTTGGCACCGATCGGCATGTTCTCGCGGACCTTGAACTGCGAGATAGCCTTGCGGGCCTTGGTGATCACCGGCTTCTGGCCGGCGATGAGTGCGAGATCAGCAGCGGCGACCGAAGCCTTCTTCGAATCCGCAGTCGACTCGCCAACGCCCATGTTGAGGACGATCTTCTCGATCGCCGGCACTTCCATGGGGTTCTTATAGCCGAATTCTTCAATCAGCTTCGGACGCACCACTTCCTCGTAGTGCTTCTTCATCCGCGGCGTGTAGCCGTCCACCTGAGCCTTAGCCATCGATCAGGTCCCCCGAACGCTTGGCGAAACGAACCTTGCGGCCGTCTTCGAGTACTTTGAAACCAACCCGGGTCGGCTTGCCGTCCTTCGGGTCTGCGTAGGCCAGGTTCGACAGGTGGATGGCAGCCTCTTTCGAGACGATGCCAGCTTCCTGGTTTGCCGTCTGGCGCTGGTGGCGCTTCACGATGTTCACGCCACGGACGACCGCGCGCTCTTCCTTCGGAAGCACCTGGACAACCTCACCGGTCTTGCCCTTGTCGCGACCGGTCAGGACAACGACCTTGTCGCCCTTCTTGATCTTCGCGGCCATTAGAGCACCTCCGGCGCAAGCGAAATGATTTTCATGTGGTTCTTGGCACGCAGCTCACGCGGAACGGGGCCGAAGATACGAGTGCCGACCGGCTCCTTCTGATTGTTGATCAGAACGGCGGCATTGCGGTCGAAACGGATGACCGAGCCGTCAGCGCGGCGGATGTCCTTGGCGGTGCGCACGACGACCGCCTTCATGACGTCGCCCTTCTTCACGCGGCCGCGCGGGATAGCTTCTTTCACGGATACGACGATGATATCGCCCACGGAAGCGTACTTACGCTTCGAACCGCCGAGAACCTTGATGCACATCACGCGACGAGCGCCGGAATTGTCGGCGACGTCAAGATTCGTCTGCATCTGGATCATGGCTTTGATCCTTTCCTTTGTTTCAGACAGGTTTCCGGGCCAAGGCACGATTGCCCCCCGGACTACGCCTGACGGGGATCTGATGTCCCCTGCCCTTCAAATGTCGAGAGAGGCGGTCGTATACACGAACCGCCCCTATCGGACAACCCCAAAAGAAAGCTTTTTAGGCCTTCGCTTGGTCGACGAGCACCCAGGTCTTGAGCTTGGAGAACGGCTTGGTCTCTTCGATGAAGACCTGGTCGCCCACCTTGGCATTATTGTTCTCGTCATGAGCATGGTAGTTCTTCGTCTTACGCACGGTCTTCTTCAGAACCGGGTGCGTAAAGCGACGCTCCACCTTCACAACGACCGTCTTGTCCTGCTTATCGCTGACAACGACGCCCTGCAAAACGCGCTTTGGCATCTTGATTTCCTCTTAAGCCTTGGCCGCAGCGGCCTTCTGGCGCTGCAGTGTCTTGACGCGGGCGACGTCCCGACGGACCTCGCGGACGCGTCCGGTGTTCTCGAGCTGGCCCGTGGCGCGCTGGAAGCGGAGGTTGAACTGCTCCTTCTTCAGGTTCAGCAGCTCATCCGACAGCTGGTCGGCGGACATTGCCTTAAGGTCAGAGAATCTCTGCTTCGTCTTCATGATCCCCTCCTTACTCGGCAATGCGCTGGATGAAGCGCGTCTTGATCGGAAGCTTCGCAGCGCCGAGGCGCAGGGCCTCACGAGCGATATCCTCCGGCACGCCGTCGATCTCGAACATGATACGGCCAGGCTTCACCTTGGCCGCCCAGAACTCGGGAGCGCCCTTACCCTTACCCATACGCACTTCGGTCGGCTTTGACGACACCGGCACGTCCGGGAAGATGCGGATCCACACCCGGCCCGCGCGCTTCATGGCGCGGGTGATGGCGCGGCGAGCCGCCTCGATCTGGCGAGCGTTGACACGCTCTGGTTCCATCGCCTTCAGGCCGAACTGGCCGAAGTTGAGGTCCGTGCCGCCCTTCGCAGTGCCGGAAATGCGGCCCTTGAACTGCTTACGGAACTTGGTTTTCTTCGGTTGCAACATGGCAAACCTCTCCTGACCTCTCGGTTACGCCGCTTGCTCGCGGCGGCCACCGGAGCGGCCTCCTTCGTCGTTCATCCGCTTGTCCTGAGCCATCGGGTCGTGCTCAAGGATTTCACCCTTGAAGATCCAGACCTTGATGCCGCAGGTGCCATAGGTCGTGAAAGCCGTGGACGTACCGTAATCCACATCCGCACGCAGGGTGTGCAGCGGAACGCGGCCCTCGCGGTACCACTCAAGGCGGGCGATTTCAGCGCCACCCAGACGGCCCGAGCAGTTGATACGGATGCCCTCGGCGCCCAGACGCATCGCCGACTGAACGGCGCGCTTCATGGCGCGGCGGAACGCAACGCGGCGTTCGAGCTGCTGGGCGATGGAATCGGCCACCAGCGTCGCGTCGACTTCCGGCTTACGGACTTCGACGATGTTGATCGCCACATCCGCGTCGGTCATCTTGGCGACGAGCTTGCGGAGCTTCTCGATGTCGGCACCCTTTTTGCCGATCACCACGCCCGGACGACCCGAGTGAATGGTGACGCGGCACTTCTTGTGCGGACGCTCGATCACGATCTTCGAAACGGCGGCCTGCTTCAGCTGCTTCATCAGCGCTTCGCGGATCGCCATATCCTCGTGCATCAGCTTGGCGTACTCGCCCTTGCCGGCGAACCAGCGCGAGTCCCAGGTCCGGTTGATGCCGAGCCGAAGACCGATCGGGTTAACTTTCTGACCCATCTGGTTCTCCTTTATGCCTGTTCGGCAACTTCCCGAACCACGATCGTGAGGTTCGAGAACGGCTTTTCGATACGAGCACCCCGGCCACGGGCCCGGGCGTGGAAGCGCTTCATGACTAACGCCTTGCCGACGAAGGCCTGGCTGACGACGAGGTCGTCCACATCGAGATTGTGGTTGTTCTCGGCGTTGGCAATGGCGCTCTCGAGGCACTTCTTCACGTCGCGAGCAATGCGCTTGCGGGAGAACTCGAGATCGGCGAGAGCCGCAGAAACCTTCTTGCCGCGGATGAGGGCCGCAACAAGGTTGAGCTTCTGGGGGCTGACGCGCAGCATGCGAGCGACGGCTTGCGCCTCGGTGTCGCTCAGTGCGCGAGGAGTCGCGGCCTTACCCATCTTACTTCCTCTTCGCCTTCTTGTCCGCCGCGTGGCCGTGGAAAGTGCGGGTCGGCGAGAACTCGCCGAACTTGTGACCCACCATTTCCTCGCTCACGTTGACGGGAATGTGCTTCTGTCCGTTGTAGACCCCGAACGTGAGGCCAACAAACTGCGGGAGGATCGTGGAGCGGCGGCTCCAGATCTTGATAACCTCGTTGCGGCCCGAGGAACGGGCAGCCTCGGCCTTCTTGAGGAGGTAGCCGTCGACGAACGGACCCTTCCAAAGCGAACGTGCCATGACGTGCCTCTATCCTTACTTCTTCCGAGCGTGACGGCTCGACACGATGAACTTGTCGGTCCGCTTGTTCGAACGGGTTTTCTTGCCCTTGGTCGGAACGCCCCATGGGGACACCGGATGGCGACCACCGGAGGTACGGCCCTCACCACCACCGTGTGGGTGGTCGATCGGGTTCATGGAAACGCCGCGGTTGTGCGGGCGCTTGCCAAGCCAGCGGTTACGACCAGCCTTACCGATCGAGGTGTTCATGTGGTCCGGGTTCGACACCGCACCGACGCTGGCGAAGCACTGGCCATGGACCAGACGCTGTTCGCCGGAGTTGAGGCGGACCGTCACGTAGCCCTGGTCACGCCCCACGATCTGGGCGTAAGTGCCGGCGGAGCGGGCGAGTGCGCCACCCTTGCCGACCTTCAGCTCCACATTGTGGATGATCGTTCCCACCGGCATGTTGCCGATCGGCATCGCGTTGCCCGGCTTGATGTCGACCTGCTCGCCGGCCGACACCTGATCGCCGACAGCCAGACGCTGCGGGGCCAGGATGTAGGCCTGCTCGCCGTCAGCATAGCCGATGAGCGCGATGAAGGCGGTGCGGTTCGGATCGTACTCGATCCGCTCCACGGTCGCCACATCGCCCAGACGGGCACGACGCTTGAAGTCGACCAGACGCAGGGTGCGCTTGTGACCACCGCCACGGAAGCGGACGGTCACGCGACCCAGGTTGTTACGGCCACCGGAGGAGCTCTTGCCCTCCGTCAGCTTCTTGACCGGCTTGCCCTTGTAGAGCTCGCTGCGGTCGACGATCACCAGCTGGCGCAGGCCGGGGGTGATTGGTTTGAATGTTTTCAAAGCCATCGGATCACTCTCTCAACCGATCAGAGGCCCGTCGTGACGTCGATGGTCTGGCCCTCAGCGAGGGTTACAACCGCCTTCTTCACGTCCGACCGCTGGCCGCGGGTGCCGCGGAACATCTTCACTTTGCCCTTGGTGAGGATCGTATTGACGCTCTTCACCTTGACATCGAACAGCTTCTCAACCGCTTCTTTGATCTGCGGCTTCGTCGCATCCAGTCGAACCTTGAAGACGACCTTGTTCTGTTCGGACAGGGCCGTGGCCTTCTCGGTGATGACCGGGCTCACGATTACATCGTAATGGCGCGGGTCTAGGCTCATTTGAAGCGCGCCTCCAGCGCATCGACAGCCGACTTCGTGAGAACGAGCTTCTCGCGACGCAGGATGTCATAGACGTTGATGCCCTGCACCGGCAGGACGTCGATGTTCGGGATGTTGCGAGCAGCCCGCTGGAAGTTCGTCTCGATCTCAGCGCCGCCGATGATCAGGGCGTTGCCGAGGCCGAGCTTGCCGAAGCGCTCGACGAGAGCCTTCGTCTTCGGATCGGACAGCGTCACGTCGTCGATCACGACGAGCGAAGCATCCTTGGCCTTGGACGAGAGCGCATGCCTCAGAGCGAGAGCGCGGACCTTCTTGGGCAGATCGTGCGCATGGCTGCGGACCTGCGGGCCGAAGGCACGACCGCCACCCCGGAACTGGGGAGCGCTCGCGGCGCCGTGGCGGGCGCTGCCGGTGCCCTTCTGCTTGTAGACCTTCTTCGTGGTCCGATCGATCAGCGAGCGGTTCTTCACGGCGTGCGTGCCGGCCTGGCGCTTTGCAAGCTGCCAGCGGACGCAACGGGCCAGAAGATCGGCGCGCGGCTCGAGACCGAAGATGGCCTCGTTCAGGTCGACCGAACCAGCGGTTTTGCCCTCAAGCGTGGTGACATCAAGTTTCATCACGCATTCTCCTCTTGGGCCTGCTCAGCCTGGGCGGCCGGCGCAGCATCGTTGGCCGTGCGGAACGCGCCGGGCATCGGCACTTCAGCAGGCAGCTTGCGCTTCACCGCGTCGCGGACGAAGATCCAGCCGCCGGCAACGCCGGGAACGGCGCCTTCGACGAGGATCAGACCGCGCTCGACATCGGTCGACACCACACGCAGGTTCTGCGTGGTGACGCGCTCGACACCCAGGTGACCCGGCATCTTTTTGTTCTTGAACGTCTTGCCCGGATCCTGGCGTCCGCCGGTCGAACCGATCGACCGGTGGGAGACCGACACGCCGTGCGTGGCGCGCAGTCCGCCGAAGTTCCAGCGCTTCATGCCGCCGGCGAAGCCCTTACCGGTGGTGATGCCCGTGACGTCCACGAACTGACCGGCAATGAAGTGATCAGCGGTGATCTCGGCGCCGACCGGGATGACAGCATCCTCGGAGACGCGGAATTCCGCGAGCTTGCGCTTCGGCTCGACCTTGGCGATGGCAAAGTTGCCGCGCTCGGCCTTCGAAACGTTCTTGACCTTGGCCTTGCCGACGCCGACCTGCAGCGCGGTGTAGCCGTTCTTTTCCTTGGTCCGGTGGGCGACAACCTGGCAGCTGTCGACTTTCAGAACCGTGACGGGGATGTGTTCGCCGGCATCCGTGAAGATGCGGGTCATCCCGACTTTCTGTGCAATGACGCCTGAGCGCATGTGCGTATCCTCTCGGCGTGTCTACCGAAAGCTCCTAGCCCAACGGCTTAGAGCTTGATTTCCACGTCCACACCAGCAGCAAGATCGAGCTTCATAAGGGCATCAACCGTCTGCGGGGTGGGGTCCACGATATCGAGAACACGCTTGTGAGTGCGCATCTCGAACTGCTCGCGCGACTTCTTGTCGATGTGCGGCGAGCGAAGCACCGTAAAGCGCTCGATGCGCGTCGGCAGCGGGATGGGCCCGCGAACCTGAGCGCCGGTCCGCTTCGCGGTCGACACGATTTCCCGTGTCGAAGCGTCGAGGATCCGATGGTCGAACGCCTTAAGGCGAATACGAATGTTTTGACCGTTCATGGCTTATCCATTCAACAAGGGAAGCGGCCGAGCCGTAACCCGGCCGCTGTCCTTTGATCCTCTATCTATCAGTCCATCACGGCGGCGACGACGCCGGCGCCGACGGTACGGCCGCCCTCACGGATGGCGAAGCGCAGCTTCTCTTCCATGGCGATCGGCGCAATCAGCGTCACCTCCATGGTGATGTTGTCGCCCGGCATCACCATCTCGGTGCCCTCAGGCAGCGTCACCACGCCCGTTACGTCCGTCGTGCGGAAGTAGAACTGCGGACGGTAGTTGCCGAAGAACGGCGTATGACGGCCACCCTCTTCCTTGGTCAGGATGTAGGCCTCGGCCTTGAACTTCGTGTGCGGCTTGATCGAGCCCGGCTTGCACAGCACCTGGCCGCGCTCCACGTCCTCGCGCTTCGTACCACGAAGCAGCACGCCCACGTTGTCGCCCGCCTGGCCCTGATCGAGCAGCTTGCGGAACATCTCAACGCCCGTGACCGTCGTCTTGACCGTTGCCTTCAGGCCCACGATCTCCACTTCCTCACCGACCTTGACCACGCCGCGCTCGACGCGACCCGTCACCACCGTGCCGCGGCCCGAGATCGAGAACACGTCTTCGATCGGCATCAGGAACGGCTGGTCGATCGGACGCTCCGGCTGCGGGATGTAGGCATCCACCTCAGCCATCAGCTTGAGCACCGCATCGCGGCCGATCTCAGGCTGGCGGTCCTCCAGAGCGCAAAGAGCCGAGCCCTTCACGATCGGAATGTCGTCGCCGGGGAAGTCGTACTTCGACAGAAGCTCGCGCACCTCGAGCTCAACCAGGTCGAGCAGCTCGGCGTCGTCGACCATGTCGACCTTGTTCATGAACACCACCAGGGCGGGCACGCCCACCTGGCGGGCCAGCAGGATGTGCTCGCGGGTCTGCGGCATCGGGCCGTCGGCCGAGGACACCACCAGAATCGCGCCGTCCATCTGGGCCGCACCCGTGATCATGTTCTTCACGTAGTCGGCGTGGCCGGGGCAGTCCACGTGGGCATAGTGCCGGTTCGTGGTCTCGTACTCCACGTGCGCCGTGGAGATCGTGATGCCGCGCGCCTTCTCTTCCGGCGCCTTGTCGATCTGGTCGTACGCCGTAAACGTCGCGCCGCCCGACTCCGCCAGAACCTTCGTAATCGCCGCCGTCAGAGACGTCTTGCCATGGTCCACGTGACCAATCGTCCCAATGTTGCAGTGCGGCTTATTCCGCTCAAACTTTTCCTTCGCCATCGTGGCACCCGTTCCTTTGATCGTTCAAATTTCGCTTAGTGGGTTCAGGCGTATTTCGCCTGAACCTCGGCAGCCACATTCGACGGCACCTGCTCGTAGTGGTCGAACTGCATGGTGTAGCTCGCACGACCCTGGCTCATGCCGCGCAGGGTGTTGACGTAGCCGAACATGTTGGCGAGCGGGACCATCGCGTTGATGACCACGGCGTTGCCGCGCATGTCCTGACCCTGGATCTGACCACGGCGGGAGTTCAGATCGCCGATCACCGAACCCGTGTAGTCTTCCGGAGTCGTAACCTCGACCTTCATCACTGGCTCGAGCAGAACCGAGCCGCCCTTCTGGAGGGCCTCACGGAGAGCCGCACGGGAGGCGATTTCGAAGGCCAGGGCCGACGAGTCGACTTCGTGGAAGGCACCGTCGATCAGTTCGACCTTGAGGTCGACTACCGGGAAGCCGGCGACGACGCCAGCACCCACGACCGACTGCAGGCCCTTCTCGACGCCCGGGATGTACTCCTTCGGCACCGCGCCGCCGACGATCTTCGATTCGAAGGCGAAGCCTGCACCCTGCTCGTTCGGCTGAACGACGATCTTGACCCGGGCGAACTGGCCCGTACCGCCGGTCTGCTTCTTGTGGGTGTAGTCGATCTCGGCCTTCTTCGTGACCGTCTCGCGATAGGCAACCTGCGGAGCGCCGATATTCGCATCGACCTTGTAGGTACGACGGAGAATGTCGACCTTAATGTCGAGGTGAAGCTCGCCCATGCCCTTCAGGATTGTCTGGCCCGACTCCTGGTCGGTGGAGACGCGGAAGGACGGGTCCTCGGCAGCCAGCTTCGACAGGGCGAGGCCCAGCTTCTCCTGGTCGGCCTTCGACTTCGGCTCGATGGCGATCTCGATCACCGGCTCCGGGAACTCCATGCGCTCCAGGATCACGGCCTTAGCCGGATCGCAGAGCGTATCACCGGTGCGGACTTCCTTGAGGCCCGCAAGAGCGACGATGTCGCCCGCATAGGCTTCCTTGATGTCCTCACGGTTGTTCGCGTGCATCAGCAGCATGCGGCCAACACGCTCTTTCTTGTCGCGCGAGGAGTTCAGGAGCGTCTCGCCTGCATTCACCTTGCCCGAGTAGACGCGGCAGAAGGTGATGGTGCCGACGAATGGGTCGTCCATGATCTTGAAGGCGAGCATGGAGAAACCTTCGTCGTCCTTCGGCAGACGGGTGGTCGGCTCTTCAGTCTTGAAGTCGATGCCCTGGATAGCTTCACGGTCTGCCGGGGACGGCAGGAAGTCCACGACGGCGTCGAGCAGGGGCTGAACGCCCTTGTTCTTAAACGCGGAGCCGCAGAGCACCGGATGGAAGGCGCGACGCTGCACGGCCGTACGGATCAGACGGCGCAGGGTAGCCTCGTCCGGCTCCTGGCCGTCGAGGTACGCCATCATGGCCTCGTCGTCCATCTCGACAGCAGCTTCGACGAGCTTGCCGCGATACTCCAGCGCCTGATCCTTCAAGTCGGCCGGGATCTCGACTTCGTCGAAGTTGGCGCCGAGCGCCTCGCCGGACCAGATCAGGGCCTTCATCTTGATCAGATCGACCATGCCGCGGAAATCGCTTTCCGCTCCGATCGGGATCTGAAGGCAGACGGGCTTGCCGGCAACGCGCTTGATGATGTCGTCGACGCAGTTGAAGAAGTTCGCGCCGGCCTTGTCCATCTTGTTAACGAACACGACACGGGGAACGTCGTACTTGTCGGCCTGGCGCCAAACGGTCTCGGTCTGGGGCTCAACACCCTGGTTGCCGTCGAGAACGCAGACAGCGCCGTCGAGCACGCGCAGCGAACGCTCGACTTCGATGGTGAAGTCGACGTGGCCGGGGGTGTCGATGATGTTCAGGCGCTTGTCGCGCCAGAAGCAGGTGGTCGCAGCGGACGTAATCGTGATGCCACGCTCCTGCTCCTGCTCCATCCAGTCCATGGTGGCGGCACCCTCGTGCACTTCACCGATCTTGTGGGACTTACCGGTGTAGTAAAGGATGCGCTCGGTCGTGGTGGTCTTGCCGGCATCAATGTGGGCCATGATGCCGAAGTTGCGGTAGTCCTCAATCGCGTGCGTGCGGGGCATCGCTCAGCTCCTCAGACCTTTACCAGCGGTAATGCGAGAACGCACGGTTGGCTTCCGCCATACGGTGGGTGTCTTCGCGCTTTTTCACGGCATTGCCGCGGTTGTTCGAGGCATCGAGCAGCTCAGCGGAGAGACGCTCGATCATGGTCTTGTCGTTGCGGCCGCGAGCGGCCTGGATGATCCAGCGGATCGCGAGAGCCTGACGGCGCTCGGTACGAACCTCGACCGGGACCTGGTAGGTCGCACCGCCGACGCGGCGGGAGCGAACCTCGATCGCCGGAGCGACATTGTCGAGGGCCTGCTTGAAGACCTCGAGCGGGTTCGCCTTGGCGCGGCTTTCGATGCTGTCGAACGCACCGTACACGATGCTTTCGGCAGCGGACTTCTTGCCGTCGTACATGATGGAATTCATGAACTTGGTGACGACGATATCACCGAACTTGGCGTCCGGGATGATCTCACGCTTTTCGGCGCTATGGCGGCGGGACATGAGCTAGCTCCGACCTCAAATACAGTTGACGGCTTACTTCGGCCGCTTCGCGCCGTACTTCGAACGACGCTGCTTACGATTCTTAACGCCCTGGGTGTCGAGGACACCACGGAGGATGTGATAACGGACACCCGGAAGGTCCTTCACGCGGCCGCCGCGGATCATGACCACGGAGTGCTCTTGAAGGTTGTGACCCTCACCCGGGATGTACCCGATGACTTCGAACCCGTTCGTCAGACGAACCTTGGCGACCTTACGCAGAGCCGAGTTCGGCTTCTTCGGGGTCGTTGTATAAACGCGCGTGCACACGCCACGCTTCTGCGGGCAGGCCTCAAGCGCGGGAACCTTATTCCGGCTCTTTTGCGCAGTCCGCGGCTTGCGGATCAGCTGAGAGATCGTTGGCATCCTGTGCCCTCTTTGACCGGCCGCCCGACAGGCAGCCATGAATGTGTCTTCAACGGTTGAACGCCGCCCTTCGCTTCTGCGAACCCGTTTAGGTTGCACAAAACGAAGCCACGCCATTGACTTGGATAAGCCCCTGGCGCGGTGCGATTGCAGAGGACCACGATCTGGAGACCGCGGTCGTGCCCTAAATCTGACGAGTGTCAGTCAAGGTTGAGTTCGGCAGCGTTTAGGTGGCATCCGTCGAAGCTAGTCGCTTCGACTGGCGAAAACCTACGGCCAGCCGGAAAGTCCGGTCTCTCTAGCGCCCGAGTCGCGCAAAGTCAACACTTTTCGGTAACGATCCAGAAAGGTGCTCCCAAACGACGGGATGCAGCCGGGTCTGTCCCTTCTATATAGGTTTTCTTGGGTTCAGCACAAGGTTATGAAGTAGCAAAGACGCAGAGGGGCGAACGGTGACGGCGGCGATTCACTTTGAGACCGAGGCCTATGATGTGACCCATGGGAAGCCGATGGGCCGCCACTTCGCCGGCCATGGCTTCCTCTCGGCTTTCGCTCGCTATTCATCCGAGAATGATCCTGTGGGCTATGTAGGCAATCCGAAGCTTGGAGAAGGATTCTGCAGCTTCATCAAGAGCTTTCGCCCGGAGAGTTCCCCGCGTTACATCGTGACCGCCAAGGCAGGCGCCCTCAGGCAGGTCGGTTGCCTGTTCACGCCGAGCCCAATCAATGCCGCGCAGACTTGGCAAAGGGAGATGCATGGACCGAGGTCCTGGAGCTTGTGCGGCGTGAACCACACTCTCTCCTCCGCACGGGCGATGGATGGTCTGACAGGCCTCCTTACGGCTGCAGTGCAGCCCTGGGATGCGATCATCTGCACATCGACGGCCTCCCGTGCGGTCATCGAGACGCTGTTCGCGCGCGAAGAAGATCATCTATCGCGGCGCCTGGGTGCTACCCGCTTTGTTAGGCCGCAACTCCCCGTGATTCCGCTGGGTGTGGACTGCGACACGCAAGCTCGGCGGCCGGGGCGCAGGGACGAGGCGCGCTCGTCCCTTGGCGTCGAACCGGGTGACTTCGTCGTTCTGTTTCTCGGGCGCCTGTCTTTTCACGCCAAGGCTAATCCGTCTCCCATGTACCTGGCTTTGGAACGCTTGGCCCGACGTCATCGGGTGGTCCTGATCGAGTGCGGCTGGACGGCCAACGATCATATCGCACAAGCCTTCTCAGAAGCGAGAGCCAAGCTCTGCCCGTCCGTGCGATCCATCGTGCTCGATGGCCGCGTCAACGAGATCCGCGATACGGCCTGGGCGGCTGCGGACGTGTTCTGCTCCCTGTCCGACAACATTCAGGAGACCTTCGGCCTGACCCCGATTGAGGCCATGGCAGCCGGTCTCCCGGTGGTGGTGACAGATTGGGATGGATATAAGGATACGGTCAGAAACGGCATCGACGGATTTGCCATCCCGACCATGGCTGCTCCGCCGGGAGCGGGACAGCAACTTGCGGCGCGCCACGCGCTCGATGTCGATAGCTACGATTCTTATATCGGCCAGGCATCGACTGCGGTTGCTGTGGATGTGGATGCGACGGCAGCAGCCTTCGAACGTCTTGCGGCTGATCCCGACTTGTGTCGCCGCATGGGCGCAAACGGGGCAGCCCGCGCCAGGGAGCGCTTCGACTGGAAGGTCATCGTCAGAGCCTATGAGGATCTGTGGCAGGAACTGGCCGCACTGAGGAATGCCGGGCAGGCAGCACCCTCCCCTGATGCCATGCGCGGCTACTGGCCGGCCCGTCCCGACCCGTTCGAGCTCTTCGCCAGCTTCCCTTCACTTCCCTTCTCCACCCAACATGTCGTTTCACAGGTCGCCGGCATAGGTGAAGCGGAGGTGCTGGAGCGGCTGAGCCTAAGGGTATCTCTGGTGAATGCGGTACCGGAGATTTCTTCCACTCCCCTCCTGGCGTTGTGGACGCTAGCTGGCAGCCAAGGCAAAACGATCCGGGATGTTCTTGCTGCGCACCCGAACGCCTCGCCAGCCCTAACCGTCAGAGCCCTCCTGTGGCTGGCAAAGCTCGGCCTAGTCACGATCACCCCAAGGCAAGAGCATCCGTAACCGAGAGCCCACGAAAAAGGCCGCCCGGAGGCGGCCTTTTTATTGTTGTGACGTCTTCGCAACTTACTCGGCTGCGGGAGGCAGCTCGCTGACCTGAGCCTGCGACTCGGAGCGCTTCTGCTGCAGGATCAGCTCGTCGCGATGGGTCGCAACGGCCTTGATCTGAGCGGTGAGCGCGCCCGTGCCGGCCGGGATCAGGCTGCCGACGATGACGTTCTCCTTGAGGCCCTCGAGGGTGTCGACCTTGCCGTTGACTGCCGCTTCCGTGAGGACGCGGGTGGTCTCCTGGAAGGACGCCGCCGAGATGAAGGAGCGGGTCTGCAGCGAGGCCTTAGTGATGCCGAGCAGAACCGGCACGCCGACGGCGGGCTTCTTCTTCTCGGACACGAGACGCTCGTTGATCTCCTCGAACTCGAGACGATCCACCTGCTCGCCGGTGAGCAGCTCGGAATCGCCACCCTCGGTGATCTCAACCTTCTGCAGCATCTGGCGAACGATCACCTCGATGTGCTTGTCGTTGATGAGCACGCCCTGGAGGCGGTAGACCTCCTGGATCTCGTTCACGAGGTAGGCAGCGAGTTCCTCGACGCCCTTAATCGCCAGGATGTCGTGCGGAGCCGGGTTGCCGTCGACGATGAAATCGCCGGTCTCGACCACGTCGCCGTCCTGCAGGTGGATGTGCTTGCCCTTCGGGATCAGGTACTCCACCACCTCGGAACCATCGTGCGGGTTCAGCGTCAGGCGACGTTTGCTCTTGTAGTCGCGGCCGAACTGGATCGTGCCGGACTTCTCCGCAATGATGGCCGCATCCTTCGGACGGCGGGCTTCGAACAGCTCCGCCACGCGCGGCAGACCGCCCGTGATGTCGCGGGTCTTGGCGCTCTCGGTCGAGACGCGGGCGAGGATATCGCCGGCCTTGACCTTCGAGCCCGGATCCGCCGCGAGGATCGCGTCCACGGGCAGCAGGTACCGGGCGTCACCGCCACGGGCGACCTTGGCCACCTTGCCGCCAGCGCCCTGGATGACCACCGCCGGACGCAGGTCGGCTGTGCGCGGAGAACCGCGCCAGTCGATGACCACGCGCTTGGCGATGCCGGTCGACTCGTCCATCGACTCGATCATTGATGCGCCGTCCACGAGGTCCTCGTAGCCCACCGTACCGTCGATCTCTGTGAGGATCGGACGGGAGTACGGATCCCACTCGGCAATACGCTGGCCGCGCTTGATCGTGTCGCCCTCGTCGACCTTCAGGCGGGAGCCGTATTGCAGGCGGTGAACCGCCCGCTCGGTGCCATCCTGGCCGATGATCACAACAGCCACGTTGCGGCCCATGACGACGAGATCGCCGTCGGAGTTGCGCGCAATGTTCTTGTTGCGGAAGCCGATCGTGCCTTCGAAGCTCGACTCGATGAAGGACGAGTCGGCGATCTGGGCCGCGCCACCGATGTGGAAGGTACGCATGGTGAGCTGCGTGCCCGGCTCGCCGATGGACTGCGCCGCGATAACGCCAACAGCCTCGCCGTGGTTGACCGGGGTGCCCCGGGCCAGGTCGCGGCCGTAGCAGGTGGCGCAGACGCCGTTCTTCGACTCGCAGACGAGCACGGAGCGGATCTTCACCTCCTGGATACCGGCAGCACCGATCGCCTCGAGGTGATGCTCCTCGATCATCGTTCCCTTGGGCACGATGACAGCGCCGTCCTGAGCCAGCAGATCCTCCGCCGTCGAGCGGCCGAGGATGCGGGACGCCAGCGACGCGACCACCTGGCCGGCATCGATGATGGCGCGCATCTTGATGCCGCGCTCGGTGCCGCAATCCGGCTCACGGATGACCGCGTCCTGCGCCACGTCGACGAGACGACGGGTCAGGTAGCCCGAGTTCGCCGTCTTGAGCGCGGTGTCGGCCAGACCCTTACGGGCGCCGTGGGTCGAGTTGAAGTACTCGAGAACGTCGAGGCCTTCCTTGAAGTTCGAGATGATCGGCGTCTCGATGATCTCGCCCGACGGCTTGGCCATGAGGCCGCGCATCGCCGCGAGCTGCTTCATCTGAGCCGGCGAACCACGAGCACCCGAGTGGGACATCATGTAGATCGAGTTGACCGGCTTATCGCGGCCGTTCTCGTCCTTCTGCACCGTGGAGATGCGGTTCATCATCTCGCCGGCGAGACGGTCCGAGCACTTCGCCCAGGCATCGACAACCTTGTTGTACTTCTCGCCCTGGGTAATGAGGCCGTCCTGGTACTGCTGCTCGTAGTCCTTCGCGAGGGCGCGGGTCTCCTCGACGATCTCCCACTTGTTCTCCGGGATCACCATGTCGTCCTTGCCGAACGAGATGCCGGCCTTGAACGCATTGTAGAAGCCGAGGCCCATGATGCGATCGCAGAAGATCACCGACTCCTTCTGACCGCAATGCCGGTACACGGCATCGATCATGTTGGAGATCTCCTTCTTCGTCATGAGCTTGTTCACGACGTCGAAGGGGAGCATCGGGTGCTTGGGCAGGAGGCGCGAGAGCATCACGCGGCCGGCCGTGGTGTCGACGATCTTCGACACCGGCTTGCCGTCCTCGTCCAAACCTTCCCAGCGATACCGGATCTTCGTGTGAAGCGTGATGACCTTCTCGTTCAGGGCATGCTCGATCTCGCCCATATCGGCAAAGGCCTTGCCCTGGCCGGGCTGGCCGTCCGACACGATGGAGAGATAGTAGAGGCCGAGAACGATGTCCTGCGACGGCACGATGATCGGCTGACCGTTGGCCGGGTGCAGGATGTTGTTGGTCGACATCATCAGCACGCGGGCTTCAAGCTGAGCCTCGAGCGAGAGCGGCACGTGGACGGCCATCTGGTCGCCGTCGAAGTCCGCGTTGAACGCGGCGCAGACGAGCGGGTGCAGCTGGATCGCCTTGCCCTCGATCAGGGTGGGCTCGAAGGCCTGGATGCCCAGACGGTGCAGCGTGGGCGCGCGGTTCAGGAGAACCGGGTGCTCGCGGATGACCTCGTCCAGGATGTCCCAAACCTCGGGCTTTTCCTTCTCGACGAGCTTCTTCGCCTGCTTGACGGTGGCGGAGAGGCCCCGCGCGTCGAGCTTGGCGTAGATGAACGGCTTGAAGAGCTCGAGGGCCATCTTCTTCGGCAGGCCGCACTGGTGCAGCTTAAGCTCCGGACCCACCACGATCACGGAGCGGCCCGAGTAGTCGACGCGCTTGCCGAGCAGGTTCTGACGGAACCGGCCCTGCTTGCCCTTGAGCATGTCGGCAAGGGACTTCAGCGGACGCTTGTTGGCGCCGGTGATGACGCGGCCGCGGCGGCCGTTGTCGAACAGGGCGTCGACTGCCTCCTGAAGCATGCGCTTCTCGTTGCGGACGATGATGTCCGGCGCACGCAGCTCCATGAGCCGCTTCAGACGGTTGTTGCGGTTGATGACGCGGCGGTAGAGGTCGTTCAGGTCCGAGGTCGCGAAGCGGCCGCCATCGAGCGGCACGAGCGGACGCAGATCCGGCGGGATCACCGGAACGACCGTCATGATCATCCACTCGGGCTTGTTGCCCGACTGAACGAAGGCCTCGATGATCTTGAGGCGCTTCATGAGCTTCTTGGGCTTCAGCTCGGACGTGGTGACCGCGATCTCCTCGCGGATCTCCTGCGCGGTCTTCTCGAGGTCGAGCTCCTGCAGGATCCGGCGGATGGCCTCCGCGCCAATCATGGCCGTGAACGAGTCCTCACCGAACTCGTCCTGAGCCCGGATGTACTCCTCCTCGGTGAGGAGCTGACGGTCCTTGAGCGGCGACAGGCCCGCATCGACGACGATATAGGACTCGAAATAAAGGATGCGCTCCAGATCCTTCAGGGTCATGTCGAGCAGCAGACCGATGCGGCTCGGCAGGGACTTGAGGAACCAGATGTGAGCGACGGGCGCGGCGAGCTCGATGTGGCCCATGCGGTCGCGACGGACGCGGGCCAGCGTCACCTCGACGCCGCACTTCTCGCAGATCACGCCCTTGTACTTCATGCGCTTGTACTTGCCGCACAGGCACTCGTAGTCCTTGATCGGGCCAAAGATACGCGCGCAGAACAAGCCGTCGCGCTCGGGCTTGAACGTGCGGTAGTTGATGGTCTCCGGCTTCTTGATCTCACCGTAGGACCAGGACAGAATCTTCTCAGGGCTCGCGATCGAGATCTTAATCTGATCGAAGCTCTGCGGCTGAGCCGTCTGGTTGAAGAGATTCATGACCTCTTGATTCATCGCCGTCTCCTGGGCTGGAGGGCGCTAGATAAGCACCCTCACCGGCAATTGCATGGGGCCGCGGCATCATCGCCGCGGCCAAACGTCAAACTTGAAGCTTAGCGCTTACTCGGCAGCCTCGGACGGGGGCAGTTGCCCCGCCTCGTTGGCGGCCTTCTTGGAATTGGTCAGCTCCACGTTGAGACCGAGCGAACGCATTTCCTTCACGAGAACGTTGAAGCTCTCCGGAATGCCCGACTCGAAGGTGTCGTCGCCACGGACGATGGCTTCGTAGACCTTCGTACGGCCGGCCACGTCGTCCGACTTGACCGTGAGCATTTCCTGCAGGGTGTAGGCGGCGCCGTAAGCCTCCAGAGCCCAGACCTCCATTTCGCCGAAGCGCTGGCCGCCGAACTGGGCCTTGCCGCCCAGCGGCTGCTGGGTCACGAGGCTGTAGGGGCCGATGGAGCGGGCGTGGATCTTGTCGTCCACGAGGTGGTGGAGCTTCAGCATGTAGATGTAGCCCACCGTCACCTTGCGGTCGAAAGCCTCGCCGGTCTTGCCGTCATAGAGCGTCACCTGACCCGACGGGTCGAGGCCGGCCTTCTGCAGCATAACCTCGATATCCGATTCCTTCGCGCCGTCGAAGACCGGCGTGGCGAAAGGAACACCGCGGCGCAGCTTGTTGCCAAGCTCGGCCAGCTCGTCGTCGGATGCCTGCTCGATTTCCGGCAGGTTGCCGTAGATCGAGACCAGCTGCTCGCGCAGAGCCTGGGACTTGCCCGACCGCATATAGGCATCGACCGCCTGGGCGACCTGCTTGCCGAGACCGGCAGCAGCCCAGCCAAGGTGCGTCTCGAGGATCTGACCGACATTCATGCGGCTCGGCACGCCCAACGGGTTGAGCACGATGTCCGCGTGCGTCCCGTCCTCAAGGAACGGCATATCCTCGATGGGAACGATGCGCGACACGACACCCTTGTTGCCGTGACGGCCGGCCATCTTGTCGCCCGGCTGGATCTTGCGCTTCACAGCGACAAAGACCTTGACCATTTTCATGACGCCCGGAGGAAGCTCGTCGCCGCGCTGCAGCTTCTCGACCTTGTCGAGGAAGCGCTGCTCGAGGCGCTTCTTCGACTCGTCGTACTGCTTCTGCATGGCCTCGATCTCGGTCATCAGAGCATCGTCTTCGACCGCGAACTGCCACCACTGCGACCGCGGATGCTCGTTGAGCAGCTCGCGGGTGATCTTCGTGTCCTTCTTGAAGCCCTTCGGGCCCGCAACGGCGCTCTTGCCCGAGAGGATCTCGGCCAGGCGCGCATAGGTGTTGCGGTCGAGGATCGCCTGCTCGTCGTCGCGGTCCTTCGCGAGGCGCTCGATTTCCTCGCGCTCGATGGCTTGGGCGCGCTCGTCCTTGTCGACGCCGTGACGGTTGAAGACACGGACTTCCACGATGGTGCCGGTCACACCCGGGGGCACGCGCAGCGAGGTATCGCGGACGTCGGAGGCCTTCTCACCGAAGATGGCGCGCAGAAGCTTCTCTTCCGGCGTCATCGGGCTCTCGCCCTTCGGCGTGATCTTGCCGACGAGGATGTCGCCCGCATGGACCTCGGCGCCGATATACACGATGCCGGCTTCGTCCAGGTTCTTCAGCGCCTCTTCCGACACGTTCGGAATGTCGCGCGTGATTTCCTCAGGACCCAGCTTCGTGTCGCGGGCCATCACTTCGAATTCCTCGATGTGGATCGAGGTGAAGACGTCTTCCTTCACGATCCGCTCGGAGAGCAGGATCGAGTCTTCGAAGTTGTAGCCGTTCCACGGCATGAACGCGACGAGCACGTTCCGGCCGAGCGCCAGCTCGCCGTATTCGGTCGACGGACCGTCGGCGATGATGTCGCCCTTGCGCACGAGGTCGCCGGCGCGAACCAGAGGCTTCTGCGTGATGCAGGTCGACTGGTTGGAGCGCTGGAACTTCTGCAGGCGGTAGATGTCGACGCCCGGACGGGTCGGATCCGTGTTCTCCGTCGCGCGGATAACGATACGGGTCGCGTCCACCTGGTCGACCACGCCGGTGCGGCGGGCCGCAATGGCAGCGCCCGAGTCACGGGCCACGACGGCTTCCATGCCGGTGCCGACGAACGGAGCATCCGCCTGAACCAGAGGCACGGCCTGACGCTGCATGTTCGAGCCCATGAGCGCGCGGTTGGCGTCGTCGTTCTCGAGGAACGGGATGAGCGCGGCCGCAACGGACACGAGCTGCTTCGGCGAAACCTCCATGAGGTCCACGCGATCCGGAGCCACGACGATGTTGTCACCGGCGCGGCGGCAGATCACGAGTTCTTCCGTGAGGGTGCCGTTGCCGTCGAGCAGCGAGTTGGCCTGGGCGATGTTGTACTTCGCCTCTTCCATGGCCGAGAGGTAGATCACCTCGTCGGTCACGCGGCTGTCGCGCACCCGGCGGAACGGCGTCTCGATGAAGCCATACTTGTTCACGCGGGCGAAAGTGGCCAGCGAGTTGATCAGACCGATGTTCGGGCCTTCCGGCGTCTCGATTGGGCAGATACGGCCATAGTGCGTCGGGTGCACGTCGCGCACCTCGAAGCCGGCGCGCTCGCGGGTCAGACCGCCCGGGCCAAGCGCCGAGAGACGACGCTTGTGCGTGACCTCTGAGAGCGGGTTGGTCTGGTCCATGAACTGCGAGAGCTGCGAAGAGCCGAAGAACTCGCGCACGGCGGCAGCCGCAGGCTTCGCGTTGATCAGATCCTGCGGCATGACGGTGTCGATATCAACCGACGACATGCGCTCCTTGATCGCGCGCTCCATGCGGAGCAGGCCCAGACGGTACTGGTTCTCCATGAGCTCGCCGACCGAACGCACACGGCGGTTGCCGAGGTGGTCGATGTCGTCGATCTCGCCCTTGCCGTCGCGCAGGTCCACAAGCGCCTTCGTCACCGCAAGGATGTCCTCGCGGCGAAGGGTGCGCACGGTGTCCTCGGCGTCGAGGTCGAGGCGCATGTTCATCTTCACGCGGCCGACCGCCGAGAGGTCGTAGCGCTCGGCATCGAAGAACAGCGAATTGAACATGGCTTCCGCCGTGTCCAGGATCGGCGGCTCGCCCGGACGCATGACACGGTAGATGTCGAACAGGGCGTCCTCACGGGAGGAAGCCTTGTCGACAGCCAGAGTGTTGCGGATGTACGGGCCGATCGTGACGTGGTCGATGTCGAGCACCGGAACTTCCGTGAAGCCGGCTTCGCCCAGACCCTTCAGCAGCTTCTCGGTAATCTCGTCGCCGGCCTCGGCGTAGATCTCGCCGGTGGACGGGTTGACGAGGTCCTCGCCGATATACTGGCCGTAGAGGTCCTCATCGGTTGCGCGCAGGTTCTTCAAGCCCTTCTCGGCCAGCTGGCGGGCGGCACGGGCCGTCAGCTTCTTGCCGGCCTCGAGCACGACCTCGCCAGACTTGGCGTCAACCAGGTCCACGGAGGCCTTGAAGCCCTTCATGCGCTCCGCATCGAACGGCACCGACCAGGCGTCGCCGTCACGGGTATAGGTAATGCGGTTGTAGAAGGTGTTGAGGATCTCCTCGCCGTCGAGACCGAGGGCGTAGAGCAGCGACGTGACCGGCAGCTTACGCTTGCGGTCGATACGGGCATACACGATGTCCTTGGCGTCGAATTCGATGTCAAGCCAGGAACCGCGATACGGGATGATGCGGGCAGCAAACAGCAGCTTGCCGGAGGAGTGCGTCTTGCCCTTGTCGTGGTCGAAGAACACGCCCGGCGAACGGTGCATCTGCGAGACGATCACGCGCTCGGTGCCGTTCACGATAAAGGTGCCGTTGTCGGTCATGAGCGGCATGTCGCCCATGTAGACGTCCTGCTCCTTGATGTCCTTCACGGAGCGGGCGCCGGTATCCGGGTCCACATCGAACACGATGAGGCGCAGCGTGACCTTGAGCGGCGCAGCGAAGGTCATGCCGCGCTGGCGGCACTCGTCCACGTCATACTTCGGCGGCTCGAACGTGTACTTCACGAACTCGAGCAGGGCAGTATTTGAAAAGTCCGAAATCGGGAAAACCGATTTGAAGACGGCTTGCAAGCCCTCTTCCGGCCGGCCACCCTTTGGCTCTTCGACCATCAAGAACTGGTCGTAAGATGCCTTCTGAACCTCGATGAGGTTCGGCATCTCCGCCACTTCCTTGATTTTTCCGAAGAACTTGCGAATGCGCTTCCGGCCGATCAGTGTATTGGCCATCTGGACCTCGTTCCTCATACACGGCTAATCGAGAATCCCAGGATCGGGACCCTGGATGAGCCGCCCAGCGAAAGCGCCGGGTTTCGAACCATCCGGGCTCTTGGCGAGCCCTTCCAAACATCACCAAAGAAGCCCTGCCTCTTTGACGACACAACGGCCCCAGGCAAAAACGCCTGGGACCGTGTGTTTTGAGCCCCGATTTCTCGGGGGTAACCCTGCGGCCCGAAGGCCGCAAAATCACTTGAGCTCGACCTTGGCGCCGACCTTCTCGAGGGTCGCCTTGATCTTCTCGGCTTCGTCCTTGGAAACGCCTTCCTTGACGGGCTTCGGCGCACCTTCGACGAGGTCCTTAGCTTCCTTCAGGCCCAGGCCCGTGATGCCACGGACTTCCTTGATGACCTCGATCTTCTTGTCGCCGGCCGAAGCCAGGACAACCGTGAACTCGGTCTGCTCTTCAGCAGCCGGAGCACCAGCGCCAGCGCCAGGAGCGGCAGCAACGGCAACAGCAGCGGCGGCGGAAACGCCCCACTTCTCTTCGAGCATCTTCGAGAGCTCAGCAGCCTCGAGAACGGTCAGCGACGACAGATCGTCAACGAGCTTGGCAAGATCAGCCATTTCTTAGTTCCTTAGGTTCAGTTCGAACGATTGATGGTTTTGAGGTACGGCCTCACGCCGCTTCGCCTGTCTTGGCATAGGCCCCGAACACGCGGGCGAGCTTTGCCGCCGGCGCAGTGCTGAGCTGAGCGATCTTGGTCGCCGGAGCCTGGATAAGGCCGACGAGCTTGCCGCGCAGTTCATCAAGGGACGGCAGAGTGGCAAGTGCCTTCACTCCGTCCACGTTCAGGGAGGTCGTGCCCATTGCGCCGCCGAGGATCACGAGCTTGTCGTTCCCCTTGGCGAAATCAACAGCGACCTTGGGCGCCGCGACCGGATCGCTCGAATAAGCGATCAGGGTCGGACCTTTCATGAGGCCCGAGATGGACGCGACGTCCTTGCCTTCGAGAGCGATTTTGGCGAGGCTGTTTTTTGCGACCTTCACGGTGGCGCCGGCCTGCTTCATCTGCGCGCGCAGCTTCTGCATGTCAGCGACCGTGAGGCCAGCATAGTGGGCGACGACGACAACGCTCGTGGTGTTAAACACGTCGTTGAGAGTCGAGACGAGCTCGCGCTTTGCTGCTCTTTCCACTGGGCTCTCTCCGGTTGGCGGACGATGTCCGCCGGTTGCATTTGCCGCTCAAGGCCCGGACTTGCATCCGAGGCATCTTGAACGACGCTCTCGCAAGCCCTGTCCCCCAAATGACGCCTGGCGGCGCACCGGGTGAGATGGTTCGAACCGACTCCCGTCATCTGCGTTAAGCAGATGGTAAACTCGGCTTCCCCGTCTATGCAGGCCCTTTCGAATTAAACCGGCTAAGCCGGCACCTGCAGTCTTGGACAGGACATAGCCGGAACGCGCCAAAAGTTGCCTCTTGGCTCGCCGGCCTGTCACCGCCCCGTCTCCGGGACGGATTCACAGCCAGAAGCACACGCAAAAGCGGAGCCTCGGCCTATATTTGAAACTCAACGCGTTCTATTAAGCCTTTCTGAAGCATTTGCCAAGGGGCATTTGCCGGCTTAATGCGATTATTTAAGTTACTCTGTATCACCTGACTAGCGCTGGACAGCTCTTCAGCTTCCTGAGCACTACTTCCCGTGCCGACTCACCTGAGCTGTCATCTCGGGTGTCAGGAGATCATCGAAATCGGCCATTTCGTACAGGGGGCGGATCTCGATCTCACTTGGGCCGGGCATGGGATTAGGGCAGCGCCTCACCCACTCCACCGCTTCGGCCATGTCCTTGACCTCCCAGAGCCAGAAGCCGGCAACAAGCTCGCCCGTCTCGGAGAAGGGTCCGTCGATGATCGTGCGCTTCGGACCATCAAAGGCCACCCGCTTGCCCTGTGATGAGGGCTTGAGGCCCGCCGCGGCCTGGAGAATCCCAGCTTTGACCAGCTCCTCATTGAATCGGCCCATGGCCTCGAGGAGTTCTGGGGTCGGCATAATCCCCGCCTCGCTGTCCTTCGTCGCCTTGACCAGCACCATCACGCGCATGAGCCTGTCCCTCCGGTTCACGGGACTGTAATGCCCCCGCTGCAAGGCGACAAATGGGATGTCGGCTTGATCAGAGCGCAAACGAAAAAGCCCGGCATCTCTGCCGGGCTTTCTCAAAGTCTTAGCGATCGGCTGATTAGCCGTTGAGCACCGACGAAGGATCGACCTTCACGCCCGGGCCCATCGTCGAGGAGACGGCGACGCGCTGGATGTAGGTGCCCTTGGCGCCGGTGGGCTTCGCCTTGGAGACGGCATCGGCGAAAGCCTTGATGTTCTCCACGAGCTTGGCCTCGTCGAAGGACGCCTTGCCGATGCCGGCATGGACGATACCAGCCTTCTCGACGCGGAACTCGACAGCGCCGCCCTTGGCAGCCTCGACGGCACCCTTCACGTCCATGGTGACCGTTCCGACCTTCGGGTTCGGCATCAGGCCGCGCGGGCCGAGAACCTTACCGAGACGGCCGACGAGCGGCATCATGTCCGGGGTGGCAATGCAGCGGTCGAAATCGATAGTGCCGCCGTTGACCACCTCGAAGAGCTCCTCGGCGCCCACCACGTCGGCACCGGCAGCCTTGGCCTCGTCGGCCTTGGCGCCGCGGGCGAACACGGCCACGCGGACCGTACGGCCGGAGCCGTTCGGCAGGTTGCAAACGCCACGAACCATCTGGTCGGCGTGGCGGGGATCGACGCCGAGGTTCATCGAGATCTCGATGGTCTCATCGAACTTCGCCTTGGCGCGTTCCTTGATCAGCTTCACCGCGTCCTGGATCGGGTAGAGCTTGGTGGCATCGACACCCTCACGGGCGGCGCGGATGCGCTTACCTTCTTTCACAGCCATCATACCCTCCTTATGCCACTTCCATGCCCATCGAGCGCGCGGAGCCCTCGATCATGGCCATGGCGGATTCAACGGTGTCGCAGTTGAGATCGACCATCTTCTTCTCGGCGATCTCGCGGATCTGGTCGCGGGTCACGCGGCCAACATTGCCGCCCTTGCCGGGGGTCTGCGATCCCTTGTCGATCTTCGCGGCCTTCTTGAGCCAATACGAGACCGGGGGCTGCTTCATCTCGAAGGTGAAGGAACGGTCCTGATACGCGGTGATGATCACCGGGATCGGGGTGCCCTTCTCCATCTGCGCGGTCTTCGCGTTGAAGGCCTTGCAGAATTCCATGATGTTCAGGCCGCGCTGACCGAGCGCCGGACCGATCGGCGGCGACGGGTTGGCTGCGCCTGCGGGCACTTGAAGCTTAACGTAGCCCGAGATTTTCTTTGCCATAGGACTGCTCCTATTGGACCACTCGCCCGGGGCCAACCGAGCAGAATGGCAGTTGCAGATCGCGGTGCGGTCTTATGAAGGCCCAGCTGGCGACCGGGCAGACCTCCCGCGGATGAAAGGCCCTCTCAGAGGACCTGAGAAGTGCCACCAATACGGTGCCACTTCCCTTGCGATCAGACCTTTTCGACCTGACCGTATTCGAGTTCGACCGGCGTCGCGCGGCCGAAGATGGACACCGCCACCTTGAGGCGAGCCCTGGCGTGATCGACTTCCTCGACGACGCCATTGAACGAGGCAAACGGGCCATCGGAGACGCGGACCTGCTCGCCGATTTCGAAGCTCACGGAGGGCTTCGGGTGATCGACACCCTCGGCCACCTGGCCCTTGATCCGCTCGGCCTCACGATCCGGGATCGGAACCGGCTTGGACTTGTCGGCGCCCAGGAAGCCAGTCACCTTCGGGGTATTCTTGATGAGGTGGTAGACCTCGTCGGTGAGGTCGCACTTCACCAGGACATAACCGGGGAAGAACTTGCGCTCAGTATCGACCTTGCGGCCGCGGCGCACCTCGACGACCTTCTCGGTCGGGACCATGACCTCGTCGAACTTGTCCTCGAGGCCACGCTGGGCGGCCTGGTCCTTGATCGACTGGGCGACCTTGTTCTCGAAATTGGAATAGGCGTGGACGATGTACCAACGCTTCGTCATTGCATCCACCCCTTAACCGCCAAGCCCAAGGATCACCGAGCGAACGCCCCAGCCGATCGCCTGATCGACGACCAGAAAGAAGATGCTCGCCAGCACAACCATCACGAACACCATGGCGGTCGTGATCATGGTCTCCTTGCGCGTCGGCCAAGTCACCTTCGCGGCTTCCGAGCGGACCTGCTGTATGAAATCGAACGGGTTCGTCTTCGCCATTTCACTGCGTCCGTACCGCCTTGAGGGCGGCAGCGAACGTCCTCTGAGGGCATGCTCATGCCCAAATTGAAGGGGCGCGAGGCTGCTTTTTCAAGCCTCGCGCCACCTGTTCAAACCATCTGCGGGGCGCTCTTTAGAGCAAAACGCCCGCTTTGTCGACCGCTGGCAGGAGTGGAGGGACTCGAACCCCCAACCCCCGGTTTTGGAGACCGGTGCTCTAGCCGATTGAGCTACACTCCTCCGGCGGTCAACAGGTGGCGGGAACCCGCCACCTGGATCTCATTAGTCCATCACGGCGGCGACGACGCCGGCGCCGACGGTACGGCCGCCCTCACGGATGGCGAAGCGCAGCTTCTCTTCCATGGCGATCGGCGCAATCAGCGTCACCTCCATGGTGATGTTGTCGCCCGGCATCACCATCTCGGTGCCCTCAGGCAGCGTCACCACGCCCGTTACGTCCGTCGTGCGGAAGTAGAACTGCGGACGGTAGTTGCCGAAGAACGGCGTATGACGGCCACCCTCTTCCTTGGTCAGGATGTAGGCCTCGGCCTTGAACTTCGTGTGCGGCTTGATCGAGCCCGGCTTGCACAGCACCTGGCCGCGCTCCACGTCCTCGCGCTTCGTACCACGAAGCAGCACGCCCACGTTGTCGCCCGCCTGGCCCTGATCGAGCAGCTTGCGGAACATCTCAACGCCCGTGACCGTCGTCTTGACCGTTGCCTTCAGGCCCACGATCTCCACTTCCTCACCGACCTTGACCACGCCGCGCTCGACGCGACCCGTCACCACCGTGCCGCGGCCCGAGATCGAGAACACGTCTTCGATCGGCATCAGGAACGGCTGGTCGATCGGACGCTCCGGCTGCGGGATGTAGGCATCCACCTCAGCCATCAGCTTGAGCACCGCATCGCGGCCGATCTCAGGCTGGCGGTCCTCCAGAGCGCAAAGAGCCGAGCCCTTCACGATCGGAATGTCGTCGCCGGGGAAGTCGTACTTCGACAGAAGCTCGCGCACCTCGAGCTCAACCAGGTCGAGCAGCTCGGCGTCGTCGACCATGTCGACCTTGTTCATGAACACCACCAGGGCGGGCACGCCCACCTGGCGGGCCAGCAGGATGTGCTCGCGGGTCTGCGGCATCGGGCCGTCGGCCGAGGACACCACCAGAATCGCGCCGTCCATCTGGGCCGCACCCGTGATCATGTTCTTCACGTAGTCGGCGTGGCCGGGGCAGTCCACGTGGGCATAGTGCCGGTTCGTGGTCTCGTACTCCACGTGCGCCGTGGAGATCGTGATGCCGCGCGCCTTCTCTTCCGGCGCCTTGTCGATCTGGTCGTACGCCGTAAACGTCGCGCCGCCCGACTCCGCCAGAACCTTCGTAATCGCCGCCGTCAGAGACGTCTTGCCATGGTCCACGTGACCAATCGTCCCAATGTTGCAGTGCGGCTTATTCCGCTCAAACTTTTCCTTCGCCATTGATCTCTACCTTACAGAGGCCAGGAACAAAAAACCCAGGGGCGTCCGATATTGCGGTTGCGCTCTTTGTGCAAGAGCCAATTTCGATATTGCAGAACCTAATGCCCGATAACCTGATCCTTCACGCATCAAAGGCTCGATTACCGAACGCTCCTCAATCGGCGGGTTCGGCCTGTATAAAGGCATTTCAAGCCAGAATTACAAGCTGGACGGGATAGGGAGTGGAAGGTGGAGCGGGTGAAGGGAATCGAACCCTCGTATTCAGCTTGGAAGGCTGCTGCTCTACCATTGAGCTACACCCGCATGCCCTTCTGATTGGGTGGTGGGGGAAGTAGGACTCGAACCTACGAAGGCATAGCCAGCGGATTTACAGTCCGCCCCCTTTGCCGCTCGGGACATTCCCCCTTAGAACCCAACCCGAACGCACAACGCCGAGGCTGTTCCGCGGACCGCTTCGCTCAGGGCTCGGCGTTCCGTGGCGCTCTTATGGTGAGGTGGATGGCCGGTGTCAACCTCAAAGCGCACCGAAATCGGATGGTCGTGAATGGCCGCTCCCTGTGCTATGGCGTCCGGACAACACGTGAGATCCAAACAGCATGAGCGAGCGTCCCTTCCCCTCCCGCAAGCCCCGTTTCCAGCGCCCTCATGGAAAGCTGGGCCGCCGTGACCCGAAAGCCTGGCGGCCCAACTTCGAGATCGACACGACCATTCTCTATGGCTGGCACCCGGTGTTCGAAGCCTTGCGCAACGGCAAGCGGACGATTCGCCGCCTCCTGGCAACCGAGAACTCCGCCCGCCGCCTGAGCGAGGAACTGAACGGTCCGCTTCCCCTTGAGCCCGAGATCGTCCGGCCGGACGAGATCAACCGCCTCCTGGAACCAGACGCCGTTCACCAAGGCCTCTATGCCGAGGCGGATCCCCTGCCCTCGCCCTCGGTCGACACCCTGAGCGGCCAGCGCGTCGTGCTGGCCCTCGACCAGATCACCGATCCGCACAATGTGGGCGCCATCCTCCGCACGGCGGCGGCCTTCGATGTGGAAGCCATCATCACGACGGCCCGCCATAGCCCGGCCGCAACCGGCGTTCTGGCCAAATCGGCTTCGGGGGGACTCGAGCATGTGCCTTTCATGATTGTCCGCAACCTCAGCGACACGCTGATCGCCCTCGGCGAGCGCGGCTATCAGCGAATCGGGCTGGACTCGTCAGGAGAGGCCAATCTGGACGAGATAGATATCCGCCTGCCTGTGGTTCTCGTGCTCGGCTCCGAGGGAAAGGGGCTGAGGCAGAGAACGCGGGAATGCTGCGACGTGATCGGGCGCCTTGATATGCCCGGCGCTATCAAGAGCCTCAACGTCTCGAATGCAGCTGCGATTTCCCTTTTTGCTGTGGTCAAAGGCGCCTTCCGCAACGTCAATAAATAAACGCGACCATGCGACTAAGAGACTGAATCGATTGATGGATATCAGTTTACGGGCAACCTCTTAGACGGAAGTCGCAAATACCAATTGGGAATTGTGGAAAGAAAGGCCGAAGGTAGCCTCCCGTTCGATGGATTCTTGGCTGCGTGGAGCAGTCACGATGCCTCGGCTCAAAGCTCGGCATTCGGGCTTGCGGCCCAGAACCCGGATCAGACCGGGCACATCAATGGAAGGGAACCCTATGGCAACAGCAGCAACCACGCCGCATTCGGCCGCCGCGCCGCGGCCGATGACGAAGGAGGAGAGGAAGGTCATCCTGGCTTCCTCCCTCGGCACCGTCTTCGAATGGTACGATTTTTATCTCTACGGCTCTCTCGCCACGATCATCGGCGCGCAGTTCTTCTCCGCCTTCGACGTGACGACCCGTAACGTCTTCGCGCTGCTGGCCTTCGCGGCCGGCTTCCTGGTGCGCCCGTTCGGCGCCATCTTCTTCGGCCGCATCGGCGATCTTGTCGGCCGCAAGTACACCTTCCTGGTCACGATCCTGATCATGGGCTTCTCGACCTTCCTGGTCGGTCTGCTGCCCAGCTACAATCAGATCGGCTGGATCGCTCCCGTCATTCTGATCGTGCTGCGCATGCTCCAGGGTCTCGCCCTGGGCGGCGAGTACGGCGGCGCTGCGGTGTACGTGGCCGAGCATGCCCCGGTGGGCCGTCGCGGCTTCTACACCAGCTTCATCCAGATCACGGCAACCGTCGGTCTGCTGCTGTCCCTCGTCGTCATTCTCGTGCTGCGCACTTGGATGGGTGAGCAGGGCTTCCAGACGGGCGAAGGATGGCCGATCGCCGGCTGGCGCATTCCGTTCCTGCTCTCCGTGGTGCTCCTCGGTATTTCGGTCTGGATTCGTCTCCAGATGCACGAATCGCCCGCCTTCCAGAAGATGAAGGAAGAGGGGACGCAGTCGAAGGCTCCTCTGAAGGAGGCTTTCGGTCAGTGGGGCAACGCCAAGATGGTGCTCATCGCCCTGATCGGTCTTGCGATCGGCCAGGCCGTGGTGTGGTACACGGGTCAGTTCTACGCCCTGTTCTTCCTCCAGAGCATCCTGAAGGTCGACCTGCTCACCTCGAACGTGCTCATCGCGTGGTCGCTTATCCTCGGCACCGGCGGCTTCGTGTTCTTCGGTGCGCTGTCGGACAAGATCGGCCGCAAGCCGGTGATTCTCGGCGGCTGTCTGATCGCGGCGATCACCTACTTCCCGCTCTTCGGGGCTCTTACGAACGTGGCCAGCCCGCGCCTCAACCAGGCTCTCGAGACGGCCAAGGTCCAGGTCGTGGCCGACCCGGCAACCTGCGGCTCGGTGTTCGATCCGGTGGGCATTCGTACCTTCACCGCACCGTGCGATGTCGCCCGCGTGGCCCTCGCCCGTTCAGCGGTCAAGTACGAGCTCGTTCCTGCCCCGGCAGGCTCGCCGGTGAAGGTGACGTTCAACGGCAAGGAAGCCCCGATCGCTCCGGCGATCCCGGCCAACATCACCGCCTTCACGGCCGCGGCTGGCGAAGCGGGCTATCCGAAGGCAGGCGATCCGACCATTCTGAAGGTCGGCGGCTTCTTCGATGCCCTAAGCAATCCTCAGGCTCTGAAAGCCATCGGCATCCTGACGATCCTCGTGATCTACGTCACGATGGTCTACGGCCCGATCGCGGCGGCCCTCGTGGAGTTCTTCCCCACCCGCATCCGCTACACCGCGATGTCCCTGCCCTACCACATCGCCAACGGCTGGTTCGGCGGCTTGCTGCCTCCCACCGCCTTCGCGATGGTGGCAGCCACCGGCGATATCTACTACGGACTGTGGTATCCGATCGTGATCGCCCTGGTGACCTTCGTGGTCGGCCTACTCTTCGTACCGGAGACCAAGGACCGCGATATCATGACCTACGAGGGCGCCGGCGCGAAGCGCTAAGCTTCCAGCAAGCCATCGCCCAACAAGGAAAGCCCCGCCGTGAGGCGGGGCTTTTCGTTGAGGAGGAACCGCCCGTCAGTAGCAGGTGGTCACCCGGCGGACGATCCAGCCCTCACCCTCGACGAACATGCGCTTGCGGGAAATGTCGCAGTGCGCATCGCTGCCCGTGGCGGGCAGAACCGACGATGTGGTCTCCACGTCCTTGGCGGAAACCGCCGTCACCGTCTCCTTGGCGGGCTTTGCAGCCACACCGTGGCTCGCCGGCGCCGCTTCAGCTGCCCCAACCAAGCCTGCACCGGCAAAGATCGTGAGAACGGCGAGAATCTTGAGGCTGCCTTGCGGCGAGTTCCTCGACTGAACAGAAGCCCCTGAGGCCTTCATGGCACCAACTCCGTGATTGCTGTTTGCCTGATAATTCCAGAATCGGAGGTTGGTTTCGGTGCGCTGGAACACTTAATATTTCCATTTCCATGGAACTTGCGTCCTGCTTCGGGTGCTGCTACCTCAGCGCCTAAGGTGAGCCGGTGTAGCACAGCGGTAGTGCAGCGGTTTTGTAAACCGAAGGTCGGGAGTTCGATCCTCTCCACCGGCACCACTTCTTCTCCTTTGAAGTGGAATAACTTAGGCGATAGCAAGCACTTAACGAGCGTCTCACTCTCACACATGAGACGCACACATGGGACTTATGGCGCAACCTTGGCGGAACCCTGCCTCTGGGGTTTGGCACTTACGGCAACGAACACCCCGCGACGTTCTCCCACGATTGCAAGGTGAGGCAATTTGTCTCCCAATAGGTAATGATTTCGCTACCGTAAGGATTGGCGACACAGTTCAAGTCTCCCTCCGCACCAAGGATGCTCGTGAGGCTAAGCAGCTCCATGCTGCGGCTGATGCTGCCCTGCGTCGCTATTGGGACGCGCAACGCAACGGCCCTACCAGCCTGACCCAGAAGCAAGCGACGGCCCTCGCTGGAACCCTCTATACCGTCTTTGCCGAAGGGCTTGAGGAAAACCCAGGCTCGCCTGAGACGTGGGCTTGGGTTCAGGACGTGAACGACCGCGCGAGGGAGGGCAGACTAGGCAGAGGCGCACTGATGATCGGCAGGAAGGCGGCAAAGGCGCGGTCTATGGAGGATCGGTTTGGCCCATTCGCTGACGCCCTCCTGGCTCGTGAAGGCTTGATCATTGACGCTGATAGCCGGACGCTTCTCGTCAAAGCTGTCGCTCATGCACTTGACCGAGCAGCGAGTAAGTTGGAGCGGAACGCCATGCTGGACTACTCCCCTGATCCAGCAGCCCAAAGCTTCCCTGCATGGGAGCCACCACGAGCGAAAGCCAAACCGATCAGCAGCAAGGGCGACATTTCCGTCGCTGAGCTGTGGGAAAGGTGGAGCGCCTATAACTCTGACAAGAAGGCTCCGACGACGATTGAGCGATATGCGGCAAGCCTTCGCTCCCTCGCCACGTTTACAAAAGGCAAGGCAGCAGGAGCAGTCACAAGCGACGATCTGTACTCTTGGGCTGAGCATCGGCGCGACGTGGAGAACATCAGCCCGAAAGTGGTCAATCAGGTTGATCTGGTTGCCGTCAGTTCCGTTTTCAAATGGGCTGCAAGTAGGCAAGGCGGCAACTTGATTTCAGCGAACCCTGTTACAAAAGACGTGCGCTTGGATTTGCCTAAGGTTCAGCAGAAGCGCGAACGGACGCTTAGGCAGGAGGAAGTTAAGGCAATCCTCCAGGTGGCTCAGAACGTCAAGGACGATCCGAGGAACCCTACCTCTGCCTATGCGCGGCGGTGGTGTCCTTGGCTTGCCGCTTATTCTGGCGCTCGTATTCAGGAACTTACCAACCTCACTGTGGAGGACGTTCAGAAGGAAGGCGGCACCTGGGTTATGCACTTCCACAGGACCAAGACGGATCAGCCGCGATCCGTGCCGCTGCATGAGCATCTGATTGAAATGGGGTTCATTGACTTCGTTCAGAACCGGAAGTCTGGCCCTCTGTTCTATGATCCTAAACGCAGCTCAGGAAAGGCTAAGACGCCTCAATCCGAGCAGAGGGCTATCAAGCTTGCGGCATGGGTGCGAGATGAGACGAAGCTGGACAAGGCGGTGGACCCTAACCACGGTTGGAGGCACACTTTCAAGACTAAGGCTCTTGAGGTTGGGATACCTGAGCGGATCAGCGATGCCATCACAGGGCATAGTTCAGCCTCGGTTGCACGGAGCTATGAAACGCCAACCGTGAGAATGAAAGCCGATGCGCTTGCGCGGTTTCCTCGGTATAAGCTGAGCTAAGCCCTTAGCAGCCCAACCTCTTTAGTGAACCACGATCAATGGACCGGAAGAAGATCACGTTTGAACAGGCCGAGGGACTTGCTCCCCTTCCCTCACAACTCAAACCGAAGGTGGTTTCAAAGGAACTTAGGGCGCTCCTCTGGCACATGATCTATTCCTCGCTTGAGGACGACATAATCAAGCCCGAGTACATGGAACCGTTTATAACTGGCAAATGGGAAACCATCCTGAGAACAAAGCATGTGATGCGCGATCATGGAATGACTGATGAGTTCACTCGCAATCCAGACTTTCACATCAAGGAACTGAAAGCAGTCTACAGTAAAGGAAATTACGCTGAGGTACTTGGTCTAACTGAGTGGTTCCTTCGTCAAAAGTCATGCCCTCCTGAGTTAAAACACACGGTTCATGCAGCTCTGGTGCGGAGCAGAGCGGCCTATCGTCTTATTGATGGCGACACGATAGTTCCGATTGCGACCGAAGAAGAAGCCAACGCTCTACAACAAGCCTTTTCTGACCTAAGAACCTCAGAGTTTAACGGGGCGCGGACACACCTAAAGAACGCTGCCACCTCCCTAATGAGCGGGAAGGCAGCCGATAGTGTCCGAGAGAGCATCCATGCTGTTGAGTCTGTTGCTCGTGTACTCGCACCGAAAGATAAACTCTCGGATGCTTTAGCTGAACTAGCCGCTAGGACTAACATGCATAAAGGGATGCGAGCAGCGTTCGGCTCCCTCTATGGATATGCCAGTGAGGAACAAGGTATAAGACACCCGCTGCTAGCGGAAGGTGATGCCAAGGTGGACGAGGCTGACGCCCTGTTCATGATTGGCGCTTGTGCAGCGTTTGTATCCTACATGATTGCCAAGGGCAGAGCGGCTGGTATCGTTGGAGCGTGAGTCTCAAATGTCAGGTGAGGCGAGTCATACGGGCTTCACAAACCCGCGCCTGATCCAAGCAATCAAGAGCCCTAAACCGTATAGGGTTACTGAGAGGAAGAGGACGACACCTCCGCATATCGCCACCATCTCAGCCAAAAACCTGAGCTGATGTTGTCGGGATTTCTTGTCATACTGTTCCAGCGAATAGGGGTACACATCCTGTTCTTCAAAACGTCTGGATGTATAGATGTGCCAGCATGTGCCACCGACACCAAACTCCGGCTCCTTTAGCTCTCTAAACGGCTTTGTTAGGTACTCTGAACAACGAGGATTTCCTAAATCCCTGATGAAGCTATTGCGGTAGTTGATGTTGCCTGAGGTTTGACCCGATTGGCTGATCGGAAACAAGAGGCCGAAACCTAGAAAAGCTAGAGCTGTCAAAACCAACCATAGCCTCTGCCATCCATTCATACGGCTTAGGAAACTCATCTCTGACTCGCCCTACGTCTGAGAGTTTCTTTGCTTCTGCTGGCCTATGTGCTTACCGAACATGAACACCACGACAGCAGCGACACCGATTAAGAAGGCTATGTCCCAACGCTCACCTTTTGCACCAGCAAAGGGAGCGATAGCGAGTAGGAAAAAGAAGAGCAACTGAAAGGCTGTGCCTACTTTCACAACGCCTGACTTCGCTGCACTAGTTAGCGTTTGTTTCTCCTTAGGCAGGATCGCACGGTGAGCCTCATAGACATGCTGAGGCTGAATATCTCTTGGCTGCTGAGTTACCTGCCTATCTCGTGTCAGTGGATCGGGAGAGATAATCTCAACTCTTACATTCTTCTGCATGTAAGGAGCAGTCCTGGCACGAGCCTCGGCCTCAGTCTCAATGAAGTTTATTTCTGCGTAGTATTCCCATTGGTCATTAGGTAAAGGCCGCCTCATCAAATTGCGCTCACGCATAAGGTCAGACTTGTTGAGCGATGTTAGACGGACTTTGTACATTTTGGCCTCCCCTGCCTGAGGAGGACGTTACCGCAAGGTCATTTCAGCGGCTATGACGAACGGGGTTAAGGCGCTTGTAATTCACAAGACGGTTTACCCGTAAGGAAATGGGCGTTCACTCAGGTTTCTTTTCGGTGGCATCGGTAAGTCTCGGTAGGTCACGCCTTCGGCAGCGTTCTTAACCGCGTCCCGGCTCACCCCAAACTTTTTAGCCAGCTTCGACCATTCCCAGTCCCCGACCATGTAGCACAACCGTGCCTCAAGAACCTGTTCGACTGTTAGCTTTCGACTGCTGTTGCTCATTCCTCGACTCAACCAGAACAAAAGAAGAACATCTCACGCGTTCAGTGGTTCAGTCTATGAGTGGAGTTCAAACCGCAATGGAACCTGTGGAGAGTGGGGATGAAAGGGCCTTAAGAAAAAATTCTAAAAAGTCTCTTCCCCTATGCGTATAGCCCTGCGTAGCCGTTATCCCCCTCTGCCCCGCCCTGCCTTTCCATTAGGGCAGCAACGAACCACCAGCGCCCCAGACCGGATCAAGAGAAAAGAACCTGAGGCAGATAATCCTCAGGCTCCTTCCCGTCAGTCTCTTGGAGGTCAAGGAGTGGAAGGGAACCCACCCTTAAACCTAAGGTGCTCTGCGTTTCACCCACTGTCCAATCACGGTCCTGCTACTACCCGACCTGCCACCCTAAATGCACTCAGGGTAAGCGGCGTACAGAACAAGGCTAAGCATCGGCGTTCTCTACCAATAGCCCTTGCCCTAGTGATAGCTGCTCCAAGCTTGAGCTTGCCCTATCACAGGAATGGATCTTGACTTTTGATAGCTATCCTATCACTTACTCAAGAACTCTATTGATAGGAAGAGCAGTCATGATCATCGCATATGCGCGAACCAGCACGACGGACCAGAAGGCGGGATTAGAGGCTCAGGAGCGCGACCTAAAAGCTGCTGGGGCTGAGCGTATCTTTCAGGAGCAAACCAGCGCCACAGGGCCACGCAAGGCTCTTGCTGAGGCTATGGACTACGCAAGGGATGGCGATGCCCTGATCGTCACGAAGCTGGATAGGTTGGCGCGGTCGGTTGCTGACCTGGTTGAGATTACCAAGCAGCTTGAGGCTAAGGGTGCGTCCCTGAGGGTTCTAAATCTCAACCTTGATACTGAGACTCCTACCGGAAAGCTGATGCTGAACCTGCTTGGCTCTATCGCTCAGTTTGAGCGTGAGCTGATGCTTGAGCGTCAACGTGAGGGCATCGCTAAGGCTAAAGGTGAAGGCAAGTATAAGGGGCGTAAGCCTACTGCTAAGGCCAAGGCTAATGAGGTTTTGCGCTTGGCTGAGGATGGTATGAGCCGCGAACAGATCGCCAAGCAGTTAGGGATAGGCGTTGCAAGTGTTTATCGGGTACTGGCCTCCACAAGAACCTGAAGCCAATCGATGAGCTATCACCCTAAGCTACGGATGTTGAGCCGATAACCTAATCTGAGGCTGGAAAAGTAACTGAGAAGCGAGCAAGACAGTATGCTACTCAAAGATAGGTATGACAGTGCTTGAGCATATAGTTATCGCCAAGACTGATATTAATAAAGCTTATATAATGCCAGATTGAATGAACAATAATACCCCGACAGCTAGGAGAATTGGTTGTAGAAAAATAAATATTGTTAACCCGACGTATGCTCTCTCATCTGAGATCGCGTGTAATTCTGCGTAAGCACGCCAAGCTAATACAGCCCAAACACCAAAGCCCAGAACCGCCAGAATAAATAATGCCAGTAGGATTTGCTTCATGCTGTATAGAAGACCTGCTAGCGTATCCGGGTCCACCTGACTCATCACATCGCATACTACTACAGCAGGCTGGTACTCCCCCCTCGAAGGGCTCTCAACCCTCTCTACTAAACAGGTAGGCCCTTCTGGGAAGGAAAATAATAGTAAAGTCCCTATATGCACTGCGATGTTGACGATGCTAAATAGATATGCACTCAAAATGATAGTTGATAACATGCTTGCTTTTCGGCTTAGTATTTTGAATATCAATGCAAGTACTGTTGCTTCAATAAGAAAGAATATTACTTTCCATGTAATATCCTTAGCCAGTATGACTGCTACCTCTGGCCTAGTGGCAAAAAGAGGTGCGCGAATGAATTGAACAGCGATCATGCTAATAACAAAAAAAGTGACCGCATCAATATACACGATATCCTCAGTGCTGGGCAATTGCTTAGCAAACTCCCTAGGCCGAGATATTATACGTACGAAATTTGCGATATATCTTGCAAGATATTTTGCGATTGCCTCTAAAAAGTCCTTCATGACTTATCTCCAGATCTGCACCGCTAACCATGGAGTCATTTCGGGTTGTGTTATAGCGAGATGTTGCGCGTTTTCGCCTACCCATTCGCAAATCCAGTTAACTACGCTGTGCCAGCCTATCCGATAGCGAACATGGCGTCATTCGCGTGTTCCGTAGAAGAGAAAAAATGTTTGTGTACATATTTATTCAGTAAATTAGCCTCGATGGCACGTTCATGCCCGTCCTTTGGCTTCGTCACTTGGAGGTATGTGGGCTGATGCTTGGGCATCAAGGTGAGGTTAACGCTAAGGCTAAGGCTGAGAAAAAGTATAAAGGGCGCAAACCTACAGCTATGGCGAAAGCTGAGGACGTTAAGAGATTAGCTGCTAATGGCATGAGCAGAGAAGGTATAGCTAAAGAACTAAATATAGGCGTGGCTAGTGTTTATCGTGTACTTGTATCTATGAGATAGTGGCTGATGATAAAACTTTCTCGCACTAAGCATACGAATTAACATTGACTCGTAAATACTTCTTCTGGTCTGTCTGTCTAGGTACGGATACAGAAACGGAGAGAAGTATTGCACTACGTCTGCAAAGCCCCTGGATGCGGCGAGAAAGCGGCATCGCGTTATGGGGTTTACTGTCACTCGCATAGGTCGCGCAGGAGGCGGCACGGCGCGATCAATCAAGAGGCAATCACGAAGGCTGACCTGAGCATTTACCGCCACTTGGTCAGGGAGCGGATTGAGAAGAACAGGGACAAGGAACTGTGGGACAGGCTCAAGCTCATGTGGGGAGCAGTCATTACCGATGCTCAAGCCACTTTGGAGCAATCGCGTAAGGGCCAAGCCATGCCGAGCTTCAAGAGGACAACCGCTCTTGAGCTGGTGAAGCTGTCTAATGCCGTGAAGCCTGAGGAGGTAATTGAAACCGTACTCGCCATGTACATCCTCCACGACCAGGAGCCGAGAAAGATCAAGAGTGATAGGGCGCTCCTGACGCAGATGGTGCGGCGCGTTAGAGGGCTAACCCCACTCAATGCTGGATCATGGATAGACGGAAGTACAGGCAAACGAAAGGTTGCTTATAGGGAGCTTAGCCCCCGCACGGTTGAGTGCATGGGGAAAAAACTGGCTGCTGTATTTGGTCCTGCTGGTGTGACCCTGGCGAGACTTGAGCGGGAGGATCATCAGAGGCGGCAACGGGAACTAACCGAGTATCACCAAGCACTCGGAGATATTCAGTGACGATCAACGCACTTGAGAAAGCCAGCTCTGACGAGCAACAGGACAGGTTCTTTGACTCATGGCGAACACCGTTATCTGACACGGCCAGAACCATAGTAAACGAAGTTATTGCTGACGTTGAACGATTTGAACAAACGCACTCCCCACGGAGGAGGAAGCGTAAAGTCGCCTATCAGGTTACGTTTGAAACAACGATTGGAGCAGTCACCTGCGACCTAATCCATGCGTTCCTCAGCAACGACGGGCGCACCCACGTTGTGCCTCGTTCTAAGCGGGTTCTGGATAACAAGGACAGGTATAAGTGTCCTGCCATTAGCGGGACGCTGCCTACCGTCCTTGACTTGCTTGACGGCGCTGGATGGCTTCATCAGGAAATGGGTTGCCTTCGTCCGTTCGGGCGTAATCAACTCACATCCATTAAGCCATCGCCGCGCCTCATAAGCCGCATTGAAGCTCATGACCTAACCCTGTCAGACATTGGCCGATCTAAGGGCGAAGAGGTTCTGATCCTCAAGACCATCAAGGAGGATTACTGGCATAAGGGTGAGTACACGCAGTATGAGGACACTGATGAGACAAAGCGCCTTCGTGAAGAGGTACGGACCATCAATGAATGGATAGCTCAGGCTGACATTGTGTTTGACGAGGACGCACTTGAGTACGGCAAGTCCATCAATCCCTCAGACTTGACCCTAAGACGCTACTTTAGCCGTGGCTCATTCCAGAGTGGCGGACGGCTGTTTGGCGGGTTTTGGCAAGGACTCAGTGAGGCAGAGAGGTTGAATGGCATCCTCATCAATGGTGAGGAGGTCGCTGAGATTGACTATGGGCAGATAGCTGCTCGCATCCTCTATGGATTTGCTGGAAGTCCTGTTCCCAAGGGCGACCTTTACGCCATACCAGGGCTAATGACGGCTGACGGCAACCCCTATAGAGATGGTATAAAACTACTCTTCAACTCCCTCACTTTCATGGAGGGTGATCCTTCTCGTAAGCCGCGGAAGAGCAAAGATAAGCTGCCGCGTGACCTGAACATTAAGCAGATCGTGGAGCTTATCAGACAGGCTCATCCCGCCATTGCCCACTACTTCGGAACTACTACGGGTCACAACGTCCAATTCATTGAGAGTGAGGTGATGGTGAGTGTCCTGCTCAGGCTGAGGGAGGACAACATTGTAGCTCTACCAATCCATGATGCTCTGGTTGTCCCATGCTCAGCTAGGGTTAGGGCAATGGTTACGATGAAGAGTGTCTTTGAAGATATGGTAGGTGTAGAGATAACACTCTCATGTGATACTAGAAGTGATTATACAAATAGGTATAATGATATTGATTTAGTATCTGTAATTAGCACCTAGTGTAAGATAGCACCTATAACCTATGTCAAACCTATCCTTTATAGGGGCTCATAGTGCCACCTGTGGATTTGTTCGTTAGCCCGTTAATCTCAGAAGTGAGAGTCTTTATAGCCTCTAGGTTCTTTGCATCAGCGGCGGTAATTTTGTCAGTCAGTTCGGTATTCCGATGAACCGCCTTCCTCATACGTTCCATATTATCGTCTAGCTGGCGGGAAGCTTCTTCGTTCCGGTATTTCAGCACAGCCATCTTAGCGATATACTGTTCACGAGCAGGACGCCCAATCGTGCGAATGATGCCGACAATTAGGAAAACACCAGCTGCTAACAGCCCAGTGAAATTTCCAAGTGGGTCACTTTTATAGTGCACCACCAAAGCCTCAAACTGGCCAATGGCTGTGTAGTAGGCCAAGAGCAGCACTTGGGTAAGAGCGAAACAGGAGAAGGTAATTTCAATGATGCCAATGCCGCGCGGTGTTGGCTCGTTTCTACTCTGCCGCAGGTACAACCAGTTAAACCCAGCGATGAGGATGAATGAAAGGAGCAAAAACTGAATTGATGGGTTTGTTTTCAGTAAGGTCAGGAATGAAGCCCAATCAGCCTCGTAAAGCCGAGCTTTGACTGAGCGGATTGGGTCCTCAAGGAGAACCGTTGCGACGGCAGCAGCAAGCAGGTTGCTTAAGCCTATGAGGGCGATCTTCAATTTACGCATACAACGCTACCTCACGACGGGCGAAATGCACCGCTCCAGCGAAGCTATAAGTGAACATACCAGGAACTGCTTTGTTCCATGCTTTGCAAAAGCTAAGAAGGCACCCGCTGTGACGCTCTCAGCTATAGGAGCAGTCATAAGGGCAACCCGATAGCCCCTTCGCTGACCACATCGCCCCTCTTAACCCGGATAGCGCAGCCGACGAGCCATTGCTTGCAAGGCCAAAAAGGGCTGGCCCTCTGTATGATCTAGCTCCACTTATGCCCCATCAGCCTTTTGTTCCAATCGTGCAGCCCAGCCGAGTTTATGTCCGGCGGATGGGAACATGAGACGGTAGAGCAGCGATAATTTTATTGCAAAGATCCGAGAGCCTATCTCTCAACCCATGCTCAGCCTGTTTCCCCTCTAAGATGGGCGTTGCCTTGATTGCTTATATGGACCTAAATCACGGCAAGCTTGACTTCCTCACACAGAAGTCTCACACATTGTCCATCTAAACGCTCATTAAGTACTTGTTTTATATAGCTTAAGCTGAAGAAGTGGAGACTTCGATCCTCTCCACCGGCACCATTCCTTCCTCGACGAAGGCAAAGTTCCAAGAAAAGACAATCATCTGGCAGGTGTCTCGCTGCAAATGACGAGACGTGCACCCCTCCCCGGCACAATGGTAGATCCCCTGCGAGGCTTCGCCGATCATTGCAAGCTGGCCAGCTGTGTGTAGGCCGAGAGCACAAGCTCTACAGCGGCATCGAGTTCTTCTTCATCGAATTCATAGCAGCCGCAATATGCAACGACTGAGCTGCTCTCAGAAGAATAGAGCTCCACCCACAACGGTGGGAAAGTCGGTAAGTCGAAATTCTGAAGATGCTCGGTCAGTCTTACATCAAGGCTGCCGACACGCATGATGCTGATGGTCCGTGAACCGGTGCCCTGCTCAGGGGCAAACATTAGCCGGACATAGGCACGGATAATCTTTTGTTCGATGGAATCGCGACAGGGGGTCGTTAGCGCTTCGGCATCGCCGAGCGCGGTACAAGGCTGCGACATTTTATTCTCCATGATCCAAATGGCGCTCTGCGGTTCCGGTCATAGCAATGAGAGCTTCGGGAGAGCGGCGGTCTAAAAAGTGACGAAACCGACATCATTTTGATAGCTGACAATTATATTGTGCGCAATATAACTATTGAACAATTAGTTTGCACGCAATATAAGACTGATAGTATTGCCATCTGAGAATTGTCATGACGACAGAGACCCCACCCGTCGGTGAACCAGGTACGATCTTAGAGCTTTCAAGCCAGTTGTGCTTCGCAACCTATGCGACGGCCCATGCCTTCAACCGTGTCTATAAGCCCCTGCTTGATCCTCTCGGGTTGACCTACCCGCAATATCTTGTGCTGCTCGTCTTGTGGCAGGGGGACAACATAACAGTCAAAGAAATTGGCCAGCACCTTCACCTCGACTCGGGAACGCTCACTCCGCTGCTAAAGAGGCTGGAGAGCGCTGGGGTCGTTCGGCGGACGCGCGACTCCCATGATGAGCGACAGGTCCGGGTCAGCCTCACCAAACAAGGGCATGATCTTAAGATGCCTGCGCTGAAAGTCTGGAATGAGGTCGTCTGCGCAACTGGCTTGGAAACTGAAAAGTTTCGAGTCCTTATGGATCAACTCAACACGCTCCGTGAAAGTCTCAACGCCTACCCGGAACAGCGGAAGTAATCGCTCTTAGAGGGCAGGCACCTTCATAACGGACTGGATTGCACCTGCGCCTCTCATACTTCGCCCGACGTTCCTAGCTCGTTAGGACTGGCCGAAGACCTTCTTGCGAGCAGTTATAAACCGCTATTTCCGATCAAGATCCATGAAAGCATCGGAAGACTGTTTCTTTTGGATATAGTCCGAATGAGCGCGCTGCCGCTAAAATGACGACAAATCGATTTCAAGTAGTCCATCTGGATATCAAAGTATTAATCCTTCTTCATTGAAGGATTTCAGCCTGTTTCATTGACGCGAAAGGCACAAGCATTAGCTTGAATACTTGCGTCAATTAGAGAGAAAACATGGCTGTCTTCGATATTTCAAACTCTTGGGGAGCCGGATTTGAAATGTCCGGTTATTCGGATGAGGGCTGGGGCTACATGCTCGCAGACCAGCTCACCGGAACTCTTTACCAGGGATACAATACCATCATCTTCGATGCTTATGGATACGCGTCGTTCGATGCCGTCGGGGTCAACTATTTTCTCTATGGCGACAACAACACGCTTCTCATCGAGGATATGTATTACTTCCGAGGAGGAGAAACTGTTCTCAAGTACGATGACGTCAACATCCAGACGAGTATTTCTGATCTCAATTCAGCGTCGTGGTACGTCCGCATCAATCCAGGACACGATATATTTTACGGCAATGACTACGCTGATGTCGTAAAGGCCGGCTACGGGGACGATCTGGTCGTCGGCTATCTCGGCAATGACGTCCTCTATGGCAACGAAGGCAGCGATACCTTAGGTGGCGGAGGTGGCGATGATCTCCTCGTCGGAGGCAACGGCTACGACACTGCCAGTTTCGGTGGCGCAAGCACCAACTACACCTTCGCCACCAATGCTGATGGATCGGTGACAGTCATAGACAGGACAGGCGCATGGGGCGTCGACGTCGTCTATGGTGTTGAGGCGTTCTACTTCGACAATGGGACCTTCAGCCTCTCCAGCCTGCTCCCGTCTTTGCCGCCATCCTCACCTTTGCCTCCTGCTGCGCCGCCAACTGCGGACGAGGTCTATGCAGGCAACAACACTCTGTATGGAACGTCAGGAAGCAACATCCTCAAGGGCTATGGCGGCAACGACAAGCTCTACGGCCGGGGAGGCAATGATCAACTGTACGGTGGCACTGGAAACGACACCTTGTACGGCGACACAGGCAAGGATGCGTTCGTGTTCAACACCAAGGCGAATAAGTACACCAACAAGGATGCGATCAAGGACTTCAGGGTCATCGACGACACCATTCGCTTGGATAACGCCGTCTTCACGAAAGTCGGTGCTAACGGCACCCTGAAATCTCAGGCTTTCTGGAGCAACAACACGGGCAAGGCGCACGATAAGGATGATCGCATCATCTACGATAAGGACAGTGGAGTTCTGTATTACGATGCCGATGGTTCAGGAAAGGGAGCATCGGTTGCCTTTGCGACGATCTCAAAGAAGCTCGCCATGACCAATAAGGATTTCTATGTCATCTAAAGTATCGACTTCAGCCCGGAACGGAGCTTCTGAAGCAGCCTAGGATGGTCCTGTCTGTTCGATGAGCTCGATAAACAGCTTCATTCACGAAGTCGGCTCCAAGCCTCTGTTCCATGGTGGATGCTTGGAAAAAGCCCCGACAGCCAGCTGGGGCTTTTTCCTCCATTAATGGTCTAGCCCTGCTCAGCCGCCGCTGCCGGAGCTGCTTGAGGAGCCACCGCTGTTTCCACTGGATCCGCCACCCTGCCCGCCTGAGCCACCGGTGTTCTGGTTGCCCGCCGAGGGTCCGCCAGTGGAGCTTCCGCCCTGTCCGCCTGAACCTCCGGTATTCTGGTTACCAGTGGCAGGACCACCGGTGCTTCCTGTTGTATTAGGCTGTGGCAGGTTCGTGCTCGGTCGGTCGGGCGTTCCGGTCAGGGGCCGGCACACCCCGCCAACCAGCTGCTCACCCGACATGCAGGCTCTGGTAGCGGGGGTTGTCTGAGCTCCTGCCGCTCCGCTGATACCTGCCAGAAGCAGTCCGGCAAGCAGGGGTCTTACATAGCTGTTCATCTTATTGTCCTCTTTCGTTAGGTCTCCCTACCGACGGACAAGGGCGCACTTTGTTTCCATTGGCCCTTACGTTTCGATGTGTTGGCGACGCCGAATCTTGAAATCGTGAACGAGCGCCGCGTCTCGCTTCTTCTGGGACCACTCATGCCTGCCGGAGTAGTCCGTCTTCCCAAGCGGCATTTTTCGCGGCCAAACCTAAGCTGCCTCTCGAACGTCGCTTGGAGGCATTCATGGAGATGGTCCTGCTGGACCTGATGGGCTCGGCGGCAGTCGCCTCTGGGGTGCTTGTCGGAATCATCACGACGCGGCTGTCACGGGTGATCGCGCATGGGTCCGACAGTCGTCTGGAGCATCCTGGATCGAACCAAAGCACAAGCGACTGAGCAGCACGTCACAGCCTATCGGCCAAGGCAGCGCTGGCTAGTACGTCACACCGGCTGAAGCTCCGATCCCTAGCGGATCTGCTCCTTGCCCCAATTCTTGTGCGCGACCTCGTCAGAGACCTTCTGCTCAGTTCGGCTAAGTCTGCGGCGTCGGCTGCTGGCAACGGCCATGAAGATGCCGATCAGCAACGGGCCACCGATGATCACCAATCCCCAGACCCAACCATCGGCTATATCCCACATCGTCCTGCTCCATGCGAAGAGCCGCCTCAAGCGGCCTCGATTGTCCTTGCAGGGCTAACCGGAATGCAAACCCGTTGTTCCGCTCGGCAATGACGCATAGGCAAAGCCGAGTTCCAGCATTAGACAGGCAGAGTGTCGACACACCCTGCTTCACTGATCGGAACCCATGCTGATTGCCATCTCAGACCCTGACGACCCGCGAATCGAAGCTTACCGGGCCGTACGGGAGCGCGATCTCCTGGGGCGCCAGCACCGCTTCATCGCGGAAGGCGAGGTGGTCTTAAGAGTCCTGCTGAGGCAGCAGGCTCGATTCGAGGTTGAATCGGTCCTCTTGGGGGAAGGACGTGCGGAGGGCCTGAATGACGCGCTCCACCTTTTAGCACCCGAGGTGCCTGTCTATGTGGCAAACCGGCGGGTGATGGATGCGATCGTCGGCTTCCCCATCCACCGCGGCATTCTCGCTGTCGCCCGCCGTCCGATGCTGCCCCCGGTCGACGCCCTTCTGGCCAACCTACCGGAGAGTGCCCTCGTGGTGGGCCTAGTTGGTCTTGCCAACCACGACAATGTCGGCGGGATCTTCCGGAATGCAGCCGCCTTTGGGGCGAGTGCGGTTCTGCTCGATCAGGAGACCTGCGATCCGCTCTACCGCAAAGCGATCCGCGTATCGGTCGGCGGTGCTTTGGTCGTCCCCTTCACGCGCGTTCCATCAGCCGACGCCCTGGTGCAGACGCTGGCGGAAGCCTCCTTCGAGGTGATCGCCCTCTCCCCATCCGGAGCGGAAACACTCTTGAGGGTTCAGCCCTCCCAACAGACGGCCCTGCTTCTCGGAGCGGAGGGACCCGGCCTGCCGCCAGAACTGCTGGCCCGGACCCGCACAGTGTCCATTCCCATGAGCGGCGGTTTCGATTCCCTCAATGTCGCGACCACCAGCGGCATCGCCCTCCATCACCTCACGCAGGCAAATAAGGGGTGAAGCCCTCCCGCGCTCGCTGACTTGTGAAAGCCTGTGCCCTTGCATGCAAGCGGGGCCGTTCTAGGGTCTTGCTCTCATGCCTGGAGACGCTCATGACCATCACACGCCGCACTATTCTTGCCAGCACCGCTCTTGCCGCCACTCCGATCGTCGGGCCTGCGCTGGCTCAGACCGTGCCTTCCGCTTCAGCTCCCGCTCAAGGAGCAGGCTCGCGCCAGGCTCCTGGCTTCTATCGCTACAAGGTCGGCGACATCGAGGTAACGGCGATCAATGACGGCTTTGCCCAGCGCCCCCTCGAAGGCTTTGTTCGCAATGCGGAGCTGTCCCAGGTGCAGCAGGCGATGCAGGAGGCTTTCCTGCCGGGCAACACCCTGCCGATCACCTTCAACACGCTCGTGCTCAACAATGGCGGACGCCTGACCCTGATCGACACGGGCAACGGCGACATGGGCGCGCCGACCTCCGGCCGCTGGATGACGAATTTCCGTGCTGCCGGCTTTGATCCAGCCCAGGTGAACACGGTCGTGATCAGTCACTTCCACGGCGACCACATCAACGGCCTGCGCCTGAAGGATGGCACCGCCGTCTTCCCGAACGCCGAAGTGATGGTTCCGGCCGCCGAGTGGACCTTCTGGATGGACGATGCACGCATGAACCAGGCGCCCGAGGGCATGAAAGGTGCCTTCCAAGGCGTCCGCCGCGTCTTCGGCCCCATCGCCAACAACGTGAAGCGCTACGAAATGGACAAGGAGGTCGTGCCGGGTCTGACCGCCGTGGCAGCCCCAGGGCACACGCCCGGCCACACGGTCTATATGCTCTCCTCCGGCAGCGGAAAGCTGATGATCATGTCGGACACCACGAACCACCCGGCCCTGTTCGTGCGCAACCCCGATTGGTCGGCGGTCTTCGACATGGATGCGGACCAAGCCCGCGCCACCCGTCGCCGGTTGCTGGACATGGCCGCTTCGGAGCGGGCGCAGGTTGCCTTCTACCACGCTCCCTTCCCGGGCACGGGTCACGTCGCCAAGGACGGCAATGGCTTCCGCTTCGTGCCGGTGCAGTGGAATCCGGCCGTCTAAGGCTGTCCGCCGGCGGTCTCCGAAACAAGCCACTCCAGGGTGGCCGCGTCCCCACCGGTCGGCTCGATGAAGAGAACGACCGGCGTTTCATAAGGATGGCGCTCCTTCAGCGCCCGATGCACCTCATCCTGAAGACCTTTGCGGGTCTTCAGGATGGCAACGGCCTCCTGTCCCTGCTCGACAGCGCCCTTCCAGGCATAAACGGACCGTATCCCCGAAAGCACGTTGATGCAGGCGATCAGCCGATCGCGAACAAGCCCCTCCCCGATCGACAAGGCGATGTCCACATCGGGAAAGGTCGTATAGACGAGAAGCGGGCGATCCATGCTATGCCTTTCCTCCGCATCCTAACGGACGCAGCGAGGGTAACTGGGCATGGCCCGTCGTTTCAACAACATCGCATTCGTAGCCAGCGCCGCGCCTGACGCGCAGAGCGCACTCCAGGTCCTGCAGGACCGTTACCCGAACGTCGCTCCCGAGGAGGCAGACGTCATCGTCGCCCTTGGCGGTGACGGCCTGATGCTGCAGAGCCTTCACCGGTTCATGGGCACAGCCAAGCCCATTTACGGGATGAACAAGGGCACCATCGGCTTCCTGATGAACGACTTCCGGGAAGAGGACCTGTTCGACCGTCTCGAAGCGGCCGGGCGGAGCGTGGTCCATCCACTCCTGATGGTCGCATGGGACGTGCATGGTGTGGCCCACACGGCGCGCGCCATCAATGAGGTCTCCATGCTGCGCCAGACCTATCAGGCGGGCAAGCTGCGGGTGAGCGTCGACAACCGGGTGCGCATCCCCGAACTCAGTGCCGACGGCATCCTGGTGGCGACCCCCGCTGGCTCGACCGCCTACAACCTTTCCGTGGGTGGGCCGATTCTGCCGCTGAATGCCCCGCTGCTTGCCCTCACGCCGATTTCCGCCTTCCGCCCGCGCCGCTGGCGCGGCGCCCTGCTTCCCGACTATGCCAAGATTCAGATCGAGGTTCTGGAGCCCGGGAACCGACCCGTGAGCGCGGTCGCCGACCACACCGAATTCCGCAACGTCTCCCGGGTGGATGTTTCCATGGACCGCAGCGTGGATCTGGTGATGCTGCACGACCCCGGCCATAGCCTGGACGAGCGCATCCTGCGGGAGCAGTTCGGCTATTGACGATGATGGAAGGTACGGGCTTCAACGTGCCAAACAAGAATCAGAGGTCACCATCATGAGCGATGAAAGCAGGCACCCGAGAGGCGGCCTCTACTTCGAGGATTTCACTGTCGGCACCACCATCCACCACCGCCTGACCCGGACGGTGACGCAGATGGACAACATGCTGTTCTCCAACATGACCCTGAATCCGCAGCCGCTCCACATCGATGCGCATTTCTGCGCGACGGAGACGGAATGGGGCAAGCCGCTCATGAACTCTTTGTTCACACTCGGTCTCCTGATCGGCATCTCCGTCAACGACACCACCGTCGGCACGACCATCGCCAATCTCGGCATGACGGACGTGAAGTTCCCAGCGCCACTGTTCGAGGGCGACACGATCAATGCCACGACGGAGATCGTGGCCAAGCGCGAGTCGAAGTCGCGCCCTGATGCCGGGATCGTGGAGTTCATCCACCGGGCCTACAAGCAGGACGGCACTCTCGTGGCCGAATGCCGCCGGCAGGCCTTCATGCGCAAGAGGAGCGCCTGATGCGCTCCCTGCTCTTCGTACCGGGCGATAGCGCCAGGAAGCTCGAGAAGGGTCTGACCTGCGGAGCCGATGTTCTTCTCATCGATCTTGAGGATTCGGTGGCACTCTCCGCCAAGGAAGAGGCACGACGCGTCACGGCGGAATTTCTCACCGAGCAGCGCACGAAGGCCGAGCGCCCGCGTCTCTTCGTGCGCGTCAACGGTTTGACCACAGGCCTACTTGATGCGGACCTCGACAGCGTGATGCAGGCGGGCCCCGATGGAGTCGTGCTGCCAAAGACGGTCGGCGGCACCGACGTGGCGCATCTCGGCGCCAAGCTCGCCGTGCGCGAGGCGGAGTTCGGGCTTGAGGATGGCGCCACCCGCATCCTTGCCATAGCGACAGAGAACGCCGCCGGCGTCTTTGCGCTCGGCACCTTCGCGGGCGCAAGCCATCGCCTGATGGGCATGACGTGGGGCGGCGAGGATTTGTCGGCCGATCTCGGCGCCGAGACGAACCGCGGCGCCGATGGCGGGTACACGGACCCTTACCGGCTCGCCCGCTCGCTCACCCTGCTGGGCGCGACAGCCGCCGCCGTCGATGCGGTAGATTCGGTCTTCACCAACTTCCGCGACATGACAGGCCTTGAAGCCGAATGCCGTGCAGCGCGCCGCGACGGCTTCGTGGCCAAGATGGCCATCCATCCGGCCCAGGTGCCGATCATCAACCAAGCCTTCACTCCATCGCAGGAGGCGATCGAAAAGGCGCAAGCGGTGATTGAGGCCTTTAAAGCCAATCCAGGAGCCGGTGTGGTCGGCGTCAACGGAGAAATGCTGGATCGACCGCACCTGCTGCGGGCCGAACGGCTCCTGAGGCGTGCCGGCAAGAACTAACGAGCCTTGCCCTGTGTGTTTGGAAAGTCCGCCTAGCCAATTACTACTCTAGAGTATATACAAGCATATATTCAACTTATAGTTATAGTAATACAAACATTCCTGCAGTATAGGAAGCAGATATCGCGTCACCCTCTCCAAACGAATAGTCGACAACTATCCTATTCCCCAGCGATATGAGGAGGTCTTCACTCCTCAGCTGCATCGCCGACGGCCAGTGAGCGGACTGTTCTTGGCATCCTCACAGGATGTCACGCGCAAACAGGCATAGGGATTTGTGATGTCCGATGCGATCATTGCAGCCTTCAATAATGCAGCTACATGGGACCAAGTCTTAGCCACGATCACTCACAATGCTGCGGCACTGCTCGATGAGACTCGAAGCGAGAGACTCGCTTTCCTGCGGGACGACCCAGATCGGGAGCAGGCAGTCGGCCTAGGAGTCAACGAGATCAAAAGCCTGTTCGGGAACTTCAGATTCTTTGCTGAGGTTCAGGCGGTCGTAAGGCGGCAGATCGATGTTGAATATGCCAAGTACGAGTTTGTCTACGCCTTTCAAGGAGCAGACACTGTAGAGGACATCCGAGCCGTTCTCGAGCGGGTGCAGTTGCTCCACAACGATCGTGAAAACATCATTCAGGAATGGTCCTCAAGCAGTGATCCGGCCGTCAAAGCACGAGCGGACGAACTCGCCGCTGAGGCTTACACAGTCGTTTTGAGGAGGATTGCCGCTCGTCTTGGCGATGGTCCTTACCTAGACGCTTTGGCGGCGGACATGATGTCGGCCCGCCAGGAAAATGGGCCCTTCGACAATCTCGAGAGTTTGATCCAAGCACTTGATGATGCCACTGATGTGACCGGATCTGAGGGCATCATCATCCCCTTCAATGAAGCGGGTGATTGGCAAGCGATGCTCGCCGCGATCAAGAACAACGCATCAGCTCTGATCGATCCTGAACATCTCGCAATGCTTGAGCAGCTTTCCCTTGACGCTGCCTATGAGCAGGCGGTCGCGCTTGGGATGACCGAGATCAGGACGTTGTTTGGGAGCTTCGCCTCGCCTGAGCAAATAGCAACAAACTTAGAGAAGCAGATCGACCTGGCACATGGCCGTTTGTCAGCTGTCTCGGCGGTCAACAGCGCACAAGATGCCGGCTCCATGGCGGAGGCCTTGAGCCTCCATGTGGCACGCCTTCAGCAAGATCGGCAGGAACTCATTGATCAGTGGATCGACAGTGGCAACCCAGCCGCGATTGCCCGCGCGATCGAGCTTATGGCCGAAGTCTACACCACTGTCCTGAGCGAAGTCAGTTCGCATCTCGGCGATGAGGCTTATCTGGCGGAACTGGCTGCCAGGATGCAGTCAGCACGTCAGGGCGGTTCGTTTCTTCACATGGACGCATTGATTGCTGCGCTCGATATGGCCGATAGGGCCATAGAGGCCACCTACGACGCAGCGATCACCGGCACCAACTCCGGCATCATGAATGAAGGTGACCTCCATAGCATCGGCGGCCTCCTAACGGTCGAGGATGGGGATTGGGGCGAAAACAAGTTTAAGACTGTCGGGGAAAGCGAGCTTCGGAAACAGTACGGGACATTCACCTTCAACAGCATCACAGGTGAGTGGAGTTTCACGCTCAACAGCGCGGCGCAATCGTTGAGGGAGGGTCAGCAGGTTCATCAGACGCTAATGGTTGCATCGCTGGACGGAAGTGCAGCCACGATGATCACGGTCACTGTCATGGGACAAAACGATGCTCCTGAAGCTGCGCAATCGGGCAACACCATATCCGGCCTCGAAGACACCCGGATTATCGGCCAAGTCCCTTCCGGCACTGATGTCGATGGCGATAGCCTGACCTACACACTGGTGCAGCCCGTCCTAGGCTTGACGTTCAACGACGATGGAACCTTCAGCTACCAGCCGGCAGCGAACTTCAGCGGTCCAGTGACATTCCAATACCAAGTGGTTGATGCCAATGGTGCCAGGAGCCTGCCGAGAACGTTCGCGATCACCATCAGTTCGGCGAATGACAGGCCGCATGACATCACTCTGTCAGACACCCGCATAGACGAGAACGCCACAACCGGAACAGTCGTGGGCACACTGACGGGATCTGACATCGACAGTGATACCCTCGACTTCTCCCTGTTGGATGATGCCGGTGGCCGGTTTGCCATCAGCAATGGCAAGCTTATGGTCAAAGACGGCGTGAGGCTAGACCATGAGCAGGCGCCCTCACACACGCTGATTATCCAGGTGAAAGACGGGTTCAATGCCGCCTATCAGGAGACTTTCATTGTCGATGTGAACGATGAGCCGAGTGAGAGCATCACAGGCTCCTCCTCTTCCGATCTGCTCAAGGGCGGCTCAGGCAGCGACACGCTCTGGGGAAGCCTCGGCAACGATCAGCTGGCGGGCGGATCGGGAAAGGACATCTTCGTGTTCGACACCAAGCCGAACAAGAAGAGCAACCTTGATAAGATCGTAGACTTCAGCGTGAAGGACGATACGATCTGGCTCGACAACAAGGTCTTCGCGAAGCTCGGCAAGGCTGGCACAGAGGCAAAGCCTGCGCAGCTGAAGAAGGGCTTCTTCGTGACGGGCTCCAAGGCCAAGGACAACAATGACTACGTGATCTACGACAAGGCCAAAGGCGTACTGCTCTATGATGCGGACGGGTCGGGTAAAAGCAAGGCCATAGAGATTGCGTCTCTGTCCAAGAAGCTCGCCATGACATCCAAGGACTTTTTCGTCGTTTAGGTTTAGCAAGCGCTCTTAGTTGAGTTCAGGCGGATCAGACAGGCGGGATAACAGGCTCACCAATTGCGCCTGATGACGCGTGCTCGTCTTGGAGAAGATCGACTTGAGATGGTAGCGGACGGTATCGGCGCCGATCCCATGCTCATTTGCGATCTGCTGCGTGTCGAGACCTTTCGCAAGCCCGGTGGAGATCCGGATCTCGGAAGGCGTCAGCTGAAACATCTTCTGGATGGTCTTGGTATCGAGCCCCCGCTCCTCCCCCGGATCGCTGAGCAGAAGAAGGCCCGCGGCCCCTTGGAAGACATCCGATGCCCGACGAACGATAGGATGTGCATGAACAACCAGCGGCAGTTCGTTGGAGCGCTGGAGCAGAGCTGATGTCACGGCATCCCTATGCCGCTCCATGAACGGCCGGGTGCAAGTCTCCACGAGTTCCTGCAGAGCCTTGTTGTTCTCGCGATGTCGTGACCGAAGGCGGGATGAGATCACCTGGAGATGAGTCCCGATATAACTCTCGGCCTTCTTGTTCATGCGGATGACCCGGCCCAACCAATCGACCAGAATGGCGCCACAGGTCATGCGCTCGAGGCTGTCGACCAACCCCTCCGCGTAAGACATGCGCGCCTTTGAAGCCAGGCGAGCCGCCCTCTTCACATGCGGCAGGTCTCGCTGGATGCGGGACAGATCACTCTGGAGAAAGGAATCTCTGCCGGCTTTACGGTGAACAGAGAGCGTAATCAGGGATGCACCCGCCTCGGCCAGCAGCCCGCCGGCGAACCATTGAAACCCTAATGGCTTAAGAAAATCGGTGAAGAACGGAAGCTGCTTCAACTCGTCGGGTGTGAAAAGATCGAGATCGGTGGCGAGTTCGTTGCCCTTGCGTACGAAAGCGAGCCCACGGACCGCCCGGATGTCACGCTTGTACCATTCTTCACCGACAAAGCGGTGGCAAAACTCTCCGATGCCATCGGAGTTGAGATAGCCGCTCAGGCAATCAGGATAGGACGATACGATGACACCGTCCGCATTCCAGGCTTCGCTCGCACGGTTCAGCGCCTCATTCCACAATTCTGGAACGATGGCAGCCTCATAAAAAGCCTCTGTTACCGGCATGGGCAGACAACTCTACGCTAAACTAAAAACGAACCAGCTCGAAAAGTCTTTTATTAAATTCTACAGCCTAAAGATGCTGCCGCAGCCCGGCTGTTTTCGCTCCATCACGCTGGATGCCCCCTAAGACCCCTCCCCAAACAGGGAGGATGCCTCATCAAGACACTCCCCATATACGTAGTTTTTGGAACGTTATCAACTCCCCAAATGGGTAGTGAGCCCTCCCTGCTTGTGTGCTCTTTACGTTTCATAAACCACACAACGCCCCTCCCCGCGTGGTTGGAAGCGGCAGGGCAAATACAAACAATGAAGCTTTGAAGCTGCCTAACGTAGCTGAAATGCACCTTTGGGCAAGGGTTTAGGGGACATCATGTCTGTAACTTTTGAAAGCGGTTCTTGGTACAATGGCGAGACTCCAATCGAAGCTGGGGTAACTTCGCTTGAGGTTAACGGAGTGACCTATGTCCTGGTCGACAGAAGTGATCAGGGGCATCAATCCATTCAGGAGGCAGTCGCAAATGCTACTGCTGGCGCAACGATCCTCGTCGCATCTGGCACATACTCAGAGACGGTCATTGTCACTCAGGAAGTGATCATCAAGAGCCTTGACGGAGCGGTTGCCACCACGGTGATTGAGGGCGGCTTCCAGATTCTCGCAGACGGCGTTACGCTCGACGGCCTCAGCATCAATAACGGCGGTGCCTTCGTGGCCGAACCAGCGGCCGGCGTATTCGTTCAGGCCGCGAACGTCACTATCTCCAATAGCATCTTAACGGGGCCGAACGCTGCCGAAAGCTCGCGCGGCATCGTGACGGACGCATCCGCCGAGAACCTCACCCTCTCCGACAACCAGGTGAGCGGCTGGGCCACCGGCGCCTACCTCAACCCCGGCGCGACCGGCACAGTCGAGGGCAACCTCTTCAAGGCCAACAATGTCGGTATGTCGATGGATGATCCGAATGGTCTCTCCGTCACCGGCAACACCTTCGATGCCAACACGCTCGAGCAGATCGGCGTCGCTGTTCCGGGTGACGCCCTCGACCTATCCAAGATCGTGATGGAGAACGAGTTCGTCCGCACTCCCGAAGGGAAGCAGCAGGTCTTCGTTTATGGCGACAGCAGCAGCGAAGTCATCAGCGGCACGGCAGCTGCCGACGCGATCAGCGGCGGCGCGGGCAACGACACGGTCGAATATGCAGATGGCGCCGTAATCGATTACGATGCCGACGCTCAAGTCTGGACCGTAACGATCGGCAACGTCGTCGACACTCTCGATGGTATCGAGAAAGTCAAGATTGGAGGCGAGACTTACATTTTGGCCGGCGGCGGAGCTCATGCCAGCCTGACCGCCGCCCTTGCCGATGCCATCGACGGCCAGACGATCCTCGTCGCGGCAGGCACGTACGCCGAGACCATCACCATCACCAAGGATGTGACCCTCAAGAGTGTCAATGCCGGCAAGGCGGTTCTGAACGGCGGCATTCATGTCATGGCGAACGGCGTCACGATCGACGGCTTCACGATCAACGGCGGCGACACCTTCTTCGGCTCCGGTCCGGCCGGCATCCTGGTGCAGGCCAACGGCGTCACCCTGCAGAACAACGTTCTGAACGGCTCCGAAACCAGCATCTCGGGTGGCGCTCGCGGCGTGCTCGTGGCCACTGGCACCGGCCAGAACCTCACCATCTCGAACAATGAGATGAAGGGCTGGGCGACCGGTATCTACGCCAATGACGGGGCTAGCGGCACGGTCTCGGGCAACACCCTCACCGCCAACAACGTAGGCATGTCGGCGGACGGCCCCGGCGCTCTCACGATTACTGGCAACAAATTCACGACCAACATCACCGAGCAGCTCGCTTTCGGCGTCACAGGCGAGAACTTCAACGTCGCCGACTACCTCGCCGGCGGAAACATCTTCACCGGCACGGCTCCCGAAGTGAGCGTCTGGGATATCAGCGACAAGAACCAGACCATCACGGGTTCGCAGTACGAAGATGCACTCCACGGCCTTGATGGAAATGACATCCTCATCGGTGGTGGCGGAGATGACGCCATCGACGGTGGCGAGGGCGTCGACACGGCCGTGTTCAGCGGAAAGCGTTCCGACTATACCTTCACGGTCGATCAGGATGGCAAGGTCACGATCACCGATCAGCGTGCAAATGGGGGAACAGATACAGACATCGTGTCTGACGTCGAGTTTTTCCAGTTCGCAAACGGAACGATAAGTCTCGACACGCTCGTCAACAACGAAGCTCCAACCTCAGTGTCTCTCGCTGGCGATCGCCGCGTTGCAGAGAATGCAGCCAACGGCACCGTCATCGGGGCACTGTCAGCGACGGACGAGAATGCAGACGATACACACGTCTATGACCTCGTGGACAGTGCAGGAGGCCGATTCGCAATCTCCGGCGGCAAGCTCGTCGTGGCCAACGGATCGCTCCTCGACTATGAGAAGGCGACGAGCCACCTGGTCAAGGTGAAGGTGACGGACTTCTCCGGTGCTTCCTTTGTTCAGGATCTCACGATCACGCTGGGGAACGTAAACGAGGCTCCGACCGACATCGTCGTCAGCGGTGGCACCATTCTGGAGAACTCCGCAAAAGGCACTGAGGTGGCCTCGCTCTCGGGTGTGGACCAGGATGCCGGAGAAACGTTCAGCTTCTCGCTTCTTGACAATGCTGGTGGTCGTTTCGTGATTGGCGGCGCCAACGGCGATAAGATCCTGGTGGCCGACAGTTTCAAGCTCGACTATGAGCAGGCCACAAGCCATCAGGTTGTCGTGCGGGTCACCGACAAGAGCGGCGCTAGCTACAACGAGACCCTGACTCTCGCAGTTGCCGACGTTCGGACTGAAACCGTCACCGGCACTTCGGGATCCGATCAGATCTCCGGTGGTACCGGGAAAGACGTGTTGAACGGCGGCACCGGGAACGACCGCCTGACTGGTGGTGTTGGCAAGGACACGCTGACTGGTGGTTCCGGCAAGGACGTGTTCGTGTTCGGCAACAAGGACACCGGCACGAGCAAGGGTACGGCGGACTACATCACAGACTTCTCAGGCCGTGGTGGAGACAAGATCGACCTGAAGCTGATCGATGCTGACACGAAGAAGAAGGGCGACCAGGCCTTCTCCTTCATTGGCACCAAAGACTTCACCAAAGCGGGTCAGGTGCGGTACGAGAAGTCCGGTAAGGACACCTATGTCTATCTTAACACCGACAGCGACAAGTCCGCGGAAGGTGTAATCAAACTCAAGGGCGCAATCGACCTGCAGAAGGGCTGGTTCGTGCTCTAACGAGCGGCTGGACCGTTCATGCGCATGAATGTCTTGTCGCGGAACATCCTGCGGCGAGAATCGTGCAGAACAATCCTGAACAAACAAAAGGCCCGCGATGGTATCCCATCGCGGGCCTTTCACATTCTCGCGGCGAACGTTGCACCGACGATCCCATACAGTCTGGACGCATCAGCCTCCAGGCCGCGTGATCGAGAATTTGGTCTCCGGGGTGGCCACGAAGTAGTCGCGGTAGCCGGAGCGGGCGATGGGGCGCATGGCGGCTGTGTCGACGAGGCCGTCGACGATGTAGCGGTCGTCGATATGGATCCCGACCACCTGGCCGATCACGAGGTAGTAGGACGGATCACCACCGCCCAAGGGATTGAGCGGCACGGTCTGGAGCCACCGGCACTCGAGTGCCGCCGGAGCCTCGGCCACACGAGGCGGTTTCACCAACCGGGAGGGTGCGGCCTCAAGGCCCGCATGCTCCATCTCGTTCTCTCCGCGTGAGAGAGGCGCCGAGGTGAGGTTCATCTTGTCCCGCAGGTCGTAGGTCGCGAGGCTGCAGACGAACTCACCCGTCTCCTCGATAAAGGTGAGCGCGTCCTTCTTGCCGGCTGAGGAGAAGGCCACCATGGGCGGCCGCTCGGACACGGCATTGAAGAACGAGTAAGGTGAGAGGTTCACCTCCCCCTTAGCGCTCATGGCGGTGATCCAGCCGATGGGACGGGGCGTGACGATGGCCTTGAACGGATCGTGCGGCAGGCCATGGGCGTTGGTTGAGGTTTCGTAGAACATCACATCAGAACCTGGTCACGATATCGTCGAGGCTGGGCCGGTCGCGGTCGGTCGGCGTTTCCTTGGCCGTGCCGATATGGATGAAGCCGGCAATCCGCTCTTCTGGCTTCAGCCCCAGCGCGTCGAGCACCCGCCGGTCGAAGGCTGCCCAGCCGGTGAGCCAGGAGGCGCCGTAGCCGAGGGCCGTGGCGGCGTTGAGCAGGTTCATGCAGACAGCTCCCGCCGAGAGAACCTGCTCCCACTCGGGGATCTTCACATGCGGCACGACGCGGGACACCACCGCGACCACCAGAGGGGCTTGGGCAAAGCGCCCCCGCTCGGTGGCGACCTTGTCTTCCCCGGCCTCAGGATTGTCAGCCTGGAAGGCCGCTGCCAGCACCTCCCCGAGACGCTGACGGGCCTTACCCTGGATCAGGATGAAGCGCCATGGAACCAGCTTGCCATGGTCCGGCACCCGGGACGCCACCCTCAGGAGGGTTTCGACGTCCTGCTCGCTCGGCCCAGGTTCGCCCAGCCAACGCGACGGGACGGAGCGGCGTTGCAGAAGGCGGGAAAGGCTATCGTTCATGGGCTCTTCATCCGGCGTGGATAATGTGGAACAATGAAGGCGGATGCTCACGAAGGCTGCGAGCAGGACGGGTCTTGAGCCCGCCATCGTCTCGCCGTCTTGATGCGCTTGAGGAAGCGCGGGCGTCCCAAGGGCGGGCCGCTGCCACAGAAGAAACAGCAGCGGATGTATAGGGGGAGTGCGGTCAGACGCCAAGCAGGTTTCAACCCTGGCGGACCCGGCAGCCTGCGCGAGCAGGCTTGAGGGGTGCGGCGGAGGGTGAGGTAAGCCGGCGGGACACCGCAGATAAGCAATGCAGACATCCATTTTCGGATCCGATAGTTCCGCTTCCCCCGTCGCGTGGTCGAGGCGCGAGACGCTCCTTGCCGTCGGCCTCATCCTGGCCGCTTGGGCGCTGGCCGTCTCGGTCTGGCCCCTGACCGGAACGGTCGTTCCGTGGGATTCCAAGAACCAGTTCTACCCGACCTTACGTTACCTGGGCACCGCCCTGGCCCACGGGGAATTGCCTCTTTGGAACCCCTACCATTTCGGCGGCCACCCCTCGGCGGCGGACCCACAGTCCCTTCTGTTCACACCCACCATGCTGCTGTTTGGCTGGCTCGTGCCCGAACCGTCCATGCAGCTCTTCGACGTGGTGGTGTTCGCCCATTTCCTCCCCGGCGCCCTCGCCTTCGTGCCGATCTTCCGCCGGCGCGGCTGGCACTCGGCCGGCGCCGTGGTGGCCGCGCTGGTCTTCATGCTTGGAGGATCCGCCACGGCGCGGCTCCAGCATACGGGCATGATCTTCAGCTACGGGTTCTTCCCTCTGGCCTTCTGGCTCCTGGAGGAGGCGCTGGACCGCCGCTCCTATCGTTATGGCGTTCTGTTCGCGCTGAGCGCGGTTTTGATGGTTATCGGGCGGGATCAGGTCGCCTTCCTCTGCGCCCTGACCCTCATTGCTCTCGCTGTTCACCGGATCTGGACCGCGCCCCGTCCCCTGGCGTACCTCAGAACCCACCTGGGCCTCCTGATGGCCATGGGAGCCATCGGCACTGCGCTTCTGGCCGTACCGATCGTCCTGACGATGCAGTTCCTCGCCACCTCGACGCGCCCGTCTTTCGGCTTCGGCGTGGCGGCCATGGGGTCCCTGCCGCCGGAAAGCCTGGCGACGGTGCTCTTCGGCAATGTCTTCGGCTCCCTGCGCTGGACCTACGATTACTGGGGGCCTGACTGGCACAGCCTCTCGGAAGGAACCTGGACCGATCGGGCGACAAACTATCTGTTCATTGGCACGATTCCGGCCCTGCTGCTGATCTGGCACGGCATCGCAGGCGGGCGCCTGTTCGCCCGCGAGTTCCGGTTTTTCCTCGTGCTTGGTGTTGCCGCCCTGCTCTATGCCCTCGGGCGCTATACCCCCGGCTTCGAGTTCATCTTCGACCACATGCCGGGCGTGAACCTCTACCGCAGGCCGGCAGACGCCACGTTCCTCATCAACATCGCCCTGGCCTTTGCGGGCGGCTACCTCGTGCATCGCTATGCGGCAGAGGGGCTCCCGCGCTGGAACCGCGCCTCGCTCGGCCGTTTCTGGGCGTTTCAACCGATGCTCGCCCTGGGGCTGGTGATCGCGGCCATTGCCAGCGCCCTGTCCTTTGCCGTCAAGGGTGGGCATATCTCCCCGGCCCTCATCGAAATCGGCGTGAGCCTGGCTGCAGCGGCCGTTGCGGTGCTGGTCATTGCGAAGCTGAGCGGCACTCCGCGCTGGCGGGGAGCCATGGCGCTCGTGCTGGTGACGTTCACGGGCGCTGAGCTGATCGGCCGCCACGCGGCCTCGGCCCTCAACGCGGAGCCCGCCGAGCGCTACACGGTCTTCACCAAGCTGCCGCCCGAGCAGCTGCAGGGCCTTCAGATCCTCAAGCGTGAGCTCACCGAGCGGAACGCCCGTGGCGAGTATCCCCGCGTGGAAATTCTCGGCCTGAAGGGCGCGTGGCAGAACGCCTCCATGGTGCTCGGGATCGAGGACATCATCGGTTACAACCCCCTGCGCCTTGCCGATTACGAGCGTGCCATCGGTCCGGGGGAGAATGCGGAGGACCCGAACCTGCGCCAGTTCCCGACCAGCTTCCGCGGCTATGAATGCGAGCTCGCGAGCCTGCTTGGGCTCGACTACATCGTTCTCGACCGCCCTGCCGACAAGCTGCCGCGCCACTTCCCGCGCCTGACAGATGCCGAGGTCGTCTACGGCACCGGTCGGATGTGGATCTACCGCCTGAACTCCTCGGGGCCCCGCGCCTACATGGCCCATCACGTGAGCCCTGTGGATTCGGAAGCCCTGCTCGGCGAGGAGGAGCTGCCGGAGTTCAACCGCGAGACGGAAGCCCTCATCGACCATGAGAGCCTGCCGCTCCTCAAGGCCCACTACGCCCCGGCCGGATCGAAGCCGGAACAGGCCAAGGGCGAGGCGCGCATCGTCAGCTACCAGCGCAACTCGGTCACAATCGAGGTTGAAAGCAGCGCTAATGGTGTGCTGGTGCTGCACGACATCCACTATCCGGGCTGGGAGGCCTGGGTGGACGGCGAGCGCCGCCCGATCCTGCGGACCAATCTCCTGTTCCGCGGGGTCGAGGTCGGTCCGGGGCGGCACCGGGTCGAGTTCCACTTCCGCCCGATGTCCCTGGAAAATCTGGTTGCAGCCGCGTCCGATATCGTGAAGAGCGAGGACGAGCCGATTCAAACGGCCATTGCCACTCCGCTTCGGTAACGGGCGCTATTCCAAGACGATGCTTCTTTTCGTGAACCCACGCTCTTCCATCCTCGGTCTTCTGGCTGTCCTGGCCGCACTCCCGGCCTCGGCCCAGTCCCCGGCCGTGCCGTCCATGTCGCAGAACCAGCCGCCTATCTCCATCGGGCAGGTGACGGTGAATGCGGGCGCGACCTTTGCCGGAAGCAACGAGCCGATCCGCTCAGGCCTCGTCTGGCGGATCTACGAGGATCGTGGGGACGCCTCACAGCCGGTGATCGTCGCCCGCTCCACCAGCCCGGCCCCGAGCTTCACCCTATCGCCCGGCAACTACATCATCCATGTGGCCTATGGGTTTGCGAGCGCCTCAAAACGCATCAGCGTGCAGCGCGGCAATTTGAACGAGCGCCTCGCGATCAATGCGGGCGCCCTTCAGCTCAAGGGTGCAGTCAGCGGAAGTCCCATCCCGGCGAACCGCCTCACCTTCTCGGTCTATGTGCCGGAGGCGCAGAACTCGGAAGGACGGCTCGTGATCGCCGAGGCCAAGGCAAACGACATGATCCGCCTGCCCGAGGGCACCTACCACATTGTCTCCACCTACGGCGACGCCAATGCCATCATGCGCAGCGACCTGAAGGTGGAGTCGGGGCGCGTCACCGAGGCAACCCTCAACCACCGGGCTGCCACCGTGACCATGAAGCTGGTGGCATCGGAAGGCGGCGAAGCCTTCGCTGGCACGGCCTTCAGCGTGCTCACCCCCGGCGGCGACGTGATCCGCGAGGCCATCGGGGCGTTCCCGTCCGTGACGCTGGCCGAAGGCGAATATGTCCTGATCGCCCGCCATGAGGGCAAGGTCTACACCCGCGAGTTCAAGATCGAGAGCGGCCTCGACCGCGACATCGAGGTTCTCGCCAAGCCCTGATTTCCTGAACCTTTCCGGCCCCGCGGCATTGACCGAACACCAATGACAGGTCCCGCCGCGCATGAGCCTGCACTCCCAAGGCGTGACCTTGCAGGAGAGGAAGCCCATGAAAGTCGCAGAGATCATGACCCGCAACGTGCGCGTGGTGAGTCCGGACAGGACCATCCAGGAAGCGGCACGGCTCATGGATGAGATGAATGTCGGCGTCCTGCCCGTCTGCGACGGGCGGCGCCTGCGCGGCATGGTGACGGACCGCGACATCACTGTCCGGGCCACGGCGGCCGGACTCGCGCCCGACACCACCCGCGTGCGGGACATCATGTCCGACAATGTGTGGTGGTGCTTCGACGACGATGACGTGAATCACATCGTCCAGCTGATGAGCGACCACCAGATCCGCCGCCTGCCCGTGGTCGACCACGACAAGCACCTGGTTGGCATCGTGGCGCTCGGCGATCTGGCGACCGACGCCGAGGGTGAGGCCACCCGCGCCCTGCATCGCATTTCCACCCCGTCCGAACCCGACCGCTCCGGCACCCCCTCGAGCGCCCGCGCCGACCAGACGCGAGGCGGCGGACAAGCTCGTCTGACGGACGATGAGCGCCGTGAGCTGGAGCGGCGCATGAACGACGCCAGCCGGGACGACACATACCGGCACCGCCCCAACGATTACCATGACAACGGCAATCGCGGACGCACGGACAACACCCGCAGGCCGGGACGCGACCAGTTCCGGTTCCGCGAAGAGGACGACGTCCGCGCCGCCTTCGGCAGCTTCGGCTATCCTGGCCAGGAAGGCGCTCGCGACTCCCGCATGCGCGGCGGCTTCGGCGGTGACGGCTATCAAAGCTATGGCGACGAGTTCGCAGGTCGTGGCTCCGCCGGCAGAGGCTTTCACCCACCGCGCTATGGCGCTTCGACCATCACCAGCGAGCGTGCGCGTCCAGGTGACGACAGCAGTGAGGATGATCGCCGCATGCAGGATCGCGAGCGCACCTGGAGCCTCGTGAATGAGCGGCGCGATCACAGCAACTACGGAATGGGCCCAGGCAACACCCGCTTTGGCAACGACGCCACGGCCAGTCGCGGCGAGGTCCGCAGGGGCGAGCACCAGGGCCGTGGCCCGAAGGGTTATCAGCGATCAGATGAGCGCATCCGCGAGGACATCAGCGAGCGCTTGACCGACGATGCTATGCTTGATGCTTCGGAGATCGAGGTGCAGGTCCAGAACCGGGAGGTGACCCTCACCGGCACGGTACGCGACCGCAACGAACGGCGCCGGGCGGAAGACCTTGCGGAGTCCGTGTCCGGTGTGGCCCATGTGCAGAACAACCTACGGGTCGGACAGCGCCAGGGCACGCACGCCACCGGCACGGAGGCCGGCGATGCGGGCGCAGCGACCGGCAATCCCGGCAGCGGCACTGCGGGCACGACAGCCGGCACCGCAGCCGGTGGGCGCACCGGCGGACGGCAGCGGCAGACGAGTTAGAAACCTAAGCGCCATTTCCCTCCCCTTGTGGGGAGGGATTAAGGGTGGGGGTGTGACCGCCTGACCTTCATAGGCTATCGCTGGCACCCCCCCCCCCCACTCCTCCCCACAAGGGGGAGGAGAGTACGCACGCTACTTTACGCTACTGTCCGCTCGACTACGTGATGCCCGTCGAGGGTCACGTGGCCTTCCGGCTCCGACGTCGCTTTCGCCACTCGCTTAAGATCCGGGGTCACAGCTTCGGCGGCGAGCGCCTTCAAGGCTTCATCAAGGGTCATGGTCTTCTGCTCGGGGCTGCCCAGGCGACGGATGGAGACCGTGCGTTCGGCAGCCTCCTTGCGGCCCACCACAAGAAGCACCGGCACCTTCACGAGCGAGTGCTCGCGGACCTTGTAGTTGATCTTCTCGTTGCGCAGGTCGGCCTCGACGCGAAGGCCTGCGGCCTCGGCGGCCCGCACCACCTCCATGGCGTATTCATCGCCCTCGGACGTGATGGTGGCGACCACCGCCTGCACCGGCGCGAGCCAGAGCGGGAAGTGGCCGGCGAAGTGCTCGATCAGGATGCCGGTGAAGCGCTCCATGGAGCCGCAGATCGCGCGGTGCACCATGACGGGCGTCTTCTTCTGGCCATCCGCATCGACATAGAAAGCGCCGAACCGCTCCGGCAGGTTGAAGTCCACCTGCGTGGTGCCGCACTGCCAGTCGCGGCCGATGGCGTCACGCAGCACGTACTCGAACTTAGGCCCGTAGAACGCACCCTCGCCCGGGTTGATCGCAGTCTTGATGCGACCGCCGGACTGATCCTCGATCTGCTTCAGAACGCGGGTCATCACGTCCTCGGCATGATCCCACATCTCGTCGGTGCCGACGCGCTTCTCAGGCCGGGTTGAGAGCTTCACGACGATCTCGTCGAAGCCGAAATCGGAGTACGTGGAGAGGATCAGATCGTTGATCTTCAGGCACTCGTCGGCGAGCTGCTCTTCCGTGCAGAAGATATGCGCATCGTCCTGCGTGAAGCCGCGCACGCGCATGAGGCCGTGCAGCGCGCCCGACGGCTCGTAACGGTGAACGTTGCCGAACTCGGCGAGGCGCAGCGGCAGATCACGATAGGACTTCAGCCCGTGCTTGAAGATCTGCACGTGCCCCGGGCAGTTCATCGGCTTCAGGGCGAAGAGGCGCTGGTCCGCCTCCGGATCGTTCGGGCGCAGGAAGGCGGATGCCGACTTCACGGCGAACATGTTGTCCGAGTACCAGCCCCAGTGACCTGAGGTCTCCCAGAGCGACTTGTCGAGGATCTGCGGCGCGTTGACTTCCTGGTATGTACCCTTCAGGCGGCGGCGCATGTAGGAGATCAGCTCCTGGAACACCGTCCAGCCCTTCGGGTGCCAGAAGACGACGCCCGGCCCCTCCTCCTGGAAGTGGAACAGGTCCATCTCGCGGCCCAGGCGGCGATGGTCGCGCTTCTCGGCCTCTTCGAGTTGGCGGATGTAGTTGTCGAGATCCTCTTGGGCAGCCCAGGCGGTCGCGTAGATGCGGGTCAGCATCGCGTTGTTCGAGTCGCCGCGCCAGTAGGCGCCCGCCACCTTCATGAGCTTGAAGGCGTTGCCGATCTTGCCCGTCGAGGTCATGTGCGGACCGCGGCAGAGATCGAACCAGTCGCCCTGGGAATAGATCTTGAGATCCTGGCCTTCCGGGATCGCATCGACGAGCTCGACCTTGTAGGCCTCGCCCTTCTCGGCGAAGACCTGCTTGGCCTTGTCGCGGCTCCACACTTCCTTCGTGAAGGGCTTATCGCGCGCGATGATCTCGCGCATCTTCGCCTCGATGGCCGGGAAGTCCTCCGGGGTGAAGGGCTCGTTGCGGGCGAAGTCGTAATAGAAGCCGTTTTCGATCACAGGACCGATCGTCACCTGCGTTCCCGGAAACAGCTCCTGCACGGCTTCCGCGAGCACGTGCGCGCAATCGTGCCGGATCAGCTCCAGGGCGCGTGGGTCTTCACGGTTGAGGAATTCGATCTTGGCATCCCGGGTGATCGGATCGGCGAGATCGGCGACCGTGCCGTCGAGCGCCATGGCGATTGTGCGCTTGGCCAGCGACTTGGCGATGCCTTCCACGATCTCACGACCGGTGATGCCGGATTCGTACTGGCGCTGGGCGCCATCGGGAAATGTCAGGGTAATCATATCAAAGTGTCTCCTGGCTCACTCCTGCCAACGGAGCAGGTAAGCGGGGCCGACGGTTTGCTGAATGGAAGGCGACGTCAGCCGCCGTCAGGTTCGGCTGCCTCGCAGATGATCGGGGGAGAATTGACGCCCCGCCAGCGACCATAAGCCCAGGGCTTATACCAGGAGGCAGCCTCGGGCAACGTCTCAGGCACGAGATCGAGCCCCGATGTGCCGAAAGGCCCGCAACGGCAAATCCGCGCGAAGCCCATCCAGCCCCCCGGCCAGAACCCGTGCCGCTGGATCGCTTCGTCTGTGTATTCCGAGCACGAGGGCAGATGGCGGCACTGGCGGCCGATCAGCCCGGATAGGCTGAGCTGATAGCCACGGATAGCCCAGTGAGCGGCCCTCTGGACGGGGCTCGGCATCTACTGCGCGCCTTGGCCCCGCCGCGCCTCGATCTGATTGATCGCATCCACGACGGCATCGAAAGTGAGCAGGATAGAGGCGTGGCGGGCCTTGTAGTCCCGCAGCGGTTCCAGGACCTTCAAATCCTCCCACTTGCCTTGGGGTGCCTCGCCGCCCGCCTTGAGCAGGCGCGTTGCCTTCTCACGAAGGTCACGAAGCTCCTCGACCGTCGAGCCGATCACATGCCGTCCCATAATCGACGAGGAGGCCTGACCCAGAGCACAGGCCTTCACGTCATGGGCGAACGCCGTCACCACATCCCGGTCAAGCTTCACATCGACTGTCACCGTCGAGCCGCAGAGCTTGGACCGGGCCGTCGCGGATGCGTCCGCATCAGGAAGACGGCCGAGATGCGGGATGTCGGCCGCAAGTTCAAGAATGCGCTGGCTGTAGATCTCGTTAAGCATGTGAGCCTGTGACATTACGCATGGGAATATACCCTTTAACTCCGCCGGGGTATCTAATACACAAAGTGGGTATTGAACCCATATATAGGTAGCTGAGCTCCGAAACGGGACTCTAACGAGTGGCGTGTGGAGCGCAAGCTATGATTTTCGAGAACTGCGTCGTTTCCTGAGCGGAAAATTGGCGAAAGGGGCCTTTGCGTGAATGATGTCGTCAAGTCCTTGTCCGCGCGCCTGAATCCAGCCGCCGACAAGTCTGTTGCGTCCCCAACCCGGGAAGAGGCCGAGGCGGCCGTCCGCACCCTGCTCCGCTGGGCCGGAGACGACCCGACGCGTGAGGGGCTTCAAGATACGCCCAAGCGCGTGGCCAAGGCCTTCCGGGAACTCTATTCGGGCTATGGGCAGGATCCGGACGAAATCCTCGATAAGGTCTTCAAAGAGGTCGAGGGCTACGACGACATCGTGCTCGTGCGCGACATCCCGTTCCACTCCCACTGCGAGCACCACATGGTGCCGTTCTTCGGCGTGGCCCATGTGGCCTATTATCCCACCAAGGGCGTGGTCGGCCTCTCAAAACTCGCCCGCCTCGTGGACGCCTATGCGCGCCGCCTGCAGACGCAGGAGACCATGACGGCCCAGATCGCCTCGGCCATGGTCAAGGCGCTCGAGCCGCGCGGCGTGGCGGTGATGATCGAGGCCGAGCACATGTGCATGTCCATGCGCGGCATCCAGAAGGCCGGCGCTCTGACCTTGACGACCCAGTTTACAGGTGTCTTCAAGGAAGACCCCGCCGAACAGGTGCGCTTCCTCACCCTTGTGCGCAACGGCCGGGGCTGAGGCCCTTGCATGTCCGTATACCCTCCGTTTCCGCCCCCCGGCTCCAAGGCTGAGCTCGAGGAAGGCAGCATCCTGTCGCCCCGCTTCGGAGCCGACGGGCTGGTCACCTGCATCACGACGGATGCCGTGACGGGGGAGATCCTCATGGTCGCGCATATGAATGCGGAGGCCCTGGCGAAGACTCTCGAGACAGGCGAGGCCTGGTACTGGTCCCGCTCGCGCGGTGAGCTCTGGCACAAGGGCGCGACCAGCGGGCAGGTCCAGACGGTTCTGGAGATGCGGCTCGACTGCGATCAGGACGCCATTCTGCTGAAGGCGAAGGTCGCGGGCGACGGTGGATGCTGCCATACGGGGCGCCGCTCCTGTTTCTACCGCAAGGTCGAACTCTCCAGTGGCGAGCCGCGCCTCGTGATTGATTGAGGGTCCGTAGCCCTCCCGAAACGCAGGGCTGCCCTCTGCCAGGAAACGGGTGCACGGTTGCCGTATCCGCGATAGGTACGCCGCATGACACGACGTGATCTTCTCCTCGCGCGGGTGGCGGCGAGTGCCATCTTCTTCGGCAACGGCTTCGGCATCGGCACTTGGGCGGCGCAGCTCCCCCGGTTCAAGGCGTCACTCGGCCTGTCCGACGGTCAACTCAGCCTGGGGCTTCTGGCCTTCTCGCTCGGGGCCGTAGCCCTGATGCCGGTGATCGGCTGGGCTGTTGCCGTCGTCGGCAGCCGGACGATGAGCTTGATTGCGGCCTTCTCCTTCGCAGCCGCCCTCCTTCTCCCGGGTCTGGCGCCGAGCCTGCCGCTCTTCGTCGCCGCCTCCCTCGTGGCCGGCGCCTGCAACGGCACCATGGACATCGCTATGAACACCAACGCCACCGTGGTGGAGAGGACCTGGGGCTCGGCGATCATGTCGTCCTTCCATGCCTTCTTCAGTCTCGGCGGGCTGGCTGGGGCGGCAGCGTCCGGTCTGCTCATCAGGCTCGACGTCGGGATTGTCCCGACTCTGCTGATCTCCTGCTCCGGCATGGGGTTGCTCTTCCTCGCGACGGGCTTCTGGACCATGAGCGAGACGGAGAAAGCGTCGGAGGGCCACGGCTTCGCCTGGCCCCGTGGCCCGGTCGTTCTCCTCGCGGTGCTGGCCATGTTCTGCTTCATCGTCGAGGGCGCCATCGTCGACTGGTCGGCGATTTATCTGCAGACCGTAGCCGGTGCGAGCCTTGAGGCCGCCGTGTCGGGCTTCGCCGCCTTCTCGCTCACCATGACGATCTGCCGGTTCATGGGCGACTTTGCCGTCCGCCATCTCGGGCGTGTACGCACCCTTCAACTCGGCGGTCTTTTGTCGGCTCTTGGTCTCGCCCTGGCGATGATCCTGCCTTCGCCCCTGCCGGCCTCCATCGGCTTTGCCCTGGTGGGCATTGGCCTCGCCAACACGGTGCCGGTCCTGTTCAGCACGGCCGGCCAGATGAAGGGCATTCCGCCCAGTATGGGCGTCGCCATGGTGGCGACTCTCGGCTATGGCGGGTTGCTGATGGGCCCGCCGCTGATCGGCTTCGGCGGCGAGATGCTCGGCCTGCGCGCCATGCTCGGCCTGCTGATCGTCTTCACCTTCGTCATCATCATCATGTCGCAGCAGGCTCTTCAGCGCTCCACTGTTCAGTTTTCATGAACCAGTCCTAATTGAAACTTGAGGGCATGTTCACGCGGGTTTCATGGGAAGCCGGCATAATGGACAGAGTGCCTTGGAGTTGATCAATGTTGTGGGACGGGATTGCCCGGCGCAGCGCCGGTTCAGGGGGCGGTGGCGGAGTGACGGAGATCAAGGCACCTGTCGAGCGCGATCCTCGGGCCAAAACCCGAATCGGCCTGGCACTCGGCGGAGGCGCGGCACGGGGCTGGTCCCATATCGGTGTCCTTCGGGTTCTTGAGGAAGCCGGCATCGTTCCGGACGTGATCGCCGGATGCTCCATCGGTGCGGTCGTCGGCGGCTGCTATGCGGCCGGAAAGCTCGATGAGCTGGAGGCCTTCGCCCTGTCCCTGACGAAGCGGCGCGTCATGGGCCTCCTCGACTTTCATTTCAGCGGCGCAGGCCTCATTGCCGGCGGCCGCCTGCAGAGCCTCCTCGATCGGGACCTGACCGACAAACGGGTCGAGGCTCTCCCGATGAAGTTCTGCACCATCGCGACCGAACTGGTGAGCGGCCACGAGATCTGGCTGACGCGCGGCCCTCTGGTCCAAGCCATGAGGGCATCCTATGCCCTTCCCGGCGTGTTCGATCCTGTCCTCATCGGCGGGCGCTGGCTCATGGACGGCGCCCTGGTCAACCCGATCCCGATCACCGCCGCCCGCGCCCTGGGGGCCGACATCGTCATCTGCGTGAACCTCAACGGTGAGGTGCGCGTGCGCGGCACGGTCATCCAGTCCTACGATGCAGGGTCGAGCGACGAGAAGGAAATCGAAGAGGTGATCGAGGCAGCCCCGCGGCGCTGGGGCATTTTTCCAGGCAGCCGGGGCGAGAAGCAGAGCAAGCCCAATGCACCCGGGATGGCCACCGTGATGGTGGACGCCTTCAACATCACCCAGGACCGTATCGCCCGCTCACGTCTGGCCGGCGATCCGCCGGACATCATGGTTGCGCCAAAGCTCGCCAAAATGGGGCTGTTTGAGTTCCACAGGGCCCAGGAATGCATCACCCTGGGCCGGCAGGCCACGGAGCGCGCCCTGCCGGATGTCCTTGAACTGCTGCAGGAATCGCAGCCACGTTAACTAGGCCGTGGCGATGTATTCCTTGATCGCCGTCGCTTCTGCCTCGACTTCTTCGAGGCGCTCCTTCACCACGTCTCCGATGGAGACGATGCCCACGAGGCGGCCACCCTCGACGACGGGGACGTGCCGGAATTTCTGCTGTGTCATCAATTCCATCACGTCGGGAATCGGGGTTTCTCCCGTGCAGGTCAAAACCTTCTCCGTCATGAAGCGGGAGACGGGCTCCTCCAGGGCCTTGGCGCCATGGTTTGCCACCGCCCGTACGATGTCCCGTTCGGAGATGATCCCTGAGACTGGCCTTTGACCATCGACGATGAGAAGGGCACCTATCCTGCGCTCGGCGAGAACCTTGGCCGCCTCACTGAGGGTCCGGCTTGGTTCGATGGTCGCGACGTCGCGACCCTTGAGCGAAAGAATGCGATTGACGATCATTGATTCCCTCCCGTTGCGCGAACGGCGAAGGACCGTCAGCCCTCGCATCCGCTAGGCTGAAGCTGGGCTCGTCCCCATGACTTTGGGTGAGAACCCTACGTCAGCTACCGGATGATCCGCGCAAACGGCATCCGTTTCAAGCCGAGATGCGCTTGGCCCGTGCGGGAAGCGGGTCGATCAGTGGGAAAAGGACAAGACCTGCGAGGAATCCGCCGAGATGCGCCTCCCAGGCAATGCTCGCATCCGTGACACCGAGAGGCTGCACGAAGGCGAACACGTAATTGGCCGCGAACCAGATCCCGAGGAAGATCAGAACCTGCCGGTTGCGGACCATGTGCGCCAGGGTTTCCCGAGGCCGCTCATGGGGCTGCGTCAGGCGCCCCTCCCAGTGCCATGAGGCCGGGGCGAACATGAACCAGGAGGCCGCGGCCATGAGACCCGACACGGCTCCCGAGGCGCCGATCATCGGCAGGACCTGCAAGGGGTTCATGACGGCGTAGAGAACCGCTCCCGCAATCGCGGACACCGCCGACAGGATGAAGAACCGCCCGGCGCCGCAACGGCGGACGATCGGCGTCCCAAAGGCCGCCAGCCAGACGCTGTTGATCAGCACATGCGCCCAGGACCCATGCAGGAAGGCATAGGTCAAAGCCGTCCAGGGCATGCCCTCCCCGCCTTCGAGTACATACTGCGCCAAGGCCATCAGTGGGGTGATCGTGCCCTCCGTCACGCCTTCCCGGAGGGGCCTCATCACGTCCTCCACCTGGACGCTTCCGAAGGCCGCGGACCAGCGGGCCGGAATCACTGACCAGTCGATGATCAGCATGAAATCCGATTCGTCGGACAGGAGCAGCCGGACGGCATGGATGCCGATCAGCGCCACGAGGCAGAGGCTGATGACGGCCGGAATGTTGAGGATCGGCTCACGAGCGCGGGTCGGGTGTAAAGACATGCAATACTTTTGTACGAGACGGCTGCCGGGAGATTTCCGGAGGGATGGTGGCGCGACCTAACCTCTATTTGGCCTCTCAGTCGAGAAAAACCAACTACTTAGCGGCACTCAAGCTTAACGGAGAGGAAGTCACATTGCCTCTGACTTGGGCGCCTGATAATTTTTGTTAACCATAACGGAACCGACTGAGGCGCGACGCGTTAACTCACCTTTTACTTTCCGCTTGAGCCCTAAATGTAACCATGTCAGTTTGGTTAAAAGAACGTTACCGGCTGGTGGGGCATGCGGCAGAATTATTTCAAGAACGGCCTTTTCTGTGGCGTAAATGAGAAGTCGGCGTTTTCCGGCACATTCATCAAAACAGTAATTCTCGGGTTCTCCCTCCTGTTTTCCGGTGTTGCCGCTCAGGCTCAGACTTTAGCGTCCCTGCCCGTCAACAGCGCCCCGATTTCGAGCGTCGGCGCTGCCAAGCCGCTCCTCGGCTGGTCTCAGTTCTGCGAGAAGTTCCGGTCCGAATGCACCGTCGATGTGACGGAAGCCGACAAGATCGAGCTGACGCCTCAGGCTTGGAAGACCATCGTGTCGGTCAATCAGCGCGTGAACTCGAGCATCAAGGCCGTGACGGACGCGGATCACTTTGGTGTCGTGGACACCTGGGGCTTCCCGGATGACGGCAAGGGCGACTGCGAGGACTTCCAGCTTATGAAGCGCCGCCTGCTCGTGGAGGCCGGCCTGCCCCGCCGGGCCATGCGCATGACGGTTGTGATCGACGAACTCGGCGAAGGCCATGCGGTTCTGATGGTTCGCACCAGCCGCGGCGACTTCGTCCTCGACAACAAGATTTCCTCGGTCCTCCCCTGGCACCGCACCGGCTATGTCTACATCAAGCGCGAGAGCCAGGACGCGACCGGCTGGGTTTCGCTGGGCGGCATCGTCTCGTCGCCGACCACCACGGCCAATCGCTAGAATTCAAAGCCGGCGTCTAGCGCATCGTGCGGAAAAGTGGACCCGGTTTTCCGGACTACACGATGCGCTACTTAAGAGATTGAGCATCGGATCTATCCCAAAAGTGCAAATTCACCTTTGGGTCCGATGCTCTGGCGCCGGCTTTCTCATTGCACCATCGATGTCAGAAGACTTCAGGCGGATCAGTCGATCCGCTTTATTTTTTGGGCAAAACGCTGCCAGTTTTCCACGTAGCTTTTGGCCGAAAGGCGAAGCCGCTCAATGGCATCGGCATCCAGCACCCGGACCGCCTTGGCTGGAGCACCCACGATCAGCGAATTGTCGGGGAACTCCTTGCCCTCCGTGACGAGCGCATTGGCGCCCACTAGGCAATTGGCGCCGATGCGCGCGTGATTGAGCACCGTGGCGCCCATGCCGATCAGGGAGTTCTCGCCAATGGTGCAGCCGTGGAGAATAGCCTTGTGTCCGATGGTGCACCCGGCGCCAACAGTGAGCGGCGCGCCCATGTCCGTGTGCAGCAGCGCGCCTTCCTGAATGTTGGTTGCCTCGCCAATGTCGATAAGTTCGTTGTCGCCCCGCAGCACGGCGCCGAACCAGATGCCGACATCCTGCTCCAGCCGGACTTTGCCGATCACATGGGCGTCCGGAGCGATCCAGAAGCGGCCAAGTTCGGGAAGGATTGGAGCGGTATCGTCGAGGCTGTAGATCGGCATCGATGGTCCGGCAGGAAAAGCAGCAGAACCTCAGAAGAGGCCTGCTGCGAAAAGCGCCTAATCCTCGAGATCCGTGTCGAGGATCGCCATGGTGAAGTTGAAGGAGCGGTCCCCATCCTCGTCGTCGACGAAGAGAACGCCGACGAATTCCTCACCGATGTAAACTTCCGCTGAATCGGCCTTCTTCGGCCGCCCGACGACGCGGATCGAGTGGTTCGCAAAGGTCTGACGCAGGTAGCGCTCGACTTTAGCCATCTCGGTTTTATCCACTACAGGTCCTTTCTTAACTCTACGTCTGCTGCACTTGCCACGCCCGGCAAACGCGAGCAAGCGGCGTTAGGTCCCGGATGGATCCCGTCCTCAGATTCCGTCGGTGTCGGAGAAACAATGATCCATGGACCGGGCCGGCTCCGCGCACCCGGCCGTACCGACGACCTTGGCGGGAACACCGGCCACCGTGGCATTATGGGGCACGGGCTTGAGCACGACAGAGCCTGCGGCGATTCTCGCGCAATGGCCGATCTCGATATTGCCGAGGATCTTGGCGCCGGCGCCGATGAGCACGCCCTGGCGGATCTTGGGATGCCGGTCGCCCCGCTCCTTGCCGGTTCCACCCAGCGTCACGTCCTGGAGCATCGACACATTGTCCTCAATGACCGCGGTGGCGCCCACCACGAGCCCGGTCGCGTGATCGAGGAAGATGCCGCGTCCGATGCGGGCTGCCGGATGAATGTCGGTTTGGAACGCCTCGGACGAGCGGCTCTGCAGGTAGAGCGCAAAATCCTGGCGCCCCTTCTTCCACAGCCAGTGAGCCAGCCGATGGGTCTGAATGGCGTGGAAGCCCTTGAAATAGAGCACAGGCTCGACGGCCCGGGTGACCACAGGATCCCGATCGAGCACGGCGCTGATGTCCGCCCGCATGGCCGCCCCGATGCTGCGGTCGTTCTCCACGGCATCGAGGAAAACCTGCTCGATGATGTCAGACGGCAAAGCCGCATGGCCCAGCCGTGAAGCAACCCGGTGAATCACCGCAGCTTCCAGGCTTGGCTGGTGCAGAATGGCACTCAGAACGAAGCCGCCCATCGCCGGCTCGGCTTGGACGATGGCCTCGGCTTCGGAGCGGAGACGGTCCCAGACCGGATCGACCTTACCGGCCACCGCATCGGGGGCTCCCGGCTTCAGGCGGGTTTGTGTCATGATGGTCTCCTGCCTACCATTGCCTCAATTATAAATAAGAAGCCGCGGCCCTTACCACAGATCCAAACGAGCCATGACTTACTCTTTTTCGCCAGCGACCTCCAAGCTTGCCGTCTCATCCAGCGGCGGCATTGCCACCCTGGTCATCGACAACGTTGCTAAGCACAATGCGGTGGACCTGGAGATGTGGAAGGCCTTCCCGTCGCTCATGGAGGCTCTCGACCAGGATCCGGACGTCCGGGCGATCGTCCTGAGAGGCGCCGGACAAGCCTCCTTCGCCTCGGGTGCGGATATTGCCGAGTTCGCGACGGTGCGCGCCAACGCCGAGGGCGGGCGGCTCTATGAGGCCGCCAACGAGGCAGCCTTCTGGGCCGTCGCCCATTGCTCCAAGCCCGTCATCGCCATGATTCGCGGCTTCTGCCTTGGCGGCGGCTTCGGCCTTGCCCTCTCCTGCGACCTGCGGGTTGCCTCCGAGAGCGCCATCTTCGGCATTCCGGCCGCACGGCTTGGGGTCGGATATCCTCCCGGTGCCATGAATCTTGTGACCGCCGCCGTCGGGGCTCCCGCCGCGAAGGACCTGTTCTTCACGGCACGCCGGCTTGACGCCAAGGAGGCGCATCGCCTCGGCGTCGTGCAGCGGCTGGTTCCCGATAGCGGACTCGAATCGGTCACGCAGGCGCTTGCTGAGAGCATTGCGGAGAACGCGCCGCTGACCATCAGGGCCGCCAAGGCGGCTATCGACGAAGCCGCCGGCGTGGTGCACCCAAATATCAATTCCGTGGCACTCGCCGATCACTGCTTCGATAGCGCGGATGCAATAGAGGGCCGCGAGGCCTTCCTGCAGAAGCGCAGACCGCTCTTCACCGGGCGCTAGGTTCAGGCGTTCCGGCGATACACGAAGTAGCGGCCCTCCGGCACGTTCGTCTGGGACGAGATGTCGGTGCAGGACGGCATTTCGAAGGCCCGGTCAGCGATCAGAAGCCCTCCAGGCTGGAGCAGGGAGTCGAGCAAAGGGGACAGCCGCAGGGCAAGCTGGCGGTTCGCCGCCTCGTCGCCCGTGCCGATATCGGTATGGATCAGCGCCGCCGCGCCCTGTCCTAACCGCTCGATGAAGGCCGGCAGGGTCTCGAAGATGTCTCCGACGATCAGGTAGCCTTCGGGCGGGTAGCAATCCGGATGGGCCGCCGGAGAGCGCTCGAAGGCGTAGATCTCTCGGCCGGGCAGCCTGGTCCGCAAGTGATCGTAGGTGCGGCCATTGCCGAGGCCGAGCTCGAGAATGAGCCCTGTCGGCCCGATCTCCTGAGCCGCCCAGTTCAGGAGGTCGCGCTGCGCTGTCAGCCGCCGGATGACGGAGTCGAGTCGGGTCATGCATTACTCCTGACGGCTGAGAATATGGGGAGGCTTATTCAAATCAGGGGTAAGCACGTCACAGGCGCTGCGCCAAGAAGTCGATCACACCCTGCTTATGAACCCTGTCGCCCACTGCGAGGTTGTGGTCGCGCCCTGGAATATCGAGGGCCATCGCATTCGGAATCAGCCTTGCGAGTTCTGGCCCCGAGCCCGACACGTCGTCCTTAGTGCCGACCGAGACCAGAGCCGGCAGCGTGATGGTGGCGACCTCCTCCCGGGTCAGCACTTGCCGCGACCCGCGAATGCAGGCGGCCAACGCCTTGAGGTCGCTGCCGGTCTGCTCGGCAAAGGCCCGGAACATGCGCTGCATGGGATCGGTGAGGTCAGCAAGGGAGGGCACCTCCATAGCATCGGCGATGCCGAGCGGCAGGCCAACGCCTTCGACGAGATGGATGCCAAGGCCGCCGAGCAGCATGGAGCGCATCCGCTCCGGGGCGGTGAGCGCCATATGGGCGGTGATCCGCGCCCCCATGGAATAGCCCATCACGTCGGCCCGTTCGATGCCGAGATGATCGAGCAGGCGCAGCCCGTCCTCCGCCATGCGATAGGAATTGTAGGCCTCTGGATCGTAGAGCTTCTCGCTCTGCCCATGCCCCCGGTTGTCGAAGGCGACGACCCGGTATCCAGCCCGCGTCAGAGTCTTCACCCAGAGGGTGTTGACCCAGTTCACAGCATGGTTCGAGGCAAAGCCGTGGATGACCAGGATCGGATCGCCCTGCCCCTCATGAGGCGGAACGTCGACATAGGCGATGCTCACGCCGTTGGAATTGAAATAGCGCATTGGACCGGTAGGTGTTGGAACGCAGGGGAAGCTTGGCGCACCCTAAGCACCCCCGGCGCTGGATGCAATCGGTGGAAATTTGCTCTAGGCGCATGGCCGATCGGCCATTATGGTGCGCGCAAATTCCCTCGCTTCAGAGCAACGGCAATGGCTGACAAAGGCACTCCCCACTTCCACAATGATCCGGGCGTTCCCGTCATTCACGTGGGCTCGAAGGAGTTCATGTGCATCGGAGCGACGCCTCCCTTCGATCATCCTCATGTGTTCATCGACATGGGCTATGACAGCGAGACGATCTGCTCCTACTGCTCGACCCTGTTCAAGTATGACCCCTCCCTGAAGTTCGACGAGGCCCGCCCGGCCGAATGCGTCTGGGAGCCCGATTTCGCCGGCTCGGCCGCTTCGCGCTAGCGCATCGTGCGGAAAAGTGACCCCGGTTTTCCGGCCGACACGATGCGCCAGCTAGAAAACGGAGCAACGGATAGATCCCAAAAGTGGTTTCCACTTTTGGGGCCGAGGCTCTAGTGCCGAACCTCTCGATTGCAGTCGTCGGCGCCGGCATCGGCGGCCTGACGGCGGCTCTGGTCTTGGCCCGACAGGGTCACGCAGTCACGCTGGTCGAGCGCCGGACCGGGTTCAGCGAGGTTGGGGCTGGCCTTCAGCTCTCACCCAATGCCAGCCGCATCCTCATTAAGCTCGGACTCGGCCCGGCGCTCCGCCGCGTGGCGATGGAGCCGGAGCGTGTGGTGGTGCGTGCGATCCGCTCCGGCAAACGTATCGGCGAGGTGGCGCTGGGCGCCTTCATGCGCGAGCGGTTCGAGGCACCCTATTGGGTGGTTCACCGGGCCGATCTCCAGACGATCCTGCTTGATGCCGTCCGCTCGGAGCCGTCGATCCGCCTTGTCATGGGGCGGACCGTGGAGGCAGTCGAGAACAGCACCTCACAAGCCTCTCTCACCTGGATCTCCGCCAGCGGAGCGCAGGAGACCCTTACGGCCGATCTGATCGTCGGCGCCGACGGCGTCTGGTCGAAGGTCAGGCAGCAGCTTGGTGACACGACACCGCCCGCCTATCGCGGGTATATCGCTTGGCGCGCCACTTTCGAGCGCCGCGCCGCCCCTGCCGAACTTGCCGGCGACGAGACAGGTCTCTGGCTCGGGTCGCAGGGGCATGTGGTTCATTACCCTATTGCCGGCGGCAAGCTCATCAACGTTGTGGCTATCCAGCGCAATCCGACGCCGGTGGAGGGCTGGGCCGCTCCAGGCAAGCGGGAGGATCTGCTCGCCCGCTATGCATCCGCCGCCCCTGACCTGCGGGACCTTCTCGCTCAGCCGCAGGAATGGCTGCGCTGGTCGCTCTTCGATCATCCGGCCGAGCGCCTCGCCAGGGGCCGGATCGCCCTTCTCGGCGACGCAGCCCATCCCGTCCTGCCGTTCCTAGCCCAGGGAGCCGCAATGGCGATCGAAGAAGCGGCCACCCTTGCCTCTCTCATTTACGATCCGCAGGGCGATATCCAACAGCTTCTCTCAGGGTACGAGAAGCAGCGTCTCGGGCGTGCGGCCCGCGTCCAGAAGGAGGCCCGCACCAACGGACGCATCTACCATGCGGGTTCGCTGATCGCCTTCGGGCGCAACAGGGTCATGCGCCATCTCGGCCCCGAGGGCATGACGAAGCGCTACGACTGGCTCTACGGCTTCCGCACCCCGGACTGAGGGAGATCCGGCACGCACGGTCGGGCTTGCGCTCAAGCCCGCAGCCCGATAACCCTCTTCTCTAATGCGGACGTGGCGAAACCGGTAGACGCAAGGGACTTAAAATCCCTCGGGCTATGCCCGTGCGGGTTCGACCCCCGCCGTCCGCACCATCGTATGATCTCCCTCATGACCGGCACCACCTTGAGCGGCGCAGCCTCCAAGGGCCGACCTTCTTGCCTGCGATGATTCAGTCGGCTGCGACAATCAAAACGCCGAATTCCAAGGCTTTCGCCGGAACGGCAAAGCCATCAGCAAAGTTGATCAAGGAGAAATGAAGTGTCCGGGGCGACCCGGGCCATTGTAGGAGTTTGCCCATGCCCACCGTGATTGCCATTGAGGCCAAGCCCGTTGAATTAGAGGGGATCGATACCGGCTTTCTTCACCTGTATCTCGTCAAGACTGTCACGGATGAGCAGGGACGTGTCATCTCGGAGAAGGTGATCCGAGGCACCGCGGGGTCGAACGGCGATCTTGAGACTCTGGTTGATGCCGATTTGGCGACTTCCGTCGACAGGAGAGGCTCGGACACCCCCGAGGAGAGGCACCGCGAAGTTCTCGATCTCGGAACCAGAGACGCCAACGATGTCTGGAAGATCATGGTGCAGCATGCCAACAACATTGAGAAAGCGGATCTGGACTACAGCATCGACATCTTTCGCAAAGCTCCCGGTGGAGATCTGAACAGCAACTCCGTTGTCGCCTCGGTGCTCCATTCGGTTGGCCTGAACTTGACCACGAGCTTTCCGGATGGAGTCAGCCGGTCCGATGCCCCTCTCTATGGGCAACTCCAGTATATGTACGTGGACGACGCCCTCTTCGGAACAGCGAACAGTGATTTGATAAGGGGTGGTGTTGGAAATGATCGTCTCTCCAGTGGCCGGGGCAACGACACAGTCTCCGGTGATAGCGGCAACGATCGCATCTATGGCAGTTCAGGAGACGATCGCTTGAGCGGTGGATCAGGCGACGACCGGCTTTACGGAGGTTGGGGGTTGGACTCGTTCCGTGGCGGGGACGGAAAGGATGCCTTTGTCTTCTATTCTGCCGCAGCGGCAACGAACATCGATACAATTCGGGATTTCTCGATCGCTGATGACACAATCTGGCTCCAGAACAGCGTGTTCAAGGGAATCGGGTCTGCTGGCCGCCTGAAGCTGGGAATCTTCCGCACAAGCGAGGAAGCGCGGGACGCGACGGATCGCATCATCTACGATCGTGACGATGGCGTGCTGTATTACGATGCCGACGGCACGGGCGTGAGCGAACAGGTTGCGGTTGCAAAGGTTTCTGCTGGTCTGAGGCTGACATCGCTGGACTTCTTAATCATCTAGGTAGAAGCCGGGGAGCGCCGGTGCTGTAATCACAGGTACTTGGTGTGCATGAAAGCACATCAAGCAATTCCACCGGTCAGTATGGTCGGGGATGCTTCTGATCAGCACCTCTGGAGACAAACCATGCTCCCTGGCCGCTTCTTGCCTCGTCGGATCAGCACAATAGCTGCTTTGCTTCTTGTATATGCGAGTGCCGATGCCTGGGCGCAAAGCCGTCTACTGACCTTGAGAATGTCCTGTGCTCAGGCCCAGGGCCTTGTCGCCTCGCAACGAGCCATCGTCCTCAATACGGGACCCCATACCTACGACCGCTATGTCGTATCCTCTGGATCCTGTGCCATCGGGGAGACCCTGGATCCGGCATGGGTGCCTACGGCCGACTCAGCTCAATGTCCTATCGGGTATCGTTGTACCCCGCGTTCTTCACTCTCGCGCAATTAGCTATCTTTTTGGTCCTCAGGATACCTCTGTATGCGGTACCCATACACCGCGTAAATCTTAGCGGCTGTGCCAAGCCCGGAGGGCCAGCAGTGGCGTCAGGATGGGCCAGCCGAACCCGGCGATCAGGATGTGATCGAGGCCAATGCCTTCCTCGTCATTGATCATGGTTGAAACTGCGAGGAGCAGAATTACGCCGCACAGATAAATCATCAGAACTTCACGCATCCCGCAGCCCCCAGCCACCTTGAAGCTGAGCTTTGACGCATGAGCGCGTTCAAGCCAATGCGACCGGCAGTCGCCTGCTCCCGGACCGAAGGTGCAGAACGCTAATCTGACCAGAGGACGGGACTTCCGCCTTGAGCGGACCGAAAATCTTGGCTGCGAGAAAATATTGTTCTTTCCCAGAAACTTAGCCGCAACCCAACTTGAACTCGCCCGTTCTTCGAGCACGATGGGCAACTCACAAGGAGGTCAAAGATGCCAAAGCGGCACCACCCTTATGCCGCAGGAGGCAATATGGGCTGGAGCATCGGCTCCAATGGCCTGACGGCAGCCGGGCAAACCGAATTGCTGAAGGATCTCGGACGTCAACTTCAGCACAGTTACCAGAGTACCCTCAGGGAACCTGCGCCGGACCGCATCAAGCAGTTGCTGGAGAGACTTGAAAGAACACGTCCCCGCGAAGAAAATGAGGACCACTGAGCGCCGCTGCGGCTTAGTGGTCCTCATACAATGAAGGTTCGGACCCTCAGCGTCTGCGACGGTTCCGCGGTTGCGGATGGCTCGACGAGGCCGCTTCCTTCGGTATGAGGCTGTAGATCAAAAACCCTGCCAGTATTCCGGCTCCGAGCAGAACGAAGGGATAGGACTTGGCGGTCTGGACGACGCCAGAGGCCGTCTGACGCACGGCGTAGAGCGGCATGGAAGAATCATGGATCAGGCGCTCGGCCCGCCTGACATTCTCCTGTCGGGTGTGGATCTCCAGGTCATAGCCATCATCGTCATCATGGCGATGAAGCTCGATGCTGTTGCGAGCAAACCCAGCCGAGACCAGGCGCTGGACAGCCTGGTTGGCCTCGCTGCGTGACGGGAAAGATCCAGTTGCAATAGACGTGTGCGGCATCAGTCAATCCTCTTCGAACTGCTGACGCCAATTCCCGGCAAGCGCCTAGGTTCCACACTGCCCTTCCGCACCATGTGGAAAGGGCCTCAAAACGACTGCGGTCAGTTCCTCCGATGGGATTGAGAGGCCCTCTCCGCCTCCATCAAAACCTCAAGCGCTCTCCAAGGTTTGGGCATGAACCGAACATCGCGGGGAACATCACCTGTTTCATCGTCCAAGGGCCCGCCGGAGGTCAGCACTGTACGGACCCAGGGCCATTTTAGCCGTACGGTTCGCACCAGATCCAGTCCATCCATCAGGCAAGGGAGCCTGAGATCGGCAAAGAGGAAGGCCACTTCTTCCGCATGGCGGGTCAAATAATCCAGCGCCTCTTCGGCACTGGCAGTTTCGACGACCTTGAGATCGGTTTCCTCGAGAAGAGCTGCCGCCAAGCCCCTGACTTCGAAATCGTCCTCGACGATCAAGGCTACGCGATAAGGCTCAATTCTCTGTCCCATAAGTCGTCTCCTCTTCCGGTTGAAATTCGATGGAGCCTGTGATGAGGGATCAACAACCCTCAGGCTTTCTGTTGGACGGGAAAAATCCGGCTCCGGAAACGCCATGCGGACAGCCGGTGCGAACAGCCAAAACTCAGCATGCGGTCGGAAGCGGCAAGGCTTGCGAGCGCATGCTCTACAGGACTGCGAATAATCAACGTGCCCAAGCGCAGGGTGCGATCAGGCGAATACCCTCATCACAGAACGGTGAACGCAGGCGTCTGTTTCAGCTTGGCCTTAGAGAAATTTTCTTAAATGCTATTTTGCCCTAGAGGAACCGCCTTCCAGGCTGTAGCTTAAGCTTGAACCGACTGTTCTCACGTGAGATCCCCGCCGTGTTCAAGGAGACCCAGCTTCACCAGGAATTCCTGGACTTGGAGCATCACATGAGGCTTCTCGACCGTAAGCTGGCCGATGCCTTGCACAGGATCCGCCACGGCTCCTCGCAGGAACTGATTGAGGAGGCGCGGCGGGACGAAAAGCTGCTCCTCTCTGAACTGGACCGCCTGATGACGAGGATGCGGGCAATCGAAGGGCAACTCCTCCAGATCCAGAAGACTGCGACGCGCCATTGACCTTTCCGCCAATAGAATGTGTGAAACCGCACGTCGAAAGCGCTGAACTGGGCTCATTGTGCCAATCCTAACGCAAGGTAAGCCCAAGGAGCGAACGGAGGATGACCTTCAGGAACTCTTATCCGGAGCCGGACATCGAAGCTGAGGGCGGCGCTGGAGCCTTGCGCAGGCGGTGCGTTCCGCTGTTCACGGTTTTGATCGGCCTCTTGGCCACCATGAATGTGGCGTCTGTCGTCTTTGTTCTTCTGGAGTGAACGGCTGACCTACCGCGTGGTCAGCGGCATCATTGCAGATGACCTGACATGAGGAGAACTGCAGGACAGGGCATGGAATGCGAATTCTGCCCTGCAGGTTCACAATTCGTCTTCAGCGCAGTCCAAGGAACGACAGAATCGCGAGGACCACAACGATTGCACCGATAAGCCAGATGATGTTGTTCATGAGGATTCTCTCCCGAAATGGAATTGACCTCATGCCAACGGTCAAGGTGAATGTTCGTTCCTTGGATACGCACTCGGCTAGTCGGAGCGGCAGGCACTCAGATCGGCTTCCGTAATTTCGCCAGATGCAGCAATCTGCCGTCTGCTCATGCTCGTACAGGCCTCATGCGTGAGACCCTGAGATGCATCGACCTGAATTCGGCTCCCCTGCGCGCGTGCGGTTTCATAGGCAGGGCCTGATTGGTACTCCCAGGTGGAGATCCCGGCCGCACCAACGCATCCGCAAAGCCCAACCATAAGGCATGCGGCTGCGAAGATTTTGAGCATTGTCGGCATCGTCTCATCCCTTGGCTGCGGAGCCCGCTTGTAGGGCGGAAGGAGCCTTCATGAGGAAGGTGACCAGAATGAGAAAACCCCGGCGTCGCCACCGGGGTTTTCCATAAGACCGGATTAAACCGATTAGAAGTCGCGCTGAATGCGCAGACGGCCTTCCCAAGCATCATCGTCATCTTCGCCGAGAATGCCGCGCGGGTTCAGGTTCGAGTAGAGAGCCTCGACACCGATGTCGAGACCGGAAACCGGCGACCAGATCAGGTTCGAACCGACGCGCCACTCGGTAAAGTCGGCCGACGGAGCAGCCGTGCCGTACTCGACCCGAGCATAGGAGCCGAACAGGCTCTGGCGGATTGTCGGCGTCCAGTAGTGGTTCAGGCCAGCGGCAAGCGACCAGCCTCGGCCGGTCTCAATCTCACCATCGGGGCCGATATATGCGTCGAAGACGGTCCCCGAAACACTGCCGACCGCAACATCCGGATCGAAACCGAGATAGCCGAGGGCACCGTCGGCATAGGTCGCAGCGAGCCAAAGGGCATCGCCCTCGGCAAGCATCGGCAGGTTCACGTTGAACATGCCCGACACGGCCCAGCCGAGTTCGCTGTCAACATATTCGCCGCCGACGATCGCGTTGCTGCGGGACTGGTGCAGGGCGCCGGAGAGCTGAGCCGAGCCCCAGGTGCCGGAATACTTCACGTTACCGACAAGATCCGGCAGCCTCTGGCCGCCGGCGAGTGTAACGGGAAGGCCTGTGACCGGATTGATGACCTCTCGGGTGAGTTCGTTGGTGGCAAACGAGCCCTCTTCCAGCGACAGGGTGGCCGAGAAGCCGTTGCCGAAGGAGAAGGTGTAAGCCAGCAGGTTCACGTCCGGATAGTCATAGAAACGAACCGTGCCCCAGTTCTCGTTCGGGATGTCGCCGTTGGTGAAGAACGAGGTCGTGCGACCGGCGGTCAGGCCACCAAACTGGATATAAGCCTGAGCGATGTTCGACGAGATGCCGGTGCCATACACGCCGGACCGGCGGTCCATCTCCATACGCACGAAGGCGCGGAGCAGGCCGTAAGCGGTGGCGGTGCGGGCGTCGAGCTGAACGCGGCCACGAGCGAGGAAGCCGATCGAAGCATCTTCGCGGGCCTGCGGCTCAAGGTACTGGTACTCGGCGCGGACGCGGCCAGCAACGCGAAGGCAGGTTTCCGTGCCCGGGATGTAGAAGAAGCCTGCGCCGTAGGTGGAGCAGACACGAACGTATTCAACAGCAGCGGCCTTGGCGACCGGCAGGTCGGCAGCTTGTACCCCCGCGGAAGCCGCGAGACCTGCGACCGATCCGAGAAAGAGGCTCTTAGCGAGCTTCATGGTTTTCTCCAAAAGAAGTCTGGGTCCGAGACCCGTTACAACCGTGACCATACTGAGTCTCGATCCCGACGCAACAGACGCCCAGTCCAGATCCGCTCAAGCGGTGCGCACCTTGCTAAAAAGATAGGCATTCCAGAAGGGTTTCCATGCTAATTCTGCCGGGTGTGGCCCAAATTCAACAGCCTGTATGCCCCTGCCGCTTCGTCAGCCTCCTCTTCACCGGGCCGCATCCGCTAGGCTGGACATTTGCCCTCGGAATCGGCTCAAGCCGTACCGTCAGTCTCCGAACAAATCCCACTCGAACTCACGGCACGTGTACCCGACCGGACATTGGGGCGTGTCCCGGGTCGGCACGAAAGCCGGTTCGATCATCTCGTTGCGCAGGCAGAACCGTCCATCGCTGACATAGCGGTCATAGGTGTAAGTGCCGGTTCCGAGAACGATCTGGCCTCGCGAGAAAACGAGATTGCGGGCTTGGTTGCAGGTCAGGTTGGGAGTCAGCGGCCGTGGCTGGGCCTGGACACTCGATGCGGTGACCAGGAGAGCCAAAATACAAACAATCTTTCGCATCGTCATACCCTTCATAGGGGCTGCCCCAAGGGCACACATCTCAGGAATGACAACGCCTCAAGCGGAGCTTTGTTACCGAGAAGCCCCTGGCCTGAGGAGGCATGAAGCCTCTAAAGCATCGGCTGCAGGCGCTTCGCCAAGTCGACCGCAGCGCTGTAATCGGTCTTCCCCGAGCCTAGCACGGGAATGCTCGACACAAGAATGGAGCGGGGGACCCAGAGCTCTGGAAAACCATGGTCCTTGGCATGAGCCAGGAGCACATCGCGATCCGCGTCCGGCCTGTCGGTGATGAGGACGATCTGCTCGCCCTTGCGCGGGTCCGGGATCGCCACCACCACATGATTGCTGTCGGACCAGAGAGACTGGACAGTTGCTTCGATGGCCGCCAGGGACACCATCTCGCCCGCGATCTTAGCAAAGCGCTTCGCCCGCCCCCGGATCGTCACGATCCCGTCCTCGACGGTGACGATGTCGCCGGTGTCGTGCCAGCCGTTAGCCGGCGGCAGGATGCCGCCTGGCGCGGCCGGGTCGAGATAGCCCTTCATCACGTTCGGGCCACGCACGTGAAGGCGCCCGCCTTCGTGAATTCCTTCGACAGGCTCAAGCCGCCACTCGATGCCTGGCAGGATGTGCCCTACCGTTCCCGGATGATTATCGTCGGGAAGGTTGCAGGCGATTACGGGCGAGCACTCGGTAGCGCCGTACCCTTCCACGATCACCGTGCCATGCCGGTCCCAGAGCCGGCGCGTCTCGTCCTTCACCCGCTCGGCCCCGGCAATGACGAAGCGCACGCTCGCCAGATCGTTCTCGCCGGCAGCGCGGGCATAACCCTGCAGAAAGGTATCGGTGGCGAGCATCACCGTGGCGCGTGTTCCGGCCACGAGCTTGGGGATCTGCCGGTAGTGCAGCGGGCTCGGATAGAGCACCGACTTCATGCCGTTGAGAACCGCCGTCAGAAGACCGGCCGTCAGGCCAAACGAATGGAAGATCGGCAGCGGATCGAAGAAGACGTCATCGTCCTTCAGCACGTCGCCGGCCAAGGCCTTCACTTGGTAGGCGTTCGCCACGAGGTTGGCGTTCGACAGAACCACGCCTTTCGGCGCCCCCTCCGACCCGGAGGTGAAGAGCAGCACGGCCGGATCGTCGGGCTGGATTTTTGCGCCGGCATGGACGCGCCGCGCCATCCATGAATCGATAAGTCCGCGCATCTTTTCGAGGCTGGTGAGCTCAGCGCGGACATCCTCAAGCCAGAGGATCCGCCGCCCCTCGCCCAGAGCCTCGATCAGGTCGTCGAGCTTGCCCTGCTCGATGAAGCGGCGCGAGGTGACGATGGTGTCGATCCCCGCCAGCTCGCAGGCGGACTTGAGGTTCTTGAGACCCGCCGTGAAGTTCAGGAAGGCCGGGACGCGGCCGAAGGCGTTGAGCCCAAACAGGGTGACGGCAATCGCCTGCACATTCGGCAGCAGCACGCCGACGATCTCGCGCTCTTTCGTCAGGCCCGCGAGCTTGCGCCCGAGCACCAGCGAGCCGAGGACGAGGCGGCCGAACGTGATGGGCTGGCGCTCCAGATCCTCCAGGGCGACCTTGTTGCGGCCGAAACGATCCCTCGCGTCGAGGAGTGCCCCGAACAGGGTTTTGCGCGTCCGCGCGATATCGAACTCAGCCACGGGCGCTCCTGACGGTTTAACCCGCCGAGCCTTCGCGGATCGGCGCCTGGTAGGCCAGGCCCATATCCCAGGGGAAGTAGATCCAGGTGTCCTGGCTCACTTCCGTTACGAAGGTATCGATAAGGGGGCGCCCGGCGGGCTTGGCATAGACGGCGGCGAAATGCGCGTTGGGCAGCATGTCACGCACGATCTTGGCGGTCTTGCCGGTGTCGGTCAGGTCGTCGATCACGAGCACGCCCTTGCCCGTCCCGTCGCCAAGCGCCTTGATGGCGGGCGCGATGTCCTTGAGCACCCGCAGCTCGCCCTGGTTCTTGTAGTCGTGATAGCTCGCGATGCAGACGCTCTCGATAAGGCGGACATCGAGTTCGCGCGCTACGATGGCGGCCGGCACGAGGCCGCCACGGGTGATGCAGACGATGGCCTCGAACGGGCCGGCCGAGGCCAGACGCCAGGCAAGAGCGCGGCAATCGCGGTGGAACTGGTCCCAGGAGACGGGGAAGGCTTTGGGAGAGGTCGGAGACATCGGTTGGCTCTTTGTGACGGTTGTGGCGAGGATAACGTTTAGAGAGGCGCCCGGTCACCCTTGAGGCGGGCGAGATGATCGCGCACGGCAGCGGCCGCCTGAGCAACTGCCTCAGGATCCTTGCCGCGCACGACGATCTGGTTGCGGAAGCCGCTGGTTGAGAAGGACGGATACGACCCGATGGAGACACTCGGGTAGGACGAGGCGATCTGGCTCAATCCCTCGGCATAGATGCCCTCGGCCAGCCCTTCCGCCTCGATGGTCTCGATGGTCATGCGCGTGCCGGTCTCCAGGGTCGGCGCAATGTTGTCGAGCATCGCCTGCATGATCGAGGGCACGCCTGCCATCACGAAAACATTGCCGATGCGGAAACCTGGCGCCTTGGAGATCGGGTTCTCGATCAGGCTGGCCCCATCGGGTATCCGGGCCATGCGCAGGCGGGCTTCATTGAGCTCTTCCGGGCTGTAGCGTTCCCGCAGCATCGCGACGGCTCTGGGATCATGGTCGATCCCGACGCCAAACGCCTTGGCGATGCAGTCAGCCGTGATGTCGTCGTGGGTGGGGCCAATGCCACCGGTGGTGAAGAGATACGTGTAGCGATCCCGCAGGGCATTGACCGCCGCGACGATCTCCTCCTCCACGTCCGGCACGACGCGAACCTCGCGCAGGTCCACGCCGATCCCTGTCAGGTACTCGGCGATGTAGCCGATGTTCTTGTCCTTGGTGCGGCCCGTGAGGATCTCATCGCCGATGATGAGAAGGGCGGCTGTAACGGAGACGGCCATGCGCAGCGATCCTTTTGTGGGCGTTTAGCCTCAGAAACGGCAATTCTCAAGCAAGGGTTCGGTTGAACCTGGGGCTTCTCCCCTGCTACCAGGGATTTTTACAATCGAATGCTGGTTCTGGATGCGTTTTCAGGAAACCCTGCTCGAGGGCCGTCTCATCGAGCGCTACAAGCGATTTCTGGCGGATGTGGAGCTCGACACCGGCGAGGTGGTCACCGCCCATTGCGCCAATCCCGGGGCCATGATGGGTCTCAAGGAGCCCGGCAGCCGGGTCTTCCTTTCACGGGCGACGAACCCGAACCGCAAGCTCAAGTACAACTGGGAATTCGTGGAGATTGCGGCCGGCGGCGGTCCGCTCCAGCTCATCGGGATCAACACTTCCCGGCCCAACCTGCTGGTGGCTGAAGCCCTGCGGGAGGGGCGTCTCGCACCGTTCGCCCATTATGACCGCGTCCGGCCCGAGGTGAAGTACGGCAAGAACAGCCGGGTGGACTTCCTGCTGGAGAAGGATGGTGAGCCGCCTTGCTACCTGGAGGTCAAGAACTGCCACCTCATGCGGGAGGCCTGTTTTGCCGAGTTCCCGGACTGTGTGGCTGCCCGCAGTGCCAAGCACCTCTACGAGCTGGCCGACATGAAGGCAGAGGGAGCGAGGGCCGCCCTCGTCTATGTCATCCAGATGGATGCCGAGCGTTTCGACGTGGCCCGCGACATTGACCCGGCCTACGACAAGGCCTTCCGGCATGCCCTTGCCGCGGGAGTGGAATCCTACGCCTATGTCTGCCGGATCACGCCCCAAGAGGTGACCATCGACCGGCCGGTGGAGATCGTGACGCCGCGGTGAGGCTCTTAAGAGACCAGCTCACAACTACTCATCCTCATCCTGAGGAGGTCGCGCAGCGGCCGTCTCGAAGGAGGCTCCAGAGTGCACTGGAGGCGCCTTCGTCCTTCGAGACGGCCTAAAGGCCTCCTCAGGATGAGGGCTCAGGTAAGGCTGATTTTGCGTCGAATTTTCAGGAACGCTCAAAAACCAGGTTCATCTTGGTCTCCAGAACCTGCCGGTAACCCTTGCCCTTGAGGAGCCCGATCACATCGGCCTGCCAGCGCTCCGGCACATTCGCCACGATGAATATGGCCGGGTAAAGCGAAGCCGGCGCATCCCGGAAAAACGGCCCGAGGACCAAGTCTTCTGCCCCTTCCACATCGAGCTTGATGGCATCGACATGGGTGAGGCCCTCCCGGCTCAGGAGGTCGAGCAGGGTCACGGCGGGGACACGGATCGCATCCGTCTGGCTCGAATTCACGATCTTGAGGCTCGCCTCGCCCCGGTTGAGGGGATCGAGGAACAGAGTGAGCTCGCCGGTCTTGTCGGCCACCGCGCAATCGACGGCCTTGATCGTGCAGGATGGGTTCTGGCGGATGTTGTAGATCAGACGGTCGAAGATCTCCGGCTGCGGCTCCACGGCCAGGATTCGGGTCGCGACGGCGGGGCCGGCCTCCTTGGCCAGGAACAGGGCATACCAGCCCACATTCGAGCCCACATCGATGAAGGTGAAGCCGTCCTTGATGCGCGAAGCCAGGATCTTGAGCTCATCGGCATCAAAATATTGCGGCGTGAAGAGGAGCCGGCGCTCACAGACGTTCTTGTATGGGTAAAGTCGCATCCTGACGCCGAAGGTCTCGAGATCGAGCGGCGGGCCCTTCAGCATCTTCATGGTGAGGTGGCGCAGCATCAGGGCGAGCCTGCGGCCCGCCCAGCCCTCGGGCAACCCGCGCGTGCGGTCGATCACCCAGCGGGTGAGACCTGAAGGCGCAAAGTCCCCGAAGGGGCGGGTTTCATTCATTATCGAGGAATCCAAAGCCGCGAACCGGATGAACAGGGTTGCTCATGACACCCTCACGCGCCAATCGCAAGCGGGGCACGAGGACATTAGCGCATGCGTGGCCCATTCAAGGCCGCGCATGCGCTCGTTTATGGAGAAGCATCGGATCGATCCCAAAAGTGCAAATCCACTTTTGGGTCCGATGCTTTAGCTTGCTTCACGCGTGGCGATCCTTACATTCCGGACAACAGTTCAAGGATTGAGAATGACCGAGACCGATGTTGTGGAGCGCAGGCGCGCGCCCGAGATCCCGCTGCACGGCCCTGCGGACTTCGAAGGAATGCGCCGCGCCGGCCGCATGGTGGCCGAGTGCCTGGACATGCTCTCGGAGCACGTGAAGCCCGGTGTCACGACCGAGTTTCTGGACAAGCTGGCCTTCGACTTCATCCGCGACCATGGTGCCTATCCGGCCTGCCTGCATTACCGCGGCTACACCAAGACGATCTGCACCTCGATCAACCACGTGGTCTGCCACGGCATCCCCAACGACAAGCCCCTGCGCGACGGGGACATCATGAATGTGGACGTGACCCTCATCCTCGACGGATGGCACGGCGATTCGAGCCGCATGTATTACGTGGGCGAGGTGCCGCGCCGGGCGCAGCGGCTGTGCGAGATCACCTATGAGTGCCTCCTACGCGGCATCGCGGTAGTCAAGCCAGGCGCCACCACCAACGACATCGGCGCGGCGATCCAATCCTATGCGGAAGCCGAGCGCTGCTCCGTGGTGCGCGACTTCTGCGGCCACGGCATCGGCAAGGTCTTCCACGACTCGCCGACGATCCTTCACTACGTGGAGCCGGCCTACAACGTGGAGCTGAAAGCCGGCATGTTCTTCACCATCGAGCCCATGATCAACTTAGGCCGGCCGCAGGTGAAGGTCCTGGCCGACGGCTGGACTGCCGTAACCCGCGACCGCTCCCTCTCGGCCCAGTTCGAGCACATGGTGGGCGTGACGGCGACCGGCGCGGAGGTCTTCACCTACTCGCCCAAGGGTCTGGACAAGCCGTCTTGAACCGACCTTGGCACTAGCCTGCCGCATTGCTTCTGGCCTACAAGGTAACAATGATGCGCCGGAGCTTTCTATCCGACGTACATTGAGGCAGGTAGCAACGGGCGGGCATGAGCGACGACCTTCCCCATTATCACGGCCATCGCGACCGGCTGCGCGCCCGCTTCATGGAGGTGGGCAGCGATGCGATGCCCGATTACGAGTTGCTGGAGCTCGTGCTCTTCCGCTCCATCCCGCGCCGGGACGTCAAGCCCATTGCCAAGGAACTGCTCAAGCGCTTCGGGTCCTTCGCCGAGGTGCTGGCCGCCGCCCCTGCCCGGCTCATGGAGTTGGACGGGATCGGCGAGAGCGTGGTGACGGACCTCAAGATCGTCGAGGCCTCTGCCCGCCGGCTTGCCAAGGGCGAGGTGGCCAAGCGCCCCATCCTGTCCTCCTGGACTTCCGTTATCGACTATTGCCGCACCGCCATGGCGTTCATGGACAAGGAGCAATTCCGCCTGCTCTTCCTCGACAAGCGCAACGCGCTCATCGCCGACGAGGTGCAGCAATCGGGCACGGTCGACCACACGCCGGTCTATCCGCGCGAGGTGGTCAAGCGCGCCCTCGAACTTTCGGCTTCAGCCCTGATCCTGGTGCACAACCACCCCTCGGGTGACCCCACGCCGTCCTCCGCCGACGTCAAGATGACCCGCGAGATCATCGAGGTGGCGAAACCTCTCGGGATCACCGTCCACGACCACATCATCGTGGGCCGCGAGGGCCATGCCAGCCTCAAGGGCCTGCGCCTGATCTGAGCTTGACCACAGAACCAACCCCTCCCAACGGCGTTACATCACCACGAACAACGCTCATGGGAGATGAAGATGAAAAAGATTCTGCTGACAGCCGGCCTGCTCGGCTCCACCCTCCTGGCTTCGGCCGCCATGGCCCAGACCGCCCCGGCCCAGCCCTCCGGCACCACCGCCCCGGCTGGCGTGAACTTCATGACGCGCCTCGAGGCCGGCCAGATGCTTGCTTCCAAGATTATGGATGAGGATGTGGTCGGTGCCGACAACAAGGACATCGGCGATGTCGAGGATCTGGTGCTCGACCGCAGCGGCAAAGTTGTCGCCGTGGTCGTCGAGGTGAGCGAGGGTCTTGGCGACCGCACCGTGGCTCTGCCCCTGAGCGCCGTCCAGATGAATGCCCCGGACGCGGCGACCACCGGCTCCGTTCAGGGCTCCGGCCAGACGGGTTCGACCACGACCCGTAGCAGCGACGACATGCGGATCGTCGTGAACATGCCTGTCGACCAGCTCAAGTCGGCTCCCGAGTTCGATGACGACAACGACTAAGCATCTCCGATCCTGCGGCCGCCCTCCGGGCGGCCGCAGGCCCTTTCAGATCAGTGTGTCGATCCCGGTGAAGATCGCATAGACGAAGCCGAGGCTCAGGGTCAGGCCGATGGAGCCGATCAGGAGCCCGCCCACCACCACGAAGCCATCCCGCTCCACGAGCCCCAGGCCGACGAGGCACACGGCAAGTCCAAGCGGGATCTGCCCCACGAACGGGGGCGCAAAAAGAAGTCCTACCGACAGAATCAGAATGACCGCACCCATGAGGCGCATGGCAATCGGTGTGTCCAGGAAGGTCATGCGGGGACGCGATATACGCTCAAGTCGCCGAAACACCGGAACCGCGCGTCCGACGGCCCGCTCCACATCCGTGCGGGCCATGGAGCGATTCAGGAGCTGACGCGGAAGCCACGGCGCCTCACGTCCGAAAACGATCTGAACGGCGACGAGCGCCAGCAGCAGGCCGCAGACCAAGGGAATTGGCGGCGGCATAGGAAGGCAGTTGGGCAGGCCGAGAAGGACGATCAGCAGCGCAAAGGCCCTGTCCTGGAGCACGGCCATGATCTCGCGCACGGTCAGGCGCTCGCCCGGCTGGGACGCGAGGGCGAGCAGGATTTGGGAAGTGCGCGCGTTGGAAAACAAGGAGCCCTGACAGGTTCGGGGAAGCTCAGGGCGCCTCTCTACCTGACTTAACGTCTGGGGCCAAGGCGTATCAATGAATGTTGATCTCCCCCTCAATGGCCCGGAACTCGGCGGGGCGGATCAGTTGCGCATGGGTGACCGTGACCGAGTGCAGTGGCCCGGCGAGTTCCCGCTTCCAGAAATCGAGAAAGTCGATGAGCACGGGAAACCGGGGAGCCAGATCATATTCCTGCCAGACGTAAGTTTGAAGGAAGGACGGATGATCCGGCATGCGGTACAGGATCTTGGCGGTCGTCAGCCCGTAGCCTTCCATCTGGCGAATGAAATCTTTTGAGACCATGCGAACTCCTTCTCAAGCCCGAACGAGCCTTTGCGACAGGAATCCACCCAGAAAGCGCAGGCGGTCTCCTGCCCTATGCTCAAGGCTAAATCTTGAGTGCGTTTCCCGGTTCCCGCAAGTAAACAGGCTTGCACATCCACGCGATCTTGCGTTGAGTGCTCGGGCCAGAGCCGGAACGGAAGCATCGTGAAAGGAGATCACCGGGAATGCGCTTCGCCTTCGCGGGAATCGATTTTCTGGGAGATGTTTTCGAGGCGTTCCTCGCCAGAGGCTGGGAGCCTGTCAAACTCTTCAGCCGCCCGTGCGACAGCATCTACGACTTCAACGACGTCACCCTGTCCCGCGCCCGCTCGTTGCGCCTGCCGGTGCAGATGTCGCGCATCCTCCCGGCCGACCTCGCCGGTCTGAAAGCCCTAGGATGCGAAGCCTTGGTGGTTGCAGGCTATCCGTGGCTGATCACCGGCTGGGAGCGGCATATCCCCTATGCCGTCAACTTCCACCCCTCGCCCCTGCCCTTGGGCCGAGGGCCCTACCCGCTCTTCCAGGCGATCCTCGACGGATTGTCCGAGTGGGGCATGACGGTCCACGCGCTGGAGCCCGCCTTCGACACCGGCGCCATCGTGGCCCAGAAGCGTTTTGCATTGAGTCCCACGGAATCCCACGACACCCTGCTGTCCAAATGCCAGATGGCCGCAAAGGAGCTTACGGCGGAGATTGCCGCGGACCTGCCCCGTCTCTGGGCCGACGCAAAGCCCCAGGGGCCGGGAACCTACTGGCCCCGTGTCACGCAGGCACAGAGAACCGTTTCCTGGAGCGGCGGCGTGCAGGCCGCGCTGCGTACCATTCGTGCCTTCGGATCCATCGAAGCCTTTGCCCAGATCGATTCCCGCTACGTCTATGTGTGGGAAGCGTCGGGCTGGGAGGAGCCGCACCGTTACCGGCCCGGCACTCTGGTCCATCGCCATCGCAAGCAGATGGTGGTCGCCGCCCGCGACGGGTTCGTGCAGATCGGCGGCTGGAGTCCCTACGCGCCGGGCGCGGCGCGACAAGGATAGGCAGAACGCCTTAGCGCCGGCGCTTGATCAGCTTCCAGGCCTGACGGAGGACGAAGAGGTTGCGAAGGAGCTTGAACATCGGATCACCTTTAAAAACCACGTGCTGGTCAAAGGCGTTCTCCGGCGGATGGTTCCAATCTGGTCACGCGCTCATCGTCGCGAAGGGAATGCTCTAGGCGAGCGGAGCATCCACGGTGCATATGACCCCATCAGGGTGAAATGTGATCTGGACATCGCCATTGAGTTCGCGTGCGAGGCTGCGTTCGATGAGCCGGGAACCGAAGCCCTGCCGTGTCGGCGGCTGGACCGGCGGACCGCCGCTCTCCTGCCAACGCAGGTGAAGTCGGCTGCCGTGCTCCGCCCGTGCGACGTCCCAAACGATATCGACCCTCCCCGTTTCGTTCGACAGGGAGCCATGCTTGACGGCGTTAGTGGTCAGTTCTTGGAGCGCCATGGACAGGGCCAAGGCGATGCGGGGCGACAGGCGAACCTCGGGACCTTCGATCGTCAGGCGATTTTCCCCGAATGACCTGTAGGGCGCCACGGCTTGAGCGACGATGTTCCTTAGCTCCGCTCCTTCCCAGTTCTCGGTCGTCAGAACGTCGTGGACGCGCGCGAGGGCCATCAGGCGGCCCTCGAAAGCTTCCTTGGCCTCGGGCATGGTTGAGGCATTGCGCAAGGTCTGAGACGCGATCGACTGCACCGTCGCCAGGGTGTTCTTCACCCGATGGTTCAGCTCATTGATCAGGAGTGTGCGCTGCTCCTCTGCCCTTTTGCGCTCAGTGACATCGCGCTGGATCCCCCAGAGCCGCTTCAGCTGTCCATCCTCGATGACGGCAATCATGCTGTTGTCGAAAAACTTGAAGTTGCCGGCGGCATCCTGCTCAACAGACTCTACGCCAGTGACGCTGTAGCCGGCGCCAATCAGCCCGGCGAGGTAGGCTCTGGCCTTGGGGTCGGATGAGGGCAGCGGAAAATCGAGAGTCTTGCCGACCAGATCTTCGGCCCGATCAAGCCCGTACATGCGCGCCATGGCGTCGTTGCAATCCACGAAGCGGCCATTGCGATAGGCTAGTTCAACCTGCTCCTCCACGGGCAAACTCGTGTCGAGCGGGGGAGCGAACTCCAGAAGCCAGATGCCCTCGGAACTGTGAGTGATGAACGAGTGGTAGCGTTCCTGGCTGTCACGAAGAGCCGTCTCGGCATCCTTTTCGGCTGTGATATCCCATTGGGCGCCAAGGGAGCGGATGAAATGTCCATCCCTATCCCGGATCAGTTTGATACGCGCTGTGAGCCATCGCATTGCACCGGTGTCGGCGCGGATAATGCGGAAATCGTATTCGAGGTGGTGACGGGTAGGATCAGTGACTGCTCTACGTGTTTCGGCTTCGACCCATGATCGGTCGTCTGGATGCACGAGACCGAACCATTGCTCATAGGATAAGCCCCCGGCACGATCATCCGGCAGTCCGTACAGCTCCAGGTACTCCAGTGACGCGATGGCTTTTCCAGTCACGCGATCAAATACGAAGCTGCCGATCCGTGCCGCCTCCTGCACCTGCCTGAGCAGTTCCTCCATGGGAGCGTGGCCGCTTACGTCGTTCCCGGTGCAGTAAAGTCCGGCAACCCTGCCGGCATCGTCCCTTACGGGCACCCATGAAAACGTGAAGCCTCCGATCGGCCAGTCCGGCCGTCCACCCGTTGAGGCAGTCCGCTGAGCGACATTCTGTCCTTCGCCTGACAGAGCTGATTGAATGATTGTGCGCTGCCGGTCCCAGATCTCTGGCAACACCTCACGAAAGGGCCTACTGAGCCCAACCGGATGCTTCGAGCCAAGGATCGGCGCAAAGCTGTCGTTGTAGAGCAGCGTGAGATCGGCTCCCCAGACAATGAAAGCCGGTTGCCGGGAGCCGATCATGAGATCGACGATGGTGCGAAGGCTCGGGGACCATGATGGCAAAGGGCCGAGAGAGGTGCCCGCCCAATCGTAGGCGTGGATGCGCGGCCCCATCTCTCCACCACCCTGCAGCCAAAGAGCAACTCCGGGAGCCGTTGGAGTTCTGACGTCTTCGGGTTTGGCGCGCAGGGTTGATGCCCCTTCTAACAGGCCGTCGCTCATCGAGGGGCCATTTCATACGCTAATCCGCAGGATCTTTCGACCGCAGCAAGATCGGATGTGTTCCAGTTCCTCAACATCCCTTGCTCTCGCCCTGCAGAACTGAGTTGTAATGTGACAATGGGACATAAGCCCCAAGGCTTTGGGTTCAAGGGATGACGATACTGGACGGGCAGCCTGCCTTATGACGGAAATTATGCGGAACCAAGCTTCCGTAAAGGCATTGCCTCACTACGAAGGCCATATGCCCCCAGGTCTTCGAGACCCTCAAAGCCCTTCACGCTCCCCCCCGTGAGGGGCTTACTTTTAGAAATTCCCAGATTTTCTGAGGCAGCGGCGAACCACGCACACCTCTTTAGGGTTACCCCTATGGAGGTACTGTTCACCTACAGCCCTTCAGAACTCAGGGCCGCTTCGCTTAATCCCAGCAGGCAGGCCCTCTTTTTTGGCCATCGTGCCTTCTCACCGAAGTTTCCAGTGAAGCTGAAACCACATCCTGGTCAGCTCATTGAAGCCATGAAGGCTCCTTGAGCCTTCGGGACCGGGAGGCCTCCTCAGTTGCTGGAAACGGCGGGTGGGGAGGCCTTTCCCTGTGTACACTCAGGTCTCACAACTCGTGATAGTGCCGCCCCTGATAGACAAGGGGCGATCTCTGTTCGCCAAGCCTGATGCCGATGATCTCGCCAATGATCACGTGGTGGGTGGCGACAACCCGGGCATCGCTGATCCGACAGTCGAAGGAAACGAGGCTCGAGATCAGGGCGGGGGAGCCCGTCTCCAGGATGTCCCATTCCCCTCTGCTGAAGCGCTCCGCCCCCTGTAGGCCTGCACGGCCGGCGAAGATGTCCGCCAGTTCGACATCGGCACCTGCGAGGGTGTTCACGCAGAAGACCCGGTTCGACAGCAGGGCCTGAGCCGACCGGGAGCCCGTGTTGACGCAGACTAGGAGCGAGGCCGGACTGTCGGTCACGGGCGTCACAGCCGTGGCCGTGAAGCCTCCGCGCCCGGAAGGGCCGTCCGTCGTGACCACGTGGACGGCACCGGCGACCCGGCTCATACCCTCCCGAAAGAGCAGAGCGTCCGAGCCGGAGGTGGAATGCGGAGAGGCTTGTGTCTTCAAAATCATGATCCAAGCAAGCCTCTTCCACTCTTTTGGGCTGAGCACAAGGCCGTTAAAGCCATATGGTCTCTCCGCCCCGGCAAGGGAAGCGGCCGCCGTTCGGGCGCCGTGCCGCACATTCAGTCAGCGTCTGGCACGATTTCCATCATTTAGCGTGATAGGAATCTTAACAGTACGTTGTGGAATGAAAATCGTTTTGCTAGAGACACCCGCACCTTACGTCAGGCTTGGCGATGTTCACGCATCGTGCTTTCCTGCATCGTTTCCCAAGAATGACCCCGTTCCAGAGGGGCAAGGGTAGGACATGGAAATCTTTGTGCAGCAGCTCATCAATGGGCTGACTCTCGGGTCGATCTACGGCCTCATCGCCATCGGCTATACGATGGTCTTCGGCATCATCGGCATGGTGAACTTCGCCCACGGCGACGTCTTCATGCTCTCCGCTTTCATCTCGCTCATCTTCTTCCTGATCCTGACCACGTGGCTCGGGATCTCGTCCATTGCGCTGGCGCTCCTCATCGTGCTCGTCATCGCCATGGTGCTCACCTCCCTGTGGGGATGGGCCATCGAGCGGATCGCCTACCGGCCCCTGCGCGGCTCCTTCCGCCTCGCACCGCTGATCTCGGCCATCGGCGTCTCGATCTTCCTGTCCAACTTCGTTCAGGTTGCCCAAGGCGCGCGCAACAAGCCCACTCCTCCCATGGTGCAGGACGTGGTCGTCCTGTTCCAGGGCGAAAGCGGCTATAATGTTGCCCTCTCCTACAAGCAGATCATCATCATGGTCGTGACGGCCGTTCTGCTGACGATCTTCTGGTACCTGGTCCAGAAGACCTCTCTCGGGCGCGCCCAGCGTGCCTGTGAGCAGGACCGGAAGATGGCCGCACTGCTCGGCATCAACGTCGACCGGACGATCTCGCTGACCTTCGTCATCGGCGCCGCCCTCGCGTCGGTCGCCGGCACCATGTACCTGCTGTATTATGGCGTCGTGAGCTTCAACGACGGCTTCGTGCCGGGCGTGAAGGCGTTCACGGCGGCGGTGCTGGGCGGCATCGGCTCGCTTCCGGGTGCCGTTCTGGGCGGGCTGATCATCGGTCTCATCGAGACCTTCTGGTCTGCCTATTTCTCGATCGAGTACAAGGATGTGGCCGCGTTCTCGATCCTCGCCATCGTGTTGATCTTCATGCCCTCCGGCATTCTCGGACGGCCTGAAGTCGAGAAGGTCTAAGGAGCTTAAACAGCATGACCGCTCCTGCCATCACAACCACGGCTCAGACTCAGGCCGTGACCCGAAGCTTCGACTTCAGCGCCGCTCTCAAGGACGCCTTCAAGACGGCCCTGATCACGCTGGGTCTCTCGATCCCGATCCTCTCCTACAAGACGGATCAATCCGGCGCCGACCTCTTCCTCACGCCCCGCTGGGGCCTGGTGGCGATCGTCTGCGCCATCGTGTTCGGGCTTCGCCTGGTGCTGCACGCCTATACGGCGTCGCGGAACTACACCAAGGCGACGCCCAGCCCCCGCCAAGCCACAGAAGCGGTTCACGCCGAACCGAGCGCCTTCCAGAAGGCGTCACGCTTCGGCGTGCCCTTCTTCCTCGGCGTGGCGCTGACCTTTCCGATCCTGATCTACCTGATCCAGGGCGGATTGAACGAGTCGCGCTACTGGGTCGATCTGGGCATCCTGATCCTCACCTACGTGATGCTCGGCTGGGGACTGAACATCGTGGTGGGCCTCGCCGGCCTGCTCGATCTCGGGTACGTCGCGTTCTACGCAGTTGGCGCCTATTCCTACGCCCTGCTCTCGACCACCTTTGGCCTGTCGTTCTGGATCTGCCTGCCCCTTGCCGGCATCCTGGCAGCCTTCTGGGGCATGATCCTCGGCTTCCCGGTGCTGCGCCTGCGCGGCGACTATCTCGCCATCGTGACCCTCGCCTTCGGTGAGATCATCCGCCTCGTGCTCATCAACTGGGTGGACCTGACCAATGGCGGTGCCGGCATCTCGTCGATCCCGCGCGCGACCTTCTTCGGCCTGCCCTTCACAGCGGGCGAAGGCGGCTTCGCGGCGACCTTCGGGCTCGAGTTCAACGGCATGCACCGGATGATCTTCCTCTACTACCTCATCCTGGCGCTGGCTCTGCTCACCAACTTCGTGACCATGCGCCTGCGCAAGCTGCCCGTCGGCCGCGCCTGGGAGGCCCTGCGCGAGGACGAGATCGCCTGCCGGTCGCTCGGCATCAACACCACCAACACGAAGCTGACGGCCTTCTCCATCGGCGCCATGTTCGGCGGCTTTGCCGGCTCGTTCTTCGCGGTCCGCCAGGGCTTTGTCTCTCCGGAAAGCTTCAACTTCCTGGAATCGGCGATCATCCTGGCGATCGTGGTGCTCGGCGGCATGGGCTCGCAGATCGGCGTGGCGATTGCCGCCATCGTGCTGGTCGGTGGTCCCGAGGTGCTGCGCAACCTGACCTTCCTTCAGTCCATCTTCGGTGCGGGTTTCGACCCGAACGAATACCGCCTGCTGCTGTTCGGCATCGGCATGGTGGCCATGATGGTCTGGCGTCCGCGCGGCCTGATTTCGGAACGTGAACCCTCGGTGATCTTGAAAGAGCGCAAGGCCATTTCCGGCTCGCTCGTGAAAGAAGGACACGGCTAATGCGCTGGCTGCAGGATCCCATCCTCGACGTACAGCATCTCACGATGCGCTTCGGCGGCCTCGTGGCCGTCAATGACCTCTCCTTCAAAGCCGGGCGCGGCGACATCACGGCGCTCATCGGCCCGAACGGCGCGGGCAAGACCACGGTCTTCAACTGCATCACCGGCTTCTATAAGCCGACGGAAGGCATGGTGGCATTGCGCAAGCCTGACGGATCGCACCTCCTGCTGGAGCGGCTGCCGGGCTTCGACATCAACTGGAAGGGCAAGGTCGCCCGCACCTTCCAGAACATCCGCCTGTTCTCCGGCATGACCCTGCTCGAGAACCTGCTGGTGGCGCAGCACAACCCGCTGATGATCGCCTCCGGCTTCACCTTCATGGGCGTCCTCGGCATCGGCGGCTATCGCCAGGCCGAGAAGGAGGCCATCGAGAAGGCCAAGTTCTGGCTGGAAAAGACCCGTCTGATCCACCGGGCCGACGAACCGGCCGGCGACCTGCCCTACGGCGACCAGCGCCGTCTGGAAATCGCCCGCGCCATGTGCACCGACCCGCTCCTGCTCTGCCTCGACGAGCCGGCGGCCGGCCTCAACCCGCGCGAATCCCTGGAGCTGAACCAGCTCCTGCTGTCGATCCGCAAGGATCACGGCACCTCCATCCTGCTGATCGAGCACGACATGTCGGTGGTCATGGAGATCTCGGACCACGTGGTTGTGCTGGATTACGGCGTCAAGATTTCGGATGGCTCGCCTTCCGAAGTGAGGAACGATCCCAAAGTCATCGCCGCCTATCTCGGCGTGGCCGACGATGAGATCGAGAAGGTCGAAGCGGAGATCGGCGCATGAGCACCGCTGGAGCAAACATCGCGATGCAGAGCCCCCAAGCTGCCGCTTCCCGCCAGCCGCTTCTGAGCGTGCGCGGCGTGAAGACCTATTACGGCAACATCATCGCCCTCAAAGGCGTGGACATGGATGTCAACGAAGGCGAGATCGTCACCCTGATCGGCGCCAACGGCGCCGGCAAGTCGACGCTGATGATGACGATCTTCGGCAATCCGAGATGCCGCGAGGGCACGATCACCTACGCGGGCCGGGACATCACCAAGATGCCCACCCACGAGATCGCCCGCCTGTCGATCGCCCAGTCGCCCGAAGGCCGGCGCATCTTCCCGCGCATGACCGTATTCGAGAACCTGCAGATGGGCGCGTCCATGAACGGGCTTGCTCATTTCGACCAGGATCTCGAGCGGGTCTGCACCCTGTTCCCGCGCCTGAAGGAGCGCCTGCAGCAGCGCGGCGGCACCCTGTCCGGCGGCGAGCAGCAGATGCTGGCCATCGCCCGCGCGCTCATGAGCCGCCCGAAGCTCCTCCTCCTGGACGAGCCTTCCCTGGGTCTGGCCCCCCTGATCGTGAAGCAGATCTTCGAGATCATCAAAGAACTCAACGAGAAGGACGGCATGACCGTCTTCCTCGTGGAGCAGAACGCCTACCACGCCCTCAAGCTGGCCCATCGCGGCTACGTGATGGTGACGGGCAACATCACCATGAGCGGCACCGGCAAGGATCTCCTCAACGATCCGCAGGTCAGAGCAGCCTATCTCGAAGGGGGGCATCACTGATGCAGGGCATCCTCTACGAAGAGCCATCGTTCTGGCTCTTCCTTCTCATCACCGTGATCATGGGCGGCTGGGCTGCGTGGATGACCGGCCGGGCCATCGCGCTCACCTGGCGTCCGTTCTGGACCCTGATCCTCTACCTGTTCATCCTGGGCGCGGCGGTGCGGTTCATCCACTTCGCCCTGTTCGGCGGAACCCTGCTGTCGATTCACTATTACGCGGTCGACACCATCGTCCTGCTGATCATCGGGGCGCTCGGGTTCCAGTACCGCCGGGCCCGCATGATGACCACGCAATATCGCTGGCTCTACGAGCGGACCGGGCCGTTCTCCTGGCGGGAAAAGGCTTCTGCTACCAAGGGCTAAGCTAAAAAGATTCCCAGGTGACATCCGCTTAAAAACAAGCATGATGTCCCTTGGATGACGGGTCTCCCGTCAAACCGGCCCCACGAGGAAGAGGGGCCTATAAAACCACCCAGAGGAGTGACCTCATGAAGAAATTGCTGTTGACCGGCGTGGCGCTTGGTCTTGGCCTCGCCTTCTCCAGCGCTGCCAGCGCCCAGATCAAGATCGGCGTTGCTGGCCCCATCACCGGCCCGAACGCGGCCTTCGGCGCCCAGCTGAAGAACGGCGTCGAGCAGGCTGTTGAAGACATCAACGCAGCTGGCGGCATCAATGGCCAGAAGCTGCAGATCGTCGTCGGCGATGACGTCTCCGACCCCAAGCAGGGTGTGTCGGTGGCCAACAAGTTCGCCGCTGAAGGCGTGAAGTTCGTCGTCGGCCACTTCAACTCCGGCGTGTCGATTCCGGCTTCGCAGGTCTACGAGGAAGCCGGCATCGTTCAGGTCACCCCGGCCTCGACGAACCCGCAATACACCGAGCGCGGCATGTGGAACACCTTCCGCACCTGCGGTCGCGACGATCAGCAGGGCCTCGTTGCCGGCGGCTACCTCGCCGACAAGTTCAAGGGCAAGAAAGTCGCCGTCGTTCACGACAAGACCCCCTACGGAAAGGGCCTTGCCGACGAGACCCAGAAGGCCATGAACGCGAAGGGCCTGAAGGAAGTCGTCTATGAAGGCGTGAACCCGGGCGAGAAGGACTACTCCGCGCTCGTATCGAAGCTGAAGCAGGCTGGCGTGGACGTGGTCTACTTCGGTGGCCTCCACACGGAAGCCGGCCTCATCATCCGCCAGATGCGCGACCAGGGCCTCCAGGCCCCGATGATGTCGGGTGACGGTATCGTGTCGGCCGAGTTCACCTCGATCGCCGGTCCGGGCGCCGAAGGCACCCTGATGACCTTCTCGCCGGATCCGCGCAAGAACCCGAACGCGAAGGACGTCGTGGCCAAGTTCAAGGCCAAGAACTTCGAGCCGGAAGCCTACACCCTGTACTCCTACGCCGCGGCCCAGATCCTGGCCGAGGCAGCGAAGCAGGCTGGCGGCACCGATGGCAAGAAGGTTTCGGATGCCATGAAGTCCGGCAAGCCGTTCAAGACCGTCATCGGCGACATCTCCTTCGACAAGAAGGGCGACATCACCCGTCCGGACTACATCATGTACGTCTGGAAGAAGGGCGCTGACGGCAAGATCGACTACTCCGGCAACGAACTCGCCATGTAATCGACCGGCGTGAAAGCCGATTTCTGGAACCCGCCCTGGCAACAGGGCGGGTTTTCTTATGGAAGCGCTCCAGAAAGGAACCGACATGCCATTCCTCAATCTCTCTCTCCTCGAGGAGACCTATGGAATCTGCCGCTTTCCTGGGGGCGGGCCAGTCAAGCCGCCATCTCCGGGGCCCTTCTCCCTGCTGATTTATTCCGTAGAGGAAACAACCCTGGTTTGCCCGCTCGATCAGGCTCCGCCTGATGCCGAGATCGATGCGGGCTGGCGCTGTTTGCGGATCCTGGTGAGCACCGATCTCAGCGTTCCGGGAATCCTGGCCTCCACCCTCGCCCCCCTGGCCAAGGCCGGCATCGGCATCTTCGCCAGTTCCACCTTCAGCACCGATTACGTGCTGGTGAAGGAGCAGGATGTGGACCGGGCCGTCGAGGCCCTGCGGGCTGCAGGGCACCGGATCGACGTCTGACGTCAGGCCCGCTCGATCCGCGCCGCGAAGCACCCGCGCCGGGCGAAGTGAGCGTCCACGTGCGCAACCTCCGGGTTGGCGAGGAACCGCTCGATCAGGCCTACCACCTCCGCGCCCTCGCCCACCTCGGCATCGACGATGAAGGCATTGGCGTCATAGGCACGCAGGGACAGAAGCCGGTCCCGCAACATCGGCGGCAACTCGCCCTGATAGCTGCCGGTCCTGGCGGAGCGGCTGACGAATATCGGTCCGGCCGAGCGGTACGGCGAGCCTGGATCCGTCTGGTGGGCATGGTTGAGCAGCAGAAGTTCCTCGCCCTCTGCGACTCGCTCAAGGGCGATCCGGCAGGGATACATGTCAGGGGCATCGGCAACGACTCGCTTGGCTCCGAGAGCTTTGAGGTCGGCCTCATCCAGCTGGAACAACTTTGCGAAGGATTCGGCCTCAAGGCCGCGGATCTGGAAGGGCATCGCTTGTCTCCTTTGATGAGACGCAGACAATGACAGCAACATCTTAGAGGCACGACCCGTTTCCTGTGGACCCTCACATTGTGGTACTATGTATCCTTAAAGGGATGCGACGTGCACAAGATTTGGTTCACAGTTCTTAGTTCTTTGCTTGTTAGCGCGATAAGCACAAGCGAAGCAGACGCAGCTCCTGCACCGAAGAAGACAAATATCATCGGATGTTGGGATCGAATCTATAACAAACCCTTTGGCCGCAATCCCCCCACCCGAAACACGTTGTGCTTTAATCAAAAGGGGAAGCTGCATGGCATCACCATGGATGACCTGGATGGCTGGGACTTCGGTGGGACTTGGAGGTATGCTGGCAAAGGCAGCATAAGTGTCTACTTTCCGGATTATGATGAGCCTCGGCGGGGTACCTGCTCATTCTGGATCGACGAAGACCGCAGAGTCTTAGTATTCACTGAGTGCAAGAACTTGGGGTGGGACGGTGCTTGGCAGCGGGATCCGAGTATAGAACGTGCTGTTAAGCCATGAAGATCACATCAACCTAAGCGCCCCAATGCCGGAAACGTCTCCAGAAGCCAGAACGACATGTTGGTGATCCAGCCGGTCAGGAACGCGATGCCGGTCAGGACCAGAAGAGCGCCCATGGTCTTCTCGATCAGCACGAAGCGGGAGCGCACGCGCTTGAGAAGCGCCACGAAGGGCTTCATGGCGAAAGCCGCGAGCAGGAACGGAATGCCTAAGCCCGCAGAATAGGCGGCCAAAAGCAGGGCTCCGTGAGAGACGCTGTCCTCCGAGCCCGCCACGGTGAGGATCGCCGCCAGCACGGGACCGATGCAGGGCGTCCAGCCGAAGGCGAAGGCCAACCCCATCAGATAAGCGCCCCAGAGCCCGACAGGCCTGTTCACGCTGAACCGCGCCTCCCGGTAGAACAGGCCGATCCGAAAAACACCGAGGAAATGCAGCCCCATAACGATGATGGCGATGCCCGCCACGGTGCTCAGGACATCGAGGTATTGCCGGATCACCTGCCCCAGGGCGGACGCGGTGGCGCCGAGCAGCACGAATACAGTCGAGAAGCCTGCCACGAACAGAAGCGCGGCCAGAACCGCCCTCCTCCGCACGGCGCGATCGTCGCCCGAGCTCAACTGGTCGAACGTGGTGCCGGCGAGAAACGACAGATAGGGAGGCACCAGCGGCAGCACGCAGGGACTCAAGAAACTGATGAGCCCCCCAAGGGCCGCGGCCGGAAAGGAAACGCTGAGCATGGCAAGCCTTCTATCCCGTCGTCCCCGTCTTAGAAAGCCGGTGAAACGCCGCTTCGCCAGCTTGTGATGGGATCCGGTTTGCGGTTTGCTGACGCCATGTCCCAAACCCGCAATCTCATCACCGACGTCGCTGGCCTTCACATCGGCAATGCCCACGACGCGGCCCTCGGCTCCGGCGTCACGGTGGCGCTCTTCGACGAGCCGGCGGTTGCTTCCTGCTTTGCCATGGGCGGAGCGCCCGCCACCCGCGAAACCGACCTGCTCGATCCCGACAAGATGGTGCCCAGCATCCACGGCATCGTCCTCTCCGGCGGTTCCGCCTTCGGCCTCGATGCGGCGAGCGGCGTTCAGGCCTGCTTGAGGGAACAGGGGATCGGCTTCGCGATTCGCGAGGCCCTCGTCCCCGTCGTCTGCCAAGCCTCCAGCTTCGATCTCCTGAATGGCGGCAACAAGGATTGGGGCCGCTATCCGCCCTATCGGGACCTCGGCTTCCAAGCCGCGGAGCGGGCCAGCCGCGACTTCGATCTCGGCACCGCAGGTGGCGGCTATGGCGCGACCACGGCCAATCTGAAGGGCGGACTTGGCTCGACGAGCGCAACGACATCCTCGGGTCACACGGTCGGCGCGCTCGTGATCGTGAATGCCGTCGCTTCTGCCGTGATCGGCGACGGCCCCCATTTCTGGGCCGGTGCTCATGAGGAAGGCAGCGAGTTCGGGGGATTGGGACTTCCCCCGCAGGTCGGCCCGAAGATGCGTTCTCTCATCTGGAAAGGCGGACCTCAGCCAGCCACCACCATTGCGCTGGTCGCCACCGATGCAGTGCTGACGAAGGCGCAGGCCAAGCGCCTCGCCATCGCGTCCCATGCGGGCCTCGCCCGGGGCTTACGCTTCTCCCACGCCCTGTTCGACGGAGACGTGATCTTCGCTGCCGCCACGGGCCGCAAACCCCTGGGGGACGAGGCGGCGGAGTTCACGGAAGTTACGGCTCTGGCCGCCGATTGCCTGACCCGTGCCATTGCCCGTGGTGTCTATGAGGCGACAACCCTACCTTATCCCGGTGCGCAGCCGGCTTGGAGAGATTTGTTCGGGAAAACTGCCCGAGGTTAGTGCACCACTGCTCCCCTGGCGGCTGAGCCGTATTCGGGATCGTTGCTAAGCCGCTGCAGGAAATCCGCCATGCGGGTTTCGAGACCATTCTGTGCTCTTCCAAGCGTACGATCCAACACGGCCTGTAAATTCTCGGTTGAGGTCAGAAGAGCAGCAGCCAGACGCGGGGACGCGGCTGCAACGAGCCTCGCCCAATGCTGAGCCTCGCCCGCATCGATGACGAACCGTGTCCGCACCAGATCCATAAGCCTGTTCTCTGAAGGGGCCGGCTGGATCATGAGTAACGTGCTGTTGCAGCCGAACAGATCCTGAGCCGCACCGCGCATGGGGATCAAATAGGCAACTGCAGGTCCCTGCTCTGCCGTGGCCGGGAGAGGAATGGGACCGCGGAGCTGGTCGAAGAGACCAGCCGTGATGCGTTCAAGGCTCTCGCTCAAGGCTTTGTTTGCATGCCGGTCGGTGAAGCCAATCCGATCGCCCGCTCCGACATCAACCTGGGTCAGCCGGGACTCCATGGCCGCATTGCAGGCCAGAAGCTTGCCGTTCTGCGTGACCACGGCTGCCGGAACCTTCATGAACTGCAAGGCCGTCACGGTCGAACGCGCCTGTCGCAAACCAAGGTTCGTGAGGAGCATGGCCGAGCGTTCCACATGCGGCCGGAGCCGATTCAGTCGGACTCTCAGCTCCTGGTCCATCGGACCATCATGGTAAGGACGCTCGAAGCGGAAGGAGACGATGCCGCCCGCCGGAAGGTGCATGAGGGCGCCGGCAGACCACCCGCCACCCCGTGGACGGATGAAGTCCCGATACATCGGGATGGTTTCGAGTTCGGCGGACGAGAACAGATCGGTCTCGCTAACAAATTGACGATGCTTCTTCTGACTGGCCCGCTCAGCCCATGTATTCCGCAGATGCCAGCCTTCGGCATACCACTCCCCCAGGATCGATTGACACCGCCCTGAAGCCAGCCAGGACCTCTCGCCTTCTCCCAAGATGGTGGTCATGGAGCCTCCATCGGCTCCTGCGAAGCCGGAAATCTGCTCTAAAACCTTCAGCCATCTCTCCGGAATGACAGCAGCTTCATAAATATGGCTGATTAATGCCCGGTCCCCCCCTGCATCCACTCCCCCTGCAACGTTGGAGTGGATCATAAACGGTCCAACATCGCATTCAAGAACTTTCCCCTCCAAACGGATAGTATTGCATTATCCCTTGGAGGGCGGCGAGCACCGGAACAGGCGAAGGCAGTCTAAAACCGATCCGCCCGGTATGGCTTCGGATCGACCAAAGGAGTCTCGCCCGTGATCATCTCGGCGAGCAATCGGCCCGTCACCGGGCCGAGGGTGAGGCCGTGATGGGCGTGGCCGAAGCCGAACCAGAGGTTCTTGTGCTTGGGCGCCGGTCCGATGATCGGCATCATGTCCGGCGTGCAGGGCCGCATGCCCATCCAGGGCTCCGGATCGACCCGCTCGCCCAGGGGGAAGAACTCCTTGGCGATCGGCTCGGCACGCCCGAGCTGCACAGGCGTCTTGGGCGCATCGCGGTGGGCGAACTCCGCCCCTGTCGTGAGCCGGATGCCTTTCGACATGGGAGCCAGGAAATAGCCGCGGTCGAAGTCGAGGGTCGGGCGGTTGAGCACTGCATTGCCCTGCGGCTTGTAATGCATGTGGTAGCCGCGCTTGACCGCCAGCGGCAGGTTATAGCCGAGCTGCCTCGTCACCACGTCGGCCCAGGCGCCGAGCGCCACGACGACAGCACCGGCCTCCACCGGACCTTTCTCGGTCTGGACGCGCCAGCCGGTGGCGGTCTCCTCCAGGGTCTTGGCGTCACCTGCAGCGAGCTCGCCGCCGAGGCGTTCGAACAGGCTCACATAGCCCATGGTGAGGAGGTGAGGATCCGACACGGAGGCCGGATCGGTCCAGTGGATGCCCCCCTTGGTCTCGACCTTCAGGTGCGGTTCGCGCTCGGCCACGGCCTTGGTGTCGAGGGCGTCGAAGTTCACGCCGAAATCACGCCTGACCTCTTCCGCATCGCGGAACTGCTCGTCGCGGCTCTTCTCATCGCGAAAAACTTTCATCCAGCCGGTCGGGCGGATCAGCTGCGTGGAGCCGGATTCCTCGGCCAGCGCCATGTGCTCGGTAACGGAGCGCTCGATCAGGGGCGCGTACATCCGGGCGATCGCTTTGTGCTGGGCGGGACGCGAATGCATCCAATACTGCCACAGGAAGGGCGCGAGCTTCGGGATGGCAGACCAGTGATAATGCGCGTCGATGGTGTTGTTCAGCGCATAGCGCAGGAGCGCACCGAAATCGTGCGGGAAGCCGTAAGGGTAAACGCCCTCGCGCTGGATCAGGCCGGCATTGCCGAAGGACGTCTCCTCCCCGGGCTTGCGCTTGTCCACCAGCAGCACCGACCGGCCGCGCTTCTGCAGGTGCACGGCAATGGACACGCCGACGATTCCGGCCCCGAGAACAACCACATCCTTACGCATGAAGGCCCTGCCCCATCTCAGACGCCCCCGGTGAGGAAAGGCGCGCTCGTATCGTTCAAATGAGGGCACCTTTACTCCTCCTGGACCGAGGACGTCCACGGAATTCCTGCGGCAGACCGACCTCTCCCCAGGTGAGTGGTATTGGATTGGTTCATGTTTGTGCCTCACCGCCCCGTTGCCGTGCGAGCAGGCTCGTGCTACCGGCGCGGCCATGACACGCCCCCTGCTCATCGCCCCCTCGATCCTGGCTTCCGACTTCTCCAAGCTCGGCGAGGAAATCCGCGCCATCGACGCCGCCGGCGCCGACTGGATCCACATCGACGTGATGGACGGCCATTTCGTACCGAACATCACCATCGGCCCAGACGTGGTGAAGGCCCTGCGCCCTCACACTCAAAAGATCTTCGACGTGCATCTGATGATCGCGCCGGTTGATCCTTACCTGGAGGCCTTCGCCAAGGCGGGTGCGGACATCATCAGCATACATGCGGAGGCGGGGCCACACCTGCACCGGTCGCTCCAGACAATTCGGGCGCTCGGCAAGAAGGCCGGGGTGGTGCTCAACCCCGGCACTCATGAATCCGCCATCGAGCCGGTGCTCGATATGGTCGATCTCGTCCTACTGATGACCGTCAATCCCGGCTTCGGCGGCCAAGCCTTCATCGGTTCGGTCTGCGAGAAGACTCGCCGGGTGAAGGCGATGATCGGCGACCGGGACATCGATATCGAGATTGACGGCGGCGTGACGGCCGAGACGGCCCCGCTGGTCGCTGCAGCCGGCGCCAACGCGCTGGTCGCCGGCTCCGCCACCTTCAAAGGCGGACCGTCGGCTTATGCCGCAAACATGGCGGCCATTCGCGAGGCGGCGGCAAAGGCGCGTTGAGATCGCGGGGTGATCGTGCTACCGCGCGGGCATGTCCCCCGCGTGGAAGTGAACAGCCATGATCCCCCGTTACAGCCGTCCCGAGATGGTGGCCATCTGGTCGCCTGAAACCAAGTTCCGCATCTGGTTCGAGATCGAGGCCCATGCCACGACGGCGCTTGCCAATCTCGGGGTCGTGCCTAGGCAAGCGGCGGAGACGGTCTGGGAGAAGGGCTCGAAGGCCACGTTCGACGTGGAGCGGATCGACGCCATCGAGCGCGAGGTCAAGCACGACGTCATTGCGTTCCTCACGCACCTCTCCGAGATTGTCGGCCCCGAGGCCCGTTTCGTCCACCAGGGCATGACCTCCTCGGACGTGCTCGACACCACGTTCAACGTGCAGCTCGCCCGCGCCACCGACATCCTGCTGCGCGACATTGATGAGCTGCTGGCCGCCATCAAGCGCCGGGCCCTCGAGCACAAGATGACGCCGACCATCGGCCGGTCGCACGGCATCCATGCGGAGCCCACCACCTTCGGCCTTAAGCTCGCACAGGCCTATTCCGAGTTCGAGCGCTGCAAGCTGCGGCTCATCGAGGCCCAGCGGGAGATTGCCACCTGCGCGATCTCGGGCGCGGTCGGCACCTTCGCCAATATCGATCCTTCCGTGGAAGAGTACGTGGCCGAGCAGATGGGTCTGTCGGTCGAGCCGGTCTCGACGCAGGTCATCCCCCGCGATCGGCACGCCATGTATTTCGCCACGCTCGGCGTCATCGCCTCCTCCATCGAGCGGTTTGCGACGGAAGTGCGCCACCTGCAGCGCAGTGAGGTTCTGGAAGCCGAGGAGTTCTTCTCGGCCGGCCAGAAAGGCTCGTCCGCCATGCCGCATAAGCGCAACCCGGTGCTCACCGAAAACCTGACGGGCCTCGCACGCATGGTACGGGCCTATGCGATGCCGGCCATGGAAAACGTGGCCCTCTGGCACGAGCGTGACATCTCCCACTCCTCCGTCGAGCGCATGATCGGCCCCGACGCCACCGTGACCCTGGATTTCGCCCTGGCGCGGCTCACCAACGTCATCGACAAGCTCGTGGTCTACCCGGAGAACATGCAGAAGAACCTGGACCGCCTCGGTGGCCTCGTCCACTCGCAGCGCGTCCTCCTGGCCCTGACCCAGAAGGGCGCCTCCCGCGAGGATGCCTACCGGCTCGTTCAGCGCAACGCTATGCCGGTCTGGCGCGGCGAAGGCGACTTCCTCACACTCCTGAAGAACGACGCCGACGTGACGAAGTATCTGTCGGCAGACGAGATCGAGACCTGCTTCGACCTCGGCTACCACTTCAAGCATGTGGATACGATCTTCACGCGGGTTTTCGGCGCCGGCAACGCATAGTCGACGGCGTGGAGTTGATGAGGAGCGCTTGAACGGAGCTTAAGCCGCCTTTATCTCGGGGGCATGAAAAGCTCCGATTGCGACATCCTCATCGTTCCAGGCTACACGAATTCCGGCGCGGACCATTGGCAGAGCCGATGGGAGCGCCAGCTGTCGACCGCGTGGCGGGTCGAGCAGGAGAATTGGGACGCTCCCAGCAAGGACGCCTGGGTCGAGCGCATCGCCCAGGATGTGAAGCGGGCCGAGAAGCCCGTCGTGCTGGTCGGCCACAGCCTCGGCGTCCTCGCCATTGCCCATGCGGCCCCGCTTCTGCAGACGGGCAAGGTGCAAGGCGCCTTCCTGGTCAGCATGCCGGACGTGGAGCGGCCTGACTTCATCCCGGCCATCGACCGCGCCTTCGCGCCGATTCCGCGCGATCCCTTCCCGTTTCCGTCGGTCCTGGTTGCGAGCCGCACCGACCCGCATTGCGATTACGCCAAGGCGGAGGACATTGCCTATGCCTGGGGCGCGGCCGTGGTCGATGCGGGCGATGCAGGCCACCTCAACACGGAAAGCGGCCACGGCCCCTGGCCCGAGGGGCTGATGCGGTTCGCGGGATTTTTGAAGCGCCTCTAAGGCGCTTCACACATGACGAAAAGTTCATGCGGCAGTCACTTCGGGGTGAACAGGACGGGAGCAATCTTGTCCTTATCGTTACCACGGAGGATTTCCGCATGAAGACAGTTGCCACTCTCGCTCTTGCAGCCCTGCTGGCAGGCTCGGGCACCTATGCCATGGCTCAGCAGATTCCTGCACCGGAAGCGCCTGCGGCCTCGCAGGACCAGGGCCGGCAGGATCACCGTCCGCGTCTGAGCCAGGACGATTTCAACCGCCTCGTGGATGCCCGCATTGCCTCGATCAAGGCTGGTCTGAAGCTCAACTCCGATCAGGAGCGCCTCTGGACGCCTGTGGAGAGCGCCATCCGCACGTCCGCCGGCGAGCGGTTCACCCGCATGCAGGAGCGCCCCGACCGCGACGAGCGCCGGTCCATGGACTTCATGCAGCGTCTGGAGCGGCGCAGCGCCATGGTGACGGAACGGGCCCAGCGCTCGACGGCCGTCGCGACGGCGCTTCGCCCTCTCTGGAATACGCTCACCGAAGACCAGAAGCGGATCGCTCCCCGCCTTCTGCGCGAGGCTGTCGACAATGATGGCCCGCGTTGGCATGAGCGCGGCGGGCGCCGCGGACGCGGAGACCATCACCGCATGGGCATGATGGAGCATGGCCGCGGCGGGATGGGCCATGGCGGCCCGCGCCCTCCGGCTCAGGAGCAGTAAGCCTGGATAAGCAAAAAGGCCGCCCGAAGGGCGGCCTTTTCGTTTGTGCGTGAGCTTTCGCGGCGATTAGCGCGAATAGAACTCGATCACGAGGTTCGGCTCCATCTGGACCGGGTACGGCACTTCCGACAGGGTCGGGATGCGCGTGACGCGAGCCGTCATCTTGGAGTGATCGACCTCGATATAGTCCGGCACATCGCGCTCGGCGAGCTGGCTCGCCACCACGACGACTTCGAGCTGCTTCGACTTGTCCTTGACCTCGATCACGTCACCCGGCTTCACGAGGAAGCTCGGGATGTTCACACGGCGGCCGTTGACCTTCACGTGACCATGGTTGACGAACTGACGGGCGGCGAAGGGGGTCGCGACGAACTTCGCGCGGTACACGACCGCGTCGAGACGGCGCTCGAGCAGGCCGACCAGGTTCTCACCGGAATCGCCCTTCTGGCGGATCGCCTCCGCGTAGTAGCGGCGGAATTGCTTCTCGGTGATGTTGGCGTAGTAGCCCTTGAGCTTCTGCTTGGCGCGCAGCTGCGTGCCGAAGTCGGACATCTTGCCCTTGCGGCGCTGGCCGTGCTGGCCGGGGCCGTATTCGCGGCGGTTCACAGGGCTCTTCGGGCGGCCCCAGATATTCTGACCCATACGGCGGTCAAGCTTGTGCTTGGCCTGAATGCGCTTCGACATCGCTGTTCCTCTTTGTTGTCGAATTTGCGAGGAACGCGCCCTCCTCTTCCCGTCATTCCCGAGGAGGCCAAAGGCCATCTCGAGGGACAGGACGACAGGCCGACCGGAGCCGGGCCACGGGAGCGTAAAAAGTTGCGCGGCCCGTTAAGGACCGCGCGAACGGGTGGGGTTTAGGCGAGAAGGGCGGGAAAGTCAATTGACCTCTCCCGTCATCCCGGACGAAGCGCAGCGGAGATCCGGGATCGCAAGACGAGAATGGCGCTACGTCCTGCACCCGATCCCGGATCGGCTCTGCCGTCTGGGATGACGAACTCGGGTCATCCCACCAGCAGCGGCATGTCCTCGATGGCCACCACCGGAAGGCCCTTGTCCTGCAAGGCTCCCCGCAGGGCGGCGCTGATGCCGGCGCCGCTGGTGAACACGGCCATAGCCTCGTTCTCATCCGCCTCGTGGCCGGGCACGGGCTGCCCGATCAGCTGGGTTACCCGGCGAGCGATGGCCGGAGCCGGATCGATCCAGGTGACGGGCCACGGTGCCAGGGCCTGGAAGCGCGGCAGGAGGAGCGGATAATGCGTGCAGGCGAGCGCCACCACGTCGGTTCGCCCACCCTGGTCCGCGAAAAAGCAGGGCTGCAGTTCGGCCATCAGCTCCTCATCCGGGACGGGCTCGCCGGCCATCTCGGCCTCGGCGATGCCCGCGAGACGGCGGGAGCCCACGAGGTTGACCTTGCAGCCTGCCGCATAGGTTTCGATAAGGTCGCGGGTATAGTCCCGTGCCACTGTGCCGGGCGTGGCGAGCACCGTGACGTAGCCTGTCTGCGTGATCTGAGCGGCCGGCTTGATGGCCGGAACAGTGCCCACGAAGGGCACCGAAAAGCGCTCGCGCAGATGCGGCAGCACAACGGTGGACGCCGTGTTGCAGGCTATCACCACGAGGTCCGGATCATGCAGGCTGATCAGCCGCTCCATGACGCTGACGACCCGCTCCGCCAGCACCGTCTCGCCCAAACGCCCATAGGGAAAGCCCGCATCGTCCGCCGCATAGACGTAGCGGGCATCCGGGCGGGCCTTCAGCACCTCCGAGTAGACCGTGAGACCGCCGAGGCCTGAATCGAAGACAAGGATCGTGGGAACGGGAGACGGCATGACGGCAGGATTATAGGTCGCCCCGGCCAGAAGATCGACACGCATGACACATCCTTACGAACGCAACTTACCAATGAAGTCCGACAATCCCTGCTGGGTTTCAGAAGGCGCCATGTTCAGCCGGCGGCGTGGCCCCGGCTCCTCCTTCTTTTCCGGACCCTCGGCCTTGGGCATCTGGGCCGAAAGGCGCCGCACGGGCCAGCCGTCGCTCCAGGTGCCCATGTCGACGAATTTCGGATCGCGGGTGAGAGCGGCGGCATCCTTGCCGGCAAACGCCGCATCGAGGGCAATATCGAAGGTCTTCCAGTAGGCGAGGTAATCGATGGTGTCGGTGCCGTTGTTGCCGAGCTGCTGGGTCAGGATGGTCTGCGGACCGGAGAGCGCCATGTCGGCGCTCCAGCGCCAGGTATTCTTCTGCTTCGGGTCGCGGGGCGGATCGGGCGGCAGCTTGATGGCGGCAGCATCGTAATCCGCTTTGGGCGAGCCCGGCGAGGCGAGCGTCGCGGTGATTGCCGGAAAACCGTGGTCGTCGGAACCGGCCCGCATGAAGAGCTTGCGGGTGGCCGGCACGGCGCTCGCCTGCTGAAGGATGAGCCGTGAGGCGCGGTCGGCAGGCAGGTAATCCCGGTCACCGCTCATGGTGATGATCAGGGTCTGCGGATCAACCGTAGAGAGGTCCCGCAGGACAATGCCGCGCTCCTTCTCGTTTGCGGCGATGCCGCCCGGCATCAGGCCGAAGATCAGCTTCGGAGCTGGCACTTTGCCTGCGCCGGCGCCAGCCGCGAGATTGAGCGCGAGCGGCACGCCGGCCGAATGACCGATGAGAGCGACCCGCTCCCGGTCCGGCTTGGCATTCGGATCATTGGCCAATTCCGCCAAGGCGGTCTCGATCAGGGTCTCGGCCAGGTTCGTGGCATCCGCCGGCCGTGAGCGGTTGACCTCTTGGAAGCGCGGGAAGAGCACGAGATGGCCCTTGCGGGCGAGATGGTCGATCCAGCCGCCGTAGAGCGCCGGGTTCACGGCGCCCCAGGAATGGAGAAAGATCACGACCGGGCGCGGCTTCGCCGGGGTATCGCTGCCGTGGAACACGAAGGTCCCAGTGCTTGCGGTGCCGAGCGCCCGCTTGACCACGTCGGCGACCTTGTAGTCGCGCCCGCCGGGCCCCTGCTCCGGCTGCTGCGGCGGGGTGGCCGCCTGCGCCCAGGGGGCTGCCAGGGAGACGCCAAGGACCAGAACAGGCAGCAGGAAGCGGCTCATTGTCGTCTCGAACTATAAGTACACGCGGGCAGATAGAGCCCGAGCGTCATAAAGCCACGATTTGCTTAAGGTTTTCTCAACCTGCGACCTTCCGCAAGGGCACGAATCGCCCCACGCAAGGTGCGCACCTCCTGCTCGGTCATTTCGAGACGGTGGAAGATGTCCCGCATGTTGCGGGTCATGATCGGCTTCTTGTCTTCCGGGTAGAAGTTCACCGCGTCGAGCTCGGCCTCGATGTAGTCGAAGAACGACGTCACCGAATCCCGCGTCGCCGGCGGGGAGATTCGGCCGCCCTCGAAAGGCAGCGCGCCGCCGGTGGCGAGCTTGTACCATTCGTAAGAGACGAGAAGGACCGCCTGAGCCAGGTTGAGCGAGGAGAATTTCGGGTCGACTGGAAAGGTGATGATGGCATCCGCCAGCGACACCTCGTCGTTCTCGAGCCCCGTGCGCTCGCGCCCGAACAGGATGCCGATGCCCTGCTCTGCTCCCAATCGCTGCTGCGCCTCCTTCATGGCGGCGTCGGGCGCGAAAACCCGCTTCATCTGCCCGCGCTCGCGGGCCGTGGTGGCAAAGACGAAGTTCAAGTCGGCGATGGCCTCGCGGACTGTGTCGTAGAGCCTCGCGCCCTCAAGCACATGGGTTGCGCCGGAGGCCGCGGAGTGCGCGCCCTTCTTGGGCCAGCCGTTGCGCGGTGAGACCAGACGCAGTTCCGAGAGCCCGAAATTGGCCATGGCCCGCGCCACCATGCCGATATTTTCGGCGAGCTGCGGTTCCACGAGGATGATGATCGGTCGTGTCATGGGAGTTCGGGAGAAGCCAGTCGATGTCAGTCGCCCTCCCATACAGCGAAAGGCGCTCCCCCGCCTAGGCGTGCCGACCTCATATAAAGCAAAAGCCTCCCCGACAGGTGTCGAGGAGGCCCTGCACACGCGGGGTAAGCGGCCTACCAGCAGCCCCAGCCGCAATAGTAGTGCGGGCGGGCTACTGCGGCGCCGAGCACAGCCCCGCCGACGACACCCACCGCGGCACCGGCCGCAGCTTGGTTGGCGGCGGCGTTCGACTGGGCGACGTTGTTCCGGTAGCCGGCGTTCACGCAGCGGGTATAGGTGGCCGTGCCAGGCTTCAGCCCGGTTTCCCAGCAGACGGATTCGGCACTGCTCATGGATTGTTCGGCCGTCTGGCAGCCGGCCAGAACCAAGGCCGTCGCTCCGAGAATAATTGCAAGACGCATGTCAGCTCCCTTTGTATTGAACCATGTCACCGACGGCACTGGGTTCGGTTTTGCGCCGGATGCCCTTGAGAAACCCGTCGGGACGGGATGATCTGAACTACGGTTAAGCTTGGCTTTCCGTGCGGCAGCACACGCGTCGTGGCAAATCTTCTTTGCGCGGGAACTTGAGCCCACAAATGTCTCTTAATTCCTGCATGAATTACGTTAGTTCATCACATTCCCAGCCCGGACCGCAGGGTCATCAGGTGCAGCTCACGCGTTCCCTTGCGGCCGTGATCTGCCTGATCCTCTGGTCAGCGGGCCCGGCCGCGGCGACACCCCTGGGAGCCGGATCGTCGGGGGCTCCCACGCCTCTGTTCCACGGCAACTGGTGCGGCGCGGGCGACGTGAACCGGGCCGCTCCCGTGGACGCTCTCGACGCGGCCTGCCGTGCCCACGATCTTTGCTATGAACGGGTTGGGCGCGGGGCCTGCCAATGCGACAAGGCCCTCCTCCGGGCGACCGCTGCCCTGGTCAAAAGCTCCAGAACCCCGGAGATCGTCCGCAGCAAGGCCGCCACCGTGAATTCGCTCTTCAGCGCAACGATCTGCACCGAGACCGAGAAAATGCCACGCCGGGCGGGACAGGGCTGAATTCCTTTGCTGCCCCCACCTTCCCCCCTGGCCTCAACCGCGCTATAGCCCCGGCAACCTCCTGCCGCAGGGCAGGACTGTTCCAGCTCTTCAAGCGCAAGGTGAGATCATGGCGAAGATCAAGGTTGCCAATCCGGTCGTCGAACTCGATGGCGACGAGATGACCCGCATCATTTGGCAGTTCATCAAGGACAAGCTGATCCACCCCTATCTCGACATCGACCTGAAGTACTACGACCTCGGCGTCGAGCACCGCGATGCGACCAACGACAAGGTCACCGTCGAGGCCGCCGAGGCGATCAAGAAGTACGGCGTCGGCGTGAAGTGCGCCACCATCACGCCGGACGAGGCCCGCGTCGAGGAGTTCAAGCTCAAGGAGATGTGGAAGTCGCCCAACGGCACGATCCGCAACATCCTCGGTGGCGTGATCTTCCGCGAGCCCATCATCTGCAAGAACGTGCCGCGCCTCGTGCCCGGCTGGACTCAGCCGATCATCGTCGGCCGCCACGCCTTCGGCGACCAGTACAAGGCCACGGACTTCAAGGTGCCCGGCAAGGGCCGCCTGACGATCAAGTTCGAGGGCGAGGACGGCACGGTCATCGAGAAGGAAATCTTCAAGTTTCCGGATGCCGGCGTCGCCATGGGCATGTACAACCTGGACGAGTCGATCCGAGACTTCGCCCGCGCGTCGTTCAACTACGGCCTGAACCGCAAGTACCCGGTCTATCTCTCCACGAAGAACACGATCCTCAAGGCCTATGACGGCCGCTTCAAGGACATCTTCCAGGAGATCTACGACAACGAGTTCAAGGCAAAGTTCGACGCCGCCGGCATCCACTACGAGCACCGCCTCATCGACGACATGGTGGCTTCGGCCCTCAAATGGTCGGGCGGCTATGTGTGGGCGTGCAAAAACTACGACGGCGACGTGCAGTCCGACACCGTGGCCCAGGGCTTCGGCTCGCTCGGCCTCATGACATCCGTGCTGATGACGCCGGACGGCCAGACCGTCGAGGCGGAAGCCGCCCACGGCACCGTGACCCGCCACTACCGCGAGCACCAGAAGGGCAAGGAGACCTCGACCAACTCCATCGCGTCGATCTTCGCCTGGACCCGCGGTCTCGCGCACCGCGCCAAGCTCGACAACAACGAGGAGCTCGCCCGCTTCGCCCAGACCCTCGAGAAGGTCTGCGTGGACACGGTCGAGGCCGGCTACATGACCAAGGACCTCGCGCTGCTGGTCGGCGCCGAGCAGAAGTGGCTCTCTACCACCGGCTTCCTCGACAAGATCGACGAGAACCTCAAGAAGGCGATGGCGGCTTAACCGAAGCTTTCTAAGCCTTCAGACGATGAGAAGCCCGGCCTCGTGCCGGGCTTTTTGCTATCTGCCAGTCTCAGTACAACGCTTGCCGGCAGCAAATGAGGCCCACCCAAACACAACCCCGGCTTGCGGCTGAGGGCTTGTTTTGCGGAGCGCTCAAATCAGAGATGAAAGTCACTCTGGGCAAGCTTCGTCACGTTTTTTAGGTAGATGGCTAAGTCGGCTTTCCCGTCGCCATTCATATCACCATAAACGTAGACTCCGCCCTTGACCTTTTCCCAGCGCAGATCCCCGGCCTCTTTGAAGTTCTGAGTGCCGATGTAGTTGAATGCCTGACTACCGGCAATTTTAGTATTGGCGTCGAAGCCGAGGCTAATTTTGTCCTTCTGGCGGGTGGAAAAATCATAGATCGTATCGCGCCCGGATTTGGCCGCGATGCTATCTTTCGAGGACGAAAAAATGAAAAAGTCTTGTCCACTGCCGCCGTACAGCCTGTCGGCACCTAGTCCACCCTCAAGGTAATCACTGCTGGTGCCACCATTGAGGATGTCGTTGCCTCGCCTCCCAAACAAGACGTCGGAGTTGCTGCCGCCGGATAAACGATCGTTGCTTGAACCGGCATCGAGGTAGTCCGAGCCTGCTCCGCCATAGAGCGTGTCGTTACCCGCTCCAGAATACATCTGATCGTGACCGCCGAGGCCCTCCAGACGGTCGGGCCCGGAACCAGTTCTGAGCAGGTCATCGCCTGCAGTTGGATTGTTCGCCATGTTTGCTCCCAAAGCTTTGCGGGAACATGCCTAATTCCTGGAGCAGAAGGCAATCGCCCACGCATGCGGCGCGTGCACGCACGTAAAGGCAAGACTAGTGCTATCGTCGTTTGATCGAGCCCCCACCATCCGGCATGTCTAACATGGCTTGAAAGACTAAATTTCTATTCCGCCCGCACCCAATGCTAAGACAACATTCCGCCAAACCTTGAACCAATTCTGGTCATGCTCACCCTCCGAGGGTGAGCATAACGGGGAACGAGATCTTGAACGCGCACGCATTCATGGTCGGTGGTGGACCAATGATGTATGTATCCGATGAGGTTCAGGGTGGACTGATCAGGACGTACCGTGAAGGCTATGCTAACTAACCAAAATGCTTCCCATGCGCTTGCCAAATCGGACTTCTGGGAAGCAGCCAACGATCTCAGCGGTCCAGGAATGGCCCTCAAGACCCAATATTTCAGAACACCTTGAGGCACTATAAATGGCTGAAAATGGACGCAAACCCATCATGACCGGCGGCTGCCAGTGCGGGGCGGTGCGGTATGCGCTGATGTCCGAGCCGACCCATGCCAGCATCTGCCATTGCCGCATGTGCCAGAAGGCGTTCGGCAACTACTTCGCGCCGCTCACCGGCGTGCCGCGCGAGGATCTGGTATGGACGAAGGGTCAGGCCAGCATCTTCAAAAGTTCGGAAGCGGTGGAGCGCGGCTTCTGCCAGGATTGCGGTACGCCGCTGACCTTCGCTTACGTGGAGCGTGACCGGATTACCGTTTCGATCGGAAGCCTTGATGAGCCGGACCGGATCATGCCGGAGATCCAGTACGGCATCGAGAGCAGGCTTCCGTTCTTCGAGAGGCTGCATAACCTTCCGGGCGAGCGGACGGAGGATGACGCCTCGCCGGAGGAGCTGCGGAAGATGGCCTCGCGGCAGCACCCGGACCACGATTGAGGGAGATAGACGGATTTCTCCGTTGTCCCGGAGCCGGGCAGCGACGCCGAGATCTGCAATCGTCAGACCCGTGGGTCTTCTAGGGACGTCATGAGGATCAGGACTGTTTTCGCAACCTAGCGCCCGCTGATGCATTATCCTGTCGAACCTTTGCCGGACGCGGATCACGCGGCCGGGTTCAGGCACGGGAGGAGACGCTGTGGTTGCCCTGTCCAGCCCAGGTTATCTAAGGCCGCTTCACCCCCTTCACGCCATCCTTCTCGCCTTTCCGCTGCCCCTTTTCCTGGGCGCGCTCATCAGCGATCTCGCCTATCGGGCGAGTTTCCACATCCAATGGGCCAATTTCTCGTCCTGGCTCATTGCCGGCGGGCTGCTCGTCGGCGGTTTCGCCCTGCTGTGGGCGCTGATCAATCTGTTTCGCCGGGGACCGGCCCGGAAAGGACGGCTTGTGGTCTACTTCGTGGTGCTGCTCGCCATGTGGGGCCTCGGCTTCGTCAACGCTCTCGTCCATGCCAAGGACGCCTGGGCGACCATGCCGGAAGGCCTTTATCTCTCGGCGATTACGACGCTGCTTGCCCTCGTGGCCGCCTGGATCGGCTACTCCGGATTTCGCACAGGAGAGGTGAAATGATCCGCTCGACCCTCCTGATCGGCACTCTGGCGCTCGCCCTCTCCGCCTGCAATGGCGAACCCGAAGCGCCGAAATATGGTGCCAACCCGAACCTGCCCGAGCCGCAGCGCGGCCTTCTGCCCTCCATGAAGATCCCGAGGCCGGCCCAGTGGGGCAATGACCTCCCGAAGGTGCCAGCGGGGTACAAGATCCAGCCCATCGCCACGGATCTTAAGATCCCGCGCCAGACCATCGTCCTTCCCAACGGCGACATTCTGGTCGCCGAGGGATCCGGCGGCTATGCGCCAACGCTGCGCCCCAAGGACATGATCGCAGGCTTCATCAAGAGCCTCGGCAAGAGTTCCGTGAAAGGCGGGGATCGGCTGACCCTGCTGCGCGATGCAGACGGCGATGGCACCTACGAGATGCAAGGAGTCTTCGCCGACAAGCTCAACGCGCCCTATGGCCTCGCGCTGATCAACGGCTCGATCTATGTCGCCAACCAGGATGCCTTGGTGCGCTTCGCCTATCAGGACGGACAGACCCAGGCGAGCGGGCCGCCCGTGACGGTGACGGATCTCCCGGCCGTGATCAACCACCACTGGACGAAGGCCATGACCGCCAGTGCGGATGGGCGCTTCCTCTATGTGGGCATCGGGTCCAACAGCAACATCACCGAGCGCGGGATGGACGCCGAGGAAGACCGCGCCATGGTCTGGCAGATCGACGCCCAGACCGGCGCGCACAAGCCTTATGCGACCGGTCTTCGCAATCCCACGGCGCTGACCATTCAGCCGGGCTCGGGCCAGCTCTGGGCGGTAGTGAACGAACGGGATGAAATCGGCCCCAATCTCGTTCCGGACTATCTGACTTCGGTGCAGGAGGGCGGCTTCTACGGCTGGCCCTACAGCTATTGGGGCCAGAACGTCGATCCGCGGGCCCAGCCGCAGGATCCGGAGAAGGTCGCCGCCGCGATCCGCCCGGATTATGCCCTAGGATCGCATGTGGCAGCGCTCGGCGTGGCCTTCTCGACACCAGCCATGGGACCGGATTTCGCCGAGGGCGTGTTCGTCGGTGAACATGGCAGCTGGAACCGCAGCAAGCCGGTCGGCTACCGGGTGATCTTCGTGCCGTTCCGCGACGGCCGGCCCGCCGGCGAGCCGATCGACTTTGTATCCGGCTTTCTGGTCGATGATGGCAACACGCGAGGACGGCCGGTTGGGGTCACGGTGGACCCACGCGGTGCCTTGATCGTGGCCGACGACCTGTCGAACACGATCTGGCGCGTCACGAAGAACTAAGCGCCTCTTTCGTCAAGCGATCCCGGATCGGCTTTCGCCGTCCGGGATGACGCGTGTTCTTAAGCCGCCGCCAGTGCAGCCTCGATAGCGGCAAGTGCTGCTTCCGCCTGCGTGCCGTCGGGGCCGCCGGCCTGGGCCATGTCGCGGCGTCCGCCGCCGCCCTTGCCACCGAGCTTTTCCGAGCCGACCCGCACGAGGCTGACCGCATCGACCTTGTCGGTCAGGTCTTCGGTGACGCCGACCACGATGCCCGCCTTGCCGTCGTCGCCAACGCCGATGATGGCGACCACGCCCGAGCCGAGGCGCTTCTTGCCCTCGTCGGCGAGGCTCTTGAGGTCCTTCATCTCGACGCCCGTGACCGCGCGGGCCATGAGCTTGATGCCGGCCACGTCCTTGACCGGATCGCCGCCACCGGACGCACCACCGCCCATGGCAAGCTTGCGCCGGGCCTCGGCCAGATCCCGCTCCAGCTTGCGGCGCTCCTCAAGGAGCGCGCTCAAACGGGCCGAGACCTCATCCACCGGGGTCTTGAGAAGGCTTGCGACCTCGCGCAGCTTGCGGCTTTCCTCAGCGAGGTAGCGGCGGGCGGCATCGCCCGTCATGGCCTCGAGACGGCGGACGCCGGCAGCGACTGCGCTCTCGCCCACGATGGTGACCACGCCGATGTCGCCGGTGCGGTTCACGTGCGTGCCGCCGCAGAGCTCGATGGAAAAGGTCTTGCTGTCGCCAGCCTTGCCCATGGAGACCACGCGGACCTCGTCGCCGTACTTCTCGCCGAACAGCGCGCGGGCGCCGGATTCGATCGCCTCATCTACTGCCATGAGCTTGGTCACGACCGGCTCGTTCTGGAGCAGCACCTTGTTGGCAATCGCCTCGACCTTGGTGAGCTCCGCATCCTCGATGGGCTTGGGGTGGCTGAAGTCGAAGCGCAGGCGGTCGGGCGCCACGAGCGAGCCCTTCTGGGCCACGTGATCGCCCAGCACCTGACGCAGGGCCTCATGCAGGAGATGGGTCGCGGAGTGGTTGGAGCGCACCGCCGAGCGGCGCTCGTGATCGACGATCAGCTCCAGGGACTGATTGAGCTTGAGGGAGCCGTGCTCCACAGTCACGTGGTGCACGAACAGGTCGCCGAGTTTCTTCTCGGTGCCGATCACGAACACGCGGGCGCCCTCGCCCTGCATCACGCCGGTATCGCCGACCTGGCCACCGGATTCGCCATAGAACGGGGTCTGGTTGAGCACCACGAGGCCGCTCTCGCCGGCCTTCAGCTCCTGCACCTCCTGGCCGTCCTTGAGCAGAGCCAGAACGATACCTTCGGCCGTCTCGGTATCGTAGCCGAGGAACTCGGTCGCGCCGGTGCGCTCCTTCACCGAGAACCAAACGGTCTCCGTCGCCGCCTCGCCCGAGCCGGACCAGGCCGCGCGGGCCTTCTCGCGCTGGCGCTGCATGGCGGCGTTGAAGGCCTCCGTGTCCACGCCGATGCCGCGGGGCTTCAGGGCATCCTGTGTGAGATCGAGCGGGAAGCCATAGGTGTCATAGAGGGTGAAGGCCGTGTCGCCGGAGAGGTTCTGCCCCTTAGCCAGAGTGCGGGTCTCCTCGTCGAGGATGGTGAGGCCGCGCTCCAGGGTCTTGCGGAAGCGGGTCTCCTCGAGCCGCAGGGTCTCGACGATCAGCGCCTCGGCGCGGATCAGCTCAGGGTAAGCCAGACCCATCTCGCGCACGAGAGCCGGCACGAGGCGGTACATGATCGGGTCGCGCGCGCCGAGCAGCTGCGCATGGCGCATGGCGCGGCGCATGATGCGGCGGAGCACATAGCCGCGGCCCTCGTTCGACGGCAGCACGCCGTCGGCGACCAGGAAGCACGAGGTGCGCAGGTGGTCGGCGATCACCCGGTGCGAGACCTTGCGGTCGCCTTCCGGCGCCACGCCGGTGGCATGGGCCACGGCCTCGATGAGGGTGCGGAACAGGTCCGTGTCGTAGTTCGAATGCACTCCCTGCAGGATCGCCGCGACGCGCTCCAGGCCCATGCCGGTGTCGATGGAGGGCTTGGGCAGAGCGATGCGGTTGCCAGGCTCGATCTGCTCGTACTGCATGAACACGAGGTTCCAGAACTCGAGAAACCGGTCACCATCTTCCTCTGGGCTGCCGGGAGGGCCGCCCCAGAGCTTGTCGCCCTGATCGATGAAGATTTCCGAGCACGGGCCGCAGGGGCCGGTATCGCCCATCTGCCAGAAATTGTCCGAGGTCGGGATGCGGATGATCTTGGAATCCGAGAAGCCGGCGATCTTCTTCCACAGGTCAGCCGCCTCATCGTCCGTGTGGTAGACGGTCACGAGGAGCTTGTCCTTCGGCAGGTCGAACTCTTTAGTGATCAGGTTCCAGGCAAGCTCGATGGCGCGCTCCTTGAAGTAGTCGCCGAAGGAGAAGTTGCCGAGCATCTCGAAGAAGGTGTGGTGGCGCGCCGTGTAGCCCACATTGTCGAGATCGTTGTGCTTGCCGCCGGCGCGCACGCATTTCTGCGAGGTGGCGGCCGTGCTGTAGGGGCGCTTCTCAACGCCCGTGAAGACGTTCTTGAACTGCACCATGCCGGCATTCGTGAACATCAGGGTCGGGTCGTTGCGCGGCACGAGCGGGCTCGATGCCACGACCTCATGGCCGTTCTTGGCAAAGTAATCGAGGAAGGTCGACCGGATTGCGTTGATGGACCGAAGTTCGTTGGCGCCGCTCATGGGTTCTCAAGCTTAAGGTAAGGGCTTTTCAGGGCCCGAAAGGTATGATGGTGGCTGGTTTTAGCTGCCTACGCCCGCGCTGTCGAGGCGGCGTTTCGGCAGGTCAAGCGAATAGGCGCGCAGCGGGTGCTTCGGCCCGGACCCTTCACCCAGAATTTCGAACCCGACCCTCGTCAGCAGTCGATGGGAGCGGAGATTGGGTTTATCGACGAGCGCAACGAGACGACTCAGGTGCAGGTCATCCCGGGCATAGGCCGCGGCCTGCCGCAAGGCCTCCGCCGCATAGCCTCTGCCCCAGGCCTGCGGATGGAGCGCGATGACGGGCTCCACCTCCGACGAAATCGGGTCTAGCCCCGGATGCGACTCCGGCGACCAGCTGCAGACCGAAGATCCCAACCCAGGCCTCATGGTCGGCAAGGAGCGACCACAGGCCAGGGCCTCGTGGCACCAAGCAGCAGCCTCGCGGATCAGGCCCTCGACCTGAGCGCGGTCCAGGACGGTGTCGTCGCAGAGGAAGCGCCGAACGTCAGGCAGGATCAGCAGGCCGTGCACCCGGTCGAGATCGCTCGAGGCGATTGGTTTCAGCCGCAGGCGTTCCGTGGTGATCGTGGGCAGCATGGCTCAAGTGTGCCGCCCTGCGCGGATAGGCGCAATCACCAGCGGGTTGAGTCCGGCCCGCTTGGTGCTAACCTCACTTTGGCCGTTGCGGCCTCGGATCGTTCCGGTTGTTTTTATGATGGTTTTTCATTGTGAGGCCTTTGCTCAGCCTGGATGGATTAAGCCTGCCCTTGTATTGCTCCGCAATGTTGCGAGCGCGGCGTGCCTCGGCCTTTGCCTCATGGGCAGTCCTGCAGCGGCTCAAGGCAGTGAGCGGGAGTGGCATCTGACCGCCTATGGCAGCCAGTGGGTCAATGCGGATCTGCTGGAGATCCCCGAGTTTGCCGTGACAGGCCGTTTGACCTCCGAGGAAGCCTATTTCGTCGGAGCGGGCCTTTCGCGGGTCATCGTGCCTCCGTTCTTCATTCCGCTTCTGGGAACCGACTTCGCCTTCCACGGCAACCGGATCGAGCTGGAGGGACAGGTTCTGCGCCATTTTGGCGATCAGAGCCATTGGGAGGGCACGATCGCGCTCATGTTCCGCACAGGCCAGATCCCGCTCTTCGGCGGCCTGAGCGTCAACCTGGCCTTCGGCGAGGGCCTCTCCTATGCGTCGGAACGGCCGAGGCTCGAAGGCAGCGTCCGCGTCGAGCCGAGCCGCTTCCTCAACTATCTCGCCTTCGAGGCGGAGTTCTCCCACGCGTCGCTGCCCGGGGTATACTTCGTCCCCAGGATCCACCACCGCTCCGGGGTCTTTGGGTTGATCGCGGAGCGCGAATCCGGCTCGAATTTCATCGGGGCCGGAATCCGCGTGGATCTGCGGTAGACAGCCCTCACCTTCACCACGCCTCAAACGAAAAGACCGCCGCGATCTCTCGCGACGGCCTCTCTTTGCCCTTGAAGGAGAGCAAAGCTCTTTTGTGCATGGCCTTATCGGATAACCGGATTCCACTTATCCGGGCCATGCATTAGTCGGCTGAACCCTCGTCCAGATCTTCGGCGGTCGGGGTTGCCTGATCCAAGATGCGGTCTGCGAGCAGGCCGGCGTTCTGGCGGATGAGACCTTCGATCTTGTCGGCGACCTCAGGGTTGTCGCGCAGGAACTGCTTCGAGTTCTCGCGGCCCTGACCCAGGCGCTGGCTGTCGTAGGAGAACCAGGCGCCGGACTTCTCGACGATGCCGGCTTTGACGCCGAGATCGATGAGCTCGCCCACCTTGGAGACGCCCTCGCCGAACATGATGTCGAACTCGACCTGCTTGAAGGGCGGAGCGACCTTGTTCTTGACGACCTTCACGCGCACCGAGTTACCAATCGGATCGTCGCGATCCTTCAGGGTCGAGACGCGGCGGATGTCGAGGCGCACGGAGGCGTAGAACTTCAGGGCATTGCCGCCCGTGGTCGTCTCCGGCGAGCCGTACATGACGCCAATCTTCATGCGGATCTGGTTGATGAAGACCACCATGGTCTTCGACCGGGAGATGGAGCCAGTGAGCTTGCGCAGGGCCTGGCTCATGAGACGGGCCTGGAGACCCGGCTGAACGTCGCCCATCTCGCCGTCGAGCTCGGCCTTCGGGGTCAAAGCCGCCACCGAGTCGATGACAAGCACGTCGATGGCACCGGAGCGCACGAGGGTGTCGCAGATCTCAAGCGCCTGCTCGCCCGTGTCGGGCTGCGAGATCAGGAGATCGTCCAAGTTGACCCCGAGCTTGCGGGCATAGACCGGATCGAGTGCGTGCTCCGCGTCGACAAAGGCGCAGACGCCGCCCTTCTTCTGAGCTTCGGCAATCGTGTGCAGAGCAAGCGTGGTCTTGCCCGAGGATTCCGGCCCGTAGATCTCGATGATGCGGCCGCGGGGCAGACCGCCCACGCCGAGCGCGATATCGAGGCCGAGCGAACCCGTTGAAACGGTTTCGATCTCCACCGGCTGCTGGCCCTTGCCGAGCCGCATGATTGAGCCCTTGCCGAATGCACGCTCAATCTGGGAGAGCGCCGCGTCGAGAGCTTTGGTTTTTTCTTTATCCATTGATGAGCTTTCCACCAGTCTCAGGGAGGACTGTGACATGACCTAACATCCTTATGGCAGGAGGAAGAGTGAATCTCAACGCGGTGTTGAGAGAATATATGTACTCACTTTGTTCCCCCATACAAGTTCTTTTTTCGTTCTCATTCAGGAATTCACAGATCCGGCGGCGGGCACGATGACGCAGGGCTAAAGATCAATTGAATCAGCAACTTACCGATCAATGACCTGCTTCACGGTCTCGACCAGCTGACGCAGGCTGAAGGGCTTAGGCAGGAAGTTGAACTCCTCCCCCTCGGGCAGGTTCTTGCGGAAGGCCTCTTCGGCATAACCGGAGACGAAGATCACCTTGAGATCCGGGTAGAGCTTGCGCAACTCGCCCAGCAGGGTCGGGCCGTCCATTTCGGGCATGACCACGTCGGAGACCACCAGATCGACCGGCGCACCGCGCTGCTCGATAATCTCCATGGCCTCGATGCCGGAGGCTGCTTCCAGCACGGTATAGCCGCGGGCGGAGAGCGCCCGGGCGTTCACAGCCCGCACCGGGTCCTCGTCCTCCACCAGGAGGATCGTGCCCTGCCCTGTCATGTCGGCGGCCGGCTTCTTGGCGACCTCGGGCTTCACCTCCTCAGGCGCCTCCTGCACGGCCGGAATATGCCGCGGCAGGTAGATGCGGAAGGTCGTGCCCTGGCCCGGAGTGGAGTCCACATCGATATAGCCGCCGGACTGCTTGACGATGCCGAACACGGTGGAGAGCCCCAGGCCTGTGCCCTTGCCCACCTCCTTGGTGGTGAAGAACGGCTCGAAGATCTTCTCGATGATTTCGGGGGTCATGCCGGAGCCGGTGTCGGACACTTCGACCATCACGTAATCGGCCGGCGGCATGGCGCTCACATTGAGCCGCTCCGCCTCCGCTGCCGTGACGTTCGCCGTGCGGATCGCGAGCTTGCCGCCACCGGGCATTGCATCGCGGGCATTCACCGCGAGGTTCACCACCACCTGCTCGAACTGGTTCACGTCCGCCTTCACGAACCACAGGTCGCGCCCGTGGTTGAGATCCAGGGCTACGCGCTCGCCGAGGAGGCGCTTGAGCAGCATGGAGAGATCGTAGAGCTGGTCGTTGAGGTTCAGCACCTCCGGCCGCAGGGTCTGGCGACGGGAGAAGGCGAGCAGCTGGCGCACGAGGCCGGCGGCCCGGTTCGCATTCTGCTTGATCTGCATGATGTCCTGGAAGGACGGATCGGTCGGCCGGTGATTGGCGAGCAGCAGATCGCTGTAGCCGATGATGGCCTGCAGCACGTTGTTGAAGTCGTGCGCCACGCCGCCGGCGAGCTGACCGACCGCATTCATCTTCTGGGCTTGGGCGAGTTGCTCCTCCACTTTACGGAAATCGGTTGTGTCGAGGGCATAGAGGATCGCCGTCTCACCGTCCGCGCCGGTGTCGCCGACGGGTGTCACCCAGACACGAACCGAGCCGCCGCCTTCGGCCACCGTCTGTAATTCGAGGGGTGGGATGTCCCCCTTGTTCTCGGCTGCCGATTTGAGGGCTGTCTCGATGGTGTCACGCTCGCGAAAGGCATCGGGAATCGACGGCCCCTCCGCTCCGTTCTCGCCCGTGCGCGGCAACGCGCCGAAGAGCCTGGAGAACGGCGCATTGGCATGGACGATGCGCCCTGCCCGATCGACGGTCGCAATCGCGATCGGCGTGTTGTTGAAGAAGCGTGCGAAGCGCACTTCCGCCGCGCGCTGCCCCTCGTCGACCTCACCGCCGGCCGAGCGGTTGAGAACGAGCGTACGGGATGCACCCATGCGGCCATCCTGGCCGAACGCGATGCGGTGATAGAGGCGCACCGGCAGGAACTGGCCGTTGCGCCGGCGCAGGTCGAAGTCGAAAGTCTCGGTGCGCACGCTGCCCGGCTCACCGGAGAACGACGTCATCATCGACGCCACGTCGCCCGGGACGATCTCGGCCAGCTTCAACCCGCCGGAGCCGACCTGCGCGAGATCGTAATCGAGCCAGGAGGCCAGCGTCGCGTTCAGATAGACAATGGACCCGCCGGGATCGACGGACAGGAAGCCCGCAGGGGCGTGATCGAGATAGTCGATGGCATGCTGCAGCTCCTGGAAGACATTCTCCTGGCGCTCGCGCTCATGGGTCACTTCGGAAATGGCCCAGAGTGCCGCCTGTCGCCCCTTGGGCCGCGGCACGGGCCGCACCCGCACCCGATACCAGCCGAATTCCCGCGCATTGTTGAGCGATGGCGACAGGCGGATCTCCTCCGTGCCCGTGCGATGCTCGCGCGCCGCCTGCGCCAGCCGATAAATCGCCTCCGACACTTCTGGCGCGCCGATGAACAGGCGCTCGACCGGCATCACCTCGCCACCCTGCAATCCGGCGAACGCGAGATAGGCCTCATTGGCATAGGTGATGCGCCCGTCATCCTCGACCACCACGAGCCCATCGCCCGAAGTATCGGCCATCAGCTTGGTGATATCGTTGCGGGCTGTCTGGCCGGAGAACTGAACGACGCCGATCGCCATCGCAAACAGGAAGAAGACGCCCGCCATGGCGAAGAACGCCAGAAGCCCGAGGATGAGAGGCTGCGCCTGTTCGATGCCGAGGAAACGAAGGCTCAGCGTCGCGCCGACAAGAAGGCCGGCCAGAAGCAGCACCCATCCGATATGGCCGTGACGGTCGGAGCGGTCGATGGCCGAACCCTTTGGCGTGTCGCCTTCGTAAGCCATGAAATGTCTACATCCTCAACGGAGGCGGATGTGCCTCACGGCACCGGCTGCAGGGTTGCGGCCAACCGCTCGATCTTTTCCGATCATATTACACGGTATTTATTGATCGACCTCTAAGGCGGCAGCCCTGGCCAATGCAAGGGCCGGCCCGGTCCGTGCAGGCTTCAATGGTGAGGGCCGTCACAGGAAATCCTTATTTTCCTTGATGTAACGGCACCGAGCACCATTTTGGACGGATCACAGAGAGCCTTTCCTGTGTTCTCGGCCCTATGCCGAAGCGGGGCTTGCGTTAACCATCTGTTAACCTTGCCGGTGGCTTTGGCGGTCAATGTGGTACAACCAACACAGAAGTGGCCTGCGAAGGCCAGTCAACGTTTGAGAGTTCATCGTGTCATCTCTTTTCGGCCTCGAAGCACCGCGGGCAGTTCAATTTGCAATCGCCTTCGCGATCATTCTGATCCTGCTCGTGCTCTTAGGACTCGTGTTGCGCAAGGTCTGGGGTGGCCGGCTGATCATGCCGGGCAGCGACCGCGGCGGCCGCAGCCGTCAGCCGCGACTGGGCATCGTGGATGTGTATGATCTCGACCGCCAGCGTCAGCTTCTTCTGCTGCGCCGGGACAATGTCGAGCACCTCCTCCTCATCGGCGGTCCCAACGACGTGGTGATCGAGACCAACATCGTGCGCGTTGCCGGCGCACGCGTTCCCGCTCCTCCGGTCGACATGGGTGCGGAGCGCTTCGAGCCTTCGCTGGATCAGCAAGCGCCCCGCGCCCCCCAGGTCGAATCCAACGGCCGGCCTTCCATCGAGAGCCAGCTCGCCGCCCAGCTCGGGGCCTTTGTGCGCCGTCCGTCGGAGGAGTCCGACGCCGAGGAGGAGCTCTCCCCGGTGGCGGCCGTCAGCGCGCCGGTTCCGGCCCATCCCGAGCCGATCCTGAAGCCGGATGCTGTTGCGGTCTCCGCGGCTCCCACCATCCAGGGCTTGCGCGCCGAGGCGAGGACGCCGGCTTTCCAGAACACACCTCCTGCTCCGCCCGCATCGCCCCAGGCGGAGCGCCCGGAGCCCCGCCCTCAATTCACCCCTCCGCCGTTCCAGTCACGGGCAACCCCTGTGCCGCCAGCTCCACCGGTGCAGCCCCCCGAGCCCGTTCGGCCGCCCGAGCCGGCAGCAAACGAGCGGACTGCTCCCGATGCTACCCTGCTGTCGGATATGGCCAAGCAGCTTGAAGAAGCCCTGAAGCGCCCGGCAAGCCCTGTTTCTCCGCCGCCGGTGGTTGCTCCACCGGCTCCGGTCACCGTGGCTTCCCCGGCTGTGTATGAAGATATCAGCGACGAGGAGGAGGCCCCTCTCGAGCCGCTCCCAGCGGATGAGGAGGAGCCCGTCACATCCTATGACGAGCCTGCGGAGGAAGAGAAGCGCGCCGAAGAGCCCGAAGCCCCCGCCCCGGTCCCATCCGTGCCGCCAGTCGAGCCGGCCCGGACCGCTCCGCCAGCCCCGCCTGTGCCCGCATCGGCTCCCCTACCGCCTCAGGCCAAGGAACCCGCATCGGCACAGCAGAAAGCCGCCGACCCGTTCTCGGTCGAGGATATCGAAGCTGAATTCGCGCGCCTCCTGGGACGGCCTCTCGACCCAAACAAGAAGGGGTGAGGCTCAGGCCCTTGCCCTGAAGACCAAAGAAAAAGGGCTCCGCGTGCGGAGCCCTTTTTGATGTTCGAAGCAGGGCCGGATCAGTCGTCCCGGTAGACCCGCTCGTTGCGCTCGTGGCGCTCCTGCGCCTCGAGGGAGAGCGTCGCGATGGGGCGGGCCTCCAGGCGCTTGAGGGAGATCGGGTCGCCCGTCTCCTCGCAATAGCCGTAAGAGCCGTCCTCGATCCGCGCGAGCGCGGCGTCGATCTTGGCGATCAGCTTGCGCTGACGATCCCTGGCGCGAAGCTCGATGGCGCGGTCCGTTTCCGATGAGGCGCGATCCGCAAGGTCAGGGTGATTCTCGTTCTCGCTCTGGAGCGTCGCGAGGGTTTCCTGAGCCTCTTTGAGGATGTCGTGCTTCCAGCGGATCAGCTTGCGCCTGAAATACTCCCTCTGCCGCTCATTCATGAAAGGCTCGTCTTCTGTCGGACGGTAGCCTTCATCAATCACGCTATCTGTCATGTTCAGCCGTTCTTCCCCGATGAACCGTGGCGCCCCTATATAGGCAAGGAGGGACCGCGACAACGAGATTAAGCGTCATCGATTTGTCTAATTGGCCTGGCCACCCCTTAAGAGCCTGGGATGAGCTTGCGGCGAACGATATGTCGCACCGTCAGGAGGCAGCCGCCTCTGCCCGGCTGATGAGCTCCCCGGCGACATCGCCGATCTTGGGCGCCTCCTCGCGGATGAAGGGGAGCGGCCGGCAGACCGACAGGGCGGCCAAGCCGAACCGGGCGGTCATGAGCCCATTCAGCACCCCCTCGCCAAGCTTGGCCGAAATCCTGGCCGCGAGCCCCAGACCCAGCACCTGCTGCATGAGGCTGTCGCCGACCGCCACGCCGCCGGTGACCGCTAGGTGGTTGAAGGCAGCCTTGGCGAGCCGCAGGAAGCCGAGGAAACCGGGCCTGCCGCCGTAGATCCGGGCCAGAGTCCGCAGGAGGCGCACCGCCGCGAAGATCACGAAAGCCACATCGACAATGGCCCGGGGGCTCACGGCCGTGACGAGCGAGACCTGCTTGGCCGCCCCGGCGATCGCGCGCTTCGCCTGCCTATCGAGGGGGGCGAGCAGCTCGCGCTCGGCAATCGCGAGGCGGTCATCCGCGTCGATGATCTCGTCGGTGAGGCCTTTAATGCGAGCGCTCCCCTGCGCCGCTGCCGCCCGGCCGCCATAGAGGGTGATGAGATCCTGCACGATTCCCTTGGCGGCCTTATGGTCCTTGACGGCCAGCGCATCGACCGCCGCCTCCCGCAGGCTCTCGATCTTCTGCTCGCGCCAGATCCCTGAGACCTCCCGACCGATGATGGCCAGGAAGGCCAGAACGGCGAGCACAGCGAGCGCGAGCGCCAGCCAGCCCAGCCACGGCGCGACGCGGTAGAGATCGACGATGAGGTTCTCGACCGCGAGGCCCAGGCCCAGCAGAAGCAGCCCCGACAAAGCGGACAGCAGAATGCCGAGCCACGGCGCCCGGCGCTTCACCCCCATCGGCACCACGACGCCGTCGGCGGCCTCGATGGCATCGAACGGCTCCTCCGTGACCTGCACGGCGCCGGCGGTGATGTTCGGATCGTCGAGGCGGTAGGCGCGAGGTTGGCGGCTCATGTGAAGCGATCCCCCAGCAGGAATTCAAGGGCCCGGTCGAGGCGGATATGGGGCATCTTGGCCATGCGGCCCGCCGCGTCGACCGGCAGCTTCGGCGGCCGGAAGCGCGGGAACCGGAACGAACCTGGCGGCACCGCTCCCTGAAACACTGCCTCGGCACTCTCGGGCAGCTCACCCGGAAAGATCGCCGCCTCCGCCTCGCCGTCGAAGATGTCGTCGCCGACCCGCTCGCCCGCCTCCGGAACGCCGGCGACGGCCCGCAGGGTCTCCCGCCCCTCGCGGATGGTTGTCTCCCGTGTGGCGCGCACGGAGGCGAGCGCCACCGTGCCCACCCGCGCCCCGGCGGCCTCGGTGCGGCGCGAGGCCCGGTTCACGAGCAGGCGCAGGATGGCGTCGAGCCGGTCGTGATCCGTGTGATGGACGTGGTCGGCCTTGGTGGCGGCAAACAGAACCCGGTCGGCCCGGGGCGAGAACAGACGGGACAGGAGCGTGTTGCGCCCGGTCCGGAAGGCCATGAGCACCTGATCCAGCGCCTCCTCCAGCTCGGCGAGCGCCACGGGTCCCGCATCAATGGCGGCGAGCACGTCCACCAGCACGATCTGGCGGTCGATGCGCTGGAAATGGTCGCGGAAGAACGGCCTGACCACATGGGTCTTGTAGGCCTCGAAACGCCGCTCCATCAGGGCGGCGAAGCTCCCCGCCGCGATGGGCTGTCCCTCGGTCAGGTCGAGCGGCGCGAAGGTGAGCGCCGGGGAACCGGCAAGATCGCCCGGCATCAGGAACCGCCCCGGCGGGGTCGTGGCCACCGATTCCGAACCTGCACGCAGGGTTGTGAGATACTCCTTGAAGGCCTCGCTCGCCTTCGAGGCGAGCATCTCGTCGGAAGCGCCAGCCGGATCCAGAGCCTTCAACGTCTCATGCCAGCGGCCCGCCACCGGCAGACGGTCGCGCTTGCGGCTCGCCTCGATGGTCTGGCGGGACCATTCCGCATAGCCCGCATCGAGCAGCGCCAGGTCGAGCAGCCATTCGCCAGGATAATCCACGATGTCGAGGGCGAGCGACGCCGGTCCGGTGCGCCAGCCGCCTTTTCGCTCGTAATCGACATCCACCCGCAGCTCGCTGATCCGGTTGGTGGATTGCGGCCAGCGGCGGCTCTCGGTCAGGGCCGCCATGTGCTCTTCATAGGGAAAGCGCGGCACAGCATCGTCAGGCTGATGCGCCAGCTGCGCCCGCCGGATCCGCCCCTCGGCCGAGGCCCGGAACGCCGGCAGGTTCGTGCCCCGGGTCAGATGATGCACCAGGGCCGTAGTGAACACGGTCTTGCCGGAGCGGGCGAGCCCGGTGACGCCAAGGCGGAGAGACGGCTGGACCAGCTGGCCGGAAGCCTCCCAGAGCGATTGCGCAGCAGACCCGGCGCGGGAGGCGAGATCGGTAATAACGGACACAAAGATGAACCTAATGCTCTCAAGCCAAGCTCGTAGGTGGGGCTTGAAATTCTAACGTGCAAGGCGCCCTAGCGCTCCACGCTTGGGAGACCCGGCTCAAACAGCTCGGCTTTCTGAGCCGCCGCCCTGGCGTTCTCCTGAACCTTCGCGGTCGCCCGCTCGACTGCTCCCTCCACGAGTTCGGGGCTCGCGCGCAACGTCCCAAGCTCGAAAGCCGACATGGCGAGCATCACGTGGGCGAGGTTCGGCTGCGGGGTGCCGTCCTCCGCGAAGAGCTTCAGGTCGTCTGACGGCCCCACGCCCAACCCCTCGACCATCCGGCCAGCATAGTTGCGGTGGCGCTGCTCCTCCGAGGGGCAGGCCGCGGCCACCTGCACCTTCGGGGCAGGCTTTTGGGCCACGGCAGCGGTGGTCGCCGGCCCCCGTGCAGGCTTGCGGCGGGCGGCCACCAGAGGCTCCGCCGGCTTGGCGGGCTTCGGCTTCTCGCCCATGCCGGCGGCGATGCTCGGCACCCGGTATTGCGGCGTCTTCGGGCCCATCGGGATCACCATGGAGACCCGGCCGAGCTTGCCGCTGGGGCCCGCTTTGGCCGTGTAACGCACGGCACCGCCCTTCTTGCGGCGTGAGGCAAGGTATTGAGCCCGTACCGTGCCGCCGATCCCCCGCACGGCCAGCATCGCTATGCCGCCGATGCCGGTCGCCACATTGCACTCCGCCGGCGCCCAGCGGCGCACGATGTCGAGAGCGGATTTGCGGTTGTAGTCCATGTAGTAGCGCCGCAGCAGGTTGGCGGCGGCATCGGCGCTGTGATCGGCCGAGACGAAGCCCACATGGCCCTCGCTGTCGGTGGCGAGTTCGCCGTTCCAGCGGGCGCTCTTGATGCACCAGTAATTGTTGAGTTTCACGCAGCGGGTCACGAAGGGGCGCTCGGCCCTGAACAGGGCCGCCATGGCCACCACCGGCTTCGGCTCCAGGGCATCCATGGCCTCGGAGCGCCAGTTGGTGACCTCACGGCTCTCAGGTTCATATCGCGCGGCGATCGCTTGCGGCTCGGGCTGCGGAGCCTCGGCGCCGGAATGAGAGTCGCCGGGCAGGAGCGCGCGAGCCGCAAGGACGAGCGCATAAAAGGTCTGAGGCACCATGATGAGGATCAGCCCCCGCTTCGGCCGGAAACAATCAGGACGGTTTTAGGCCAAACGATGGTGGGGCGGATAGGTTCATCCACAATCCCCATCTTGACCGCAAGGACCGTGCATTCCACGAATAACGCCCCTCACCGGCAGCAGGCATCCATGGCTTCTGACATCCTGATTCGTATTCTCGAGCCATCGGACGCCGAAGGGTTTCGCAGCCTGAGGCTTGAGGCGCTGACCGTTGCGCCCGAAGCCTTTGGCGCGAGCTACGAGGAAGACCTATCGATCCCGCTGGAGACGATGCGAGCGCGCCTGTCCGCAAGTCCAAATGCAGTCTTCGGGGCCTTTGCCGATCAAGCTCTCGTCGGCATGGCGGGCTTTGCGGTCCATGACCGGATGAAGGCTCGTCATAAGGGCGTTCTATGGGGCGTCTACGTGAAGGCGGAGTGGCGCGGGCACCAAGTGGGTAAAAGGCTGGTTCAGAGCGTGATCGACCACGCGTCCCGGCACGTGATCATGCTGGAAGCAGCGGTCGGGCTCGCGAACGACGGCGCCCGGCGCACCTATCACGGGCTCGGCTTCAAGCCCTATGGGATCCAGCGCAAGGCCCTTCGGGTCGGGGACACGTTCTATGACGAGGAACTGCTGTATCTCGACCTGCCGCAGCCCGGAGACGCCTAATCGTCCTCGCCATTGCCTAAGGATTTCGGCGTCACGAACCGCTCAAGCCGCCCGGTCTTCTTGGCGACATCGCCCCAGCTCTTCAGCTCGAAATCGATCACGGCGAGGCCGGCGGACGGATATTTCTGGCCGAGCCGCAGGATGCTCTCCATGTCGCCCTCGCCGATGAGGAGCTTGGCCAACTCCTCGAAGCCGGGGTTGTGGCCGATGAGCAGAAGCGTGCCGATCCCCGGCTTCACCTCCCGAACTACCTCCAGCAGGCGCCCGACGGAGGCCTCGTAGATGCGCCCGTCCGACCGCATCTCGATCTCGCCGAGGATGGGCTGGACCCGCTCCCAGGTTTCCTGCGTGCGGCGGGCCGAGGAGACAATGGCGAGATCGGGAGTGAGCCGCTCCCGCTTCAGGTAGTCGCCCATGACAAGCGCCGCTTCCTGACCACGCTTCGCGAGGGGGCGGTCGACATCGAGGATGCCTGGCGGCCAGCCGGACTTGGCGTGGCGGAGGAGCAGGAGGCGGAGCATCAGCGTCCTTCCCGTCTGGCGATGAAGACCAGCTTCTCGAACAGGCTCACATCCTGCTCGTTCTTGAGGAGGGCCCCATGGAGCGGCGGGATCAGCTTGCGGGTGTCGCGCTCGCGCAGCTGCTCCGGCCCGATATCTTCGGAGAGCAGTAGCTTGAGCCAGTCGAGCAGTTCCGACGTGGAGGGCTTCTTTCTTAAGCCCGGCACCTCGCGCACCTCGAAGAAAATCTTGAGCGCCTCCTCGACCAGCCGGTGCTTGATGCCGGGGTAATGCACCTCGACGATCCGGGCCATGGTCTCAGGCTCAGGGAACTTGATGTAGTGGAAGAAGCAGCGGCGCAGGAACGCGTCCGGCAGTTCCTTCTCGTTGTTGGACGTGATGATCACGATAGGGCGCCGGGCGGCTTTGACCGTCTCGCCCGTCTCATAGACGAAGAACTCCATGCGATCGAGTTCGAGCAACAAGTCGTTCGGGAACTCGATGTCGGCTTTATCGATCTCGTCGATCAGCAGCACCGGCCGCACGTCCGAGGCGAAAGCCTCCCACAGCTTGCCGCGTTTGATGTAGTTGCGGATATCCGAGACGCGCGGGTCGCCGAGCTGGCTGTCCCGCAGGCGGGAGACGGCGTCGTACTCATAGAGGCCCTGCTGGGCCTTGGTGGTGGACTTGATGTGCCAGGTCAGGAGTGGGGCGTTCAGGCTCCGGGCGATCTCCTCGGCCAGCACCGACTTGCCCGTGCCGGGCTCGCCCTTCACCAGGAGCGGACGCTCAAGAGTGATCGCGGCGTTGACCGCGACCGTAAGGTCTTCCGTGGCCACATAGGATTCAGTTCCGGCAAAACGCGCCATTCCACACTTCCTCGCTTCAATCAGACCCTAAGTCCTACCCCGGCCTTTCGGCAATCGCCTTCATAGGCTAAGCCCATGACAAACAAATGGGAGACATGACCTATGGCTGCAAACCGCTATCACAAGGACCGCATCGGCAATCACAAGCTCAAGCCCGAGACCCTGATGCTGGGCTACGGCTATGATCCGACCCTGTCGGAAGGCGCGGTGAAGCCCCCGGTCTTTCTCACCTCGACCTTCGTGTTCAACAGCGCCGAGCACGGCAAGGAATTCTTCGACTACGTGGCGGGCCGCCGCGAGCCGCCTAAAGGAGAAGCCGCCGGCCTTGTCTATTCCCGCTTCAACCACCCGAATTCAGAGATCGTCGAGGACAGGCTCGCCATCTTCGAGGAGGCGGAGGCGGGACTCCTGTTCTCCTCAGGCATGTCGGCGATTGCCACCACGATCCTGGCCTTTGCGCGTCCCGGCGACGTGATCCTGCACTCCCAGCCGCTCTATGGCGGCACCGAGACCCTGATCGCCAAGACGCTCGCCAACATGGGCATCGGGGCCGTCGGCTTCGGCGACGGTGTCGACGAGGCAGGCATCCGGGCGGCCGCCAAGGAGGCAATGGCCAAGGGCCGCGTCTCGGTGATCAAGATCGAGACCCCGTCCAACCCCATGAACACCCTCGTGGACATCGCCCTCATCCGCACCGTCGCAGAGGAGATCGGCGCGGCTCAAGGGTACCGCCCGGTGATCGTGTGCGACAACACCCTGCTCGGCCCGGTCTTTCAGAAACCTTTGAAGAACGGCGCCGACATCTCGGTCTACTCGCTCACGAAATATGTGGGCGGACACTCGGACCTGATCGCCGGCGCGGCTTTGGGCTCCAAGGAAATGATGAAGACCGTGCGCCTGCTGCGCTCCTCCATTGGAACCCAGCTTGATCCGCATTCCTGCTGGATGCTCGGCCGCTCGCTGGAGACCCTGGCGCTGCGCATGAATGCGGCGAACCGCAACGGCGAGATTGTGGCGCAGTTCCTGCACGAGCATCCAAGCGTGGTGAAGGTCCACCATCTCGCCTACCTGCCCGAGGGCTCCCGCGCCCGTCAGGTCTACGAGGAGCAATGCGATGCCCCCGGCTCCACCTTCTCCTTCGACGTGAAGGGCGGCGAGGCGGAAGCCTTCCGGGTGCTTAATGCGCTCCAAGTGTTCAAGCTGGCGGTGAGCCTGGGCGGCACCGAATCGCTCATCTCGCACCCGGCCTCCACCACCCATTCCGGTGTGCCTAAGGAAACCCGCGACCGCCTCGGCGTCTCCGACGCCACCATTCGCGTCTCCATCGGCATCGAGCACCCGGACGATCTGGTGGCCGACCTGGCGCAGGCACTGTCGACGCTGGGTTGAACCTGATGTCATCCCGGGGCTGCGCAGCAGAACCCGGGATCGCAGGACGAGAATGGCGCTTTATCCTGCTCACGATCCCGGATCGCCTCGCGGCGTCCGGGATGACGCATGGGCGTGCCACCAACGGCCATGCGTTCATGTCGCGCCCGTCATTCCACCTCAAGCGGCATTAACCTCTTGCGCATCCCTCGCGGCTAGAACGACAATATCTTCGACCGGAAGGAAGCAATGGCCGCTGCGATAGACCTGTACGCCTATCAGGAACCGATCCTCTTCCTGGCAACGGCCGCTGTCGTCGTCCCCGTCTTCCACAGGCTGCGGATCAGCCCCGTTCTGGGATTCCTGGCCGCCGGCGCGTTGCTGGGGCCCTTCGGCCTCGGGCGTCTCATTCCCGAATACCCTTGGGTCGATTGGCTCACCTTCACCAATCCGGAAGGCACATCGCGGCTCGCTGAATTCGGCGTGGTCTTCCTGCTCTTCACCATCGGCATCGAGCTGTCCTGGCAGCGTCTGCGCATCCTGCGGCGGCTGGTCTTCGGCTTCGGCACCCTTCAGGTCGTGCTCTGCACACTGGCCCTGAGCCTGTTCGCCTACAAAACCGTGAACACCGTCACGGCGGCTGTGCTCATCGGCATTGCCCTGGCCTTATCCTCAACGGCGATCGTTCTGCCTGTGCTGGCAGAGCAGAAACGCCTGAATGCCCCGGCGGGACGCGCCAGCTTTTCTGCGCTGCTCTTTCAGGACCTCGCTGTCGCGCCCATCCTGTTCACCATCGCGGTGCTCGACACCAGCAAGCCCGACGTCACCCTTTCCTCTTTCGTCTTTCTGCTCCTGCAGGCGGTCCTCGCGCTGGTTGTGATCATCGGCCTCGGCCGCGTCATCCTGCGCCCCTTCTTTCAACTCGTCTCGGCCACGAGGAGCCCGGAGCTTTTCATGGCAGCCTGCCTGCTCGTGGTGATGGTCACGAGCCTGATTGCGGCCGTGAGCGGGCTTTCCATGGCGCTCGGGGCCTTCATCGCCGGCATCCTTCTGTCGGAAACCGAATACCGGCGGGCTGTCGACACGACGATCCAGCCCTTCAAGGGACTGCTGCTCGGCGTCTTCTTCGTGTCGGTGGGCATGAGCCTCGACGTCTTCCATCTGCTGGAAGCTCCTCTGACGATCTTGGCGGTGGCCACCCTCGTGATCGCGGTCAAAAGCGTGATCATCTTCTGGCTGAGCCGCCCCTTCGGCCTGACCGCGGGCGAAGCCGCCGAGACGGGCCTGCTGCTCGGTCCCGGCGGCGAATTCGCCCTCGTCATTCTCGGCAGCGCCATGGTAGCCGGCCTCGTCCCTGTCACGGTCGGGCAGAATCTTCTGCTGGTCACCACGCTCACCATGGTGGCGATCCCGTTCCTCGCGCGCCTCGGGCGGCGCCTGAGCCGCCGGCTTGAGAAGAAGCGCACTGTCGATCCAACTATTGCCATTCTGCCGCCGCCGGAGGAGCCCGGGCGCGTCATCGTGGCGGGCTATGGCCGCGTCGGCCAGTTGGTCGGCGACATGCTCCGGCGCCACAAGGTGCCGTATCTCGCCATCGACATGGATCCGGCCCGCGTCGCGGAACAGCGCAGGTCCGGCAAGCCGGTCTATTTCGGCGATGGCTCCCATCCCGAATTCCTGCGCGCCTGCGGCATCGAGCAGGCCCGGGCTCTCGTCATCACTCTCGATACGCCGAGTTCCATCGGAGCCGTTGTGGCGGCCGCCCGGCAGGAGCGGGCCGACATCACCATCGTGTCCCGCGCCCGCGACGACAAGCATGCGGCCCAGCTCTACGACATGGGCGTGGACGATGCGGTCCCTGAGACCATCGAAGCCTCTCTGCAGCTGAGCGAGGCCGTGCTAGCGGATATTGGCGTGCCCATGGGCCTCGTGATCGCGTCGATCCACGAGCGGCGGGACGAGTTCCGGGAGGCTCTGAAGAAGAACACCCGCAAGCCGGACCGCATCGAATTCCGGGCGCGGCGCACCGTCGGCAAGTGATGCCTGCAACTGGGGCGATTGGTGCTTGACGTTCCCGTCCATTGCCCGACATTGGCCGGATGTTCCTGACCTTCTTCACAGAGCTGCGCGCCGCCAAGGTGCCGGTCTCCTTCCGGGAGTACCTGGCCCTGTTGGAGGCGCTCGATCGGGATCTCGCCGACAAGAGCGTGGAGGAGTTCTACTACCTCTCCCGCGTCTGCCTGGTGAAGGACGAGCGGCATTTCGACAAGTTCGATCGGGTCTTCGCCCATGTGTTCAACGGCCTCGAGAGCATGGGCCGTGCGGTTGAGGAAACCGGGATCCCGGAGGAATGGCTGCGCAAGCTCGCGGAGCGCTACCTCACCGACGAGGAAAAGCGTCAGATCGAGGCCATGGGCTGGGACAAGCTCTGGGAGAACCTCAAAAAACGCCTTGAGGAGCAGAAAGGCCGGCACCAAGGCGGCCACAAGTGGATCGGCACCGCCGGCACCTCGCCCTATGGCGCCTATGGCTACAACCCGGAAGGCGTGCGCATCGGCCAGGACAAGAACCGCAACTTCCGCGCCGTGAAGGTGTGGGACAAGCGCGAGTTCATGGATTTCGACGACAGCGTCGAGCTCGGCGTGCGCAACATGCGCATTGCGCTACGGCGCCTGCGCCGTTTCGCCCGCACTGGCTCGGCCGAGGAACTCGACCTCGACGAGACGATCCACGAGACGGCCCACAAGGGCTATCTCGACGTGCGCCTGCGGCCCGAGCGCCGCAACGCCGTGAAGGTGCTGCTCTTCCTCGATGTGGGCGGCTCCATGGATTGGCACATCGCAATCGCCGAGGAGCTGTTCTCGGCGGCGCGCCTGGAGTTCAAGCACTTCGAGCACTTCTACTTCCACAACTGCGTCTATGAGAACGTGTGGAAGGAGAACCGCCGCCGCTTCGACGAGAAGATCCCGACCCTCGACGTGATCCGCACCTATCCGTCGGATTACCGGGTGGTCTTCGTGGGCGATGCCTCCATGAGCCCCTACGAGGTCACGCATCCCGGCGGCTCCGTGGAGCACTGGAACGAGGAATCCGGACAGGTCTGGCTGCGGCGGATCCTCGACCACTTCCCTAAGGCCGTGTGGCTGAACCCGGTGCCGCAGCCGCATTGGGGCTATACGCAATCGATCAGCCTGATCCGCCAGACCTTCGGTGAGCGCATGTACCCGCTCAATCTTGAAGGCATCGACCATGCGATGCGCGAACTGGTGCGGTAAGTATCGTCACGCGATCCGGAACCGGTTTGCCGGAACGACGGCACCCGGTTAAGAAGCCTCATGACCCAGACCTACAGCCATAGTCCCAAGCCCTTCAGCGGACCGATCTCCTTCACCCTCAAGGGCAGCACGCTCACGGTGGATTCGGGCCGCAAGGTGCATGAGGTCCAGCTCGGCGCGGTGGACACCGTGCGCATGACCTTCGAGCCTGGCCGGCTGGCCCAACGGTCCTTCCGCACGAAGGTGATCATGAAGGACGGCAAGTCCTTCACCTTCAATTCGCTCGACTGGAAGAGCCTCGTGGAAGCCCAGGAACTGACGAAGGAATACCGCGCCTTCGTGAAGGCCCTGTGCGAGGCCATCATCCGGGCAAATCCGGAGGCCCGGTTCGTGGCCGGCAAGCCGATGGGCATGTGGCTGCCCACATCGGGCCTCGCCATCGCGTCCCTCCTGGCCATGGCCTATCTGGTCTGGCAGGCATTCCAGATGGGCGCGACCTCGGTCGCACTGCTGGGCATTCTTCTCGCCATCGTGGGCTATTGGCAGATCGAGCCGATGATCCGCCTCAACAAGCCTCGCCCCTTCCGGTCGGAGGCGCTGCCGGAAGAGCTACTGCCGAAGGCGGGTTAGGACTCTTTGTCATTCCGGGGCCGCGCAGCGGAACCCGGAATCCATAACCGCTAACGTTGTAGAAATGAGTGCAACGCCGGTCGCTCTTACCTGAAGCGTCGTGTTTATGGATTCCGGGCTCGGCCTCCGGCCGCCCCGGAATGACAGCGGAGCTTAACCCTAAGCCCTCACCACCAGCACCGAGCAGCGGGCGTGGCGCACGATGGTGGAGGCGTTGGAACCGAGCAGATAGGTGGCCATAGTCGGCCGGTGCGAGCCCACCACGATGACGTCGGCGCCTGTTTTCTCGGCCTCGTCGAGGATTTCAGCATAGACGGAGCCGAGACGAACGACGGCCGAAACACGGTCAGCCGGCAGCGTGACGCCAGCCGCCACTTCGGCGAGCCTTGCCTCAGCCTCTCCCTGCTGCTCCTCGTCGAATGCCGGCGGCATGAACTCCATGTAGGTCACCGGCACGATGGCCCGCACATAGATGAGGCGTAAGGCTCCGCCGGAGTTTCGGGCAAGTTCGACCGCCTTGTCGATGGCAGGCTTGGCCGCTTCCACCTCACCGAGATCGACGGGCACCAGAATGGTCTTGAACATGGATCTGCCTCCGGATCAGCCCTGCCGGCTGGGGGTGTGAACGACGAGTCCGTCGAGCTCCGGCCGCACCCGGATTTGGCACGAGAGCCGCGAGCTGGGGCGCACATCGAAGGCGAAGTCGAGCATGTCCTCCTCCATAGGCTGAGGCTGGCCCGTGGCGGCTTCCCATTCTTCAGCCACATAGACATGACACGTGGCGCAGGAGCAGGCCCCGCCGCACTCGGCCTCAATACCAGGAACGCCATTGCGGATGGCGGTTTCCATGACGGTTGCGCCCTCCTCCGCCTCGACGGTACGGGCGGTTCCTTCGGCATCGATGAACGTGATCTGGATCATTGCGGACCTCTGCTTGTCGGCGCATACTTATGACAGACTGCACCGGAAGACGAGAGACAGGCCCGGCGCAGGCCGTCTTTTTGCCGCATTGTGCCCCGTAGTGCGGGTTACTAAGCCGTTAACGACGTTCACAAGTGACAGGGGACATCCGGTTTCCTTGTTTCAGATCGGCCGCTAGACTTGCTTGGTAAATGACAGATTACCGTGCGGAAGTCCCTCTAAGGGTCGTCCGTAGCGGCTGAGGCCATGCATTCACCTTGCTTTTCGTGAAGAGAGTGCGGCTTCAGAATCATCAGTTGCGTCACGAGGGCGGATCATGGCGACCGAGAACAAGAAGATGAAGGACCCGGCTGAAGCAGCCTTGTCGGCTGTGGAGCAGGCACTCAACCTTGACGAGACTTTTGTGATCCACACCCCGTCTCGGCCTGGTGACAAGCCTTTCGGCGACGAGCCCAAGCTGCCCGACATCGACGATCACGACTTCACCAGGGGCCCCTTCGGGCTTGGCTCCGACTCCCTCTCCGCTCACGCCGATGACCATGATCCGCGGCTCGACGGCATGGCCCGCTCCGGTTTCGTCGCCCCCGACCGGAATGCCGTAGCCAACGACGACCGCCAGAATGTCGGCGTGATGCTGCAGGCCCTTCAGGTTCGCCCTTCCCGCCGGGCCTACTGGATGGCTACCCTCTTGTCTCTGCTCTGGCTCGGCGGCATCGGCGCCCTCGTCTACACCCACGGCATCACCACGCCCGAGCAGTTGCTCGCCACGTTCTCGACGTCCCAGCTGGCGCTCGGCGCCGTGGGTCTCGTCGGACCAATCTTCCTGTTCTTCATCGCCGCCATGCTCACCGTCCGCTCGCAGGAGATGAAGCTGGTGGCCCGCGCGGTCGGTGAAGTGGCCGCGCGCCTTGCCCAGCCCGAGAACTTCTCCACCGACGCGGTCCTCTCCGTTTCGCAGGCCGTGCGCCGTGAAGTGGCGGCCGTCGGCGACGGCGTCGAGCGGGCGCTCGCCCGCGCCGGCGAACTCGAAACCCTTGTGCGAAGCGAAATCTCGACCCTCGAGCGCGCCTATTCCGATAACGAGATCCGCATCCGCTCGCTCATCGACGAACTCGTGGCGCAGCGCGAGGCCATCGTGTCGAACGCGGAGCGCGTGCGCGGCTCGATCACCGGCGTGCATCAGAACCTCATTCAGGATCTCGACGGCGCCAGCGAGCGCGTTGTGTCCGCCGTGAGCGGCGCAGGCGACAAGGTCACCGCCTCGCTCGAGAAGCAGGGCGACCACATCACTCAGGCCCTCGGCCGCGCCGGCGAGCGCGTCGTCGAGGAGATGGCAAGCCGCGGCGTCGAGCTGGTCGATCGCCTTGCTGGCTCCAGCGACGAAATCAAGAACGGCATCTCCGAGGTGGGCGTCACCATCACGACCGCCCTTGAGAGCAAGGCCCAGGACATCACCGGCGCCTTCGAGCGCACCGGCGACCTCCTGACCCGTCACCTCCAGGAAGGCGCGAGCCAGGTTACACGCACCCTGGCCGAAACCGGCCGCGGCGTGATCGACGCCCTCGCTCAGCAGGGCAACGACGTGCGCGAGGCCTTCGAGCAGACAGCCCGCACCCTGGAAGACAGCTTCGCCCAGCGCGGATCCGAGATCACTGAGAAGCTCGCCGCGACCGGCGGCGTGATCGCCGACGACATCTCCGCACGCACGGCCGAGATGCGCGACCAGATCGCAGCGGCCGGCACCTCCGTGAGCGAAGAGATCGTGACCCGCGGCACGCAGATGCGCGAACAGCTCTCCGAGACCGGCGCATCGCTCGTTCAGGCCCTCACCACCAGCAGCGGCACCGTGCGTGAGGAATTCGCCCTCACGGCGTCTTCCCTCATCGAAGAGCTGGCCGCCCGCGGCGGCTCCCTGCGCGAGCAGCTCGCCAGCACGGGCACCGGCGTCGTCGACGAGATCGTGCTGCGCGGCAACGCGTTCCGCGAGAGCCTGGCAACCACAGCGGGCGATGTCACCCGTGAAATCAGCCAGCGCGGCACAGAGGTGCGTGAGCACCTAGAGAGCGCCGTGCGGCTCGCCGACGAGTCCATCGGCACCCGCGTCGAGGATCTCGCCAGCCGGCTTGAGACCGCCAGCCTGCGCGTCAGCGAATCCGTCACCGTGCAGGGCCAGGCCCTCGAGACCAGCCTCACCCAGGCCGGCGAGCGCCTGTCGAGCCTCATGGGAACCCAGGTCGAGGAATTCCGCTCCGCATTCGAGAACCGCGGCCAAGAGTTCTCCGAGACCCTGTCCCTCCATACCGAGGACGCGCAGACCCGCCTCGCCAACACGGCGAAGGACATCGTGCTTGCCATCGCCAGCCAGGGCTCACGCGTCAACGAGGCCCTCAACCGCACGGCCGAGACCCTGTCCACAACCGTCGACACGCGCACCCGCGAGATGGAAGAGACCCTTGTGGCCCGCCTCTCGGCCCTGGAGGACGTCACCACCCGCGGCAGCGACGTGGCCGAGCGCATCTCCCGCGATGTGGGCAGCATGACGGAGACCATCACCGGCCGCCTCGAAGAGATGGACCGCCTGATCACCGTGCAGGGCCGCACCGTGGCCGAGTCCTTCACCGAGCGTGCCCGCGAGGCGACCACCGCCATCGAGACGCAGCTTTCGGCCCTCGAGGAGCATGCCTCCCGCCGCACCACCGAGATCACAGCCAATTTCGACACCATCGTCGAGCGGGTCGACAGCGTGCTCGGCGCCCGCTCCACCGCTCTCAACGAGGCCCTCGTGGTCCGCACCGGTGAGATGGCCCGCGTCATGGCCGAAGGCGGCCGCGACGTGGCCACGGCCCTCCAGGCCCGCGTGGACGAGATCAGCCAGGCGATCACGGCCAAGACCAACGCCATCGCCGATACCCTGTCCTCCAAGGCCGAGCAGATCGGCCAGTCCCTCGACAGCCGGATCGCCTCGATCAACGAGGTCCTGGGCAGCCGTGCCGACGAGATCGCCGAGACCCTCGGGACCCGTGCTTTCGAGATCAACCAGACCCTCGGCAGCCGCGCGGAGGAGATCGCCGCGACCCTCGGCAGCCGCACCGAGGAGTTGGCTTCCGCTCTCAATCAGAGCGTCACGATGCTCGAGGACAGCGTCGTCAACCGCCTGACCGGCGCGGCCGAGACCATCGACGAGCGCGGCCAAGCCGTTCTCGGCTCGCTCACCGGCCGCATCGGCGAGATCCGCTCGATCTTCGACACCCAGGGCGCCGCGCTCGTCGAGGCCCTGGGCAGCCGTGGCGAGGTCATCGGCCGCGAGGTCGCGTCCATCAGCGACACGACCCTGCGCGGCCTCGAGGAACGCAGCAACGCCGTCATCGAGAGCCTGCAGGACCGCAGCACCACCCTCCTCTCGTCGCTCCAGGAGCGCACGATGGAGCTCACTGCGTCCTACCTGCAGTCGACGGAGGCCGTGCGGGCTTCCATCAACGAAGGAACCGAGCAGACGGTCGAGGCTCTCACCGGCGCCAACGAGCGCCTGCGGGGCGAACTCACCGACGTGCTCGGCCGCCTGACCGACGCCAACCGCATGCTCCAGCAGGTCGCGGCGTCCGCCAGCAGCAATCTCGGAGCCGTCGAGGATGGGCTCGCCGGACGCGTCCAGCACATCGAGACTCTCCTGTCGGAGATCGCCACCCAGACCGGCCGCGCCTCCGACCAGGTGGCCGAGCAGGTCGATGAACTGCGTAACGTGTCGTCCGGCGCCATCCAGCAGGCGCTGGAACTGGCCCGCAGCCTCGAAGAGCGCGGACAAGCGCTCAGCAGCACCACAGGCGAGCAGATGCGCACCCTCACCGAGGCCGCCGCTGCCCTGGAGCGCGTGGAAGTGCGCATGAACGAGGCGCTCACCGGCCGCCAACAGGCTCTGGACGAGCTCCTGACCCGGATCGGCGAGCGTTCGCAGGAGCTCGAATCCGTCACCCGCTCCTTCACCACCCTACTGGAGGGCTCCCTCCAGAACGCCGAGGCCAAGGCGCGCCAGATCGGCTCGGTCCTGTCCTCGGCGGCCGACACTACCACGGCGGCCATCGGCGAGCAGTTCGAGCGCATCCGCGCCACCACCGGCCAAGAGAGCGAGAAGACCGCTGAAGCCCTGCGCGCCAGCTATGAGCAGGCCACGGCTGAAATGGCCGAAGCCTTGGGCAACGCCACCGCGAAGTTCCGCGACGCGATGGGCGAGCTGCGCGGTATGACGGGCCACATCCAGCGCGAGCTGGAGGCTACCCGCGCCGAACTCCGCCGCGGCGTCGTCGAGCTGCCGCAGGAGACCCAGGAGACTACCGCCAATATGCGCCGCGTCGTCGCCGACCAGATCAAGGCCCTGAATGAGCTGTCGGCCCTCGTATCGCGCTCGAACCGCCTGGTCGACGCAGCTCCCGCAGCCCAGCCCCGCAAGACGGCCGTCAACGAGACGCCGGTTGCCGCGACCATGGCAGCGGTCGCCGCCGCGGTCGAGCAGCGGATCGCCCAAGCTCCGGCTCCTGCCCCAGTGCCCGCCCCTGCTCCGGCACCAGTGGCGCGTCAGGCCGAGCCTAAGCCCGCGCCCGCTCCGGCCCCTGCGCCCGTGCGCCAGGTTCAGCCCGCGGCCGAGCGTCCGGCTCCCCGCCGTCAGGAGGCCCCCGCCCCTGAGGCCGGTGCCCGTGGCGGCTGGCTGTCGGACCTCCTGAACCGCGCCTCCCGCGAGGAGATTGTGGAACCGGCCCGCAGCCCTGCAGGCCGTCCCGACCGCGCCCGCACCAACAGCCTCGAGTCGCTCGACTCGATCTCGGTCGACATCGCCCGCATGATCGATCACGACGCAGCCGTGGAGCTGTGGGACCGCTACCGCCGCGGCGAAAGCAACGTGTTCACCCGCCGGCTCTACACCTTGCAGGGTCAGCAGACCTTCGAGGAGATCCGCCGGAAGTACGGCCGTGACGATGAGTTCCGGCAGACGGTGGACCGGTATGTGGAAGAGTTCGAGCGCCTGCTCGCCGAGGTCTCCCGCGACGACCGCGACTCCATGCTGACGAAGACCTATCTCACGTCGGAGACCGGCAAGGTCTACACCATGCTGGCCCACGCGAGCGGCCGGTTCGATTGAGCGGGTCCAGCTCATAGCTGAATATGAAAACGCGGCCTCCGGGCCGCGTTTTTTGTTGGTTAGCCTGCCTGACAGGAGAGTGTCATTCCCGGCCGGAGCGTCAGCGGAGGGGGAGGGAATTCATAGCGCTGAGTGTGTGACTGGAGCCCCTTCCCTCGCCTGCGGCTCGCCGGGGATGACAGCCTCTTCGTCATGGCCGGGCCTGCCCCGTCCATCCCGATAATGTGGGGCTCAGCTTCATGCAATCGGGATCACCGGCACAAGGCCGGTGATGACAGAGAGCGATGGTTTGCCTTGTGTGGAAGCCTTAAGCCGGCGCCTTGTCTTCACCCGCTGCGGCGGCGGCAGGGTCCTCGCGGCGCGGCAGCTGGCTGCCGCTCACCCAGCGAACGATATCGAGCATGACTGCGGACAGCGCCTCGTCGAGGGCGCGGGCTGCGTTCGGAGCATCGACGGCGCTGGTTGGGACGCTGGCGCGGAAGATCCGGCCGTTGACGATGCGCCCGTCGCGGTCGCTGACGATCTTTACGGAAATCTCGGCGACGGCTTGGTTGTCCGGGGTCGCGATCTCGAAACGCCGCAGCTCGGAGATGAGCTGGACGTCCGCCACCGCGCCGCTGCTCGGCCGCGAGACGCCGCGCAGCTGGGAGGCGTTCTCGAAGGTGTTGATCAGGCGTGTCTGAACCAGGCGGGGCAGGTTGTCGGCCCACTGCCCTCCTCCGATGAACGATACGGAACCGCTGGCGTCCTTCACCAGAATCTGCTGGGTCGAGAGCTGCTGCAGGGCCGCGGGCTCGTTCACCAGAACCTGAACGCCTGCAGCCCCACGGATCCGGGCAGACGGCGCCGAGAGGTCGAAGGTCGCGGGTGCAGGTCCCGACGAGCAGGCACCCGCGAGGGCAGCAAGAACCACCACCGGGGCAAGACGCCGGAGCAGCCAGGCTCGATCAGTCGGGGGAGTTACCACGGAGGATCCACGCATACTGGTTACTTAACGGCGTCCATTGTACTCGGGGAGGTTCGAACGGCCACCGAAAAGAAACTGCTGTGGATTACGTTCGATGCTGCGCACCGCGCGGCTGATATCGCCCAGGGTCCGGCGCCCCTCGACGGCCAGCGCCTCGTATTCCCGCAGGCCCGAATCCGTGAAGCGGCCTACACCGGACAGCACGCCTTGGATGCCTTCGGTCCGGGTGTTGAGATCGTTAGCAAGCTCCCGCACGGAGACGGCGGCAGCGCGGATCTCGTCGAAGGCGCCCTTGCCGGCCTCGCCGGAGGCTGAGCCCAGGAACTTCTCTGCCCCGGCCAGAACGCCGTCAATGCGATCGGCCGACTTGTTCAGCTTCTCGGTGATCGAGCGCGCCTCCTGGATCGCCTTGTCCACGTCAGGGCTGCGGCGGCTCAGGGTCTGGGTGAAGGTGTCGATGTTGTCGACTGTACGTCCGACCTTGGCCGGGTCGACAGCCTGAGCGAGTTCGGCAATCTCACTCACAGCCCTATCCAGCTTAGGCGCAGTGACATTGAGAGACGCGATCAGGCTCGCGGCATCCCGGAGGGCATTGTTGATCGTCTCGCGGTTTTCTCCGAGAGCCCTGGTAAAGTTGTCCGTATTCTCGACGATCCGGGAAACCCGTTGCCCGTCGATCGAGCTTGCAACCTCTTCGACCTTGTCGACGGTGCGGCCGACCTTGGCCGGGTCGATAGCCTTCGCGATGTTCGAAATGTCGCCGACGGCGCTGTCGAGCTTGGGCGCAGTCTCGTTCAGACGGGCGATGAGGCTATCCGCATTGCGCAGGGTACTCTCGACCGCCTGACGGCTCTGACCCAATGTCTGGGTAAAACCTTCCACACTCTCGACAATGCGCGTCACCCGCTGCGGATCGACCGCGCGCACAACCGTATCCACGTTGGTGGCGAGCGTCTCGAGCTTCTCGGCCAGCGGCCCGACCTTCTCGGCCGCCTGCCCCACCTGGGCCAGGAAGCGGTCGATGCCTTCGGCATTCTCGCCAAGAGCCTGGGAGAAGCGCTCTACGTTCTGGATGGTCCGGCTGATGGCGCCTTCGTTATCGGTGACCACGCGGCCCACCCGCTCCAGCACGTCATCGGCCCGGCGGGCGATGTTTCGGGCACTCTCGATAAGGTCTTGGAAGTCGGATCGGTCGGCGAAGATCGTCGGCATGGGCTGGCCAGGGCCTGCCACCAGCGGAGGTGCCCCGGCCTCGCCGCCGGTGAGGCCCACATTCGCGACGCCAGTCAGGCCCTGGTATTCCAGGCGGGCGCGGGTATCGGCCCTGATGGGCGTGCTGCTGTTGACCGACGCGATGGCCACCACCCGGCGCGGATCCTCCGGCAGAAGCTCGAGCGTTGTGACGTCGCCGACCCGCAGGCCGTTGAAGGACACGCTCGATCCTTGGGAAAGACCTGAGACCGAGCCGGAAAACACGATGCGGATCGTCTGCCGCGCCTGACCGCGCTCGCCACCGGAGAACCAGTAGACGAAACCGAAGGCCGCCGCAATCACCGCCAGGGTGAAGAGACCGATCAAGGCGTAGTTTGCACGCGTTTCCATCGTAACCCTTACGCGCCGCCGGCCATGACCGCGCGTGCCCGTTTCCCATGAAAATATGAGCGAAGCCACGGATGGTCCGAGGCGAGCATCGCCTCAATAGGACCTTCCGCGAGAATTTTCCCCTCGCCCAGAGCCGCTATCCGATCGCAGACCGAGTATAGGCTGTCCAGGTCATGGGTTACCATGAATACGGTCAGGCCTAAAGTCCGCTGTAACGTCGCAATCAGGTCGTCGAACTCGCCGGCGCCGATAGGATCCAAGCCGGAGGTCGGCTCGTCGAGGAAGACGATTTCCGGGTCGAGGGCGAGTGCCCTGGCCAGGGCCGCGCGCTTGATCATGCCGCCCGACAATTCGGAGGGCAGCTTGTCGGCCGCATCCGGGTTCAGGCCCACCATCTCGATCTTGAGCATGGCGAGCTCGTCCATCAGCCGGTCCGACAGGCGCAGATATTCACGCATCGGCACCTGGATGTTCTGCTTCACGGTCAGAGCCGAGAAGAGCGCCCCCTGCTGGAACAGCACGCCCCAATGGCGCTCCAGTTGCCGGCGCTCATCGGGAGAAAGCTCGTCGAGGTTCTGGCCCAGCACCTCGATGGTGCCGGCCCGCTTGCGCACGAGACCGAGGATGGCGCGGGTCAGGACCGACTTGCCCTGGCCGGAGCCGCCCACGAAACCGAGGATCTCGCCGCGATAGACATCGAGATCGAGCCCTTTGAGGATAGTCCGCTCCCCGAAGCCGACCTCCACGTCGCGGGCGCGGATGATCACCTCGCGGTTCTTCGTCAGGTCGGGATGGCGTCGCTCGAGCATCATCTCAGTAATTAATCGCTGCAAAGAACATGGCGAAGAGGCCATCGAGGACGATAACCATGAAAATGGCCTTCACCACCGAGGAGGTGACGTGACGGCCGAGGGACTCGGCGGAGCCTGCGACCGCCATGCCTTCCAGGGTCGCGATGATCCCGATCACCACCGCCATGAAGGGCGCCTTGATGAGCCCCACCAGAAAGGTGTTCAGGCTCACGGCAGCCCTGAGCCGGTCGAGAAAGATGTCGGGGCTGATTCCGCCATAGACCCAGGTCGTCAGCCCGCCGCCCACGAGGGCCGCGATGGACGCGATGAAGGTCAGGAGCGGCAGGCCGATGATAAGGGCCAGGATGCGCGGGACGATCAGAACCTCGATCGGGTCGAGGCCCATGACCCGCAGGGCATCGATCTCCTCCCGCATCTTCATGGACCCGATTTCGGCCGTGAAGGCCGAACCGGAACGACCCGCGACCATGATGGAGGTCAGCAGGACGCCCAACTCGCGCAGGACCAGGATTCCGATGAGGTCGATGACGAAGGGGGTCGCGCCGAACTTGATGAGCTGGAAAATGCCCTGCTGGGATACGATGCAGCCCACGAGGAATGAGATCAGCACGATAATGGGCACGCCGCGATAGGCGATCTGCTCCAGCTGGTTGATGACAGCTGTGCCTCGGAAGCGACGGGGATGGATGACCACGCGCACCATCGCGGCCACGAGTTCGCCCAGGAAGCCGACGCCGCCAACCAGATCCTTGCCGGCCCCGGCCACGCTCTGGCCCACATCGACCAGGAAATCGACCGAGCGGGCGTGCCGGGGTTTCGGCTTGCCTTCGAAGTCGCGGTAGGCCGCCTCCTCCAGGAGGATCTTCTGCTCCGGCGAGGCATTGGCGAAATTCGCCTGCCCCTTGGCCGACAGTTCGTGGCGGGTCCGATCGAGGGTCCAGGCGCCGAGGGTGTCGAGACGCTCGACGTCGCTGAGATCGAAGAGCACGGGGAAGCTGTTGGCCTCCGCCTCGATCTCGCCGACGAGAGCCTCCACGCGCTGGGCATGCGGCGCCGTCCAGGGACCGGACAGACGCACCGTCGTCTGCCCGCCTGCGCGGTCGATCGTCATATCCGGCTCTTGAGCCAGGGTGCCCTGCGCCACGATTGTCCCTTCGGCATTGATTCCGCTTGGTGATAGCGTGTCATTGCGCCACAAGTCGAGACGAACTTCATCACGAGAAGCCAAGAGTCATCACGAGAAGTCACGAGAATGCGTCAGCTCACCGTTTCCATCGACCGTTTCCCCATCGCCGGGAAGTTCACGATCGCCCGAGGCTCCCGCACCGAGGCCGTGGTGGTCACCGCCACAATCACCGAGGGGGAAGCCGTCGGGCACGGTGAGTGCGTGCCCTACCCGCGCTATGGTGAGACGGTCGAGGGTGTGGCGGCGGCCATCGAGGCCATCCGGCCTCAGATCGAGGAGGGCCTGACCCGCGAAGCCCTTCAGACCCTGATGCCGGCCGGCGCGGCCCGCAACGCGGTCGATTGCGCCCTCTGGGATCTCGACGCCAAGCGCTCGGGCATCCGCGCCCATGTGACCGCAGGCCTCACCCGCTGGCCGCCGGTGACCACCGCCTACACGATCAGCCTCGACACCCCGGAAGGCATGGCCGAGGCCGCGGCAAAGGCCGCCGAGCGACCCATCCTCAAGGTGAAGTTCGGCGCTCCCGATGGCGATATCGAGCGGATCAAGGCCGTGCGCCGGGCAGCCCCCCAGGCGACGCTGATCGCCGACGCCAACGAGGGCTGGACGGAAGCGAACATCGAACAGCATCTCGCAGCCTGCGCCGAGGCAGGCTATGCCTTGGTGGAGCAGCCGCTCCCCGCTAAGGAGGATGGTTATTTAAGCCGGATTGCGCGTCCGGTGCCGATCCTGGCGGACGAGAGCGTTCATGACCGGGCGAGCCTCGACCGGCTGGTGGGCCTCTACGATCTCGTCAACATCAAGCTCGACAAGACCGGCGGCCTGACGGAGGCTCTGGCCTTGGCCGATGCGGCGGAGGCCAAGGGCTTTTCTATCATGATCGGCTGCATGGTCGGCACGTCGCTTGCTATGGCGCCCGCGATGGTACTGGCACCCCGCTCCCGCTTCGTCGACCTCGACGGCCCGCTCCTGCTGGCCAAGGACCGGGAGCCCGGCCTTCGCTATGAGGGCAGCATCGTTTATCCGCCGGAGCCCGCCCTCTGGGGTTGATTCCTCTGGAGGCGAACGACGGCCAGCATCAATAGAACGCCAATGGCTCCCAGCGGGGCCATCGCGGCAAAGACGCCCGCCCCCACTTCGCTGTAGATCAGGCCGCTCACCATTGTGGAGGCGGCCGTCGTCAGGGCCGCAAGCGACCCGTAGATGCCCTGCGCCCGTCCTCTCGCCTGCATGGGGGCGAGCGCTGTCAGCGCAGCCATGGTCCCGATATGGGTCGCGGCGAACGACAGGGCATGCATGGCTTGGAGCACGAACATGACCTCCACGCCGGGCTGGAGCGACATGATCGTGAAGCGGATCGCCGCAGCGGCCGATCCGATCAGGATGAGCCCCACGCCCGATCCGCGCCCGACCGCCCGGCCCAGGAAAATGAAGACCAAAATCTCGGTGATCACGCCGGCGGCCCAGAAGTAGCCGATGACCTCATCCGAGAAGCCAATGGAGCGCCAGTAGATGCTGGCAAAGGCATTGAGCGCGCCATGACTGCCCTGAGTCGCCGCACCCGCAATCAGCACTATCCACAGGATGAGCGACAGCTTCGGAGGGGTTGGGTCTTTCCTGGGCTCATCCTCGGTCGAGGGCTCAGGGATATCGTGCGGCACCACCATGAGGGTGGCGACGATGCCTAAGATCGGAATGAGCGTCAGGGCAACGATTACGGCATCCGCTCCGAACGCCCCTACCAGATAGCCGCCGATGATGTTGGTGATGAAGAAGGCCACCGAGCCGGCGCCCCGAATCCGGCCGTAGTTCAGACCAGGGTGTTTCTGGACCGCATTGGTGGAAACAAGGTCGTTGCCCGGGATGATGCAGGACTGCGCAAAGGCCACGAGGGCCACGAGGGCGATGATCGCGACGTTGCTGTCGCTGAGCAGGAACAGGGGAAAGCCGATCAACTGGCCTAGATGGCTTGCCAGAAGAAGCCGCCGCGCCCCGAAGGCGCGATCCGCAAGGCTCATAAGCGGCGCGGTCGCCAGGATGCGCACGACGATGGGGATGGCAACCACGAACCCGATCAGCGTGGGCGACAGATCCTTGCTCTGCAGCCAGAGCGGGAAGAACGGCAGGTACATCCCGTGGCTGGTGAAGCTGGCGGCCTGAAGGGCGCCCAGCCGAAGTTCGAGAGCAGTGAGCGGACGCATCGCGGGCAGGGTCATCCGGGGCCAAAATGGCTTAAATCAACAAGAATACGGTGCACGACGCCTCCTCTAAAGCGTTAGAGGGGTTGAGCGTGCAGCCGCTTTGGACCCATCTGATGGGAGAGTGGAATCAAACCCTGGCGCAGATGGATCCCGGCACCATGCCCGATGAAGAGACAGACGTCACGCTCAGTGACCTGGATTTCGACACCATCGAAGCCGCCGTCATGGAAACCGCCCGCGGCCGCTGGTTCCTGAAGGAATATGCCAGGCGCAACCGCCACGCGGACACCCAGGCCGTGCTGGAGGCCCTGGACCGCCTGAAGGACAGGCCGCTCGACGCCGGCACCGTGGCTCCCCTCAAAGCCTACCTGGATGAGATGGCCGCCACCATCCGGCGGACCATGGAGGAGGTGCGATCCTTCCCGGCAAGCGAGACGGCCGACCTGTCGGAGGCGGAGCTTCAGCAGGAGGCCGAACAGCGCATCCGGCAGATGATCCGAACTCTCCTCTATCTCGAAGGCCGAATCCAGCAGATGATCGACGTCAACAAGGTCGAGATCGAGCGCACCGACGTCTCACTGGAAGCCGGCCCTTTCGACGGTGAGAAGGCCCGGGACCTTCATCCCCACCCTGCCTTCCTGATGTAAGGACGGCTAGAGCATCGGACCCAAAAGTGGACTTGCACTTTTGGGATCCATCCGATGCTTACACTTTATGCTGGCGCATCGTGTGGACCGGACCCGAAGAGCCGCGTCAGCGAAAACCGGATCCACTTTTCCGCACGATGCGCTAAGGCCCTGCGTGGGCGATCTCGATGTTGGAGAAGAACTGCCGGGCGCTCTCCTGCCAGGTGAACGTTTCTCCATAGGCCCGGCAGCGCTCGTGAGGGATGTCGAGCGCCTTAAGGGCAGCTTCCCGTAAATCCTCCTTGAGGACTCCGCATCCTGAGGAGCCGATCACATCCATGGGTCCCGTCACCGGAAAGGCCGCGATGGGCAATCCCGAGGCGAGCGCCTCAAGAAGGACGATGCCGAAGGTATCGGTGAGGCTCGGGAAGACGAACACATCCGCCGAGGCATAGACCCGCGCGAGATCCTCACCCGTGAGCGGGCCGAGGAAGCGAATCGCAGGGTACTTCACCTCCAACTCAGAGCGTGACGGTCCGTCACCGACGATGACCTTTGTGCCCGGAAGATCGAGACCAAGGAAAGCCTCCAGGTTCTTCTCCACGGCGACGCGGCCGACATAGAGAAAGACGGGCGCCGCCGCGTCCAGAACCCGCTCGCTCCGCGGCCGAAACAGGTTCGTGTCGACGCCGCGGGTCCAGCGCATGATGTTCCGGAAGCCGCGTCCGGTCAGCTCCCGTTCGAGGGAGGGCGTGCTCACCATCATAGCACGGGCGCTCTGATGAAAGCGCAGAAGCGCCCGGTAGGACCATGATTCAGGGATCGGCGTTCGGGCGGAGACGTATTCGGGAAAGCGCGTGTGATAGCTGGTGGTGAAAGCCCGCCCCTGCCGCGAACAAGCGAGGCGCATAGCCAGCCCAATTGGCCCCTCGGTCGCGATGTGGACGTGGGTGGGCTTCACCTGGTCGAGGTGGCGAGCAATGCTCCCTGGCGTTGTCAGAGAGAGGCGAATTTCCGGATAGGTCGGCATGGGAAAAGAGCGGAAGCGCTCCGGCGTAAGGAAGATGACCTCGGCGCCGAGGCGCGGCGCCTCTTCGGCCATGTGTTCAAGCGAGCGCACCACGCCGTTGATCTGAGGCCGCCAGGCATCGGTGGCGATCAGCACGCGCATCAAGCGGCCCTCTCGCTGAGCTTCGGAACATCGGCGCTCTGCTCCGCGTCCTTTTCCAGCTGAACATCCGTCCACCGGACGAGCTGGAACGAGCCGTCATAATGCTCCACCACAGCGGTGCAGGACTCGACCCAGTCGCCGGTGTTCACATAAGCCACCCCGAACTGGTCGTGCATGACCGCATGGTGGATGTGGCCGCAGATCACCCCGTCGGCTTCATGGCGCGCCGCCTCGGCGGCGAGCAGTTCCTCGAACCGGCTGATGTAGTTGACCGCGTTCTTGACCCTCAGCTTGGCCCAGGACGAGAGGGACCAGTAGGTCAGCCCGAGCCGGCGCCTGATCATGTTGAGATGGGTGTTGATGAAGAGAGCGGCCGTATAGGCGCCGTCCCCGAGGAGCGCCAGCCAGCGGGCGTGCCGGACCACGAGATCGAATTGGTCCCCGTGGATCACGAGGTAGCGCTTGCCGTCGGCGGCCTCGTGGAGGGCGTAATCTGCCAGCTCGATGCCTCCGAGATTGACCCCAAGATAATCGCGCAGGAATTCGTCATGATTACCGGGAAGGTAGATGAGGCGGGCCCCTTTCCGCACCTTGCGCAGGAGCTTCTGCACCACGTCGTTGTGGGCCTGCGGCCAGTACCAGCCCGATTTCAGCTTCCATCCGTCGACGATGTCGCCGACAAGATAAATGGTGTCGGCGTCATAGGCCTTGAGAAAATCGAGCAACGCGTCTGCCTGGCACCCCCTGGTGCCCAGATGGAGGTCGGACAGAAAGAGCGTTCGCACGCGAATGGGATGTGCATCCTGAGCCATGGGCCTCCCCGACGAGCTTACGGAACCGAGAGAATCGGATTCGCATCTCGTCCCCATGACGGTTTGCCTGCAGATTTGTGACGGAGCGGGAATACAATTCCAAGATGGCGTAAGTTGCCCTAGAGCGTCCCCTGCGGATTCTACGGAGACCATAGATGAGCGTGCCTGACATCATAGGGCTGGCCGGAGTTGTGGCCTATTTATCGGCCTATGGCTTGTTGCAGCTAGGAATTCTGAAGGCCGAGGATCTGCGCTACGCGCTCCTTAATGCAGTCGGGGCGCTCCTGATCCTCTATTCGCTGATCTTCGATTTCAATCTGGCGTCCTTCGTGACGCAAGCGGCGTGGCTTATTCTGACTCCCCTAGGCTACATACGCTCGCGCATGAAAGGGCGGACGACCTGAACCCGATCCAAGCCCATGCATCCGGCGCAGGGGCTTTCGACCCGAATGAGGCTTCACGCAGCCGCCTGAACGTGGTTGTCTGCCTCCCCTAGCCAGCGACCCACCCTTGATGATGCGCTTCCTGTGAAACCTCTCCTAGGGATATCCCTCAAAGTCCTGTCCGCGCTCGTCTTCACCATGATGTCGGCGACGCTCAAGACGATGATGGTCCGCTACCCTGTGGGAGAGGTCGTGTTCTTCCGCTCGGCCTTTGCGCTGCTGCCGCTTCTGGTGTGGCTCAAATGGCAGGGGGATCTCATCAACGCGGTGAGGACGAGGAACGTGGTCGGGCACTTCAAGCGCGGGCTCATCGGCACGAGCGGCATGTATCTCGGCTTCGCAGCCCTGTCCTACCTCCCGCTCCACGATGCCATCGCTATCGGTTATGCATCGCCGCTGATCGTCGTGATCCTGGCAGCGCTTCTCCTCAACGAGAAGGTTCGGGCCTATCGCTGGACGGCTGTCGCCGTCGGGTTCGTGGGCGTTCTGATCATGCTCTCGCCCTATCTGAAGCTCGACACGTTCAGCGGAGGCTTGAGCGCCGGTCCGACCTTGGGCGCGCTCTGCGCTTTTGCCGGCGCCTTCTGTTCCGCCGGTGCCATGATCCAGGTGCGGCGCCTGACAGCTACCGAGAAGACCGGCGCCATCGTGTTCTACTTCTTCATCCTGGCCTCAGCACTTTCCCTTTGCACGATCGTACTCGGCTGGCGCATGCCGGATGCCCAGGACTGGGCCCTATTCGTCGTTGCCGGGATCCTGGGCGGGATCGGACAGATCCTACTCACACAGAGCTATCGTTTCGCCGACACGTCCGTCATCGCCCCCTTCGAGTACACCACCATGATCTGGGCGCTTCTGTTCGGCTGGTTCGTGTTCGGGGACCTGCCCACCGCGACCGTGCTCACCGGCGCCACGATCGTAGCGGCCACCGGCCTGTTCATCGTCTGGCGCGAGCACCAGCTCGGATTGCTGCGCACCAAGGAGTTCCAGGCGTCGCCCCAGCGGCCTGGCGTGTGAAAAGGCGACGAAGGAGAAAAGGCCAGGATCGCAGCCGCACCGACGCTTGACCCGCCCTGCCGATTACCCCACAACCGTTTTGAGGAACGAGCGTACGGTTTTTCAGAACAGAGGCAGCGATGGGCGTCGAGGGCAAAGAACGGAACCGGGAGCTGGAAACAGGCGCGCAGGTTCTGTCCGGCAACATGGGCAAGACAATCCAGCGCCTGCGCAAGGCCTACAACCTGTCCCTGTCGGAGCTTGCTGAGCAATCCGGGGTTGCGAAGTCCATCATCAGCCAGATCGAACGCAACGAGACCAACCCGACCCTTGCCACCATCTGGCGGCTGAGCCAGGCTCTCGACGTCTCCATCGAGCGGGTGCTCGCGTCCGGGGACGAAGAGCCGTTCATCGAGAAGTCGTCCAAAGCCGACACGCCGATCCTCGTGTCGGAGGACGGCAAGATGCGGCTCGCCATCATTGGCTGGCTCAAGACCATCGAATGGCTGCAATGGTACGACGTGCAGTCGGATCCCGGCGGTGTGCTCGATTCCGACAGCCACCAGCGCGGCTCGGTGGAATGCCTGTCGGTTCTCGATGGCGAGTTCGAGGTCGAGGTCGGCGGCGTCGTCCAGCAGGCGAAGGCTGGAGAGAGCTTGCGCTACCGCTGCGACCGCCCGCACTCCGTGCGCTGCATCGGCGACAAGCCCGGCCGCGCCACCATGGTCTGTATCCTCAAAGCCGCTGTGATGGATTGAGGCCTGTCCTCAATCCCGGATCTTCCACGCCTTATTCAGGCCTCTTGAAACCCTGCTTCGGCGGCAGGGACAGAAGGTACTCCGCCATGGCCTGACGGTCCGCATCGGGCAGTTGGACCGTGTTGGCCACAACAGCGCCCATAGGCCCGCCGACGGTGTCGAACAACGGCGTCTCGCCGGTCTTCAAGAGCGTCGCCAGTTCTTCGGGAGACCAGCCGCCGATACCGGTCTGGTGCGGCGTGATGTTGGGAACGATGCCCCTGCCCTCCGGATCAGGACCACCGGCGAAGCGGCGGTCATCGATGATGGCGCCGGCACCATTGCGCTCGCTGTGGCACTCCACGCAATGGCCCGGCCCTTCCACCAGGTAGGCTCCCCGGTTGAGACTGGCCGGCTTCGACGCATCAGGTTTGAAGACCACCCCATCGAGGAAAGCCAGCTTCCAGAGGCCCACGCCGCGGCGGATATTGAAGGGGAACGGCAGTTCGTGATCCCGCACCCGGCCCTCGACAGCGGGCAGCGTCTGCATGAAGGCGAAGAGATCGGATAGATCCCCAGCGCTCATGCGCTGATAGGACGTGTAAGGAAAGGCCGGATAGTAATGGCGACCGTCGGGCGATACGCCCTCGCGCATGGCGCGGATGAAGTCTGCTGTCGTCCAGGAGCCGATGCCGTCCTGCTTGTGGGATGAGATGTTCGGGACGTGAAAGGTGCCGAACGGAGATTTCAGGGCATAGCCGCCTCCGAGCCTCAGCTTGTCGTCGTTGTTGGGCACCGCATGGCAGGAGGTGCAGCCGCCGGCGAAGAACAGGACGCGGCCATTCTCGACGTTTGGGGTCCGGTTAGGATCGGGAGCGGGCGCCTCGGCGCGGATGAGGCGATAGGCCGATGGCGATGTCAGGGCCACAAAGCCGATCACACCAAAGATGACCAGGGCCACGAGCCCGATGAGCGCCTTACGCATCGCCTCTTCTCCAAATGAAATAGGCGGCCTAGAGCATCGGATGGGCCCCAAAAGTGCAAGTCCACTTTTGGGTCCGATGCTTTAGGCCGCCCATTGCTCAGCATGGTCTGATCAGGAGGTCTTCTTGCGGAACTCGTTATGGCAGGCGCCGCAGTTCTGGAGCACCTTCGGCATCTCGGTCTTGAACGAGGCCTCGTCCTTGATGGTGGCCAAGGCGGTCTGGGCATCCTGGCTCATTTTATTGCCGATGGACTCGAACTTGGCCTTGTTCTCCCAGACCGTCGGCAGGGCCTCGGTCTTAGGATCGGCTTTGGTGTTCTCGGGGAAGAGAGTGACGAACTTCTTGGGGTTCTCGGCGAACACCTTCAGGCCAGCCTGAGCCTTCGCAAGATCGAAAGGTTCCTGGCCGCGCATCATGGCGCCGATGGGACGGGTCTGGGCGCCCATCTCCTTCATCAGAGCCTGACGTTGCTCAACCACATTGCTCTGGGCAATGGCGGCGGTCACCCCAATCGCCAGAAGGCTGGCGACGAACATTGTACGCTTCATTTAGATGTTTCCCTCGTGGGCACGACAGACGGCTTTCCTGCAAACCGACCTCGGCGGGGCAACATTAGCGCACAACTCCACAAGCTTGAGCACTCTACTTTAGAACACATCTATGTGATCGCTCAGCGATGGAGCCTCACGCCACCGGCTCGCCCGAAGCCGCCCAGTCCTTGAAGCCGCCCTTATAGTGCTCGCGGATGTCGCGACCGGCCGCCTGAGCAAACTCGATGGCACGGACCGAGCGGACCCCTGCCGCGCAGGAAAAGACGATTCGCTTACCCTCGGGCAGCATTGTGGGGTCGAACATCGACAGCGGATGGGAGACTGAGCCTGGAATATGGCCGGAAGCGAACTCATGCGGTTCGCGAACATCGACCAGCAGAAGGGAGCCTTCGCGCAGCCCCTGTTTGATGGTCTCACGGTCGAGATCGATAACCTGCGGCGCTTCGCTCATGAAAACTCCTCCCTGCTGTGTCTGCCACATATCGGCATCGCAGGGAGGAGCGCAATCGGAGCCGTTACGAAAGCGGCGGAATCCGCAGGACCCAGCCGGGCTGGATCATGTCGGGATCCTTAACCGGCGGCGAATTGGCTTTGACGATCTCGGTGTGCTTCGCGCCCTTGCCTTTGCCGTAGTGCTTCTCGGCGATCTCCCAGAGGGTATCCCCCTTCTGGACCGTGTACATCGTTGACTGGGCCGACGGCTGCTGAACCTGAAGATCGGAGGTGTCGACCTCAGCGACCCCATAGGTATTGCCGAGAGACAGGATGATCTTCTCGGCCTCCTCCTGGTTCATAGCCTGGCCAGACAGCTTGACCTTGTCGCCTTCGACCTGGATGCCGAGCTTGCTGGCGTCGAACCCGTGACCCTGAACCTCCTGCTGCAGTTTCTCCGGCGTAGCGGCAGCGGCACTTCCGCCGAAGATCTTGGCTCCGGCCTCCTTGATGAACTTGAACAGACCCATGTCGTCCTCCTCGTGTCATGCTCGGTCTGGAACAGCCAAGCCGAAACGAAGACGCGTGGGATTCCGAACGGTTCCGATTAAGCCAAGCTGGAGAACACATCCGCCAGGGAGGGCAGCCGATCCTTCAGCCGCAGGAGCGCAATCAGCTCGATCTGCACGATGGCCGTCGCGAATTCCTGCTCCGGATCGTGCTCAAGTCGCTCCTCGAAGGCCGTGAGGATCTCGTCCTTGGAGCGTCCCTTGACCGCCATGATGAACGGAAAGCCGAATTTTTCCTTGTAGAGATCGTTGAGGGCGAGGAAGCGGTCGCGCTCCTCCTCCGTCAGGCTGGTCAGCCCCGCGGAGGACTGCTCGTTGCGGGAATCGGCCGTGAGGTCGGCCAGCTTGAGCCGCCCGGCGAGATCCGGATGGGCGTTGATCAGCGCCAGCTTCTGCCCGTGGCTTGCCCCCGAGAGCACATGCACCATCGCGGCATGAAGCCCCTCGGCCGTATCCTGCCCGGTGGTGAGGCCGGTGTCGAAAGCCCGCTGCGCGATCCAGGGCGAATGCTCGAAAATGTCGCCGAAGGCCTCCACGAAGAGCGCACGGCTCATGGTGCTGGGCTTCAAGCCAGCCGGGCGGTGCTGCCGGAGCCAGTGGCGTGCGATGTCGATGCGACGGGCTACCCAGACATCCTCGTGAGAGGCGACGTAATCCAGGAAGCGCGCCAGCGCAGCGGCCCGTCCCGGACGTCCCACAAGGCGGCAATGGAGGCCCACCGACAGCATCTTCGGCGCGGTCTCCCCTTCGGCATAGAGCGTGTCGAACGAGTCCTTCAGATAGGCGAAGAACTGGTCGCCCGCATTGAAGCCCTGCGGGGTGGCAAAGCGCATGTCGTTGGCGTCGAGCGTATAAGGCACGATGAGCTGCTGCCGGTCGCCGTGCTGCTCCCAATACGGCAGCTCGTCGGCGTAAGAATCGGCGCTGTAGAGGAAACCGCCCTCCTCCGCCACGAGGCGGTTGGTATGCTCAGAAGTGCGGCCCGTGTACCAGCCGAGCGGCCGCTCTCCGGTCACCTCGGTGTGGATGCGGATCGCTTCCTTCATATGTGCCCGCTCCTCCTCTGAGGAGAAATCCCGGTAGTCGATCCACTTGAGCCCGTGGCTTGCAATCTCCCAGCCGACTTCCTTCATGGCGGCGACCGCCTCAGGATTGCGCATGAGAGCGGTGGCGACGCCATAAACCGTGACCGGCATGCTGCGCTCGGTGAACATCCGCCACAGGCGCCAGAAGCCGGCGCGGGAGCCATACTCGTAGATCGACTCCATGCTCATGTGGCGCTGGCCGGGCCAGGCCTGAGCGCCGACGATTTCCGACAGAAACGCCTCGGAGGCGCGGTCGCCGTGGAGGATGTTGTTCTCGCCGCCCTCCTCGTAGTTGATCACGAACTGCACGCAGATGCGGGCACCGTTCGGCCAGCGCGGATGCGGCGGGTTGCGGCCATAGCCGACGAGGTCGCGGGGATAGGAGGTCGGCATGCTCAGCTTCCTCGATAGGTGGAATAGCTCCAGGGGGAGGCGAGGAGCGGAACGTGGTAATGCCCGTCGGGCTCGGCGATGGTGAAACGGATCGGCACGACATCGAGGAACGGCGGATCGGCCATGGCCGTGCCGAGTGCCTTGAAATAGGCCCCGATCTCGAAGACAAGCTCATATATTCCGATGCGGAAGTCATCGCCGATCATCAGCGGCGTATCCGTGCGCCCGTCCGCATTGGTGACGGTGCGCAGAACGGAGCGGCGTCCCTCGCCCTCGATGGCGAACAGCTCGATGGCGACACCGCGCGCGGGCTTGCCGTTGACGGTATCCAGAACGTGGGTGGACAGGCGACCCATGAAACCTCACAGATGGGAGAACGGGCAGATCGAGGCCGGAATACTTTCGGGCCCACGCGTTCCGCGTCAAGCCGATCCCTCGACCCTCTTGCGGAAAGGTAGGGTTTCCTCAAGAGGGTTCCTGTTGAAAAAGCCGTACACACGGCCTATCGCAATCCCGACCACAGCCCTAGGCTAAGCATTCCTTTAATCTCTCAGTGACTGCATGATTGACCCGCAAATCTCTGAATGGATCAGCCAGATCATCCGCTGGGTCCATGTGATCACGGCCATCGCCTGGATCGGCTCGTCTTTCTACTTTATCCATCTCGACCTCAGCCTGAAGAAGCGGGAGGGCCTGGCTGAGGGCGTCGGCGGCGAGGCCTGGCAGGTCCATGGCGGCGGGTTCTACAACATGCGCAAGTATCTCGTTGCGCCGCCCGAGCTGCCGAAGGAGCTGACCTGGTTCAAGTGGGAGAGCTATTCCACCTGGATCAGCGGGTTCTTCCTCATCGTCTGGGTTTATTATCTCCAGGCCGATCTCTACACCATCGACCCGGCGGTTCGAGCGCTCACGACCTGGCAGGCCGCCGCCATCGGCATCGGCGGCATCGCCCTGAGCTGGCTCGTCTATGAGGGCCTGTGCCGCTCACCGCTGGGCCGGAACGGTCTCCTGCTCGGTGCCGTGCTCTTCGCTTACATCCTGGTGGCAGCCTACGCCTTCACCCAGGTGTTCAACGGCCGCGCCGCCTTCCTGCACACGGGCGCGATGATCGCCACCTGGATGTCGGCGAGCGTGTTCTTCGTCATCATTCCGAACCAGAAGAAGGTAGTGGCTACCCTCCTGGCCGGGCAGATTCCCGACCCGAAGCTCGGCAAGGAAGCGAAGCTCCGGTCAACCCACAACAACTATCTGACGCTTCCCGTCATCTTCCTGATGCTGTCGAACCACTACCCGCTGGCGTGGTCGTCCACTTATTCGGTCGGCATCGTTGGGCTGATCGTGATTGCGGGTGCTGTCATCCGGCATTTCTTCAACTCGCAGCATGCGGGCAAAGGCTCGCCCTGGTGGACTTGGGCCCTGGCGGCGCTCTGCATCTGGGCAGCGATCTGGCTCTCGATCATCGGTAAGCCCGGTAACGCCAACATGGCCCAGGCGCGCTCGGCCGCGACCCCAGAGGGGGTAACGGCATCCTTCGACGAGGCCGTGCTCGCGATTCAGTCCCGCTGCTCCATGTGCCACGCGGCGGAGCCGGTCTGGGACGGCATCAAGATCGCACCAAAGGGCGTACGCCTCGACACCCCAGAAGAGATCCAACGTCATCGGGAGATGATCCGGGTTCAAAGCGTGCTCACCCATGCCATGCCGCCCAACAACATCACCGAGATGACCCTCGACGAGCGCAGGGCTGTGGCGACTTGGCTGGCGGCACGGGACACGGCCACCCGTTGAACTCCTCACCCTGTGGCTAATAACATTGCAATGGAGAAACCGAGTGACCGAACTCACCTTGGAAGCGGCTCAGACGATTGCCACCACAGCTCTCAAAACTGCCCGGGAGAAATCCTTCAAGCCTCTCGCAGTGGTGGTCTATGACGCCCGCGGCGCACTCAAGGCCCTCCTCTCGGAAGACGGCACCAGCATCAAGCGGGCTGAGATCGCCATGGGTAAGGCCTATGGCGCCCTGGCGCTGGGTGTCGGCTCGCGCGCCCTGCACAAGATGGCAACCGACCGTCCCTACTTCATCGCTTCGGCCACCCATGCAGTCGGTGGGCAACTCGTCCCAGTTCCCGGTGGTGTCCTGATAAAGGACGGGCAAGGACGCGTCCTGGGATCCGTCGGCGTCTCCGGCGACACCTCCGACAACGACGAAATCGCCGCCGCGGCCGGCATTGAGGCGGTCGGAATGGTCTTCGACACCGGCGCCTGAGCTGTCTCCACAGGCTCAACCCTTTGTTATCCCAGGATTTCCTTAATTTTTTGGATAGTACTGGACATAAACAGTTGATTGATCAACAAATAGGACAAGGTTACTGCCTTAACGGCTCTGACCGAAACATTCAAAAAACCCTGAGATAATCAGAAAGGGAACGCGTCCAATGTCATCATGGTTGAAACGTACCGCTCTGGCGGCTGCCGCAACGGTAGCTTTTTCGAGCTTCGCGGTCGCGCAAGTGGTCTACCACCGCGGCAACGACGGCGAGCCGGAGACGCTTGATGCTCACAAGACCTCGACCGTGGGCGAGTCCCACGTCCTACGCGACCTCTATGAAGGTCTCGTGATCAAGAACAACAAGGGCGAAGTGGTGCCCGGCGTTGCCGAGAAGTGGGAGATGGCCGACGACGGTAAGACCTACCGTTTCACGCTGCGCGCCAATGCCAAGTGGTCCAACGGCGATGCGCTGAAGGCATCGGACTTCGTGTTCGCCTACCGCCGGATTATGAACCCGGAAACAGGCGCCAAGTACGCCAACATCCTCTACCCGATCCTGAACGCCGAAAAGGTGAACAAGGGTCAGGCCAAGCCTGAAGAGCTCGGCGTGAAGGCGGTCGACGACCGCACGCTCGAGATCCGCCTCGAGCAGCCGACACCCTACTTCATCGAGCAGCTGACCCACCAGACGGGCCTGCCTATCCACCAAGCCTCCGTCGAGAAGTTCGGCAAAGATTACGTGAAGCCGGGCAACTTGGTGTCCAACGGCGCCTATACGCTGGCCGAGTTCGTTCCGAACTCGCACATCAAGGTCGTGAAGAACCCGAACTTCCATGATGCCGCGAACGTCAAGATCGACCAGGTGATGTTCTACCCGATCTCCGACCTTGCTGCGGCTGTCCGTCGCTTCCAGGCCGGCGAACTTCACTCCACCCCGGATATTCCGGCCGACCAGGTGAAGGCTCTCAAGGAGCGGTTCAAGAACCAGGTCGTGATCGGCCCGTATCTTGGCGTGTATGCTCTGCCGGTGAACTCGTCGAAGCCGCCGTTCGACGACGTGCGCGTCCGCAAGGCGCTCTCCATGGCCATCGACCGCGAGTTCATCGCGGAGCAGATCTGGGGCGGCACCATGCTGCCGGCCTACTCCTTCGTGCCCCCGGGCATCGGCAACTATGGCAAGCCGGCCCAGGCCGAATACGCTTCCATGTCGCCGATCGACCGGGAAGACAAGGCAAAGGCCATGCTCAAGGAAGCCGGCTACGGCCCTGGTGGCAAGCCGCTGAAGGTTGAGATCCGCTACAACACCACGGACAACAACCGCAACACGGTTGTGGCGATCGCCGACCAGTGGAAGGCCCTCGGTGTCGAGACCTCCTTCATCAACACCGACTCCAAGACGCACTTCGCGCACCTGCGTGACGGCGGCGACTTCGACGTTGCCCGCTATGGCTGGATCGGCGACTACTCGGATCCGCAGAACTTCCTGTTCCTGCTCGAGAGCGACAACAAGGGCTTCAACTACGGCAAGTGGAAGAACGCTCAATTCGACGACCTCATGAAGAATAAGGCTGCCAAGGAAGGCGATCTCAAGAAGCGCGCCGACTACCTGCTGCAGGCCGAGCAGATCTTCATGAAGGAGGAGCCGTGGATCCCGCTGCTCCACTACAGCACGAAGAACTTGGTTTCGGACAAGCTCGTCGGCTTCAACCAGAACATCTCTGGTGTGTACCCGAGCCGCTTCCTGTCCCTGAAGCAGTAAGCAGCATCCTCGATCCTGCCGGGCGGTCTCACGGCCGCCCGGCTCATAAACAACACGTCGGCCGCCAAGGCTGCTTCCCTCGCTGAGGGGTTGTTATCGAGCGGAGTCGATACCGTGATCCCCTTCGTTTTCCGCCGTCTTCTCTCGGCGATTCCTACCCTTTTCATCATCATTACAATCTCGTTCTTCCTGATCCGGCTTGCGCCGGGCGGCCCCTTCGACCTGGAGCGCCCGCTCGAGGCCAAGGTCATGGAGAACCTGCAGAAGATCTACGGTCTCGACCGACCTCTCTTCGAGCAGTACCTGCGCTATCTTGCGGCCGTCGTGCAGGGCGATTTCGGCCCCTCCTTCATCATGCGCGATTTCAGCGTCGCCGAACTCTTTGCCAACGGCCTTCCCGTCTCGATGCGGATCGGTGGGCTCGCGCTCGGTTTCGCCATCATCGTGGGTGGCACCCTCGGCTCCATCGCGGCGTTTCGCCAGAACAGCATGGTCGATTACATGGTGAGCGGCCTCGGCACCTTCGGTCTAACGATCCCCACCTTCGTGATTGCCCCGGTTCTGCAGATCGTGTTTGGCCTCGCCTTGGCCCTGCTGCCCGTTGCGGGCTGGGCGGGCGGAGCTCCACGCAACCTGATCCTGCCAGTCATCACCCTTGCGCTGCCCCAGATCGCCATTATTGCGCGCATGACCCGAGCGGCCATGATCGAGAACCTGCGCTCGAACCACATCCGCACGCTGCGTTCACTCGGTCTGCCCCGTTGGGTCATCGTGCGGCACGCGCTGCGCGGCGCGGCCCTGCCGGTGGTGTCCTACCTTGGACCGGCCGCCGCTGCCCTGCTTACAGGCTCGGTCGTGGTGGAAACCATCTTCGCCCTGCCGGGTGTCGGCCGTTACTTCGTCGAGGCCGCACTGAACCGCGATTATACCCTCGTGATGGGCACCGTCGTCGTGGTGGCGGTGTTCGTGCTCATCTTCAATTTGATCGTCGACATCCTCTACGCGGTGATCGACCCCCGCGTCCGTTACGACTGAGGCACCGCCATGGCTGAAGGCGCCGTCATTTCCGATATTCCTGTCACTGGTCCCGTTACCGGTCGTTCACTCTGGGCCGATGCGCGGGCCCGCCTCCTGCGCAACAAGGCCTCCGTGGCCAGCATGATCATCCTGACGCTGATCGCGCTTGCGTGCATTTTCGGACCGTTCTTCACTGGTCACCCCTTCGACCGGGTGTATCCCGACTACGTGCGCGCGCCGGCGAGCCTGACCGCCTATCCCAAGGCGGAGCAGATCATCCCGCAGGCCGAGCGCATCGGTTCGCGGGTCAGAGCGAAACCTGAGAACATCGAGATCACCGGCGACGCGGTTCGCATGGCTCTCGTCAGCACCAGCACGCGGCCCGTCGACGAGCGCCTGCTGGCCTATTTCGAGCGCTCGGATCTCTTCGGCATCGCGCAGGTCGTGGAACGGCAGGACGAGGGGCGCCGTCTCATCGTCGATGTGCCCATCGAGAAGCAATACTTCTTCTTCGGCACCGAAGCCAACGGGCGCGACCTTCTCACCCGCACCATGAAGGCTGGGCAGGTCTCGCTGGCCATCGGACTGCTGGCGACCCTCGTGGCGATCGTGATCGGTGTCGTCTATGGGGCCACATCCGGCTACCTCGGAGGGCGCGTCGACCTTGTGATGATGCGCATCGTCGACGTGCTCTACTCGCTGCCGTTCATCTTCTTCGTCATCATGCTGGTCGTGTTCTTCGGCCGCAACTTCGTGCTGGTGTTCCTGGCCGTGGGTGCCGTCGAGTGGCTTGACATGGCCCGCATCGTCCGTGGGCAGACGCTCTCGATCAAGCGGCAGGAGTACGTCCAGGCCGCCGAGGCGCTCGGCGTTGAAACAAAGGGCATCATCCGCCGGCACGTGATCCCGAACACTCTCGGGCCCGTGGTGGTCTATATGACCCTGATGGTGCCCCGCGTGATCCTGCTCGAAAGCTTCCTGTCCTTCCTCGGGCTCGGTGTCCAGGAGCCCTATACCAGCCTTGGCGTTCTGATCTCGGAGGGCGCCAAGAGCATTCAGGACTCCACCTGGATGCTGATCTATCCCGCATTGACGCTCGTCGCGATCCTCTTCTGCCTGAACTTCATCGGCGATGGTCTGCGCGATGCTCTCGACCCGAAGGATCGCTGACATGGCCGAACCTGTTCTTTCCGTCCGCAACCTCAATGTTCGCTTCCGGACCGGCGACGGCATTCTTCATGCGGTAAAGGGCATCGATCTCGACATCAACGCGGGCGAGACCGTCGCCATCGTGGGCGAGTCCGGTTCGGGCAAGAGCCAGACCATGATGTCGGTTATGGGCCTGCTCGCCTCAAACGGCTGGGCTGAGGGCTCGGTCAAATACCGCGGCGAAGAGCTGGTGGGTCTTTCTCCCGGCAGGCTCAATCACTACCGCGGCTCCAAGCTCACCATGATCTTCCAGGAGCCGATGACGTCGCTTGATCCGCTCTACCGGATCGGCGATCAGCTCAGCCTCCCGCTTACTACCCATGGCGGCATGAGCAAGGCCGACGCGCGCAAGCGCGCCATTGAGCTGCTGGAGCTCGTCCGCATCCCGGATCCTGCCCGGCGCATCGACGCCTATCCGCATGAAATGTCCGGCGGTCAGCGTCAGCGCGTGATGATCGCCATGGCGCTTGCGAACAACCCGGACGTGCTCATCGCCGACGAGCCGACCACGGCGCTGGACGTGACGGTGCAGGCCCGCATCCTGGAGCTCCTGGCGGATCTGCAGAAGCGGCTCGGCATGTCCATCGTGTTCATCACGCACGATCTCGGTGTCGTGCGGCGCTTCGCCGACCGCACTTATGTGATGAAGCGTGGAGAGGTGGTTGAGAGCGGCCGTACGGCCGACATCTTTGCGGCCCCGAAGCATCCTTACACCCAGATGCTCATCGACGCCGAACCGACCGGGCGCAAGGAGCCTGTTGCGGCCAGCGCTCCGATGATCCTGGACGCGCAGAACATCTCGGTTCAGTTCACCCTGGAGAAGAGCTTCTTCGGCAAGTCGACCCATGTGCTTCGCGCCGTCGACGACGTGAGCCTCAGGGTGCGCGCCGGCGAGACGGTGGGCGTCGTGGGCGAATCCGGCTCCGGCAAGTCGACGCTCGGCCGGGCCATCCTGCGCCTGCAGCCGGCCTCCGGCCTCATCCGGTTTGAGGACCGCAACCTCACGCCTCTCGACCGCCGTGGCATGCAGCCCCTGAGACGGCACCTGCAGCTCGTGTTCCAGGATCCCTTCGGCTCCCTCTCCCCACGCATGACGGCGGGTGAGATCGTGACTGAGGGCCTCCTCGTCCACGAGCCGAGCATCTCCCGCAAGGAGCGTGACCGTCGTGCGGCGCAGGCTTTCGAGGAGGTGCAGCTCGATCCGGCATGGCGCAACCGCTTCCCGCACGAATTCTCCGGCGGCCAGCGCCAACGTATCGCCATCGCCCGCGCCATGATCCTGCACCCCAAGCTCGTTGTCCTCGACGAGCCGACATCGGCCCTTGACCGCTCGGTGCAGAAGGAAATCGTGGAACTCCTGCGCAATCTGCAGAAGGTCCATGGGCTCGCCTATGTGTTCATCAGCCACGACCTCGCCGTCGTGCGCGCCCTCTCGGACGAGATCATGGTGATGAAGAGCGGCAAGGTGGTAGAGCGCGGCAATGCCGAGGAAATCTTCGACCGGCCGAGCGAGGAATACACTCGCGACCTGATCGCGGCCGCCTTCCTCACCAAAGGCGACACGGCCGAAACGGCAGTCCAGCCCCTCGCTTCCTGACGTTGGAACCGGAGCCCATGGCGCGGATTTGATCTTTGTTTGCCGCATTATCGTGCGGTGAACCGGTATCCACTTCACCGGATCATGCTCAGGCGCCATGGCAAAGCTCGCAACCTATCGCGCCAAGCGCGACTTCACGAAAACCTCGGAGCCGGCAGGCAAGGCCTCCCGGCACCAGGGTTCATCCTTCGTCGTGCAGAAGCACGATGCCTCCCGCCTCCATTACGATTTTCGGCTCGAACTCGACGGAGTGCTGAAGAGCTGGGCGGTGGCAAAGGGGCCGAGCCTCGTCAAAGGCGAGAAGCGTCTGGCGGTCGAGGTCGAGGACCATCCGCTGGAATACGGCGACTTCGAAGGCACCATCCCCGACGGCCAGTATGGCGGCGGCACCGTCCTTTTGTGGGATCAGGGAACCTGGGAGCCGGAGGGCGATCCTCATGAGGCTTACGAGAAAGGCCGTCTGACTTTTCGTCTTGAGGGCGAGAAACTGAAAGGCACATGGCATCTCGTCCGCATGGCGAAGCGCCCGCGCGAGCGCCAGCCATCCTGGCTGCTGATCAAAGCCGATGATGCTCATACAAGGAGCGAGGAGGATCCGGACATTCTCGATGAGGCGCCGCTCTCGGTGAAGACGGGACGCTCGCTTGAGGAAATCGCACCCGGACGCTCCGGCAAGAGCACCCCTAAACGGAACGCCGCCGCGAAGAGCGCCTCAGCGGCAAAGACTGCAAAGCCTGCGAAGGGAGCCTCAAGCGCCAAGAAAGCCAAGGCCAGCGACATCCAGGTGGCCGGCGTGCCTCTCACCCATCCGGATCGCGTGCTGTGGGAGGATCAGGGGCTCACGAAGCAGGAGCTGGCGGAATTCTATCTCGATATCGGCGAGTGGCTCCTGCCGCATCTCGCCAATCGCCCTCTCACGCTCATCCGCTGCCCCGGAGGCGCGGAGAAGAAGTGCTTCGTCCAACGGCATTCCTGGACCGGCATGAGCGATCACATCCATCGCACCACGATTCCGGACAATAGCGGCACACAGGAGGCTCTGACGGTCACCGACATCCAGGGCGTGATCGCCCTTGTCCAGTCAGGGGTACTTGAGATGCATGTCTGGGGCGCGACGCTTGCCGATCTTGAGCGCCCGGACCGCCTCATCTTCGACCTCGACCCGGGCGAGGGCGTAGACTGGCCGCGCGTGATTGAGGGCGCTCTCGCGGTGCGCGAGCGTATGAAAGCTCTTGGTCTGGAAAGCTTCGTCAAGACAACCGGCGGCAAAGGCCTGCATGTGGTCGTTCCCCTGAAGCCAAAGGCTCCATGGAAGAAGGGCCTCGCCTTCTCGCGCAGGATTGCGGAGGCTATGGCGGCGGACGAACCGGATCGCTACACCACCACGTCTGTCAAGCATGAGCGCGAGGGCCGCATCTTCATCGACTACCTGCGCAACAATCGCGAGGCCTCGGCTGTTGCGCCCTACTCCACCCGCTCCCGGTCCGGTGCGCCCGTGGCGACACCTGTGGCCTGGGAAGAGCTTTCCCCCGATCTCAGGCCCAACGCCTTCAGGGTCGAGAACCTGGGCAAACGCCTCTCCTCACTCAAGAAGGATCCTTGGGCGGATATCGGAAAGGTCGATCAGGTTCTGCCGGAGCAGAAACCGTCGAAACGTACGTCGCGCAAGACGTAAGCTTTAGAACACCGGAGCCTTGATCCCTTCCGCCTCGATAGCCTGCTGCACCGCAGGCCGCGCCAGAACGCGTTCGGCAAAGGCGTTCAGGTTCGGCAGACTCCGCGGCGGGCGCGGCATGCCCCGCCCCCAGCGGATCAGCATGAAAAGGAAGAGATCGGCGGCGGAGAACCGGTCTCCGATAAGCCACGTCTTGTCGCCGAGCTGCTCGGAGATCACGTCGAACATGCGGGTGAGCCGCTCGTTGGCTGCCTGCTTCACCGCCGGCGCGGCAGCCTCTTCGCTCACGTGCTCATTCGGATAGAACCAAGCGCGGTATTCAGCCTGCGGCGTGTTCGTCAGGTGGATCATCCACTTGTAGAACTCGGCCCGCTCGCTCGTGCCGAGGGCAGGCGCGAGACCCGCCTGCGGGAACTTGTCGGCCAGATGCATGGCAATTGCGGCCGTCTCGAACAGCACGAGATCGCCATCGACGAGAACCGGGATGCGGCCATTGGGATTGAGCCTGAGATACTCGGCGCTCTTTTGAGCATTCTGCCCCCGGTCCACGAGGCGCAATTCAAACTCCGCGCCGATCTCCCGCAGCATCATGTGCGGCAGCAGGCTGGCATTGCCTGGGTAATAGTAGAGAGCGAGCATCGTAAGCCCCTGATTTTCTGTTGTCCTCCTCTTGGTAGATGGCGCCGCGAGGGTCGTAAAGAGCGCCCCACCAACGATCCCAATCTTCCTTTTAAGTCCCTATGCCCTATCGTCCTGAAGACAAACGGGAGATGACGATGACGGATCTGGCCAAGACTTTGATCGAGAAGCTGCGGGTCAGCCCCGGCGGAAAAGCTCGTCTTCGGGATCGAGACCCGCGTGACAAATCCCTCTTTGGTGATGAGCAGCAGACCAAAGCCAACACGGCGGCTCTCGCCAAGGAGATCGACGCCCTGCAGGATCGGCTCTATGCCGAGGGCTCGCGGGCGCTCCTCGTGATCCTCCAGGGCACGGACACCTCAGGCAAGGACGGCACGATCCGCAGCGTCTTCAACGCGACAGGTCCCCTGGGCGTCTCCGTTCATGCCTTCGGGCCGCCCACGAAGCTCGAAATGGAGCATGACTACCTCTGGCGTGTCCACGCGGTCTGCCCCCGGCGCGGGACGATCGGCATCTTCAACCGCTCCCATTACGAGGATGTCCTGATCGGAAAAGTCAGAAAGTTTGCGCCCGAGTCGGCGATCGAGCAGCGCTACGAGCAGATCAACGCTTTCGAGAAGATGCTGGTCGAGAACGGCACCACGATTCTCAAGTTCATGCTCCATATCTCGAAGGACGAGCAGAAGGAGCGCCTGCAGGCCCGCCTCGACGATCCCACCAAGAACTGGAAGTTCAATCCCGGTGATCTGGAGGACAGGGAACACTGGGACGATTACCAGGATGCCTACGAGACGATGCTCCACCGCTGCTCGACCCCGTGGGCGCCCTGGCACGTCATTCCGGCCGACCGCAAATGGGTGCGCAACGCCGCGATTGCCAACATCGTCAAGGCAACGCTCGAGGCGATGAACCCGCAATACCCGCACGTTTCCTGGAATCCTGGTGACTTCTCTGTCGTGTGAGCTCTGATATATTGAAGCGCAACTATTCCTGTGTTTCCTAGACCAATGCAAAAGCTCCTTGATCTTTATGACACTGAAGTCCGTGGCTCGCTTGTGGCGCCTGCGCCGGGTTATCGCGCCGAGCGTGATGGGTCGGTTGTGCGTCTCGTCGGGCCTAGCCCCGACCCTAACGACAACGCCGTCACCCTTACCCAGCTGACAGAGGCCAATGCGGACCAGGAAATCGCCCGGCAGATCAGATTCTTTAGCGCGCTTGGGCATGCCTTCGAGTGGAAGCATTTCAGCCATGATCAGCCGGAGAGCCTGCCGGACAAATTGCGCGCCGCAGGTTTTGAGGCTCAGGAATCCGAGACCCTCGCGGCCCTGGATGCCAGCCAGAACTTTGCCGATGCCAATCTCGGGGATGGGATCAGGATCGAGGAATTGAAGGATCCAGGTGCCCTGGAAGCCATCGGCGTGGTGAACACGGCTGTTTACGGGAACCCACGGCATTCTGAGTGGCTGGTCGCCTCGATCACGAAGGAGAAGCAATCGAAGCCCGACTCGATCAGAATCTATGCGGCCTTTGCGGGAGACCAGCCTGTCAGCGTCGGCTGGGCCCGTCACAAGCCAGGAGACACGTTTGGAAGTCTCTGGGGCGGCTCGACCTTGAAGGAATGGCGTGGCAGAGGCGTCTACTCAGCGCTGGTTGCCATCCGGGCGCGTGCGGCGCGACAGCAGGGCTGCAAGTGGCTGACGGTGGATTGCAGCCCGATGAGCCTGCCGATCCTGGAACGGCGAGGTTTCCAACGCCTCAGCACCACTACTCCTTATGTCTGGTCGCCGAAGGTCTGAGCAGGGAGACCCGAGGAGCCCTCTTGCCGACGAACGGTTAAAGCGCGACAATAATCCTTATGAAAAGCATTCTTGTCCCGATCGAAGACCACGGTGTCATCGAGCCTCAACTGGAAGCTGCGCTGCAGCTCGCCGAGCTGTTCGACAGCTATATCGAGGGGATTGCCATCACGCCGGATTATCCGGTGGTTCTGCCGGTGGACATCGCCATCGGCGTCCCCTCGCCAATCACTCCCGAGAACCGTCTTGAGATGGCCCGAGCCTGCCGCGAGCGTTTCGAGAGTTTCATGACCGGAAAGCAGATTTCGCGCGCTGCTGCCGGGATCGCAGGCCTGAGCTCCGGCTGGCGACAGGATGGGCTGATGGAGGATGCCTTCCTGGGAGCCTACGGGCGGGTCTTCGACATCATCGTCGTAGGACGGCCCGATGGATCGAACGGTCAGACCCGCCTGTCCACGGCGGAGGCCGCCCTCTTCGAGGCCGGACGGCCCGTCCTGATCGCTCCGCCTGTCCCGACCCGTAGCTTCGGCGAGACATCTGTCATCGCCTGGAACCGGAGCACGGAAACGGCCCGCGCGGTGCTGGACTCGATGCCATTGCTCCGGAAGGCCAAGCGGATCGTGGTCCTCGAACTCGACGACTGGGGCGTTCCCGGGCCCTCCGGCTCGGAGCTTGCCCGCCACCTTCGAATGCATGACCTGCCTGCGGAAGCTATCACGGCGGCGGATCCCTCCAACCGGCCCGGGGAAACGATCCTGAAGGAAGCCGCGGCTCTTGGCTGCGACCTGCTGGTGAAGGGGGCTTACACCCAAAGCCGCCTGCGGCAGATGTTCTTCGGCGGCGCCACCAGCCATATCCTGGGCAACACGACCATGCCCGTTTTGATGGCTCACTGACGGTAGGTGTCGGCTCCATGTTCCGGGAAGTTGCCGTCGTTCTCGACGATCGTTTCCAGCGTCTGCACATCGGATCGGCGCGACTTGAGAAACTGGCGGAGGGATGCCGCTGGGCGGAGGGTCCGGCCTATTTTCCGGCCGGCCGCTACCTGATCTGGAGCGATGTTCCCAATGACCGGATCATGCGCTTCGACGAAACGTCGGGCACCGTCAGCGTCTTTCGCCCTTCATCAGGCTATTCCAACGGCAATACCGTCGACCGGCAGGGCCGCCTCGTCACCTGCGAGCACGGCAACCGGCGCGTGACCCGCACCGAGCATGACGGTTCGATCACAGTGCTCGCCAGCCATTACCAGGGTAAGCGCTTCAACAGCCCCAACGACGTGGTGGTGAAGTCTGATGGATCGATTTGGTTCACGGATCCCGCCTATGGGATCGATTCCGATTACGAGGGACACAAGGCGCAGAGCGAGATCGGCGCCTGCCACGTCTACCGCATCGATCCGCACACAGGCGACGTCCGCATCGTCGCCGACGATTTCGTGCGCCCGAACGGGATTGCCTTCTCGCCTGACGAGCGGCGCCTCTATGTGGCCGACACCGGCGCCACCCATGTGAAGGACGGACCGAGGCACATCCGGGTTTTCGATGTCGACGATCAGGGAAGCCTGTCGGGCGGCAATGTTTTCGCCACCTGTACTCACGGGTTGTTCGACGGGTTCAGACTCGACGAGGCCGGGCGGATCTGGACGAGCGCCGGCGACGGCGTGCATTGCTACGAGAGCGACGGCACCCTCATCGGCAAGATCCTGGTTCCGGAATCAGTCGCCAACGTGGTGTTCGGTGGGCCGAAGCAGAACCGGCTCTATATCTGCGCCACGACGTCGCTTTATGCCATCATGCTGCCCTTGAACGGGGCGAAAACCTTCTAAAAGATCCGCTCACAGAGCTTGTGAATTAGGGCCGCTTCGCTCATGAATGCGCCCCATGTCTCACTCCGGTTCCTCCCCAGCCCACAAGGTTCGGTCAGGCGTCCTTGTCGGCATCGGCCTGATGCTGCTTGGCGTCTTCATGTTCGCCATGAACGACGTCATGGGAAAGTGGCTCGTCGCCACCTATTCCGTCGGGCAGGTCCTGCTCTTGCGCAGCGTCGCGGCGCTGATGGTCCTCCTGCCCCTCATGCGCCGGCAGAAGGTTCCCTTCGAGATCCCGCCGCAACCGGGATTGCATTTGGTGCGCATCACCCTCTCGACCCTGGAGGTCGCCTGCTTCTACTGGGCCGTCACCTATCTGCCGCTGGCGGACGTGATGACCTACTACCTGGCCGGGCCGATCTATGTAGCGGCCTTCGCAGCCTTCTGGCTCGGGGAGAAGATCGACAAGCCGCGCATGCTCGCGATTGCTTGCGGCTTCGTCGGCGTGCTGATCGCCCTGCGCCCGTCGAGCGCCACCCTGTCCCTGCCCGCGCTCATCGCGCTCGCGGGAAGCCTGTTCTACTCGCTTCTCATGATCACGACTCGCAAGTTGCGGGACACCCACGACGCCACTCTCGTGCTGGGTCAGATCCTCGGAGCCTTGATCTTCGGCCTCGTCGCGGCGCCGCTCGCCTGGGTCACACCTGGTCCGCTCGATCTCGCCGGCCTGTTCCTGCTCGGCATCGTGTCCATGGCAGCCCATGTCTGCGTGAACAGATCGTTGAAGATTGCGCCTGCATCCGTGGTCGCTCCCTATCAGTATACCCTCATCGTCTGGGCGATCGTGCTCGGCTATCTGTTCTTCGGCGATGTCGTGGGATTCTGGACGCTCGTGGGGGCTGCCGTGATCTGCGGCGCAGGGCTGGTCCTCCTGCTGCTTGAGCGTGAGGCGGCCCGACGCGGGCGCGAGGTGAAAGACATCGAAACACCGGTGCTGCCGGAGGCTTGAGCCTTGTCCGTTCCATCATCCTTTCTGACTAGGGACGGCGCGGGACTCGCGCTTGACATGCTGCAATGCAAAGTCGTCAATGGCGCAATAACAATACGGGGAGACCGATGCGCCTGGGACTTAAAATCGCTGCCGCTGCGGCAGGAATTATCTTTGCATCTTCAGCTTTTGCTCAAGATATCAAGATCGCGCTAATCGCCGGCAAGACCGGTCCGCTTGAGGCATATGCCAAGCAGACCGAGGCCGGCTTCATGATGGGCCTTGAGTACCTGACCAAGGGCACGATGGCCATCAACGGCCGCAAGATCAACGTCATCGTCAAGGACGACCAGCTCAAGGCAGATCTTTCCAAGACGCTGCTGGAGCAGGCCTACAACGACGACAAGGTCGACCTCGCCGTAGGCACCACCTCGTCTGCTGCGGCTCTCGCCATGCTTCCCGTGGCCGAAGAGAACGGCAAGGTTCTGATCGTGGAGCCTGCCGTCGCCGACGCGATCACCGGCGAGAAGTGGAACCGCTTCATCTTCCGCACCGCCCGCAACTCGACGCAGGATGCCTATGGCGCAGCCGCGGCCGTGCCGGCCAGCGGTGACGTGTCGATTGCAACGCTCGCGCAGGATTATGCCTTCGGCAAAGACGGGGTTGCGGCCCTGAAGAATGCGCTCGCGCAGATCCGCCCGAATGCGAAGGTCGTGTTCGAGGAATATGCTCCGCAGAACGCCACCGACTTCACCGCTTCCGCTCAGCGCATCTTCGACGCGCTGAAGGACAAGCCGGGTAAGAAGATCATCAACATCATCTGGGCCGGCCAGCACCCGCTGCCGAAGATCGCCGACCTGAAGCCGGAGCGCTTCGGCATCGAGATTGCACCCGGCGGCAACATCCTGCCGGCTATGCAGATCTACAAGAACTATCCCGGCATGGAAGGCGCAGTGTATTACTACTACGCGTTTCCGAAGAACGCGATGAACGACTGGCTCGTGGCCGAACACCAGAAGCGCTTCAACGCGCCGCCGGACTTCTTCACCGCAGGCGGCTTCGCGGCGGCCTCCGCTGCCGTCACGGCCATTCAGAAGGCCGGCGGCACGGACACCGAGAAGCTGATCACGGCCATGGAGGGCATGACCTTCGAGACGCCGAAGGGTCCAATGACCTTCCGCAAGGAAGATCATCAGGCCATGCAGGAGATGTACCATTTCAAGGTCAAGGCCAACGGCAAGGACGCGAACGACCTGCTCGATCTCGTGGCCACCATCCCGGCCGACAAGATGCCGGTCCCGGTTCGGAACAAGCGCTAAGCAGACCAGTGACCACATCAATGACAACGACGCCCGCGCTTGAAACGCGCGGGCTTACTATTCGCTTCGGCGGCCATGTGGCCGTCAAAGACGTGTCGTGCCGCTTCACCCCCGGCACGCTCACAGCCATTGTCGGCCCGAACGGCGCCGGCAAGACCACCTACTTCAACCTGATCTCGGGCCAGTTGCGTGCAACATCCGGTCAGGTGATCGTTGGCGGTGAGGATATCACCGGCCTTGCTCCCTCCGCTCGCACCAAGCGTGGGCTCGGACGTGCCTTCCAGCTCACCAATCTTTTCCCGCAGCTCACCGCACTCGAGAATGTGCGCCTGGCTGTGCAGAGCCGCGCCGATGCAGGCTGGTCCCTTCTCAAGGTGTGGAACACGCGCCGCGATCTGATCGAGCAGGCAGAGGCCGTCCTGGAGCGGGTGCGCCTGGCCGACAAGCGCCACATCGCCCCGAAGGCTCTCTCGCACGGCGATCAGCGTAAGCTCGAAGTCGCGCTTCTCATTGCCATGGAACCCAAGGTCTTCATGTTTGACGAGCCGACCGCCGGCATGAGCGTGGACGAGGTGCCGACCGTGCTCGAACTCATCAACAACATCAGGCAGCGCGGCGACGCCACCGTGCTCCTCGTGGAGCACAAGATGGACGTGGTGCGCTCGCTCTCCGACCGCATCATCGTGCTGCACAACGGCGCCCTCGTGGCCGACGGCGATCCCGCCGAGGTCATCGCCTCGCCTATTGTGCAGGAAGCCTATCTCGGTGTGGAGGTGGCCCGTGACTGAGCCCCTCCTGCAGCTCTCCGGTGTGCACACGCATATCGGCCCCTATCACATCCTCCATGGGGTCGACTTCGCCGTGCCGGCCGGTGAGCTGACCATGCTGCTCGGCCGCAATGGCGCCGGCAAGACGACGACGCTTCGCACCATTATGGGACTGTGGCAGGCCTCCTCAGGCCGCATCCGGTTCGACGGCAGCGACATCACCACCCAGGCCACGCCGGACATTGCGCGTGCAGGCATCGCCTATGTGCCGGAAGCCATGGGCATCTTCACAGATCTGACGGTGCGCGAGAATATCGTGCTGGCCGCCCGCAGCGGCCCGGTGGACAAGACCCGCCTCGATTGGCTTCTCGGGCTGTTTCCCGCGCTCAAGCGCTTCTGGAATCTGCCCGCCGGCAATCTCTCGGGCGGACAGAAGCAGATGCTGGCCATTGCCCGTGCTATTGCGGAACCTCGCCGCCTGCTGCTCATCGACGAACCTACCAAAGGCCTTGCGCCTGTGATGGTGCGCAGCATGATCGAGGCCTTTAGAGCCCTGAAGGCCTCGGGCGAAACGATCCTGCTTGTTGAACAGAACTTTTATGCGGCTTCGGCGCTCGGCGACAACGTGGTCGTGATGGATGATGGGCGCATCGTGCATTCCGGCGCCATGAGCGACCTCGTGGCGGACAAGGACATGCAGCAGCGCCTGCTCGGCCTCTCTCTGGATGCTCACCAATGAGTGACATGGCTGCCCAATCCTCGGCTCCCGCCGAACTCCCCCGCGCCAAGACCGACTGGCTGCCGCTCCTGCTCATTCCGACGCTTGGCCTCCTGGCACTGCCCTTCGTCGGCAGTCCCTCGACCTGGGTGACGCTCACGGTGGCAGGCCTCGCCATGGGCATGATGATCTTCCTGATGGCCTCGGGGCTCACCCTCGTGTTCGGCCTCATGGACATCATCAATTTTGGGCACGGCGTATTCATCTCGCTTGGCGCCTACGCCACCCTCATCGTCCTGGGTCCCTTGGCCGGTTGGGCGCTCTCGGACTCCATCGGGTTGAACCTGGCGCTCTTGGGCTTGTGCATCCTTGTTGCCATGGCCGTCACGGCCCTTGCCGGTGCGGTCTTCGAGCGCGTGATCGTGCGTCCGGTCTATGGCAGCCACCTCAAGCAGATCCTGGTCACCATGGGCGGCCTGATCGTCACCGAGCAGCTGATCCATGCCATCTGGGGCGCGTCGCCGATCCCGATTCCGCTGCCGCAATCCCTGCGCGGCGCCTTCGTGCTCGGCGACATCGTCATGGAGCGCTACCGGGTGATCGCTGTCGTCATCGGCCTTGTGGTGTTCATCGGCATGCAGCTGCTGCTCAACCGCACCCGGATCGGCCTGCTCATCCGCGCCGGCGTCGAGAATCCGGAGATGGTCGAGGCGCTGGGCTACCGCATCCGTCGCCTCTTCGTCAGCGTCTTCATCGCCGGCTCGGCACTCGCCGGTCTTGGCGGCGTCATGTGGGCGTTCTACCGCCAGACTCTCACCGCCGGCATGGGCATGGAGGTGATGGTGCTGGTGTTCATCGTCATCATCATCGGTGGTCTCGGCTCCGTCGGGGGCTGCTTCGTAGGCTCCATTCTTGTGGCGCTCGTCGCCAACTATGTCGGCTTTATCGAGCCGAAGCTGGCGCTGATCTCCAACATCCTTGTTATGGCCCTCGTCCTAATCTGGCGTCCTCAGGGCCTGTTTCCGGTGGCCCGCCGATGAGCACGTCTCCTGCCCTCCCCCTCGCCTTCGACGAAACCCGCCGGCGCGGCGGGCTCCTGACCGGGCTTTTGTCCTCCGACCTGCCCCGCTCGCGGGCCCTGAGCTTCATCCTGCTCGCCATCTTCGTGCTTCTGGCTGCAACCCCGTTCCTGTTCTCGGGTAGCCAGCCCGTGGGCACGGCGGCGAAGATCTGCGTATTCATCGTGCTGGTCGCAAGCTACGACCTGCTGCTCGGCTATTCCGGCATCGTGTCCTTCGCCCACACCATGTTCTTCGGCATAGGCGGCTACGGCATCGCCATTGCGCTTGAGCGCGTGAGCCCCACCTGGGGTTCGGTTGCGGTCGGCCTCGTGTCGGCCCTCGCCCTCTCGGCCATCCTGGCGATCGCCATCGGCCTCTTGTCGCTCCGGGTGCGTGCCATCTTCTTCTCGATGATTACACTGGCGGTGGCGACCGCGGCGGCTGTTCTGGCCTCTCAATTGTCCGAGATCACCGGTGGTGAGGATGGCCTGTCGTTCCAGCTGCCTCCGGCGCTTCGCCCGGCCTTCCGGCTGTTCTCGGAGCCGGTCTTCGGCACTATGATCAACGGGCGCCTGCTCGCCTATTATCTCGTCTTCGCTGTCTCCCTCATCGTCTTCCTTGTCTTGCTTCGGATCGTGAACTCGCCTTTCGGCCGCGTGCTGCAGGCGATCCGCGAGAACGAGTTCCGGGCCGAGGCCCTGGGCTATCGGGTCGTCGCCTACCGCACGGCCGCCTCCGTCATCTCGGCCTTGGCCGCGACGATTGCGGGTGCCCTCATGGCCTTGTGGCTGCGATACAATGGGCCTGACACCACCCTGTCCTTCTCGATCATGATCGACATCCTGCTCATGGTCGTGATCGGCGGCATGGGCACCATGTACGGCGCCGTCATCGGGGCAGCCCTGTTCGTGCTGGCCCAAAGCTACCTGCAGGTGCTCATGGGTGCCGGAAGCGCGGCCCTCGCCGGTATACCGCTCCTGCCCAACCTCATTCATCCGGACCGCTGGCTGCTGTGGCTCGGCGCCTTATTCATCATCAGCGTCTATGCCTTTCCTGGCGGCATTGTCGGCCGCCTTCGGCAAGGCAGACCCCAAAGGTCTAGCAGGGAAACTTAGCCGGTTTCGAACGTTTTTCTCCTATAGCATCGGACCCAAAAGTGAATTTGCACTTTTGGGATAGATCCGATGCTTCCTTCATAAGTGAGAGCATCGTCTGGCGCGAAAAACCGGGTCCACTTTTTCGCACGATGCTCTAGGCGGAGGAAGCGCCATGAGTCGTGCCTTTGTTCGTGAAGCTGAAGGCGGAGAAGCCTTCGAGGACCTGCCTGACCGGTCGCTCAGCCCTCACCATCTCGTCACACCGGCGGGTCTGGCCCGCATGGACGCGGAAATCGCGTCGCTTGAGAAGCGTCTGACGGACGCCCAAGTCAAAGACGACAAGGCCGAGGTCGCCCGCCTCTCCCGCGACCTGCGCTATTGGTCAGCTCGCAGGGTCTCGGCAGAGGTGGTGCCCCCGCCCACCGACACGTCTCACGTCCGCTTCGGAGCCGAAGTCACCTTCGAGCGGGAAGACGGACGACGACAGACCTACCGCATCGTCGGCGAGGATGAGGCCGATCCGGCGAAGGGAAGCCTCTCTTACATCTCGCCCTTGGCTCAGGCTCTCATGGGCAAGGAGATTGGGGATACGGTGGTCGTCGGGCAGGGTCAGGCCGAGATCGTCTCAATCACCATCTGAGATCCGAGCGCTAGCTCATGCAGGATCTTTGAGCGGCACGACATTGTCCGTTGCATCGGAGGCGGCCTTATCGGCGGGGGCCAAGGCCAGTATCCTGTCCCGCAGCATGAGGTCGAGCTCCTGCTGGATCTGCAGGAACTCGCTCCATTTGGAGGTCGTAATTAGGGCGCAGATCTCGACCTTCGGCTTCTCCTCCTGCCCCTCGCGCAGCCGTGCCTGGACAGAGCCTTGCTCGATCCTCGGGTGTTCCGCCACAAGGGCAGCAACGGCCTCGATCTCGTGCCGGATCGCAGCCGTATCCGTGGCGAGCAATCCGATGACCCGGTCGTAGGGCATCCGATCCCGGTTGGTCAGGTTGATGATGTTCATGTTCACGAAGGTGGCGTTCGGAATCGTGATCAGCGTGCGGTCGAGACCTCTGATCCGGGTCGAGCGGATACCGATTTCCTCGACGCGGCCTTCGAGCGTGCCGAACCGGCACAAATCCCCGACACGGACCGGCCGGTCTGCATACAGGATCAGGCCGCCAATGAAACTCTCCAGCGTCGGCTTGGCCGCCAGAGCCACCGCCAGGCCGCCAACCCCGAGACCTGCCAAGAGACCGGCGAGCGGAATGCCGAGATGAGAGGCGCCGTAGATGAGAAGGGTAACGGCGGCGGCAAGGCCGGCAACCCGCACCGCAGCCCGTGCCAGATGGGCGTCGATGGTCTTCGTCGCCGTCAGGTAGAGCCTTCCGGCGACGGCGTTGGAGAGGGCAATGACAGCCCAGATCATGGCGATATAGGCGATGCCTTCGGCAACTTCCTCGACGAGGTTGTTGACCTGACCCGTCAGGTTGATCTGGTTGTCGCTCATGTAGCGCACGAACAAAGCCGCCACTGCGATGGCACCGGGCACGATCACACCTGCGAGGACCTGCACAGTTCCACTTTGAGAGGCACCGGCATCGCGCGCCAGTAAGCGCACGCCGAAGACAGACCCGGCGGCGATGCCTGTCACGAGAAGGAATGCGATCCATTGCCAGACCGTTTGTCCCTCAACCTCCACTTTCAGGGCTGCCGGCAGAGCTTCGATCACGCTGAACCATTTCGGCGGCAGCAGATGGCCGGGGGACTGGCTGAAGAAGTCGTAAAAATCGGTATCCGCGCCGCTCAAGTGGGGCTCGCTACGAATCATCCGATAGAGGCTCTCAAGCCCGAGCACAGTCCCGCTCGAGAAAAGGTACTCCCCGGCTCTCGGCCCGTCTGCGACGCGCACGATCCGAAGGTCCGTTCCGGGCACATTCCAGCTTGCCGGCGGCTTCGCCGCGACCTCATCGTCACCCGGGATGGCACCCGAATCCGGCAACGGGACACGGTCGAGGATATCTTTCAGGAGAATGACGGACTCAAGCCGCCGGTGCTCCAGCTCCACCGGGGGGATATCCCGCAGGTCGAGAGTCTGGGAGGCTCTGGCCAGCAGGGCATCGGCCTCTGCGGCCTTCCGGGTAACGCGCTCATGCAAGAACAAGCCAGGCTCGGTCCGGCTCTCCCGGTAAGCCTCCATGAGCAGAGCCGTCGCGCGCGATGCGTCGGCGCGGAAACTCTCCAGAGTCGCCCTTGGGCTCGATGTCTGCGCCGGGGACAGGAAGCCAATACCGCCGAGCGCCTGGGGCGTCCCAAGCACCTGCAAGACGATGAACAGGGCCAACAGGAGCGCGCCGACCAGCGGGATTGCCATCTCGCGCAGTGCTCGTCGCAGGGAGGTCATCATGGCGCGTCCCCGGCTGTGAAATCCAAGGACCACCATCCTAATCCATCAGGCGGGACCTTCCAACCAACGCCAGGCTTTCCCCGGTTCAGGTGAAAAGTCAGGATGACGCCCGCTGGGGAACGACGGCGGTCGCCTCAATTTCAATCCGAGCGGCCTTTTCCACGAGGCGCACGACCTGGACGAGTGCCATGGCAGGGTAATGCGTGCCGAACACATCCCGATAGGCGCGGCCGAGTTCGCGCAGATTCGTAAGATATTCTTCGATGTCGACCACATACCAGGTCAGCCGCACCAGATGCCGTGGCTCCGCACCACCCTCGGCCAGGATCGCCCGGATATTCTCGAAGATCTGGCGCGCCTGAGCCACGAAGCCATCGGCAAAAACACCGTTCTCGTCCCAGCCGACGATGCCGCCGGTGACGACGATCCTGCCCTCCGCCATCATGCCGTTGGCATAGCCCTTCGGGGTCGGCCAGTGCTTCGGGTTGAGAACTTCGGGCCCATCATCGGCGACGGGCAAGGGAGCCCCTCCAACAGCGGCGGTCATCGGCATTCTCCCTCTCAATGCTTGGATTGCTGTGCGTGCATCTTCAGGAGCTCCCGTGCAATCACGATCTTCTGCACTTCGGTCGCTCCCTCGTAGATCCTCAAGGCCCTGATCTCCCGATAGAGCTCCTCGACCTTCACGCCCTTGGTCACGCCAAGGCCGCCGAAGATCTGGACTGCCCGGTCGATCACGCGCTGTGCCTCTTCCGTAGCATGCATCTTTGCCATGGCGGCCTCGCGGGTGACGCGCTCCGCACCCTGGTCCTTGGTCCACGCCGCGCGGTAGACAAGGAGCGCAGCCGTATCGACGCCGGTCGCCATGTCGGCGAGCGAGGCTTGTGTCAACTGCAACTCGCCCAAGGGAGCGCCGAAGAGCTTGCGGGAGGATGCGTGCTGCAGCGCCTCATCAAGCGCGCGGCGGGCCAGCCCGAGTGCCGCCGCCCCCACCGTTGAGCGGAAGACGTCGAGGGTCGCCATGGCCACCCTGAACCCATCCCCCGGACCGCCGACGCGCTGCGAAAGCGGCACCCGGCAACCCTCGAACCGAAGGGTCGCAAGGGGATGAGGTGCGATGACATCGATCCGGTTCTCGATCATCAGTCCCGGAGTCTGCGCATCGACCACATAGGCCGACAGACCCTTCGCTCCGGGAGCCTCGCCGGATCGGGCGAAAACAACGTAATGATCGGCAATGCCGCCGTTCGAAATCCATGTCTTCACGCCGTCGAGGCGCACATGATCCGGCCCGTCCGGCATCGCCGTCGTGCTCATGGCGGCCACATCCGATCCGGCCTCCGGCTCCGACAATGCGAAGGCTGCAATGGCTTCGCCGCGGGCAACCGGCGGCAGGTATCGGTCCTTCAGCGCTTCCGAGCCGAACAGGGTGATCGGACCCGTCCCGAGGCCCTGCATGGCGAAGGCGAAATCCGCCAAGCCGTCCTGATAAGCCAGCGTCTCGCGGGCAAGGCACAGGGTGCGGACATCGAAGGTCGGTGTCAGGCCACCATAGGCCTGCGGCACGACGGCCTTGAGCCATCCGCCTTCGCCGAGGCGGCGCACGAGATTGCGGCAGGATGCGTCCACGTCATGATGGTCGACAACAGAATGGACTTCCCTTGCAGCCCAGTCGCGCAAGCCATCGGCAAATTGCCGATGGCGGGCCTCGTCGAAGAAGGGCCAGGAGAGAAAGCTCGTATCGACCACGTCAATCTCCCTTGAAGACCGGTTTTTCCTTCGCCGCGAAAGCGCGGTAGGCGCGGGCGAAGTCCTCGGTCGTCATGCACAGGGCCTGCGCCACCGCCTCGGCCTCGATGGCCTCCTCGACCGACATGGCCCATTCCATGGCGAGCATGCGCTTCGTCATCGTGTTGGCATAGGTTGGTCCGGTCCCGATCATCCGAGCCAGGTTGCGTGTCTCGCCTAGGAGCTCACCGGAATCGACAACGCGACTGAAGAAGCCCCACCGCTCGCCCTCCTCGGCACTCATGAAGCGGCCCGTATAGAGCAGCTCCGAGGCTCGTCCTTGACCGATGATGCGCGGGAGGATGGCGCAGGCGCCCATGTCGCAGCCTGCCAGGCCCACCTTGTTGAACAGGAACGCCACCTTTGCGTCAGGAGCCGCAAGACGGATGTCTGAGGCCATCGCCACAATGGCGCCAGCGCCAGCGCAGATGCCTTCAACGGCCGCAATGATGGGTTGAGGCGCAGCCCGCATAGCCTTCACGAGCTCGCCGGTCATGCGCGTGAAGGCGGTGAGACCCTTCGTATCCATCTCGACCAGCGGACCGATGATCTCGAAGACATCACCGCCGGACGAGAAGTTGCCACCGGCCCCTGTCACGACGATGACTTTGACCTCATCGTCTTTTGCACAGGCATGGAAGAAATCCGCCAGTTCGCGATAGCTCTCGAAGGTGAGCGGGTTCTTCTTCTCCGGGCGATTGAGCGTGACCGTCGCAACAGGTCCGTCAACCGACAGAAGAAAGTGGCGCGGCTCATAAGTGGCGAGCGGCAGCGTGACGGAATTGGCAACCTGCATCACTGGCCCTCTCCTTGAATGGCACGCCGTGCCGACAGCTTGGTTTTTCCAAGAAGCCGCATCAACTCGCCCCGATCCTTCTCCGTCAGATCGCCGAACAGTTCGGCAATCCAGTGCTCATGCTCGGCCGCCATGGCGCGAAACTCGGCGCGGCCGCTTTCCGTCAGACTGATCACCGACGCTCTGCGATCTGTCGGAGAAGCAGTGCGCACGATGTGACCGGAGGCGACGAGCCGATCGACGAGACCGGTGAGATTGCCGTTCGAGACCATCATGCGTTTCGAAAGGTCGGACAGGGTCATGCCATCCGGCGCCTTATCGAGTTGCGCCATCAGGTCGAAACGGGGCAGCGTGACGTCGAACTGCTCTCGCAATCGGCGGCGCACCTCGCCTTCGATGAGGGTGGTGCACGTGAGAAGGCGCAGCCAGAGGCGCAGTTCCTCCCGGTGATCCTCCGGCATCTCGACCGCCTTGGTCTCGGCGTCGAGCGGAATCGCCTGATCGTCCATCTTTAAATTTCCCCCCCAGCCACCACGATGGCCTGCCCCGTCACGGAGCGTGCTTCCTCGCTGCAGAGCCAGAGCACTGCAGCGGCCACCTCCGATGGGTCAATCAATCGGCCCTGCGGGTTATGCTTCACGAGTTCGCCCAGTGCTTCCTCTCGCGTTCTGCCCGTCTTTGCCATGATCGTCCCGAGACTCTCTGCCACGAGATCGGTATCGGTAAAACCCGGACAGACGGCATTCACCGTCACGCCAGTTCTGGCGGTCTCAAGCGCCAGAGCGCGAACGAAGCCGATCACCGCATGCTTGGCGGCACAATAGGCGCTCACATAGGGATAGCCCTTCAGACCCGCGGTCGAAGCGACGGCAACAATGCGTCCAAAGCCTCGCTCCGTCATGGAATGCAGCACCGCCTGAGCCACGTTCGTGACGCCGAGCAGGTTCACGTCCAGCATCTGCCGAAAGACCTCAGGGCCTGACTTCATGAAAGGGGCGGAAGCCGCCCCGCCGGCATTGGCGATCATCAGATCGACAGGGCCGTAGCGCGAGACCGCTTCCTGCACAGCGGCCTGCACTCTTTGCGAATCCGAAACATCCGCCACGGCCGCCGCGTGAGCATCGCCCTGCATGATGGCCTGTTCCAGCGTCGCAGGGTTTCGCCCCACGATGGTCACGGTCGCCTCGGCTTTCACAAGAGATGCTGCGATGGCTCGGCCGATGCCGCGGCCACCGCCCGTGACCAGCGCATGCCGGCCTTTGAGTGTTGTCATGGTCATCTCATTCGGCCGCGAGAGGCTTCTCACCGGCCTCCATCTTCAACTCGGCCCGGGTCTTGGGCTTGGCCTTGATCTTCAGCTCGACCAGATCCTGCCGGTCACGCACGGAGTTGCGGAAGATCTGGTCCCGTCCGGCATGATATTGTGGCGGACAGTGAATGCTGGCCGCGCCATACCAGGCCGCAGCCTTCATGGTGAAGAACGGATCGACGAGATGCGGACGTCCGAGCGCCACGAGATCGGCGCGGCCCGCAGCCAGAATTGTATTCACCTGATCGGCCGTCGTGATGTTGCCGACGCACATGGTGGCCACACGGGCCTCGTTGCGCACCTGGTCGGAGAACGGCGTCTGGAACATTCGCCCATAGATCGGCCGCGCCTCGCGCACGGTCTGCCCTGTCGAGACATCGACGAGATCGACGCTGTGCTCGGCAAAGGCGCGGGCGACCTCAACCGCTTCCTCACCCGTGACGCCTCCCTCGGCCCAGTCGGTCGCGGAAATGCGTACCGACATGGGCTTGTGCGCAGGCCAGACCTCACGCATGGCGTCGAACACCTCCAGCGGGTAGCGCAGGCGGTTCTCAAGGGAGCCGCCATACTCGTCGGTGCGCCGATTGGTGAGCGGCGAGATAAAGCTCGCCAGAAGGTATCCATGAGCGCAGTGGAGTTCCAGCATGTCGAAGCCGGCGCGCTCGCCACGGATGGCAGCCTCGACGAACCGCGCCTTGATGGTATCGAGCTCCGCCCGTGTCACCTCACGCGGCACTTGGCTGTCCGGGAAATAGGGAATGGGCGACGCGGAGCAGATGTCCCAGGCGCCCTCATCCAGGGGTCGGTCGATGCCCTCCCACATGAGCTTGGTGGCGCCCTTACGGCCTGCATGCCCGAGCTGCAAACAGATCTTCGTCTCGGAATTTGAATGAACGAAGTCGACGATCCGCTTCCAGGCAGCCTCCTGTTCGTCGTTCCATAACCCCGTGCAACCAAGCGTGATGCGGGATTCCGGCGAAACGCAGGTCATCTCCGTGAACACGAGCCCTGCCCCGCCTGTGGCACGCGAGCCATAATGAACGAGATGAAAATCATTCGGCACGCCGTCCTTCGCCGAATACATATCCATCGGCGACACCACCACCCGGTTGGCGACCGTCATCTCGCGCAGTCGGTAGGGCTGGAACATGGGAACCATAGGGTTCTCAATCGACACATCGAAGCCCTGCCGGCGCACCTGCTTGGCAAAGGTCTGATCGACGGCAGCGACGAAGTCGGGCGCCCGCAGACGCAGGTTGTCATAGGTGATCGCCTTGGCGCGGGTCATCACACCGAAAGCAAACTGCACCGGATCGAAGTCCCAGAACCGAGCCACATGCTCGAACCAGACCAGCGACACGTCGGCCGCATGCTGGGTCTTCTCCACCTCCTCGCGCCGCCCTGTCTCATAGAGCGCCAAGGCGCCTTCGACGCTCCGCTCGCGACGAATGGCTTCATAGAGCGCAATGGCATCCTCCATGGCGAGCTTCGTGCCCGAGCCGATGGAGAAATGCGCCGAGGCCTTGGCATCGCCGAGAAGCACCTTGTTGCCCATGACCCAGCGCTTGTTGCGGATCATCGGGAAATTGCGCCAGATCGAACGGTTGGTGAGAACACGGTGCCCACCGAGGAACCAGCCGAAGATCTGCTCCATGAGCGCGGCGGATTCCGCCTCGCTCTTGTCCTTCAACCCGGCCCGCTCGAAAGTCTCCGGGTCGGTCTCGAACACCCAGGTGGAGCGGTTCGCCTCATACTGATAGGCATGGGCGATGAACGGCCCCCACTCCGTCTCCTGGAAGATGAACGTGAAGGCATCGAGCGGCCTCGTCGAACCCATCCAGGTGAACTTGTTGGGCCTCAGGTCCACCTCGGGCTGAAAGTGATCCGCATAGCGCTCCCGGAAGCGGCTGTTGATCCCGTCGGCCACAACGACGAGATCCGCGTCCGCGAACAGGCTCTCGTCATCGACATCCGCTTCGTAGCGCAATGTGACGCCGAGCTCCTCGGCCCGATCCTGCAGGATCAGGAGCAGCGTGCGCCGCGAGCATCCGCAGAAGCCATTGCCGCCGATCCGGTGCTCGCTTCCCCTGAAATGAATGGCGATGTCGTCCCAGTAGGCGAACTCCCGGACGATGCGCTGGTAGCTCGGCAGGTCGTATTTCTCGAAATTGTCGAGCGTCGCATCGGAAAAGACGACGCCGAAGCCGAAGGTCTCGTCAGCTCGGTTGCGCTCATAGACCGTGATGTCGGTTTCCGGCCGAAGCTTCTTCAGCAGAATCGCAAAATAGAGCCCAGCAGGGCCGCCGCCGATGATCGCCGTTTTCATGGGATCCTGTCCGAGTTACACATTTGTTTTAAGCTTAAAGCAATTGCTGATCAACCTGAAAGCCTGGCAGCAGGCTTCCGGCCTCATTGTCAGGCACTCATCGCCTCCTGCGGCGTAGGCACGTCCTGCGCGATGCGCCGCAGTTCAAAACGTTGGAGCTTGCCAGTCTGAGTCCGAGGCAACGCGTCCACAAATTCAATCACGCGCGGATATTTATACGGAGCGATTTCCTGCTTCACATGATCCTGCAGCACCTTCGTCAGCTCGGCGCTCGGGACATGGTCCGGACGAAGGACAACGTAAGCCTTGACCACTGTGCCGCGACCATCGTCCGGCGCCCCGACGACGCCGCACTCCGCTACAGCCGGATGCGTGAGGAGCGCCGCCTCGACCTCGGGACCGGCAATGTTGTAGCCCGCCGAAATAATCATGTCGTCGGAGCGTGCTTGGTACCAGAAGTAGCCGTCCTCATCCATCAGGTAGGTGTCGCCGGTGACGTTCCAGCCATTCTGCACGTATTTGCCCTGTCGTTCGTCAGCGAGATACCGGCATCCGGTCGGCCCACGGACAGCGAGACGGCCGACACTGCCGGACGGCAGGTCGCGCCCCTCTTCATCAATGACCTTCGCCTCGTATCCGGGAACGGGTTTGCCGGTCGCACCAGGGCGGATCTCCTCCTCCCTGGCGGCGATGAAGATGTGCAGCATTTCCGTCGCGCCGATACCATCCATCAGCCGGATGCTTGTCGCATCCCTCCAAGCTTCGAAGGTGCCCTTCGGCAGCGGCTCGCCGGCAGAAACGCATTTGCGCAGAGACGAGATGTCGTAGCCGTCCAGCTTCGACAGCATGGCGCGATAGGCGGTGGGCGCCGTGAAGCAGATCGTGGCCTTGTACTGCATGATCGCTGGCAGGAGATCGTCAGGGCCGGCCTTCTCCAGCAGCACGGTCGAGGCTCCCACGCTCATGGGGAACAGCACGATGCCGCCAAGCCCGAATGTGAAGGCAAGCGGCGGCGACCCGATGAAGCGATCGCTCGCCTCGGGCCGCAGCACGTTGCGGGAATAGGCATCGCAGATCGCGAGCATGTCGCGATGAAAATGCATGGTGCCCTTCGGCTCGCCCGTCGTGCCCGAGGTGAAGCCGATCAGGCACACATCGTCGGCGGCCGTATCGACGGCCTCGAACTCGGCTGAAGCTCCGGCAATCAGGGTTTCTAGGCTGTCCGGTTTGCCCGCTCCCCAATACACGACGTGCTGCAGATCCGGCGCCAAAGCCTTGGCGCGCTCCATCTCCTCAGCGAGGCGATGATCGCAGAGGGCAATGGTGATCCTAGCCTTATTCAGCGGGTAGGCGATCTCCCGAGCGCGCAGCAGCGGCATGGTAGCGACGACGACACCGCCAGCCTTCAGCACCGCCAGATAGGCCGCGACCATCATCGGGTTGTTGGCAGACCGCAGGAGAACTCGGCTGCCCGGCACGAAACAAAGCCGCTGGACCAATACGTTGCAGATCCGGTTCACCCGGTCCTGAAGCTCGCGATAGGTGAGTGTCTCGGCCGGACTGATAAGGCAGGGCGCGTCACCCTTGCCTGCTTCGACCCATCGATCAAGGAATGCCGCGGCGCAGTTGAGCCGCTCGGGATACCGCAGTTCAGGCCGGTTGAAGATGAATGCCGGCCATTGATCCCGGGGCGGAAGGTTGTCTCTCGCGAAGGTATCCACATGCGCCGTGTCCGCCATCGTCCGCTCCTCCGTTCAACTGTCGATCAGGAGAGCAATGCCACGCAGGCCTGGGGAGCTGGGGCCTGACGCGCCTAGGGCCGCATAGGCGCTTCCTCAGGCTCCCTCGTCCCGTACCTCACGCAGCTGTCATCCCACCAACCTTCCCCTGCGAAACAATCCACTTGAAGAAGGCAGAAATTATTTTAAACTTAAAACAATACTTGGCAATCCTAATTTTGGGGATGCCGGTGCGGGGGCTCCGATAAAGGGAGTGTTCGCCAGAAACGTTTTGCGGCAGAGTAGCGCCGCCCCTTCCGTCGAGGCGCCTTACGTCCCGCCGGGAACAATCACGCAAGCACGGCAAACGTGCGCAGGGAACAGCCACTCGGGAGTCCATAATGAACGCAACGATCAAAACCCTTGGCCTTGCAGCGGCCGTGACTCTGGCTGCAGCACCGGCCATGGCGCAGGAGAAGCTGAAGGTCGGCCTTCTCCTCACCCTCTCCGGCCCATCGGCCGTGCTCGGCCAGCATGCGCGGGACGGCTTCCAGCTCGCCATGAAGGATCTTGGCGGCAAGCTCGGTGGACGGGACGTCGAAGTCATCGTCGTCGATGATGAGCTGAAGCCCGATGTCGCCGTGACAAAGGTCAAAGGCCTCATCGAGCGCGACAAGGTCGATTTCGTGGTCGGCCCGATCTTCTCGAATGTGGCGGTCGCCACCCACAAGCCGATCGTGGATTCTAAGACCTTCTACATCAGCGTGAATGCCGGCCCGTCGAACCTCGCCGGCAAGAGCTGCAATCCGTACTTCTTCGCCACCTCCTACCAGAACGACCAGAACCACGAGGTTCTGGGCAAGGTGGCGCAGGACCGCGGCTACAAGAAAGTCTATCTGCTGGCTCCGAACTATCAGGCCGGCAAGGACGCACTGGCGGGCTTCAAGCGCCACTACAAAGGTGAGATCGTTGAGGAGTCCTACACTCCGCTTAACACCCTCGACTTCCAGTCCGAGCTGGCGAAGATCGCCTCCATGCAGCCGGACGCCATCTTCACCTTCATGCCGGGCGGCATGGGCGTGAACCTCGTCAAGCAGTATCGCGCGGCGGGTCTTGCAGACCGCATCCCGTTCCTCTCTGCCTTCACGGTTGACGAGACGAACCTGCCGGCGCAGCAGGATGCCGCCATTGGTATGCTCAGCGGTTCGAACTGGGCTCCGAACATGGACACGCCGGAGAACAAGAAGTTCGTGGCCGCATACGAAGCGGCCTACAACACGGTTCCGGCTTCTTACGCGATGCATTCCTATGACGCGGCCCTCCTGATCGATGCCGCTCTCAAGGCAACGGGGGGCAAGACCGACAACAAGGATGCCGTGCGCACCGCCATCCAGAAGGCCGAGTTCAAGTCCCTGCGCGGCGATTTCAAGTTCGGCGCCAACGGCTTCCCAGTCCAGGATTTCTATCTCGTAAAGGCGGCCAAGCGCCCGGACGGCAAGCTCCAGACGGAAATCGCCGAGAAGGTGTTCGACAACTATACGGATGCCTACGCCAAGGAATGCGCGCCGACGAACTAAGCTCATTGGACTGACCCGGCCTGTCTCGGAAACCTCTGGGACAGGCCGTCTCTTTCTATGCACCTTTTGATGCTCTCCTCAGAGGGCGTGCGAGCGGAGGCTCGGTTAATGCAAGCCTGCAGCCAGTGACGCACCGATGACAGCAACTCTCTTTTTCGTTCAGGCTCTGAACGGCCTTCAGTTCGGCCTCATCCTCTTCCTCATCGCCGCTGGGCTGACCCTGGTCTTCGGGGTAATGGACTTCATCAACCTGGCGCATGGCGTTCAGTACATGGTCGGCGCCTATCTAGTCGCGGCGTTCAGCACCTGGACAGGAAGCTTCGGCTGGGCGCTGCTTCTCGCCCTTCCCTCGGCGCTGGCCTTTGGCCTCCTCCTGGAAGCGCTCGTGTTTCGCCACCTCTATGACCGCGATCATCTCGACCAGGTGCTCGCCACCTTCGGGGTGATCCTATTCCTGAACCAGGGTGTGAAGTTCGTCTGGGGCGCAGCGCCTTTAAGCGTTCCTGTGCCCGAACTGCTCTCGGGGTCGGTTGAGATCGCAAACGGGCTCCTCTACCCGGTTTATCGGCTCGCCATCATCGCGGCCGGTCTCGTCATCGCTGCCCTGCTCTACGTTCTGGTCAATCACACCCGCATCGGCATGCTGGTTCGCGCGGGCGCGAGCAACGCGGCCATGGTCTCGGCGCTTGGCGTCAACATCCAGCGCCTGTTCATGGTGGTGTTCGGGTTCGGTGCCATGCTGGCGGGCTTTGCCGGTGCCATGGTGGCGCCAATCCTCTCGGTGGAGCCTGGCATGGGGGACAACATCCTCATCCTGGCCTTCGTGGTCATCGTCATCGGCGGCATCGGCTCGATCCGTGGCGCGTTCCTCGCCGCGCTCCTGATCGGCCTCGTTGATACGGTCGGCCGTTCCTTTGCGCCAAACCTGCTGCGCCTCATCCTCGACCCCGCAGCTGCCAGCCAGACCGGGCGCGCCATCGCACCAATGCTGATCTACATCTTCATGGCAGCCGTGCTGTTCTTCCGGCCCTCCGGATTGTTTCCCGTGAAACGTTGAGGGCGGAGTTATGACCGAAATCGCCGAAACCCACTCCGCTCCCGCCCCGTCTCTCACGACGCGGCTTGAGATCATCCCTGTGGTGCTCTTCACCGCTTTTGCTGCGGCACCGCTTCTCGCCACCTACTCCGGTGCGGAGGGTTATGTCCTGTCCCTGCTTACGCGGGTGATGATCTTCGGCATCGCCGCCATGGCGCTCGATCTCATCCTCGGCTATGGCGCGCTTGTGAGCTTCGGTCATGCGGCGTTTCTCGGCCTTGGCGGCTATGCGGCCGGCATCCTGGCGAGCCATGGCTTCGAGGATGCTCTCATTCAGGTCCCCGTCGCACTCCTTGCCTCTGCTGCCTTCGCTTTCATCACGGGCGCCATCTCGCTGCGGACCAAGGGCGTTTACTTCATCATGATCACCCTCGCCTTCGGGCAGATGCTGTACTTCCTCGCGACTTCGCTTGCGCCTTATGGCGGGGACGATGGCTTGACGCTCGCATCCCGCAGCCTCGTTGCAGGCTCCGACTGGCTGGAGAATGACTTCACCTTTTACTGGGTGTGCCTGATCTGCCTGTTTGGAGCTTATGCCCTCTCCCGCTCGATTGTTGCCTCGCGGTTCGGTCGTGTCCTGCGCGGCACGCGGGAAAACGCCATTCGCATGGAAGCCATCGGCTTCCGGCCTTTCCGCTTTCAGCTCGCGACTTATGTGATCAGCGGCATGATGGCGGGTCTCGCCGGATGCCTTCTGGCCAATCAGGCGGAATTCGTCAGCCCGTCCTTCATGACGTGGCAGCGTTCAGGCGAGTTGATCTTCATGGTCGTGCTCGGCGGGCTTGGCTCGCTACACGGAGCGATCATTGGGGCCGCCGCTTTCTTGCTACTGGAGGAGTTCCTGCCCGAAATCCTTCATTCGGTGAGCTTCTTCCTCCGTGAGGAGACGCGAGCGCATCTCGCCGAGAACTGGAAGATGGTGTTCGGCCCCCTGCTCATCCTGATCGTGCTGTTCGTCAGGGGCGGGATTATGGGCCTGCTGCGGAGGCCGCACCATGGCTGAACCGCTGCTCGAACTCCGTAACCTGCGCAAGAGCTACGGCGCGCTCGTCGTCACAGACGATGTGAGCCTTTCAGTCGAACCCGGCGAGCTCCATGCCATCATCGGCCCCAACGGCGCGGGCAAGACGACCCTCATTCACCAGATCTCAGGCATGCTGCCGTCCAACTCAGGGCAGATCCTGTTCGCAGGCGATGACATCACGCACCTCTCCATGCCGCAGAGGGTGGAACGTGGGCTGGCACGCTCGTTCCAGATCACCTCGATCCTGCCCGGCTTCTCCGCGTTGGAGAATGTGGCCCTCGCGGTCCAGGCCCGCTCCGGCTCAAGCTTTCGCTTCCTCGGCAATGCGTCGCAGGAGAAGGACCTGAACGGCCCGGCGATGGAATGCCTCGGCGAGGTCAGCCTTGGCGCCCGCGCTCACGTCCCGGCCGGGCTTCTGTCCCATGGCGAGAAGCGTCAGCTGGAGCTTGCCATCGGGCTTGCGACGGCGCCGAAGCTGCTTCTTCTCGACGAGCCGCTGGCCGGAACCGGTCATGACGAGTCCCAACGCGTGGTCGAGACCCTGCGCCGCCTGAAGACCCGTTTGACCATCGTCCTCATCGAGCACGACATGGAGGCTGTCTTCTCATTGGCTGACCGCGTCTCGGTTCTCGTCTATGGGCGGGTCATCGCCACCGACACGCCTGAGCGGATCAGAGCCAATCCTGACGTCCGTGCGGCCTATCTGGGCGAAGAGGAGATGGTCTGATGCTGTCCGTCCGACATCTCCAGGCCTCCTACGGCGCAGCCCAGGTTCTGTTCGACATATCTCTCGACATCGGCGCAGGCGAGGTGGTGACGCTGCTCGGGCGCAACGGTATGGGCAAGACCACCACGGTGCGCTCCATCATGGGGCTCCTGCGCCCGCGCGGCGGCGAAGTGCGCTTCGATGGCAGCGTCGTCACAGGACTCGCGCCATATCGCATCGCCCAGACCGGCATCGGCCTCGTGCCGGAGGGGCGTCAGATTTTTCCGACCCTGACAGTCGAGGAGAACCTTGTCGCCACCGCGTCTGCACGAACGGGCTCACGCCGCTGGACGCTCGATGCGGTGTACGACCTGTTTCCGCGCCTGAAGGAGCGCCGGAGCAATCTCGGGACGCAGCTTTCCGGCGGCGAGCAGCAGATGCTCGCGATCGGTCGCGCTCTCATGACGAATCCGAAGCTGCTCATCCTGGACGAGGCGACAGAAGGACTGGCGCCGCTGATCCGCGCTGAGATCTGGACCTGCCTCAAGCGTCTCAAGGGTGAGCGCCAATCGATTCTGGTCATCGACAAGAACGTGGGCGTGCTGGCCACCTTCGCCGATCGCCACGTGATCATCGAGAAGGGCCGCTCAGTCTGGACGGGGACCAGCGAAGAACTCATGATGGATACCAGCCTCAAGGACCGGTACCTGCACGTCTAAGGACACGCGCTATGGCATCCGATGACCTCGATTTTGAGGCCGAGTACAACAACCGGGCACGCGTGCCCGACCATCCCGCTCATATTTCCGGCTGGCACAGAGATGCCGCCGCCTATCGCGAGACGGCTCGCGGCGCGTTCGATCTAACCTATGGTCCTGGCGAGAGGCACCGGCTCGATCTCTTCTTTCCGGAGAACGGCGATGGCGCCGGTCCGGTCGTGCTGTTCATCCATGGCGGCTATTGGCAGGCCTTCGACAAATCGTCCTCCAGCCATCTCGCCCGCGGCGCCAACATGCGCGGGCTGACGGTGGCGGTGCCGAGCTACACCCTCGCGCCTGCAGCCACACTTGCCGAAATCATCGCTGAGATCGAAGCCGCAGCGGATTTTATCATGCAGCGGACAGGCCGCTCCATCGTTGCCACAGGCCACTCGGCCGGCGGGCACTTGGCCGCCTGTCTCATGGCACGGTCAGCTCCGCCGCAGCGCCCCGTCTGGGCAGCTATGCCGATCTCCGGTCTGTTCGACCTCCCGCCTCTGGTAGGAACCTCGATCAACAAGGCACTCGGGCTCACGGTTGAGGAGGCGCACCGCCTGAGCCCTCTAGCATGGGCACCGCCGAGCCGCGGAAACCTTGTCGCCGTTGTCGGCGGAGCGGAAAGCAACGAATTCCTGCGCCAGTCCCGCGTCATCGTGGACGCATGGGGTAAAGCCGGAGTGACGACCCGCTATCACGAAGTGCCAGGCGCCAACCATTTCGACGTGATCGCCGGCCTTGCGGATCCAGCGGATCCGCTCGTGGATATGCTCGCGGAACTGGCTACTCAGGCCTGACGGATTAGCCGCGTCGTCCGCGCGAGACAATCTGAGCGACCGGAAGATCCGCAACGGGCTCGCTGGTCTTCTCTCCGGAAGCCGAGATCCACGCGCGACCCGATTGCCGTGCATAGAACACATGGCCTGTCCTCTCAGGGCTCAGGATCGACGAGGTGAGGTTGTCGAGGATGTATTGTCCCTGGGCTGTCGATACCAAAAGCACCGCATGAGCTTCACCCTGCGCGGTAGCGCCGACCGTAATCGAGAGGGCCGACGAGGGCCAGCCGCGCTCGATCAGCATCTTGCGCTTCAACATCGCGAAATCCTCGCAATCGCCCTTGCCGCTGGTGGGGAGCGCCCACACGTCCTCACGGCCATATTGCTCCAGGTCCGAGACTTCTCGGATGGTGCTGTTCACATGAGTGTTGATCTGCTGCATCTGCGACATCCGATCGGCCGTCAGAACGAATGAACGGCCGGGCTTCGCCTGAACGGAGGCGACTGGCAGAACCATAAGGCCAGCAGCCACGCCGAGCGCAGCCTTCTGTGCGATGGAAATCATTGAACATGCCCCCTGTGCCACTTGTCGGCGTCTGCCGAAGCTGTAGATCCGCCTCGGTCTGCTTTTATCTTGCTGACCTGTAGAGCTGCCTTATGAGACAACATTGAGGCAGCTTGACCGTTCGACGCGGGAGCTTTCCATGCGCTGGCCTGTGGCTCTGGTGATCATCATACTGACGGGCTGGGCCCAAGCCGCTTGGGCATCCGATGAGGCTTGGCAGGCTTTGCAGCAGGGAGGTACGGTGGCCCTGTTTCGCCATGCCCGTGCGCCGGGGACGGGAGACCCGGCCAACTTCCGGGTGGAGGATTGCTCGACGCAGCGCAATCTCTCCGATGAGGGCCGGCAACAGGCGCAACGCATTGGGGATCAGTTCAGAACCCGAAAAATTCCTGTTGAGCGGGTGCTGTCGAGCCGTTGGTGCCGTGCTCTGGAGACGGCGCGCCTCGCCTTCGGCGGCTTGGCACAGCCATCGGCGCCGCTGGACTCGTTCTTCTCGGGGCGCGAGCAGGAACCTGCCCAAACGCAGGCCGTGCGCCGGATCATAGAAGAATGGCGTTCGACCGGCGTTCTCGTCCTGGTGACCCATCAGGTCAACATCACGGCGTTGACCGGCATCTTTCCAAGCGAAGGCGAGATGCTCGTGCTCAAGCCTCGGGCAGGTTCAGGATTTGATATTGTCGGACGAGTAGGCCTCTAGGATCTAGTCTTCGGCCCTGAGCTGATCGACAACGCCTTGGCTCATGTAGGGATGGCCCGCTTCGTTCAGCGCGCGGTCGAGAGCCTCGATTGCAACAAGGATCTTCGTCAGTTCCTCGGCCATCTCGACCGATGGGAGCGGTGCCTCAGACATCTGCCTGGCCATTTCCCTGCGCCGCTTCACGAGGCTCTCCCGTGCTGCATTCAACTCCTTAATCTCTTCCGCGGTCATCGGCTCCTCACGCTGAATACCATTTCCAAGGATAAGTCTTACAGGCGCAATCCGTTCGCAGATGAACGGACTGGCGTCCTGGTCTCATCGTTCAAGCTGGGCCAGGAGGTCAAGGATGGACTTCTCCCGTTCGACAGCATGCTCCTCCGCAACTGCAAGGACGAGCCGCTCCCCGCTCCACCGAAGCGCGCCCTGAGCCTCTGAGATGACGTCCTGAACGGGCAATTTCTCCGCAGCTCCCGGCCTGAAGCTGAGGGCGATCGCTTGAGGACCCGCGTCGATGCGAGCAATGCCCATTCGGCGACAGATCTGTCTCATGTCCGTGAGGCGCAGAAGATACCCTAACTCTTCCGGAAGCGGCCCAAAGCGGTCCTCGATTTCCTCCTCAAGGTCGTCGATGGACTCGGAGATATCCATGCGCGCGATGCGCGCATAGAGGTTGATTCGAACCTCGGGCTCGTGCACGTACTCGGCCGGGATAGAGCCAGTCAGGCCAACATTGAGTTCAGGGGTCCAATCGTCTGCGTAGATCTCTCCGCGCAGGGCACGCTTGAGCAGGTGCTGGTACAAATCCGCCCCGATGAGCTTGATATGCCCCGCCTGCTCTTCCCCTAGGAGGGCGCCGGCTCCACGCTGATCGAGATCCTGCGCGCTGATGGCAAACCCAGCTCCAAGCCGGTCGAGAGCTTCCAGTGTGCGCAGGCGCTTCTCCGTCGCTTTTGGCAGTTGCTGCCCTGGCTCCGTCAGCAGATAGGTGGTGCCGCGGATGCGACCGCGCCCGACGCGTCCGCGAAGCTGATGAAGCTGCGACAGGCCAAAGCGATCGGCCCGACACACCAGCATGGTGTTGGCGCGGGGAACATCAAGGCCGCTTTCGATGATGTTGGTGGCGAGCAGGACGTCGCCTTCGCCATCAGCGAAGCGAACCATCACATCGTCGGTTTCGGCTGGCGGCATCTGTCCATGCGCAACAAGGACTTTCAGTTCAGGCACGATCTTCGCAAGCTGCTCACGCATCGGCTCGATCTCTTCCACACGGGAGCAGACCACGAAGCTCTGCCCACGACGGCGGCGTTCACGCATGAGGGCTTGCCGAGCGGTGGCGGGATCGAACTCCGTCAGGAAGGTACGGATGGGCTGTCGCCGGGCGGGAGGCGTCGCAATGATGCTCAGCTCCTGCAAACCCACCAGGGCCGATTGCAAGGTACGTGGAATGGGCGTTGCAGTCAGCGTCAGGACATGCCCGCGCGAGGCCATCGCCCGGAGCTTCGACTTATGGGCCGCCCCGAACCTCTGCTCCTCGTCAATGATGACGAGACCAAGATCCTGAAAGGCAATGCCTTTGGCAGCCAAGGCATGCGTGCCGATCACGATCCGCACCGATCCGTCGACCAAGCCATTCTTCACGGCACTCGCCTCGGATGCCGTCACTAGGCGGGACAGATGGGCGACCTCAAGGCCGAAGCCCGCAAAGCGCCTTTGGAAGCTGCGCACGTGCTGACGCGCCAGCACTGTTGTAGGTGCGATCACGGCGACCTGTTTACCCGAAAGCGCCACGGCTGCCGCGGCACGCAGGGCGACCTCCGTCTTTCCGAAGCCGACATCTCCGCAGACCAGGCGGTCCATAGGATGTGCGGACGCCAAGTCTTCGAGGACTTCCCCTATTGCCCGCAGCTGATCCGGCGTTTCGGAGAAGGGAAAGCGCGCGACGAAACGTTCGTACTCGCGGGTTGGAGGGACGATCGGCTCCAGCTTCACAGCCTCACGGTCTTTGACCAGCCTGCTCAAACGTACGGCTGTTTCGCGGGTTTCCGCTTCAATGGCCGCAAGTTTCGCGATCCATGCATCGCTTTTCAGTTTGTCGAGCTGCAGCGCCTCGGACATGCGTCCATAGCGCCATACACGGTCCATATCCGTTGCTGGGATCATGAGGGTCGTATCACCTGCATAGACGAGCCGGACGGTATCGCTCGTGCCCTCCTCGCCCGCGCTGATGGACTCTGTTCCTTCCAGAAGTCCGAGTCCATGATCGACGTGAATAACTGCATCGCCGATTTGGAACTGCATGTCGGTGAAGTGGTGAGCCGTCGACCTGACGTCCTGGTCATACCCGCTCGACGCGCGGCTCCCCAGAACATCAGCCGCAGTGACAACGGCAATGCCATGACGGTCGTCGATGAACCCGCTCCTGAACTCAGCCTGAAGGGCAAAGATGCCTTTCGGCGGCCCAGCGACGGCGTCGCCCCAGCGTTCGATCATCATTGGGTTGAGTTGCAGCGACTGAACCCGACGTCTCATACGGCTCAAGTCCTCCTTCGAGGCAGCCACCAGAACGAGCTTTCGGCCAATGTCATGCTGCGCCTCAATGAAGCTTGCAAGCGCACGTGCTGGCTTCGCTGCGGCGGCAAAGCGCGGAACAGCGCTCTGCTGGGCTTCTTCCTCCGATGGAGCTTGGATGAGTGTCAGACGACGCTTATACAATATGTCCTGCCACTCGTCATCTCCGATGAACAATCGTTCTGTTGCCATAGCAGAACCATTGCCGCCCCCCTCCGTTCGCAGCGACATGCGGCTTTCGTAAGCATCGGCAACCTGTTCCATCACCAACTGACGCCGCTCCTCCGCTCCGGCGGCAATCACGATCGGAGCATCGGGCCAGTAATCAAAGACTGTTTCGAGAGATCCATAATGCTCCGGCAGCCGATGCTCCATTCCGTCAAATCGTTCCGGCAGTGACCCATCGTCCGCTCTGTCGAGCAGAATTTCCGAAGCAGGGTCGAGGAGAAGGCTTTCAATCTCCGTCTCTGTCCGCTGCGAGACGGGATCATAGGTGCGAATGCCACCTATGACCTGTCCATCGTGCTCAATTCGATAAGGCAATTGACTGCTTGCAGGAAAGATATCGATGACCTGTCCGCGGATGGCAGCCTCGCCGGGCTCGTCCACCCTCTCATCGAGGATGTACCCAGTCCGATGGAGGTAGAATTCCAGCTCATCCTGCGAGAACGCTTCGCCTGTTGCGAGATAGAGGCAGGCCTGTTTCCAGATGCTCCGCGGGGGTACGCGTTGGATAGCGGCGGCGCTGCTCGTGATCAGCATCTGCCTACCCTCCCCCTGCTCGCTCATGCGCCGAAGAATGGACATGCGCCGCCCCATCGCCTCCCGTGAGGGCGAAGTACTGTCGTAGGGAAGACAATCCCATGGGGGAAAGAGATAGATGTCCAAGTCCGGGTCTAGCCCCTTCAGAGCTTGAGCGACCTGCTCGGCCCTGTTCTCATCTCCTGACAGATAAATGAGCTGCCTCTGATCCCCATTAAAAATTTGCTCAATCAGGTGTACCGCATGAAGCCCTATGGACGGCGGCAAGGTCAGATCGATCCGCCGGAGATCCTGGGAAGGAGCAGGCTTCATGTGCATGAGGGAACTCGTGCGGTGAGAGGGTTGAGGCGGGGACAACGCTCGCGCCCTAAGACCAGTTGCAGAAAGCCATGGCCCTCTCCTGGAGCAGCACTTTGTAAACCATCCTCGGCCATAGTTCTCCTATGACCTACCGGAATGCGACACGCCTCACCGTCAGCTTGAGCCTGATCCTTCTCTCGTGCTCGACACTCAGCAGCCTGAACAATGCATGGGCGGCCTCCGAACCGGTGTCCACGGCCGTTCCAGCGCGCCAGCCGTCAGGTCCTTCTACGCCTTCCTCGGAACCTGATCTGCGACAGAAAGCTGCAGTTACAACTAGCTCCAAACCCAATCCACCGGCACCTCCGAAGCTTCCGGTGGCAACGATCTCGCAGGATACCCGCCCGACGCTGGATGCCGGCACCTTCATCAACACGATGCGGGCTGCCTGGACCTACAAGCGGATCGTCGAAGCCGGAGGTTGGCCCTCGCTCCCTGACGGAACAATCATGAAAGTGGGCGACAAGGGGCCACTCGTTCCGGTTCTCAGGCAACGTCTCATCGCCGAAGGAGATCTCTCACCTGAACTCGCGAGCGGCACGACCTTCGACGCCGCTCTTACCAGCGCCGTCAAGCAATTCCAGACACGGCATGGCCTGCCGGAAACCGGTGCCGTGCGGGCAAGGACATTGGAGGCGCTCAACGTTTCCGCCGCCACGCGCCATCGTCAGCTCACCGCATCCGCACAGCGACTGGCGAGCTCAACGTTCTCATTTGGCAACTGGTATGTCGTAGTTAACATTCCCTCGGCTGCCGTGGAGGCTATTGAGCAGGGCCAGGTGGTCCGGCGTTACGTCGCTATCGTAGGCAAGGCCGACAGACCCTCGCCCAGCGTTGAAACCCGCGTCACGGCCGTCAATCTCAATCCGACGTGGACGGTACCGGTCTCCCTGATCAAGAAGGACATCATTCCCCATGTCCGCAAGGATCCGGATTACCTGCAGAAGATGAAGATCCGCATTCTGGATTCGAAGGGACAGGAGGTCGACCCGAAAGCGATTGACTGGTCGACGCAGAACGCCGTCAACTACACACTTCGTCAGGATCCGGGCGCAATCAACTCGCTCGGTCAGATACGCATCGACATGCCGAACAAGCATGCGGTCTATATGCACGACACGCCCAAGAAGCAGCTCTTTGCACAGGACATCCGCTTCCACTCCTCGGGCTGCGTCCGTGTTGCCGATGTGGGTGACTTTGCCGAGTGGCTGCTGCGCGGCACTAACGGACCTTCGGGTGCATGGACGAAGGCAAGCATTGACACAGCCATCGTCAGCACGGCGCGCCAGGACATTCGTCTCGACAAGCCTATTCCGGTGGCTTGGGTTTATCTGACGGGGTATGCAACAGCCGACGGTATGGTCCATTTCCGGAACGATGTGTATGGTCTCGACACGCCGAAGAATGAGCCTGCGCCCGAACCGGAGGCCATCGATGTGCCGGCGACTGCATCCAGCAAAACCAAACGGCTGTGAAGCCTTCGAAACGCAGAATACCCGTCTATCACAAACTCTTTCTGCGCAGCAGCCGCCCTGACGACGGTACTGTCATGCGAGCCTTGCTCCATTCGAAAATCACATCCTGAAGCATGTCGATAGCAGCCATGGCTTGGGCGCGCGAGGCGGCGATCGCGGCTGGATCGCGCAGAGCGAAACGGTCCGTGTCCTGAGCAAGCCGCCTGCAGCGATCTTCCACGAGGCGCCTTGCCTCCTGCAGGCGCGGATGCGGTGTTCCAATGCCGGTCATCTCGTCGCAGAAGCGCAGGACATCGCGTGCGAGATTTTCGCCTGGATACAAGCCTGAATAGCTATCGACCATGCTGCGGATGTAGCCAAGCGAATAACGAATTTCCTGTCTCAGTACCGTATCACTGCTCATCGCGCGTCCCCGAATATGGAGCTGCATTCCTGCCTGAATGGCCGATGAAGTGGGTTATGCCCCTCCGACTTCTAAAAAGGCGTTAGCCTGGCTTTCCCGTCTGCCGCTCAGAAGGAGTGTCGGATGGCGGCAGCGCGGGCTGAACACCGCGCTCCGTCACCGAGAGCGGAGAAGACAGAATTTTCTCAAGGATGGGACCTGCAACGATTCCGGCTACAAACAAGAATGCAGCGACGATCAAGCCTATTCGGCCATAAAGGCTCAGCACATCTCTCAATGCCATGGACCCGCCTCCCGCTTGCTTCGTTGGATGAAAGCTTAGGAGACGAAAGCACCGCCGCCAATAGGCTAAAGCATAAGATCGTGCGACCGTCAGATGCTGGCGCTCGAGCAATTTGCCCGAACGTCCGACAGCTAAAGCAGTTTCGGATTCCGACACTCGGTAAAAAATTTATGAGTTCAGAAACGAACAGTGCCGCTGCTCGCGCCTAATGAAACATTGTACTAATAAGTTTCACGCAGATTCGGAACCGTGGCTCCTATGAGCTACTCACCCACGTGTGCATGCTACGCATCATCACCTCGGCTGGTTGGGTGAACAATTCAGCCTTGTTGGACTTGATCATTGGTTGAACGGGATTGCTTGAATGCCCTACTCGCCTTCCTTTGTCGCGGCAAAAGATCACCAGGAACTCGGGCCGTCTTTCTTCGATATTGTCGAGCCCGCGAGCTTTCCGCAGCATATTCTGCGCTACCGCAACCAGCGATGGGCAGAGCGGGTTGGTCTCGACACTCTAATCGATCAGGAATGGATCGAACATCTCGGCCGCTTCAGGCCATTGCCTGGGAGCTTCGAGCAACCGCTGGCCCTGCGCTACCACGGCCACCAGTTCAGGACTTACAATCCTCATCTCGGCGATGGGCGCGGATTTCTCTTCGCTCAGCTTAGGGACGCGGAAGATCGAAGGCTTCTCGATCTTGGAACGAAGGGAAGCGGGCAGACACCCTGGTCGCGCCATGCCGACGGGAGGCTCACGCTCAAGGGCGGCGTGCGGGAGATCCTGGCAACCGAAATGCTGGAGGCGCTCGGAGTCGAGACTTCCAAATCCTTCAGCCTGATCGAGACGGGCGAGGAACTTGAGAGAGGTGACGAACCATCCCCCACCCGCTCGGCCGTTCTGGTTCGCCTCAGCCACTCCCACATCCGCATCGGAACATTTCAGCGTTTTCTTTATCTCAACGAACCCGACAATCTCCGCAAGCTGCTCGACTACAGCATTCGAACTTACCTGCCCGAGACTTGGCGCGACGAAGAGCCGGCGCGTGCGGCCGCCTTTCTTGAGCAGGTCAGCCAGCGCGTCGCCCGCATGGGCGCCCAGTGGATGGCCGCAGGCTTCGTGCACGGCGTTCTCAACACCGACAACATCAATGTCACGGGAGAAAGCTTCGATTACGGACCATGGCGCTTTCTGCCCCATTACGATCCAGGCTTCACGGCAGCCTACTTCGACGAGACCGGCCTCTACGCGTTCGGCCGGCAGCCTGACGCGCTACTCTGGAATCTCTACCGCTTGGCTGAGTGCCTACTCCCTCTGTCACCGCAGGACTTGCTTGAGCAGGCCCTCGCCTCTTTCGAGCCCGCACTTCACCGGGAGTTCGCACAGGCGATCCTGCGTCGCCTCGGGCTTCAGTCCAGAGGTTACGAGAACGATGGAGCTTTGGCGAAGGCTCTATGGACGTTCCTTCACGAGACCCACGCTCCGTTCGAGCAGACGTTCTTTGACTGGTATGGAGGTGCCCTGAGCACCAAGCGTGCAGAGACAAGCCCGTCTGCAAGCTTCTATGCGCAGGAGTCCTTTCAGGCATTCAGAGACATGCTCAGCGATTTCTCCCCCTCCCCTGGCGTCAACAACGGGCATCCATACTTCGAACGGTCTACGCCCTGCACCATGGTGATTGATGACGTTGAAGCAATATGGGCACCTATCGCCAGTGAAGATGACTGGTCGCTTTTTTCTGCCAAGCTTGACGACATACGAGCAATGGCGGAGGCGTATCGAGCTGGCTAAGCTGCTCCAGAATATTATCCTGCGCTCTTGGTCCCACAAACAATGGCCAAGCTATAGCTAAGGCATAACTTATTTATACTGCTGTCAGTCAGAGCCATTTAAGCCTAGCATAGCGTAAGCTTCAGGAAAGTTCCCCTCACACAACGATTAGATTTTTATCACAATCCAGGAACGTTATTCATATACATGCGTCTATTAGCCAAGCACGCTGTCTTAAGGCAGCTACACATCACAATTGGCTAATTATGTAGGTGAACACATGAAGCGCTCACACGCTCTTGCTTTGTCTGGCGCAGCCCTCTTCCTTGCTGTCGGTTCCCCGGCTTCTGCCCAGAATTTCCGGGCAGGGCCGCAGTGCATTCCGGCTGTTGCCAATCCATCCATGTACCACAACTGCCGGCTTCAGGTCGTGCAAGGCCAGGAACTCTGCCGTTGTGCAATCCGTCCTCAGGCCCTGCGCAGGATGGATGATCGTACCAGTGAACGGAATCAGACCGACGCTGTGACCGGCTCGATTGGCCGTAATCCGACTGTTGTTCCCGGCGCTGGAAATCCTGTGGTTGGCTCACCCGGCAACGTCAATGACGGACGTGGTCCCAGTCGTGGTGGTGGTGCTGTTGCGGATCGCGGCAACTCGGGAACCGGTGGTATGGGTAGCAATGGCGGCAATGGCGGCACCGGCAGCAATGGCGGCACGGCCGGGAACGGCGGAACCGGCAGCAATGGTGGCACTGGTGATGACGGCGGCACGGGCGGCACCGGAGGTAACGGTGGCACGGGCGGGAACGGTGGCACGGGCGGGAACGGCGGCACCGGTGGCAATGGCGGCACGGGAGGTAACGGCGGTTCTGGCGGCAACGGCAACAATGGCCATGGCAATGACCCCGACGGCAACGATTCGTCGAACCCGGGCGGATCCAACAACGGTGACGGCACCGATGCGGACGGCCCGGCCGGCAACGGCGGCGGCAATGGTAACGGCGGCGGCAACGGCAATGGCGGTGGCAAAGGAAACGGGAATGGCAATAACGGCCATGGCAATGATCCCGATGGCAACGACTCGTCCAACCCAGGCGGCTCCAACAACGGTGACGGCACCGATGCGGATGGTCCGGCCGGTGGTGGCAACGGCGGCGGTAACGGAAACGGCCGCGGCGGCAAGGACTAAAGCCTTTAACTGAAACGACAAAGCCCGTGGCTGCCTCCGCAGCCACGGGCTCTTTCTGTTTAGAACAGCTTCACCAGCAAGCTTTGTGTCATGCCATTTAAGCTGACTTGCAGGCGCTAGGCCAAAGCCGCTTGGCAGGCACGCTCGTACACATCCTGATATCGTGAGGCGGAACGATCCCAACCGTGCGGCCTGTTCATCGCAGCGCGACGCATGGCCGTGAGACGAGACCTCGAACGGAAGGTCTCAAGGCCGCGCCTGATGGCATCCTTGAACCGGTTGAGCGAAGGCTCACCAAAGAGGAATCCAGTGACGCCGTCCTCAATCGTGTCGGCCAGCCCACCGGTCCTGTGCGCGATCGGCAGGGATCCGAAGCGCTGCGCATACATCTGGCTGAGGCCGCAAGGCTCAAACCGGGAAGGCATGAGCAGAAAATCACTGCCTGCATACATGCGCCGGGCATCGCCCTCGTCATACCCAATCCTGACGCCAACGGAACCGGGATGGCGGCTTGACAGAGCTTTCAGTTCCGCCTCGAACCGAGCCTCGCCTTGACCGATCACCGCTATCTGTCCCCCTTGGGAGACGATGGTTTCCGCCGCCGAGATGGCGAGGTCGACGCCTTTCTGATGAACGAGGCGCGACACCACCGCAAAGAGCGGCCCGGACGATAGGTCGAGGCCAAAGGTTTTGCGCACAGTGTTGGCGTTCGCACGCTTGCCGCGAAAGTTCTCGGCGGAGAATCGGCTGACCAAGTAAGGGTCGGTGCTCGGATCCCAGCTCGCATCGATGCCGTTGATGATGCCGTCGAGACGCCCCTCCTCGGCGCGGGTCCTAAGAAGGCCATCGAGACCACACCCGAATTCTGGGCGCGTGATCTCCTGGGCATAGGTGGAGCTCACCGTCGTGATATGGGACGAGTAGTAGATGCCGGCCTTCAGGAACGAGAGCTTGCCATAAAATTCGACGCCGTTCATCTGAAAGGCAGCATCGGGTATGCCGAGATGGGACAAGCGACTCCGGTCGAAGTTCCCCTGGTAGGCGAGATTGTGAATCGTCAGGATTGTCGGAATGCGCTGTCCACGCCAAGCGAGATAGGCTGACGCAAGTCCTGATGGCCAATCATTGAGGTGCAGAAGATCTGCGCGCCACAAGGGATCGCCGTTGCCGCAAGCGATGTCTGCTGCCGCCAAGCCAAGGCGTGCGAAGCGGATGTCGTTGTCGGTCCAATCGGCACCGAAGATGTCGACATAGGGCGATCCGTCACGGTCGTAGAGTTCCGGGCACAGAAGCACGTAAACGGTCAGTCCATCCTGGGTCGTTCCGCGTCCAAGGCCGCAGGCCGGTATGCCGAATGAAGCCGGCAAACGGGCAATCTCCTCCACATTGCCGATCTGCGACAGAACTTGGCGATAACCTGGAATGAGAATTCGCACATCGTAGTGATGGCGAAGCGCGCGCGGCAAGGCCGCCGACACTTCACCAAGGCCGCCAGCCTTGATGTAGTCGGCAATTTCGGATGTAACGAAAAGAATGGACTGACGACGCTTGATGGAGACGGAAGCTTGGGCGCCGCTCAGAAGTTCGGCATGCGCCAAGGTCGAGACACCTGAAACAGTGTCCAGTTGAGATGAGTCCAGCATGTTAGCTCAGAGGCGCGATCCCCACCGACTCCCCCGCGCCGAAGGCAGTCGGGCTTTTAACTCCTTCACCCCAGATGTGGTTCCGCAGAATTTTCGTAAAATTTCTGACTAGCCATTTTGGCTAGCTTGGCTGATCGCTACGCGCAGGGCACGACCCGCAGAAATCAGCTTGGCTGTTTTTCCCATTTGCTTCGGAACATTGCTCTGCAATGTTCGTTCGCAAGTGCCTCCCCCTGCTTTCCGGAGTTCAGATGCGGCGCGTTCACTCCATGCCCTTTGGGGCTGAGATAACCTCCGACGGTATTCGCTTTGCCCTGTGGGCTCCCACGGCCAAGGCCGTGCGGCTCGTGCTTGATACGGCCGAGCTTCCTATGACGGCCGATGACGGCGGTTGGTATCGCCTCGTCTCGCAGGATGCCCACGCAGGCAGCCGCTACGGCTACAAAATCGACGGCAGCCTCGTGGTGCCTGATCCGGCTTCCCGGTTCCAGCCTGATGACGTCCATGGCCTGAGCCTCGTCGTTGATCCTGGAACATATCAATGGTCTAACACAGCCTGGACAGGACGCGCTTGGGAAGAGACTGTCCTCTATGAAGTTCATGTGGGAACTGCCACCCCAGAGGGCACCTATGCAGGCCTGATGACCAAGTTGGAAGATCTCCGCGATCTCGGCATCACGGCCATCGAACTCATGCCCGTCGGCGAATTTCCGGGGCAGCGCAACTGGGGCTATGACGGCGTCCTGCCCTTTGCTCCCGATGCAGCCTATGGCAGCCCCGACGACTTGAAGCGCCTCGTGGAGCGCGCACATGCGCTCGGCATCATGGTTTTTCTCGACGTGGTCTACAATCACTTCGGTCCGTCAGGCAATTATCTCCACGCCTATGCGAAGACCTTCTTCACGGAGCGCCACCCAACCCCCTGGGGAGCAGGCATCAACGTGGATGGGGAAGGCAGCCGCAACGTGCGCGACTTCTTCTTTCACAACGCGCTCTACTGGCTGGAGGAGTTTCATATCGACGGACTCCGCTTTGACGCCGTCCACGCCATCGTGGATGACAGCCAGCCGCACTTCATCGAAGAGCTGGCAAACAGAATTCGTGAAGCCATCCCTGATCGCCACGTTCATCTGGTGCTTGAGAACGAAGCCAACCAGGCGCGCTGGCTCGGCCGCGAAGCGGACGGGCAGCCGAAGCTCCACACAGCGCAATGGGCCGATGACATTCACAACTCGTGGCATGCACTTCTGACCGGCGAGAACGAAGGCTACTACGAGGATTATGCAAATCGACCGCTCCAGCACCTCGGACGGGCGCTGGCGGAAGGTTTCGCCTATCAGGGCGACCCGTCTCCGCATAAGGATGGTGTCGTTCGCGGCGAACCCTCAGGCCATCTGACACCAACGGCTTTCGTGTCCTTCCTTCAGAACCACGACCAAGTGGGCAATCGCGCCTTCGGTGAACGCCTTTCGCATTTGATCTCACCCGAGCGCCTCGCTCTCGCGCAAGGCGTCTTCCTCCTGTCACCACACATCCCGCTGATCTTCATGGGCGAGGAATGGGGCGCCTCGACGCCGTATCAGTTCTTCGTCGATTTCGAGAGCGAGCCGGATCTGGCCAAGGCCGTACGAGAGGGACGACGCGGCGAGTTCAAGCGTTTCAAGGCCTTCACGGATCCGGAGATGTCTCAGCGCATTCCTGATCCGACCGATCGCGCAACGTTCGAACGATCCAAGATCGATTGGTCGGAAATACAGCAATCGCCTCACCAAGAGGCTCTCGCGCAGAACCGTCACCTGCTTGACCTTCGACAGACGGAGATTGTGCCTCTTCTAAAGAGCCAGTATCGCGGCTCGCACTATACGATCTCACCCGAAAGCTCCCTCGACGTGACCTGGACCTTTTCAGCCGGCACGCTCCGCCTGCTGGCCAATTTCGGCAACGGGATCGTGAGTGCAGCGATGAATGGAGATATTCGCGTGCTCTGGTCCAATGTGAACGCTGAGACTACTGATCGGAGCCTTCAACTTCCGCCCTGGTCGGCAATCGTCATGAAGGGAACATCCGCATGAGCAAGCTGGATGCTCTGCTCGAGCGGATGTCCGCGCTTGTCGGCATTTCTCCAGACTACAGCGATGCCTTCGGGAACCGGGTTGAAACGAGTTTCGACACGCGCAAGGCTCTGATCACCGCTCTCGGACTCGACGTCTCATCCGAGAAAGGCGCACAGGAGAGTCTGAAGCGGCTGGAGCGACTGAAGGCAGGGTCAGTGCCCGCCGTCATAACCGTCGAAGCCGGAGCGCCCGCGAAGATCAAGCTGCGCGGGGCTGCCGAAGCTTCGACCTGGACACTGACGGAGGAAGACGGAACCACCCATGAGGGCCGGCTCACCAAAGTCAGCCGCACTCTCGATCTACCCTCTCTTCCGATGGGCTATCACCAACTTCGGTTGGGTGACAGGGCAGCAACCATCATCGCCGCTCCTGACAAGTGTTGGGAGCCCGAAGCTCTGAAGGGTGACGCGAGATTATGGGGGCTGACAGCACAGGTCTATTCCCTGCGCTCAGCGCGTGACCTTGGGATCGGTGATTACTCGGACGTGGCTCTCACCGCAGAGGGTGTTGGCCGCTTCGGCGGCGCGTTCCTGGGCCTCAGCCCAGTTCACGCGCTGTTCGCGGAGGACCGCTCCAAGATCTCTCCTTATTCACCATCATCACGCCTGTTCCTCGAGTCTCTTTATATCGATCCGACAGTCATCGAAGGCTTCACCGAGAGCGGCGCGCAGCAGTTGCTCGAAGGTTCGGAAATGGAGCAGCGTCTCGCCAAACTGCGCAGCGCTCAACTCATCAACTATGCCGAGGTCTGGGCCATCAAACGGCCCGTACTCGATGCCCTCTGGTTCTGGTTCCAATCCTCCGGCAACAAGGCCGCTTTCGAGACATTCCGCAGAGAGGGCGGCGAGGCCCTGGAGGCGCACGCGACCTTCGAGGCGCTCTCGGAGCGTTTCCGAGCGCAAGGGCTTTTCTGGATGGGAGAGTGGCCCGATGCTTTCCGGTCAATCCATTCGGACGAGGTCAAGCAGTTTCGCTTGCAGGAAGCGGAGCGTGTCGCCTTTCATTCCTGGCTGCAATGGCTGGCAGACCGGCAGTTAGGACAGGCTGCAGAGCGGGCCCGCGCCGCCGGGCTTCCTATCGGGCTTTATCGCGATCTTGCCGTTGGGTCGGATGGCGGCGGATCTGAGATCTGGTCCGCCCCGGAGCGCTACGCTCCCGGGTTGTCCATCGGCGCGCCGCCGGATCCGCTCGGCCCGCAGGGGCAGGATTGGGGCCTACCGCCCTTCAACCCGCTCACCCTTGAGGAGCACGGTCTTGCAGCCTTCCGCGATCTCGTCTCCGCCAACATGCGCCATGCCGGCGCGATCCGCATTGATCACGCCTTCCAGCTTCAGCGTCTCTTCCTGATTCCATCCGGCGCTCCCGCCTCGCAGGGAGCCTACGTGAACTACCCATTCGAAGCCATGCTGGCGGTGTTGCGGGTCGAGAGCCACCGCGCCCATTGCCTCGTGATCGCGGAAGATCTCGGCACGGCTCCAGAAGGCTTTTCCGACGCGATCATGGAATCGGGCGTCCTCAGCTACCGGGTGCTGCCCTTCGAGCGGAATGGATCGGCGTTCAAGAAGCCGGACCAATATCCGCGCTCGGCCCTTGCCGTCATCACCACCCACGACCTGCCGACCTTCGCTGGATGGTGGCGTGGCCTCGATGTCGACCTACGCCAGACGCTGGGCATCTTCGACCCGAAGACCTCCGACCGGGAACGTGTCGTGCGCAAGGCGGACAGAAATCATTTCGCCGAAGCACTTGCGGCAGAAGGTCTTCTGTCTTCGGCGCAGGCCCTGGAAGAGCCACCGTTGGAGGCAACTATCCGCTATCTCGCCCGCACGTCATCAGTCCTCACAGCCGTGCAGATCGAGGATGCATCCGACGAGCTGAACCAGCCCAATATGCCAGGCATAGATGTTGGGCATCCCAACTGGCGCCGCAGGCTGTCGAACACAGTCGAGGACATTGCCGCTCCGGGTAGCTTGCTGGCGAAACTCGCCGTCGCCCTCACGGAAGAGGGTCGAGACGTGCGCGCCCGCAGGAGCAGCCTCGCTGCGCCGCCGCCCCGCGCCACCTACCGACTACAGTTTCATAAGGACTTCATGTTCGATGATGCCATCAAGATCGTGCCCTATCTGGCCAAACTCGGCATCAGCCATGTCTATTCCTCGCCCATCCAGGCGGCTGCACCGGGATCCAGCCACGGCTATGACATCGTCGACCATTCCGTGATCAACGCGGAGCTCGGTGGGGAGGAAGGTTTCCGCCGTTTCTCGGAGGCTCTCAACGCGCACGGCCTCAAGCTCGTGCTCGACATCGTGCCGAACCATATGGGCGTCGGCGGCCAAGCCAATGGCTGGTGGCTCTCCGTGCTGGAGTGGGGGCGGCTCTCTCCAGTGGCCGATGCTTTCGACATTGACTGGGAGCGCCCCGGAGCCGATGGTAAGCTGATTATCCCATCCCTCGGCGGCCTTTATGGTGAGGTTCTCGAAAGAGGCGAACTGCAGCTGAAATTTGATCCCGAGGACGGCTCATTCAGCGTATGGCACTGGGAGCATCGCTTCCCGGTTTGTCCGACAGCTTATCCCGAGATCCTAGATCGTGCTCTGGTGTCCCTGAGCAATCCAGATAAAAGCGGGAAGCTGCAAAACCTCAGCGAACGCTTGCGCGCTCTGAGAGAGCAGGCCTTAAGCGGGAGTTCCTCTCCTTTTCTAGAAGACGCGGAGGCGCTTAAGCATAATCTCGCACAGGCGGCTGCCGCCTCTGCAGACATGCGGAAAGCAATCGACAGGGCTGTTGCGGCCATCAACGGCAACGCGGGTGATCCTGGGAGCTTCGAGGCCCTACACCGTCTCCTGGAGGCGCAGGCGTACCGCCTCGCCTTCTGGCGGGTGGCATCAAGCGATATCAACTACCGCCGATTCTTCGACATCAACACCTTGGCGGGCATACGAGTCGAGATCCCGCACGTCTTCGACAAGACTCATGAGCTGATCCTCCGCCTCGTGAACGAGAATCTCGTTCACGGCCTCAGGATCGACCACATCGATGGTCTTGCCGATCCCGAGGGTTATGCCCGCACTCTTCAAGAGAAGGTTGGTCCAGGTTTCTATGTGGTCGTGGAGAAGATCCTTGAGCCCGGTGAGGAGCTGCGCCCCTGGCCCGTTGCCGGAACCTCGGGATATGACACGCTCAATCTCATTGACGGCGTGCTGGTGGACGGCCGATCAGGCGATGCCTTCGAGCGGATCTACCGCGAGGCATCGGGTCTCCAGGGCTCCTATGAAGAGCTCCTTAAGGAAGCCAAGATCGAGATCACGGAGAAGAACTTCGCCAGTGAACTCGGGGTTCTGGTCTCCGACATCAAGACCATTGCCGATGCCAGCCGCCGCACCCGCGACTACACCACGTTCGCCCTGCGCCAAGCCTTGGTGGAGATCATTGCCGCGTTCCCCGTTTACCGCAGCTATCTGAAGGAAGGCGAGCCTGCAGCTGAGGACATGCGTCTGATTGAGGAGACAGTTGAGGCTGCCAAAGCCTTCAGCACGCTCCCCGATCAAAGCGTGCACGACTTCATCGCCTCGGTTCTTCTCGGGCGAGTCACAGACGGCAAGCTCGAAGACGTGCGCCGTTTCCGCCTCCGCTTCCAGCAGCTCACAGGGCCTGTCATGGCCAAGAGCCTGGAGGACACGCTCTTCTACCGCTATGGACGCCTGATTGCCCTGAACGAAGTGGGCGGCGACCCCGGTCACTTCGGCTTAGCGCCGGACGCCTTCCATCAGGCAAACGTGGATCGTGCCCATAACTGGCCCCACGCCATGATCGGCACTGCCACGCACGACACCAAGCGCGGCGAGGATGCCCGCGCCCGGCTTCTCGCCCTTTCCGAAATGCCGGAAGAATGGGCGAAAGCCCTCGATCTCTGGAAGGAGCTGGCATCACCGCACCTGTCAGAGTTCGACGGCGTTCCTGCACCTGACGCCAACGATCAGGTCATCCTGCTTCAGGCCCTCCTCGGCGCTTGGCCCCTAGAGCTTCTAGAGAAGATTGATCGCAAGACATTGGCCACGTTCCAGGAGCGGATGGAGGGCTATCTCACGAAGGCGCTGCGTGAAGCTAAACGACACACGAGCTGGGTTGCGCCGAACGAGGTCTATGAGGAGGCCGCTCTCGGGCTCCTCAGAGCCGTACTCGATCCGAAAAGCCCATTCCTTGAACACTTCGGCGACTTGGTCCGGCGCCTGTCCATATTAGGCATGCTGAACGGATTGACCCGAACAGTTCTCAAGCTGACGCTGCCGGGAGTGCCCGACATCTACCAGGGTACGGAGTTCTGGGATTTCTCTCTGGTGGATCCGGACAACCGGCGTCCGGTGGATTATGCGGCTCGCTCAAAGGCTTTGGAGAAGGGTGACGCACTCACCTCTCTCATGGAGTCTTGGATAGATGGGAGGATCAAGCAGAGAATTATCGCCGCCCTGCTGCAAGACCGGGCCCAATCACCGGCACTCTATGCTGAAGGCGATTATCAGACACTTGAAGCCGAAGGTGCTCGTGCGGACCATCTTCTGACCTATGTCAGGCGGCATGGGACGGATGCGCTTGCTGTCACCGTTCCGCGTCTCTGGGCAGGCTTGATGAAGAGCAATCATCCATCCGTCGACGCCGCAATTTGGAGTGACACAAGCATTGAGCTTACTCAGGGTCGTTGGCAGAACGTGATAACAGGAGATGAAGTCCTCATCGATCAGCATCGGACAAAGGTGTCAGGCCTGATGAAGGACGTTCCCTTTGCCATTCTCAGGCTGAGGCCCTCATAAACGAATGCAGGTCGTGCTTGAGACTAAAGAGCCGAACTTATAGTTCAGCTTAGCGGGGACTTCCTGCAGGCTTGCGCGTTGACGAGCACAGACATTTTGCCTCGCTTGGCTTCCGAGATTTCCAATGAATGACAAAGTCGATACCCGTGAGCAGTCAGCGCCTCAGATCGTCGCCCCGAATGTGCGGCGAACCTCCCGCGTTCGGGAAGGGCTTCCCTACCCGCTTGGAGCCACGTGGGATGGTCTGGGCGTCAATTTTGCAATCTTCTCCGCGAATGCCACGAAGGTTGAGCTTTGCCTGTTCGACGAAGACGGCGAGCGGGAAATCGAGCGGATCGAGCTTCCGGAATATACCGACGAGGTCTGGCATGGTTACCTGCCGGATGCGCGGCCAGGCACGACCTACGGCTACCGGGTTCATGGGCCCTACGAGCCAACCGCCGGCCACCGCTTCAACCCCAACAAGCTCCTGCTCGATCCTTATGCTAAGCAGCTCATCGGCGATCTGAAATGGAACCCGGCCCTATTTGGCTACACCCTCGGTTCACCCGATGCCGACCTGTCCTTCGACAAACGCGACAGCGCGCCGTTCATGCAAAAATGCCGGGTGGTCGAATCGGCTTTCACCTGGGCGCGGGCGCGCCGGCCGCAGATACCGTGGGAGCGGTCCATCATCTATGAGACCCATCTGCGCGGTTTCACCATGCAGCATCCTGCGGTACCGAAGGAATTCCGCGGCACATTTTCGGGCCTCATGCAGCATGAGGTGATCGAGTACATCAAGAACCTCGGCGTCACGGCGGTCGAACTGCTGCCGATTCATGCTTTCGTGGATGACAGCTATCTGGTCGAGAAAAAGCTGAAGAATTATTGGGGCTACAACTCAATCGGCTTCTTCGCGCCGCAACCGCGCTATCTCGCAACGCCCTTCATCAACGAAGTGAAGGAGATGGTGAGCCATCTCCATGATGCCGGGATCGAAGTGATCCTGGATGTGGTCTACAATCACACGGCCGAAGGCAATGAGCTGGGGCCGACCCTCTCCTTCCGGGGCATCGACAACGCCTCCTATTACCGTCTCGCGCCCGATCCCCGCTACTATATCAACGACACGGGCACCGGAAACACGGTGAACCTCAGTCACTCCCGTGTGCTCCAGATGGTCACGGACTCGTTGCGCTATTGGGCGCAGGAGGTTCAGATCGACGGCTTTCGCTTCGATCTCGCGACGATCCTGGGCCGTGAACCGCATGGTTTCGAGGAAGATGGCCGCTTCCTCGACGCCTGTCGTCAGGATCCTGCCCTCAGCCAGGTCAAACTGATTGCAGAACCATGGGATTGCGGACCGGGCGGCTATCAGGTTGGCCGCTTCTCGCCCGGCTGGGCCGAGTGGAACGACCGCTACCGCGACACGGTGCGCGCCTATTGGAAGGGTGAGGAAGGAAAGCTGCCGGAGCTCGCAGCCCGCCTCACAGCATCGGCAGACATCTTCAATAAACGCGGGCGCCGGCCTTGGTCGTCCGTGAACTTCATCACCGCCCATGACGGCTTCACGTTAAACGATCTCGTCTCCTATAACGAGAAGCACAACGAGGCGAACGGAGAGGATAACAAGGACGGCCACGATCATAACCTCTCCTTCAACTATGGCGTCGAAGGCCCGACAGACGACCCTGAGATCCGCTCGCTGCGGCTGCGCCAGATCCGCAACATGCTGGCCACCCTGCTCTTCTCGCAAGGAACGCCGATGCTGCTGGCAGGTGACGAGTTCGCCCGTACCCAGCAGGGCAACAACAACGCCTATTGTCAGGACAACGAGGTGTCCTGGATTGATTGGGAAGGAATCGACGAGGATGGAGTCGAATTGCTCGAGTTCACCCGCAAGCTGATCCAGCTGCGTCAGAACCTGCCGATCCTGCGGCGCATGCGCTTTCTCTCCGGCATCTATAACGAGGAGCTCGACGTCAAAGACGTAACGTGGCTCACCCCCGCGGGCGACGAGATGACCCCTGAGAACTGGCAGGATCCCAACGCCCGCTGCATCAGCATCCTGCTGGATGGCCGCGCTCAGCCGACTGGCATCCGCAGGCGAGGCACAGACGTGACACTCCTCATGATCCTGAACGCTCACAACGACGTGGTGAAGTGCACCTTGCCGGCGGTGATCGGCGGCGACGCCTGGATGTGTCACATCGACACCAACCAGCCTGATATCGACACTCCGGCGGAATTCGGTTTCGGCAAGGTCTACACGGTCACGGCTCACTCCCTGCTGCTGTTCCAGCTGAAACCCGCCAAGCAGCCGAAGCCCGAAAAAAGAAAGAGCGCCTGATAAGGCGCTCTTACCATCCATCTCACGTCGATAGGCAGGATCGATAGAGGTCGGCATATTGCCTTGCGGGGCGACGCCAACTCACATCCGCACCCATGCCGTTGCCCTGCAGGCGCCGCCATGCCGGCATGTCGCGCCAGAGCGCTTTCGCCCGGTCGATGGCATCCGTCAGCGGCGAGAGCGCAACAGGTCCGAATTGGAAACCTGTGGCGACGCCGGCAGCGATAGCCATCTCATTGGCATCGATCACCGTATCGGCCAATCCACCCACCCGGGACACGATGGGCACGCACCCGTAGCGCATGGCGCACAACTGCGTTAGGCCACAGGGTTCAAACCGTGAAGGCACGAGCAGGGCGTCGCTGCCGCCCTGGATCAGGTGAGCGAGCCCTTCGTCATAGCCGAAGAAGCATCCGATCTGGCCAGGATGGACGATGCTGGCGGTCCGGAAGCTGTCCTCGAGGGTTCTGTCTCCGGAACCCAGGAGCGCCAGCTGTGCGCCGCCTGCAAGCAGCCTCGACAAGCTGGCGAGCACGAGGTCGAGGCCTTTCTGCTCGGATAGGCGGCTGACGACGCCGAAGAGCATCACGTCAGGATCCTGCCTCAAACCGATGCGCTTCTGCAGGGCCTCCTTATTGGCCATCCGGACATCGAGATTATCGCGGTCGTAGGTCTGCGTGAGACCCCTGTCCGCAGAAGGATCCCAGACCTTGTCATCGATGCCGTTGAGAATGCCCGACACGGCAGTCGTGCGAAACCGCAGCAATCCATCGAGACCCATTCCGCCTTCAGGCGTCTGAATCTCTTTGGCATAGGTCGGAGATACGGTCGTGATCCGATCAGCGTGTTGCAAGCCGGCCTTGAGGAATCCGATCTGCCCATAATATTCGACGCCGTCGATGGTGAAGGTGCTGGCCGGCAATCCCAGTTCGAGCAACAGGTATGGAGGGAAAACGCCCTGGAAGGCGATGTTGTGTATGGTCATGACCGTTACAGGACGCGGGCCTTCCGCGAGGCTCAGGTAGATCGGCACGAGCCCAGCCTGCCAATCATGGGCATGGACCACGTCGGGCACGAATCCTGGCGCCACTCCCTGTCCGATATCAGCCGCCGCCCGGGCAAGCGCCGCAAAGCGCCGCGCATTGTCCGGCCAGTCTTGGCCATCGGGCGTGAGATAGGGAGAACCGGGCCTGTCGAAGAGATGCGGAGCATCGATGACGAAAAGGTCCAGATCCCCTGCTTTTCCTGACAGCAGGCTTGCCGATCCGCCGAAGAAGCCGGGATAACGATGGACTATCTCCGAGCCCTCAAGAGCTCTCAGCACGGCCGGATACCCTGGAACAAGTGTGATAACCCTCACGCCTTCCGTCGCGAGAGCGGAGGGTAGGGCTCCGGCGACATCGGCCAATCCGCCTGTCTTGATGATGGGAAAGATCTCTGAAGTGACGGATAGAACGTTCAGAGGCCTCATCCGGCCAATCTCTCGATCATCGACTTTGTGATGAGGCTGATGCCTTTTTCGGTGCGGCGGAACCGCTGAGCGTCGAGTTCGGGATCCTCGCCGACTATAAGCCCATCGGGGATGCGTACGCCCCGGTCGACGACGACGTTCTTGAGCCGCGCACCCCTTCCGACATCCGCATAGGGAAGAATGACGGCTCCCTCGACGGAGGCGTAGGAATGGAGATGCACACCCGTAAAGACGAGCGACTGACGTAGGGACGCTCCCGACACGATGCAGCCGCTGGACACGAGGGAGTTGATGGCGTGACCGCGGCGGCCCTCCTCATCGTGAACGAATTTCGCCGGCGGCCATGTTTCCGTGAAGGTGGAGATCGGCCAGTCGTGATCATAAAGATCGAGGGAGGGAACGATCGCCGTCAGATCGATATTCGCCTCCCAGTAGGCATCGACTGTCCCGACATCCCGCCAGTAGGCCTCGGCATCTCTCCCACCGGCCTCTGCTCCGGATCGGACACAGGATCGCGTGAATCGATGCGCCACGGCTTTGCCGTGCTGGACCAGATAGGGGATGATGTCCTTTCCGAAATCCCGGTGCGAGCCGGGTGTCTCCGCATCGCGTCTCAACTGATCAAACAGGAACCGGGTGTTGAAGACGTAGATGCCCATGCTCGCTAGGGCCTTGTCTGGGTTGTCTGGCATGCCGGGCGGGTCGGCGGGCTTCTCAAGGAAGGAGATAATGCGGTCCATCTCATCAACGGCCATTACGCCGAAGCCGGTCGCCTCCATGCGCGGCACTTCGAGGCAGCCGACGGTCACATCTGCGCCCATGTCGACGTGCTGCCGCAACATGAGCTCATAGTCCATCTTGTAGATATGATCGCCCGCAAGGATGATGATGTACTCGGGATCGATGCTCGCGATGATGTCGATGTTCTGATACACCGCATCTGCTGTGCCCTCGTACCACATGGTTTCCGAGACGCGTTGGCTGGCCGGCAGGATATCGAAGCTTTCGTTCCGCTCGGCCCGGAAGTAGTTCCAGCCCCGCTGCAGATGCCGGATGAGGCTGTGAGCCTTGTACTGCGTTGCCACCCCGATGCGCCTGATGCCGGAGTTCAAGGCGTTCGAGAGTGCAAAATCGACGATCCTGGTGTTGCCCCCGAAATAGACTGCCGGCTTGGCGCGAATGTCAGTCAGTTCCATTAGCCGGCTTCCCCGTCCTCCGGCGAGAACATACGCCATGGCATGACGGGCGAGAGGCGCGTAGGGAACGCTGGAATTCGGCAAGGCCGGGTCCTCACATCAATGGCAATCACCTGATTATATAGAGGCCGGGAGGGCTGCTGGTACGTGTCGCGTGATCGACTTCAACGGAGTACCGCCCGGGAGCCTCCGACCGGATGCCGAAGGCTTGTATGTCGATCGTGCTCAGGTCACCCGCGTCGTCCGCCTGCGCTTCGGCGCTGGGGCGGGAGCCTCGCTGCTTTCCTCCAAGGGAGCCGGAGCAGGACTGCGCTTCTTGCGGGTCTTAGGAGCAACCGGAGGAGCCTCATCAGCCGTCATGCTGGTCATACCCAGAGGGGCGGGATCGATGAGGGATGGGAACTGTACACCCGATCCTTCACTGCTTTCACCGAGAATCTCGCGCTCGGCCTGATACCAGTATTCATCCGCTCGATCAGGGAGAGCCCCGTGCCGCATCCAGAGCTCGTAAGCCCGTTCGCGGATTTTGCTTTCAAGTTCCTTGTCCATAGTCGCCCTTCAGTCCTGATGTAGTGCCCCAACCCGATAAAGCGCAAAGAAAAGCCAGCCGGATCATCCTGCCGCTTTGGCGCGCTCACCGTGCGAACTGTGTAAATTATTAGGCGCTTCGCCGGATTGGCAACGGCACGGACCTGAATCTGCTGCAAATGCCTGCTCAGATATCAACCCGAACCCGCTGAAATTTCAGGCGCTCTCAACGGCTTCAGGCGCCTTGAAGCGGATGACCCTGTACACATACCAAACAACCAGGCACCCAACCACGACATTCGAGACGGGGTTCAGCCACTCCGAGACCCTCTCATACTGGCTTTCGAGAAGATACCCGGCACCCGCCAGGAAAACCGTCCAGAGGGCCGTTCCGAGGGAACTCCACATCAGGAAAGTGGAAATCGGGATGCAATTCACCCCTGCCGGCACGGAGATCAGAGAGCGGATCGTGGGTATCAGGCGCCCCAGGAACAAGGCGAGACCTTGATGGCGGGAGAAGAACGCCCTGGCCTGATCAACCTCATCGGGATGCATGGTCAGCCATCGCCCATGCTTGGCGGCGAACTGCTTCAGACGCTTCGGGCCAATCCAGCGGCCGATCAGAAACCAGAAATAAGCGCCGGCGAGCGAGCCGATCGTCCCCGCAAGAACGACTCCTGTAAAACTGAGCGTCCCCTTTGCTGCGGAAAAGCCGGCTAGGGGCATGATGAGCTCCGAGGGAATGGGCGGGAAAACATTCTCCAGCAGCATGAGCAGGGCAATGCCGATATACCCGGCTTTGTCGATGAGGCTGACGATCCAGTCGAACACGCTCTTCCACCTGTTGTGAAGTGATCGGGGAAATTCCACGACGCGGGCTCGATCTGCAAGCCCAGTCGCCCTGGGCAACGATTTAGGAGCGCTCTGTTTCCACCCGGAACCTCGGCCCCGGTTCCCGAGTTGGCAGAGGACTCCGTTTAGGATCTTAGTCGCGTGCAGCTACTGGAAGAAACGACGAGCCGGCATGAACTTCAGTTTGCCCAGGCAGCCCCGCGGCTGCCTGGGGTATCGATCCTGCGCCCTGAACAGAATTGCTGGCGCGTCGCACAGGCAGATCGCGCATCGGTTCTGATCGACGGCGCCGCCTACTTCGCCTGCCTCGAGGCGGCCCTGCGGCGTGCCCAACGCTCCATTCTCATCATCGGTTGGGACTTCGACGGCAGCATCCGCTTACGCCCGGATGTGAGCGCAGAGGATTCCCCACCGCTCGGCCCCCTGCTCCGCTCCCTCGTGGAGGCCAGACCGGACCTTGAGGTCCGAATCCTGGTGTGGAGCATTGCCGTCGTGCATGCCCCTGGCGCTCCAGGCCCGCTCATCTTCGGCGCCGAATGGCAGGAGCACCCGCGCCTCCAGCTTAAACTTGATACCCATCACCCGCTTTATGCCGCCCACCACCAGAAGATCGTCTGCATCGACGATGCACTGGCATTCGTCGGCGGCATGGACCTGACGGTCGAGCGTTGGGACACCCAGCGCCACGCCTGCGACGATCCTCTCCGGCTGAAGGATGATGGGTGCATCTACGAGCCGGTCCACGATCTTCAAATGGCTGTGGATGGCGAAGCTGCACGATCCATTGCCGAGGTGGGCTATGGCCGCTGGAAATTTGCGACAGGCGAGGAGCTGAGCCCAGCCTTACCGGATGGAGCAGATCCCTGGCCGGAGGATCTTTCAGTCAATTTCGCCAACGTGCCGATCGCCATCGCCCGTACCTACCCGGCCTGGGGAGACCAGCCTGCCGTGCAGGAGGCGGCGGCCTTGACTCTGGACGCGCTCTCCGCCGCGAGGAAGAACATCTACATCGAAGCGCAATATATGACGGCTCCCTCAATCGGCGATGTCCTTGAGCGTCATCTGGCCGATCCCGGCGGACCCGAAATCGTCGTGATCCAGACGCATGAATCTCACGGCTGGGCGGAAGAGCTGGTCATGGGTACGAACCGGGACAGGCTGATCCGGCGTCTGCGCAAATGCGATCACTACAACCGCCTGCGCGTTTATTACCCGGTTATCCCTAATGGAGCGGGCGGGGAATGCCAGGTGCTTATCCATTCCAAGCTCATCATCGTCGATGACGTGTTCCTGCGCATCGGTTCTTCGAACCTGAACAACCGCTCCATGGGCCTCGACAGCGAATGCGACCTCGCCATCGAGGCAAGGACCGAGGAAGAGCGTCGGACAATCGCTGGCCTGAGAGACCAACTCATCGCCGAGCATCTCGAGACGCAGCCGGAGACCTTCGCCGAGGCTCTTGCGGGAGCAGGCGGGTCCGTTATCCGGGCCATTGACCAGCTCAACACCGAAGAGCGCGGCCTGCGCCCCTTCGGGGCCATGGCCGATGAAGGGCCGGATGCGCCGGCACCGGGGACCAGCCTCTTGGATCCGCCGGAGCCGTTCGAGCCCCTCGCCCTGTTTCGCCGCCGCAAGGACTGAGGTTTAGGCCTTCAAGGGAGCGGGAGCGTCCCCATGGGCGTCCGAGCCCCGATGCCGCAGGATCAGCTCAGTCGCGGCAAACAGGATGCTCCCTAAGCCAAGCGGCGCCAGGAAGTAGACGAACCGGAACACCAGAAGCGGCCCGATCAGGTTGTCCTCGGGCAGAAGGTACATCACAACGCTCTCGATGACGCCAAGACCTCCAGGCACATGGCTCACCAGGGCCGTTGCATTGGCGATCACATAGACCGATGCCACGCCCAGATACGCAACGTCTGCCACGGCCGCGAGGGTCTGGTGAAGGCAGGCGGCCACGAAGGCGAAGTTGATCGACCCGATCAGGACCTGTGCGATGGCGAGCCGAAAGCCTGGGATCTCAAGCGACCAGCGCCGGATCCGCAGCGGCCGGCGCACGAAAAGGGACAGGATCAGATAAATCGCCGGGACAGCAAGACAGGCCACGCCCAGGGCAATGATAACTGGATGGGTCAGCCCCGTGATCTCCACGGCCAGCCCCGAGCGCAGGAGCAAGGCTGCTCCGCCAAGCATCACCAAGCCGAGCCCGACGGTGACGCCGCAGAAGACGATAACCTTCGCTACCTCGCCCGCGGCAAGCCCCCAGCGGCTGTAGAAGCGATAGCGCACCGCACCGCTGCTTAAGGCGGCTAATCCGATATTATGGCCGAGGGAAAGGGCCGTGAAGGAGGCGAGGGCCGCCTTTGGATACGGAAGCGGCCGACCGACATAGCGCAAAGCCAAATAGTCGAAGAAGGTCAAGGACACATAGCTCGCCGCCGCAAATCCGGCAGCAGCCAGGAGGCTTGGCACGGGAACGGCCGTGACGGCGGCAATCAGCTCGTTCAGGCTGTAGCGGCTGAGCGTGCGGTACAGCAGAAAAGCCGCCAGACAGACCACAGCCGCAGCGATCAGGTACTTCCAGTTACGCATTCCCTCTCCTCAACCGCGTCGCAGCCGCATACCAAACGGCTCTGCTCACAAAGGTCCAACGCAAAGGCGGAGCCTGCGATCCGTAATATGATCTTGTAAGCCCCCTCACCCATGCATGTGGGCCATGCTGGTCTGGTGCGCCTTGCCGCGAACGATATGGAACTCGACGAGCAGTGGGAGATGATCCGAGGCAATGCGGGCCAAAGGGTTCCGCACCGCTTCCACCCGCTGCACCGCAATCCCGCGGCTGACGAAAACATGGTCGATGCGGAGTATCGGCAAGCGCGACGGGAACGTCGCCCTAGGCTTGGGCAGCTTCGCCAGCGCCTGCGCATCCCAGAGATGCGAGGTCAAGCGCTGATAGGCTCGGGAGCGCGGCGTGGCGTTGAAGTCTCCCAGCAGGATCACCGGTCCCCGGCAGGCCTGATGGCCGAGCCAATGCGGACCCAGCAGAGCATTCACCTGCGCAAGCCTCTCATGGCGGCGCAGGCCAAGATGGGTGTTGATGATCTGGACATCGGCGCCTCCGAGGTTAACCGAGGCCCAGAGAGCCCCTCTCGGCTCGAGGCCCGGCTTTCCGGCCAGACCCGGAAGAGCCTCAGCCTTGACGAGCTTCGAGGGCCTGTGGGTCAGGATCGCGTTGCCGTACTCCTCCTCCAACACCCGCATGCTGGCATGGAAATGCACATGCATTCCGAGCGCCTGGGCAATCGCATGAGCCTGATCGACGCCCCCCGTCCTGATCCGTCCCACGTCGAGCTCCTGCAGCGCCACAACGTCCGGCTCATAGGCCGCGATCACATCGGCGATGCGCCCAGGGGAGAGCCGTCCGTCCGTGCCGAGGCAGCGGTGTACGTTGTAGGTCAGGATTCTCGGCACTTCGCCCCCTGTTGGCAGACCTCCGGAGGAAGCGCCCTGCTCACCGGCTGGTTCCTATTCAGATGGAACCAGAACTCCCATCGAAGGAGCCTGGATCCATCCAAGCTCGGCTTTTTGACGGGTTTGATGTCGGACATCCCTGACGACTACATCGCGTAACCTGGGGCGTTCCGAGAGATAAGACCTGGGGAATGGAACGGGGACCGTGCGTACATCCGGCACCGGTCCCCGTCTTCTCGACCGGCTGCAGCAGCAACCGGATTCAGCCATCATAGACCAGACGCGGAAGGCCGGTTTAGAGAATAGGAGGTAGGAGCCCCTACCCTGTCGAGGGCCGGATGTCCGAAAGGGTGCCCGAAGCCCCGCCCATGGAAGCGCGCCTATGCAAGAAAAAGAGATTCCCGCCCATGCCCCGGCGCGCTATGGCATGCCCATGGAAGGCAGTTGGAGCTGACATGTCCGAAATGTTCTCTCTTCAGAAAGACAAGATCCGCGTTCTCTTGCTCGAGGGAGTGAACCAGAGCGCAGTCGATCTGATCAAGGCGGCGGGCTACACCAACCTGACCCACCTCAAGACCGCCCTCGACGAGGACGAGCTAATTGAAGGCCTGCAGGGAGTCCACCTCCTGGGTATCCGCTCCCGCACGCAGCTGACGAGCAGAGTTCTGCAATCCGTGAACCGGCTGATCGCCGTCGGCTGCTTCAGTGTCGGGACGAACCAGGTCGATCTGGAGGCCGCCCGTCAAGCCGGCATACCGGTTTTCAATGCTCCATTCTCCAACACCAGGAGCGTGGCCGAGCTGGTGATCGGCGAGATCGTCATGCTCCTGCGGCGCATCTTCCCTAAATCCACCGCTGCCCATGAAGGCCGATGGGACAAGTCCGCGACGGACAGCCACGAGGTGCGCGGCAAGACGCTCGGCATCGTCGGCTACGGCAATATCGGCTCGCAGCTCTCCTACCTGGCGGAAGCCATGGGCATGCGGGTCATTTTCTTCGACCAGACCGACAAGCTCCGCCACGGCAACACTGAACCTGCTGACAGCCTTCACACCCTGCTGAGCCAGAGCGACATCGTCAGCCTGCATGTGCCGGAAACTCCGGCAACCCACGGAATGATCGGCAAGGCCGAAATCACCGCAATGAAGAAGGGCGCCTACCTCATCAACAACAGTCGCGGCACGGTAGTCGACCTCGACGCATTGGCTGAGGGGTTGCGGAGCGGTCATCTGCGGGGTGCAGCCGTCGATGTGTTTCCTGTGGAACCTGCCTCCAACAAGGAGCCTTTCGTCACACCGCTGAAGGGTCTCGACAACGTTATTCTGACACCGCACATCGGTGGATCGACGGAAGAGGCACAGGAGCGCATCGGGGCAGAAGTCGCCAAGAAGCTGACCGATTACTCCGACGTGGGAACGACGGTCGGAGCCGTGAACTTTCCTCAGGTGCAGCTGCCGTCCAGGACCACCGGAACCCGCTACATCCATGTGCACAGAAACGTGCCGGGAATGCTCGGTCGCCTGAACAACGCCTTTTCCCAGCGTGGCCTCAACATCACGGCCCAGCATCTGCAGACCGATGGCGAACTTGGTTATGTGGTGATCGAGGTGGAAGGTCAGCCCGAGCAGAGCCGGGAAACGCTCCAAGAGATCCGCGCGCTTGAAGGTACTATTCGCGCCCGCCTTCTCTACGCTCGTGGATGATCGGCAGATGCGGGACGTCTGATGCGTCAAACGACCTTCATCGAGCATTCGTGCTCAAGGCGTGATACCGTCGATCACGCCATCTCCTTCGTGGAGGCGATGGCGCGCTCATCCGAGCGAAATCAGGAATGTATTTGCCGGTGCTCATGTGAAGTTACGTCATTTCATGCATCAGGCAGCGGCCGGGCTCGCCCGCATGATCGGGTTTCCCAATATCGTTGCCGATAAAGCGGAACCTGTGCTTGGAGAGGCTTTGCTCTCGAACGCAGAACCCAAGCCGACCGGAGATGATCGGCTCTCAGGTTCATCTCCCGAAACGCGCCAATCTCTCGCTCCTCCGCGGCTCAACGATCAGGAGGAAGCCCCTTCGTCCATTCATGCCCAACTGGAACGCTTCAGCCATATGAACACGTCTGTAGACACCTTGGCCGAGCAGATGCTGACTCTCGTCGAGATCGTGTCTGCTCAGGAGCGAGACATCAAAGCGCTCAAAGAGCAGTGCCGCGTCCTGGAGGAGCATGACCAAGCGATTGCGGTTGCATTCTCTACCTTCTTCCATGTTCTCTCCGCTGGGCGCGTTGCGAAACTGAGCGAGATTGCCACCATCCTGAACGACATCATCAAGGTCGCGGAGCAGGAAGGACGTCCAGCCGCATCCATCAAGTTCCTCCGGGACTTGGCCAGCATGCTCCCTGAGGATCAGCGCTGAGGCCGTCCTCACCTCTGCTTATAGTGGATTGTATGCATAAATCTTCGAGGAAAGATGCCGGATTTAAGCACTTGTTAACCCTGCCGTTTCACACTTCGTGAACTGCCGTGATGGCGCCACTGAACGTGTCTGCCTGACACAAGGTCCATCGCCCTGCTGTCTTCGATTGCCGGCAGGCCAGAGGCGAAGGAAGCTGGTAATGTCGACGGACAGGGCGCAGGCGACAATCGAGGCGGCGATTGCAGAGCACGTCGCCAGCGTATTTGAGCATGGTCGCCAAGTGACAGCTGCCGCCCAGATCCGCAACCGCATTACCGACCACTTCGAACCAGGCGCACGACAAACAGAGCAGGACAATCAACCTGAGGCGCTTGTCGCCTTGCACCGCAGGATTGCTGCAGCCTTCGCTCCCGTTGAAAGAGCCTACGACACTCCTGATCGCGTTTCTGAACTCACGGAGCTCAGAGAAGGCCTTAAGAGGCAGCGCAGCCCCCGGCAGGCAACTGAGCAGAAACACCTGCTCGGATATGCCAAGAGCCAGCTTCTTATTGAGCGGCAGCAACTCTTCATGAAAAACGAATTCACTGAAGGCTTCGGACGCATCGAGGCATGGGTTCTGTCGATTGTGTTCCTCACCCTGGTGCTTCTGAACGTCGTCGGCATTCTCTGGGCGCTCCCGCTCCTGGGTTTAAGCATCGGCAGAGCCTGGTATCTCGACAGGCAATGCAAGCGCCGCCTTGGAAAGATCGCGGAGATCGACTGCCTGATCGCGCGGATTGAGCACGCCCCTTGAGGGCAGCGGCATCATGAACGGTCGAGAACGGCTGAGGCGATTGCGATATCCTGAACAGCGAGTCCCGAGAACGTCGACACTGTCACCTGTTCGGCCGCCGTTCTACCGTTGACCATTCCCGAAACGACTTCGCCGATCTCGACGATGCGGCTCATACCTGCATCATTGGACCTATTGGCGTGCCAGAGTTCACCCCGCGATCGGCCTTGTGCCCGGCTGTCTGTCACGACAAGTTCAGCCTGTTGGATGATTGCCGGATCCAACTCCTGCTTGTCGGCACTGTCGGCACCAATCGCCGTGATATGGGTGCCGGGCTGAATGTCAGACCATCGCAGGAGCGGCTCCTGGCTTGCCGTCGCAGTGACGATCAGGCGGCACCGAAACGCGACTTCGGCAGGCGAACGCGCAGCCTCGACGAGGAACCCCTTGTCACGCATTCTTTGGGCATACCTGTCGCCTCGCTCGGGATTCCGCCCCCAGAAGACGATGTTCCGACATGGCCGAACCGCTTGAAGGAGTTGAACTTGCAGTTCCGCCTGAATGCCTGTCCCGAGCACGCCAACTGTCTCGATCTGCTCAGGCGCGAGGTACTTGGCCGCGACGGCTCCGGCCGCCGCCGTGCGCAAATCCGTCAGGCGCCCGCGATCGTTGAGCACGGCCGCCAGTTCGCCTGTGTCCTTGTTGAAAACGAGCAGAAGGCCGTCGCTGCTGCTCAATCCGTGTGCGGGATTGTTCCAGAAGCCGGATGCAATCTTGACCACGTAGGTGTCGCCAGCTTTCAGGTAGCCATACTTGATGTGGACCTCCCCCGGTGGATCCTCGAACAGGAGTTCACCCGGCGGTGGAACCACGGCCTCGCCGCGGGAGAAGGCCGTGAAAGCCTTTTCCATCAGGCGCACGAGATCGACGCCCTTCAATCGCTGCTCGATCTGCGAAGGGTTTAGAAAGGTGATCGGACCTGCGGCAGCCATAGTGCTTACCCCTGACCGTTCAGAACGGAAAAAATCTTGTCCCGGTCGAAGTTTGCTCCGCACAACACGACGACGTTCTTCTGACCTCTGCAGCGATCCACCACTTTGAGGAATCCGGCGAGAGCAAGAGCCGCCGCACCCTCCACGATCTGGTTTTCCTTGAAAGCCAACTCCCGCAGCGCATGTGCGATCTCGATCTCTGTGCAGGTGACGACTTCATCGACCACCGAGACGGCGAGCGGCAGCGTGATGCTGTCCTCATCCATCCCTCCTGCAACGCCGTCCGCAAGCGTGTTGCGATGCTCGGTCTCGACAACACGTCCAGCCGTCATGGAGGCTGCAAGAGCCGCCGAGTTCTGTGCCGCCACGCCATAAACCCGCGTCCTGGGGCTGAAGCTCTTAAGCACCGAGCCGATGCCGCCGATCAGCCCGCCGCCACCCATGGCGATGAAGACGTTGTCGATATCCTCGGTCTGCTCAAGCAGCTCCAGCCCGATGGTCCCCTGGCCGGCGACAATCTCAGGATCGTTGTAAGGAGACACGTAGACGAGATCACGGACTGCAGCTTGCTGCTGCGCATGAAGCTCCGCCAAGCCGCTCTCAGCGCCATGCCGAACGACGTTGACATTGAAAGAACGGATTCGCTCAAGCTTGGCCTGCGCTACGGTCTCGGGCAGCACGACGGTGAGTGCCTGACCGATCGATGCAGCCGCCTGCGCCGACGCGATACCATGGTTACCGGATGATGCCGTGATGACTTCACGGTCGATGCCGAGCGACGTCATCTTGCTGGCGGCCCCACGGATCTTGAAGGATCCGGTGAGCTGAAAATTCTCGGCCTTGAAGAAAAGCGACGAGCCGGCTTCCCGGCCGATCTGCCGCGATGGGAGCAAAGGTGTCTCGTAAATGTGATTGCGAATCCGCCGGCGCGCCTGCACTGATCGGGCGGCAGCCTCAAGAACGATGCTGATCATGGCATTTCTCCGTCTGGCACTTGCTCAGGATTTGACCGCCCGCTCATCCGTGTTGCTCGCTCCGAAAGCCTCGCCAGGATTGCGGCGGAGCATTCGATCATCCTGGCGAACTGATTAATGATGATGTTCTCATTGGGCGAGTGGAGCATGGCTCCATGATGAGTGATGCCAAGGCCGACGATCTCGGCACCCAGCTGTTCCACGAAGGGATGTGCCGTGCCAGAAGCAGGCGAGCTCGGCTGCACAATAGCCGACTGGCCGAAATGCACCTCCAGAAGCTCCTTCACGTTCTGAACGAACCAGTGATCGGTCGCCGCCCGGACCGGCTTCACATTGGCATCGTGAACGATGAGTTCGATGTCCTCAAAGCCATGCCTGTCGAGATGTGCGCGCAGAAGGGCTACGATGCGCTGCGGATCCTGATCGGGCACGAGGCGGAAATCGATCTTGACCGCACCCTCTGCGGGCAGAACGGTCTTGGCGCCCTCGCCTGCATAGCCACCTGAGAAGCCATTCACATTCATGCAGGATTTGAAATTGACGGCATTATAGAAATTCTCGGTATCGACCCCATCGAGTAGCCGCTGCGCGCCTGTCGCCTCCTTCAGGCTATCAAGAGAGTAAGGAGGAGCTGCGGCCAATTCCCTGTCGCTGAGGGATGGCTGTCGGACAGCATCATAGAACCCTTCAACCAGGATGCACCCTGACTTGTCGCGAAGAGACGCCGTTGCGGCTGCGAGCCGCCACAGTGGGTTGTCGAAAACGGCGCCGAGGCTTGAATGCAGATCCGCCCGGGCCGTTCTGGCGCGCAGTTCAACCGCCATCACACCTTTGAAACCGCACAGGATGATCGGGCGGCCGCTTGCGTCGATCTCTCCGTACTCCCACCAGCAGATGTCAACCGCCTCTCCTTCGAAGCGCCGCTTCAGGAAGGCTTCGAGCGACGGACTGCCGATCTCTTCCTCGCCATCGACGAGCCAGATGAGCCTGAACGGCAAAGGGCCAGGATGCTGCTCCCGGAACCAGCGCCAGCCTGCGAGGCGGCTGATGAACTCTCCCTTATCGTCGGCGACACCACGCCCGTACCAGCGACCGTCCCGCTCGGACATCGCGAAGGGGGGAGAACGCCACAGCGACACCGGATCTTCGGGTTGAACGTCGTAGTGGTTGTAGATCATGACCGTGAGCGGACCGCTGCCGATCTCGCCTACGACAAACGGACCTACGTCTCCCGGTTGGACCTCCGTCTCAAAGCCCGCTTCGACCAGCAGATCGCGAATGACCTCGGCGCACTCGTCAAGCTTTTCGCCCCGCGCGCTGACAGACGGAATGGCCACAAGACGGCGGAGCTCTTCGCGTGCCTTCAGCAGATGGTCATGTGGCAGCATCGCGTTGACCTCGCCTCAAGCCAAGCCGCGGCGGGCGAGGAAGCTGTCGAGGCGGGCGAGCCCCTCCACGAGGTGTTCGGGTTTCACTCCGATGCCGATCCGGATGTGGTTGTCGATGCCGAACCAGCTCCCGGCCACGACGAAGACACTCTCCTCTTCGCGGAATGCATTGGACAGAGCCTCCGATGGCATATCGAAATCATAATGCAGGAAGGCCATGCCGCCAGCGGCGGGACGTTGCCAGGACCAGCGCTTCCGCTTCTCGATCCAGCGCTGGGCGATGTCCGCGTTCTCGCGCAACAGAGCCCTCCCTCGGGCGAGGATGCGCTCGCGGTTCTCCGGTGCCATCACGGCGGCGCCGACGATCTGGCTTAGGATTCCGCTGCCGATGGTGGTGTAGTCCTGCCGCTTGGCAGCCTCCTCGACAACCAACTCCGGGCCGACGATCCAGCCGAGACGCAGCCCTGGGCAGGCGAATGACTTTGAGAGGCTGCTGGTGACGATGACACGGTCATAGCTTCCGTAGAAGGTTTCCGTCTCCTCCCCATCGATTTCGCCGCCGCGATAGATCTCATCGACCATAAGCCAGGCTCCTGCCCTGCGCACGGTCTCCAGCAGAGACTCGCGGCTGCGGGGTGAGAGAACGGCTCCGGTCGGGTTGCCGGGATTGGTCACGGCAATTAGTTTCACGCCGCCATCCACCGCCTGCGCGAGCGCATTCGGATCGAACTGCCATCCTTGGTCTGGGACAAGAGGCAGCCGCTGAACATTCATGCCGAGAGCGCGCCCAAGGCCGTCGACCTGCATGAAGTTGGGAACCGCGAAGAGAACCTTGTCACCTGGATCGACCATGGCCATCAGGGCGATCATCGTCGCCTCGGATGAGCCGTTGGTGACCAGCACATTGGAGGCCGATGCACCCGGATACCAGCTTGCGATCGCGGACCGCAGATCCGGCCGGCCATCGGTCCAGCCATAGCCGAGCGGCAGCCGCAGGAGCGCCTGCGCGGCATCCGCCGGCATGATCTCCTCAATGGTGCAGGGATGCACGCCACTTTCGGTCAGATTGATCTCGACGCCGTTCTCGAAGAGCGTCTGGTTCCGTTCCATGAGAAAGGTATCGAACTGCACGATAGCTCCAATGCGGGGATGACGGCGCTCCAGCGCCGAGTGAACCCGGACCATGGCAGGAGAGATTTTGAACCGTCAAGTCCAATTTGGACTTTCTTGTCCAAATCCATGATGCTAAAGAGCCTTGAATTCTCGCTCAGCCTCACGGAGATCCCATGAAAATCGAAGAGTTCACGCTGGAGCGCATTCAGTCGCTGTATGAAAACACGGTCGAATACAACCTGTCAGACAGCGGCGTGCATCCGTATTCCCTGCGTGAGCTCCTGACCCCAGAGCAGCAGAACCAGCTGCTCGATGTCGAACTGGGCTATGGCTGGACGAACGGACGCGTGGAGCTGCGGCAGGCTATCGCCAAGTTATACAAGGAACGTACGGCCGACGAGGTGATCGTCACCAACGGTTCGGCCGAGGCGAACTTCCTGCTCGGGATGTCCCTGCTCGAACCGGGCGACGAGCTCGTCGTGTTCGTTCCAAATTACCTGCAGATCTGGGGCTGGGCTCGCGCCATCGGCGTGACCGTGAAGGAGGTTCTTCTTCGGGAAGAGCTGGGATGGACCCCCGATCTCGACGATGTACGAAAGTCCGTGTCGGCTCGCACGAAGATGATGACCATCTGCAACCCGAACAATCCGACGGGCAGCGTCCTGTCGCGCGAGACAATGGATGGGCTCGTGGCGATTGCCCGCGAGCACGGGATCTACCTTCACGCGGATGAGGTGTACAAGGGAGCGGAGCTGGAGCAAGACGAGCCTCCGAGCTTTGCCGACCTCTACGAGAAAGCCATCATCACCAGTGGCCTCTCGAAGGCCATGGCGCTGCCCGGCCTACGCATCGGCTGGCTCGTCGGGCCTGCACAGGAGATCTACGCCTCCTGGCAGCGCAAGGACTACACCTCGATCACGACCGGTGCCGTCAGCGAGTTCGTGGCCGAGATTGTCGTGGAGCCTGCAAAGCGGCAGGAAATCCTGTCGCGCAGCAAGCGCATCCTGCGCGAGAATCTTGCTCTCCTGCAGCGCTGGGTCGACGAGAACAGCGACTTGTTCTCGTTCGTGCCGCCCAAGGCCGGTGGCATGGCGTTTCTTCGCTATGCGATGTCGATGAATTCGACGGAGCTGGTGCATCGTCTGCGTGAAGAGCGCGGCATCATGCTGCTGCCGGGCGATGTCTATGGCATGGATCACTATATCAGGATCGGCATCGGCGCTCCTGCCCATCACTTGGAAGCGGGTCTTAAGCGCCTTGCAGCATTTGTGCGCGCGGAACTCACATGACACAGGCGCAGAAGGCGTCTCCGGCTACGGCGCTCACACCAGAGCTGGCAGCCTATGCTCCGGTCTGCGATGCCATTGCTCTGCTGTTCCAGCCCTATGCGGAGGTGGTCCTGCACGATCTCTCGACAGAGACGGTGGTCCATCTGTCGAACCCGTTCTCCAAGCGGGAGCTCGGCGAGCCGTCTCTCCTGCATGAGATCGATTTCAAGCCATCCGACGTCATCATCGGCCCTTACGAAAAGGTGAACTGGGACGGGCGGCGCATCAAATCGGTCAGCGCTGTCCTCCGCGCGGGTTCCAAAGGGGTCGGAATTCTCTGCATCAACGTCGATGTGTCCCATTTTCATGCCGTGATGCAGACGCTGACGGCCTTGGTTGCCGTTCCCCAATCTGCCGAGAAGCCGGCTTCCCTGTTCAAGGAGGATTGGCACGAGCGTATTAACGAGTACATTCAGAGCTGGACCCGTGAACGCAGGCTCTCCATTGCGGAAATGACCCGCCTGCAGAAGCAGCAGCTTGTCGCCGACTTGGCGGGAGATGGCGCGTTCGGCGGGCGCAATGCGGCGGCCTACATCTCTCGGATCCTCGGCCTGGGCCGTGCCACCGTCTACAACTACCTTCGCAAGAAGGATCAGGCCTAACGGGGAAGAAGCGCGTCGCGCACGGCCCGCCAGCTCGTCTCGTCAGGTGCGCTGATAAGTCCGCCGCTCCGGTTGGCCGGACGGTAGGGGGAGCCGTCGAAATGTGCCGTGTAGCCGCCAGCCTCACGATGGATCAGCCAGCCAGCCGCATGGTCCCAAGGCATGACGCTGGATGAGAACGAGAAGTGCAGGTGACCTGCGGCGATGAGCCGATAAGTATGCGCCGAGCAACGGAGATCGGCCGCCATCGCGACTTTCGGCAGGTTACCCGTCACCACGGGCCGCAAGGCTTCGGGAAGGTAGCGCCATGAGACATTGCCAACCATCTCTGCGAGCGGAACGGCAGATGCGACGCCAAGGGGAGCGGTGCTGCCGTCGGGGCGCTGGATCCAGGCTCCCTCGCCGCGAACAGCCATGGCCCAATCGTCCGAGATTGGATCGAGGATCACTCCGCAGACCACTTCACCTTTCATCACCACGGCAGCCATCACGCCAAACAGTGGGAGCCCGGAGGCAAAGTTGAGCGTGCCGTCGACGGGATCGAGGATGAAGGCGAGCTCAGCATCGTCCAATCCGTCGAGGAGCCGCGGATTACGGCTCACGCCCTCTTCTCCGACGACAAGAGCGGCAGGGAAGAGACGCTGAAGCTCCACCTCGATCATCCGTTCGGCCGCTTCGTCCGCATCCGTGACGAGATCGAGATGCGAGGTCTTGGTCCGGACGGCACCAGCGGACAGATTCCGGAATCGTGGCAGGATTTCCGCCTGTGCCGCCGCCCTGAGAAGTTCCGCCACGGTCATGGCGTCGGATCGGGAGAAACTCATGAGGCTGGTCACCTAAATCATCTCGAGCGGGCGCTTGCGTTTCGGCGCTGGGAACTCGGCATCGATGACCGCCAAGTCCTCCGGAGTCAACCGGATCTCCATGGCCTTACAGTTCTCCCGCACATGCTGGGTGTTTGACGCCTTCGGGATGGAAATGACTCCCGACCTGTTCAGCAGCCATGCCAGCGCGACTTGGAATGAACTTGCCTCATGTCGCCGCGCGATGGCTTGCAGCGCACCACCTTGGGGAAGCCTTCCCTGCTCGATGGGGCTGTAAGCCATCAACGGCATGCGGCGAGCCGCCATCCATGGAATGAGGTCGAACTCGGGCCCTCTCCGGGTCACATTGTAAAGAACCTGGTTGGTGACGCAGTTCTCTCCCGCCGGCACGGCGAGAAGTTCCTCCATGTCATCGACGTCGAAGTTGCTGACGCCCCAGTGGCGAATCTTGCCGGATCGGCGAAGGTCCTCGAAACCGGCGACAGTCTCCTCCAGCGGAACGCTTCCGCGCCAATGCAGAAGATAGAGATCGAGGCGCTCCGTTCTCAGCCGCCGAAGGCTGCGCTCGCAGGCTTCGACGACACCCTGGTGGTTGGCATTGTGAGGGTAGACCTTGCTGACGAGGAAGATCCGCTCCCGCTCCCCGGACAAGGCCTCTGCCACCAGTTCCTCGACGGCGCCCTCACCGTACATTTCAGCCGTGTCGACAAGGGACAGGCCGAGTTCCACCCCAAGGCGCAGGGCCTCGATCTCCTGTGTCCGGCGGCCAGCCTTCTCGGCCATCTGCCAAGTGCCCTGCCCGAGTGCCGGAACGTTTTCCCCATTTGGCAAGGTGACAGTCAGGCTCATCGCAACTCTCCTTGGAAAAGTGCCTTGCCGGTCCATTCCGGAAACCATTGCATTCAAGCAAGTCGGCTTTTCCGAGGAGACTCTCCGGACACAAGCGTTATTGCAGGCGGGGGGTCTTCATGAAGCGGCCTCTATCAGCCGATCTGATCGTCACATCGAACCTGTCGCCTTCCCGCTCCAGGGTGAGCGGAACATCGACACCGGCCGGACCGAGCGCCCAGATAGCCCGGTAGAACTCCGCCAGCGAGGTCACGCTCTGCTCGCCAACGGCATGAATCTGATCACCAGCGCGCAGGCCGGCCCGCTGGGCCGGAGCATCCCCTGCAAGCCCGATGATCGTGAGCTCGTCGTCCTCGGCCTCTGCAACGTAGAATCCCAACCAGGGTCGCGGCCCGTGCTTGACGCGGCCAGACGTCAGGAGGTCATCGAGGATAGGCTTCAGAAGATCGATGGGCACACTCATGTTGAGGGGTACGACGGTTCCGCCGGAGGCCTGGTGCTGGAGCTGGAGGGAACCGATGCCCATGAGGTCACCACGCGGACCGATCAACGCCGTTCCGCCCCAGTTGGGATGAGCCGGCGCGGTGAAGATGGCCCCGTCGATTAGATACTCCCAATAGCCTGCAAATTCCTGGCAGGCGACGACCTGTGCGGCCAGGGAATGGATCTGCCCACCGCTTCCGCCGACAACGACCTGATCTCCAGGCTTCAGGCGTCGGGAGTCACCCAAGGCCAGCACAGGCACGCCAAGAGGCTCAAGCGCCTGCACCAAGCCAAAGCCGCTCTCATAATCGTAGGCGATCACATGCGCCTCTACGACCCGCCCCCGGTTGGTCGTGAGCCAGACCTCTTCGGCTTCGGCGATGAGATATCCGATCGTCACGACAAGGCCGTCATCGCGGATGACCACGCCCTGCCCCGCTCGCTCGACCCCGAGGGTCTCGGCGGTGAAAGCATCCTCCGGAACACGCGCCCGCAGGGAAACCACGGCCGCCAGGGCATTCTTCAGATCGTAATCGAGAAGCCTCGGATCGGGCTGGAACTCAGGAGGGATTTCCCATTCGTCGGGTGGCTGCATGAAAAACTCCCCGGTCTCTCCGCCGAGAGCCTGCACCCTTTCAACATGGCAGGAAAAACTATCCCTTCAACAGCCCTCCCCCTTTTTGATGCACAAAAAGCCGTGTTCTCGGGACAAGTTGGATTGGGTACGGGACGCCGCTTCGATCCCGGACTAAGAGGTTTAGCCGTGCCCTAGGAGAGGATCGGAACCGCCTTAGGCAGTTTCCAGGATTCTGACGGGAGATACCTCCAGTTCGACCCGGTGCACCTGCTCCTGGCGCCTCTCCACCATGCTGATGGCTTGCCTGGCATAGAGGCGAAACTCATGCTTCAGGCTCCGGGAAGCGTTCTCCCAAGCTTCCGTCTCATGCCGAGCGGCAAAGAACGCTCGGGCAATATGCTCGACCTCAAGATCCACCTGATCCACCTTTGCCCCCACGGAGAAACTGTTGCGTCTCTCACGGCACGCGGAACGATGCCGCTGCGTCAATCGCCAAGGTGTCTGATTTGCGGGGATGTGTCTGTATCCAAAAAGACACGATTCGAGAGCTTTGAAGAAGAAGGAAATGCTGCCCCTCCCTGAGGCTATGCTGCCTGAGCCTTTGCGAGGAAGTGATCGATGTCTTGCTTCAATCGCTGCAGTTGCTGATCCAAGGTCTGCTTGGCATTCGACACCTGATAAGCCGCCGATGCGGCGGAAGCTGTCGACCCCGACAGGGCCTCGATGCTGCGCACCACCGCATGGGTATGATCGGTGGTCTGGTTGACGTTTACAGCAATCTCCGAAGTGACAGCGGCCTGCTCCTCAACGGCGGCCGCAATCGCCGTTGCTATACCGCTCAGGTCATCCATGATGCGCCCGATGTCGTCGATGTCGGAGACGCTTCGCCGGGTCGCTTCCTGAATGGCGCCGATGCGGGAGCCGATCTCCGTCGTGGCCTTGGCAGTCTGGTTCGCCAGAGTCTTGACCTCTTGGGCCACCACGGCGAATCCCTTGCCCATCTCCCCGGCTCGCGCTGCTTCGATGGTGGCATTCAGGGCGAGCAGGTTGGTTTGAGCAGCAATCCTCTCGATCAGATCGACCACATCTCCGATCTCCCTTGCCTGCTCGGCAAGCCCATTGACCGTGTCCTTCGTCCGCCGGGAACTCTGCAGCGCATGCTTTGCGACATCGGCGGAGCGGCTGGCCTGCTGTCCGATCTCGCGAACGGACGAAGCAAGCTGTTCCGTGGCCGCCGCACCGGACTGCATGTTGGATGCGCTCTGCTCTGCGGCGCTCGTCACTTGATTGGCAAGGCTACTGGCACTGGCCGTGGCTGCATCGAGATCGGCTGCGCTTTTAGAAAGAGCTCCACTCGCCACACCTGAAATCTGCAGGCTCTCCTGGACAGCGTTTGAGAATGAAGCAATGGCCTGCGCCAGCATCTCGCCCTTCTTCTGCCGCTCCTGAACGAAAGCGTCCTGGTACACGGAGATCGCGAAATCCATGTCCAGCATAACGGCGCGGTTCACGACCGTGAGCTTACGAGCCAGCAGGGATCCGTTGAAGCGATGCTTCTTCCCGAGAGCGGTGACCAGTTCGTTTAGAACGAACGCATAACCTCCGATGTACCACCGCGGCTCAAGGCCGATTTTATTATGAACGAGGCCGATGCGGTGAATGCCTTCAACATAAGCCGCATCGAAGCTGCCGCTGAAAAGGCGTCCCCAATGTTGCAACTGAGCCGATACAAGGCGTGATTGCTGCGCGCCAATCAGCTTCGACAGATGCGGCTGCCGGTGCATGTGGTCGTAAAACCGCGATAGGATCTCAGGCAGAACAGGATGAATATCCTGCCAGACGGAGCGCAATTCCTGGCGGACGCTGTCATCTATGCCAATAAATGTGAGCCGATCTGCAATTGCTATATCGTTGTGCAATGCACATACTCCAATTTTGGAGAAGGTTTAGCCATTCAGGCTTGATCGAAGCTTGCAAACCCGCTCCCTTAATCCACTCCACCAATGATGATACAACCCAGCTTCATGGCCCCCCTACCCGTTCGGAAACCAAGATCGACATACCACGTTATTTTGAGGTCTGAGGGGCTACAACATGATCAGCAAGGCAACAGAATATCTTTATTCGCTCAGAGCTGCGAAATCCGCACCGCGGTACCGCAGCAACACTCCCTCACTTCCGGCCAACATTCAGGACCATCTGGGCCGGTTGCTGAGAGCGGAGTATTATGAACGTGGTGACAAGCCGCGCTTCCTGGGCGACCCTGCACTTCCGCTCGAGTTTGACCCCTATCTTCAGCGTCTCGACCAGAAGGAGCGGGATCTGAGATCTTCGATGATTGCCGAGAAGGGGCGGCACGCAGTTGCTGCTGCGCTTTTGTGAGTCCATGTTTAATAAGCGGGGTCTATGACTGCCAATCCCTGTACGCTGCATGTCTATAGCGTCACAGTCAGTTACCATCCGCTTCTTGCAATCAGCTCCCCATTCCTTGGTCTCAGGCGCCTGTATAAGGGTTGAATGTGAGCATTTGGAACGGTTGTGGAACTCTCTGCATGAATGAGCACTTCAAGAAGTCATGAGAGCCATTAGCGGCAGAGCTGTTCTGAGACAGGCGTTCAGGCACCTGGAACATGAGGTGCCTGGCAAAGTCGCGCGGGTTCTGCGGAACCTTCGGCACCCGGCGGCCAAGTGGATCAGGCTGCCCGTCGGCGTTCTCTTTGTCATTGGAGGGATCTTCTCGATCCTGCCGGTCTTCGGACTCTGGATGCTGCCGCTGGGCCTGTTGCTGATGGCCTATGACATCCCCTTCCTGCGCAAACCCGTCGGTCGCTTTACGATCTGGGCTGTTCGAAAATGGGCTAGCTTCAGGCAACGCTTCTTTCCAGAGCGCCCTCCTCATCGATAACAGGATCTGCAAAGTGCCTGATTCAAAGCGCTATTGGTCCGGCAGAACGCCCCGAAGCTCTTCCTCAATGTAAATCGAGATGATGTCGTCGAAACTCTTCTCCGCCTGAAAGCCCAGGCTCTCGGCTCTGCGGGCATCGAAGCGCTTGGGCCAGCCCTCGACAAAGCGTACGATGTTTGGGTCAATCTCGTGCCGGATCCGGGCGACGCAGCGTTCGCCGGCGATGCGCCTGAGCGCATCGATCTGCTCCGCCACTGTCACCGATACGCTCGGCATGGTCAGATTGCGGCGAGGCCCGACCTGCGAAAGGTCGAGGGTTGCCGCATGGATGAGGAAATTGACGGCCGACCGGGGAGAGGCGTGGGAATGGCGCACGTCCAAAGGCACCGGCAGGATAGCCTCCTGGCCGTTCAACGGCTCGCGGATGATGCCAGAAAAGAACCCTGAAGCGGCCTTGTTGGGCTTGCCGGGACGCACGCAGATGGTCGGCAGTCGGATCCCAATCCCGTCGAAGAACCCACGTCGTGAATAGTCAGCAAGCAGCAGCTCGCCGATAGCCTTCTGCGTACCGTAGCTCGTAAGAGGTGTCAGGAAGAAATCGTCGCCGATTGCCTCCGGGAACGGCGCCCCGAATACGGCAATGGATGAGGTAAACACCAGCCGCGGCCGGTACCCATTTCCGATATGACGAATGGCATCGAAGAGGAACCGGGTTCCGTCCAGATTGATCCGATAGCCTTTCTCCAGATCAGACTCGGCTTCGCCGGAAACGATAGCGGCCAAGTGGAAGATCACATCCGGGCGAGTTGCCACTAGGCGTTCCGCCTCTCCTGGGATCGAGAAGTCAGATGTCAAAGCGTCGATTGCAAAAGGCGCCTCAGGCCGCGCTGGCTCGACGACATCATGCAGGACGAGACGGGAGATCTCCTGTCCGCCGAGATGTTGCTCTTTAACCAGACGCTCGACAAGCTTGCGGCCGACCATTCCGGCAGCCCCGAGAATGAGGATCTGCATCGGTCAAAATCCCTTCTTCAGAAAAGCCGCGGCGGGCTACCGGGCGATCCAAGCCCGAATGGGGCAAACCTGTGTGGCGCCGCTCGGGAGCGGCGCCACTCTATCGAAAGGCGGGAATTACTTTCCGCGAACCTTTGTCAGCTCGTCCTGCATCATCTTCACGGTTTCCGGGCCAATCGTCGCCGCATGCTTTTCCCAGACGCTCTTGGCCTGTTCACGCATGCGATTGGCCTCCTGAGCATTCAGCTCGTTGACCACGGTGCCTTCGCCCTTGATCTTGTTGAGCGAGGCTTGAGACAGCTCGCGTGACACTTTGCGCTGCTCGTCACGGGCTGTGACCGCGCAATCGCGCAAAGCCGCCTGCTCTTCCTTCGACAAGCCGTCCCACAGCTTCTTGGAGTAGAGAACGAGGAACGGCGTATAGGCATGGCGGGTCACCGACAGGTATTTCTGCACCTCATAGAACTTAGAGGTGTCGATGGTCACGAAGGGATTCTCCTGACCGTCAATGGCCTTGGTCTCCAGGGCTGTGAAGACCTCACCGAATGCCATCGGGACAGCATTGGCGCCGAGGGTCTTGAAGGTGTCGAGGAACACGTTGTTCTGCATGACGCGAACCTTAAGGCCCTTGAAGTCTTCCCACTTCTCGACTGGACGGCGCGAATTTGTGAGATTGCGGAACCCGTTCTCCCAATAGGCTAGGTTGACGAGCCCGACGGACTCGAGCTTCGTGTCGATGTGCTTGCCGAAGCTGCCGTCGAGAACCGCGTCGGCCTCTTTCTCGTTGGCGAACAGGAACGGCAGGTCGAACACGCCGAGATCCGGCAGGATGCCGATCAGCGGGGAGCTTGAGGTGACGACCATCTCCTGCGTACCGGAGCGAAGGGCCTGGGTTGCCTGCAGATCGCCTCCGAGGGCGTTGCCCCAGAAGCCCTGTACCTTGAGCTTCCCGCCTGACTTGTCGGCCAAGCACGCCCTGAACTTGTCGACACCCTTACCATTGGGGTGATCCTCATTCACACCGTTGGAAAGGCGAATGTTGCGCTCCGTGAACTGCGCATAGGCCGGAACAGCCGCAAGGATCGTTGCCGCAACACCTGCTGCAAGGGTGAATTTGAATGCATTCATGGTCGTTTCCTCTCTTTGATTGACTTTCAACCGACTTAGCGACCCCGCAACCAGGCGAGGGGCACCGTTACCAACTCGGGAATTAGGATGAGCAGAACCAGCACGATGAGCTGAGCGATCAGGAACGGGTTGACGCCCCGGATCACGGCCCCCATCGGTACGCGGGCGACGCCGCTCACCACGTTGAGCACGATCCCGACCGGGGGCGTGATCAAACCGATTGCATTGTTGATGATGAACAGAACGCCGAAATAGACCGGGTCGATTCCCGCCTGCTTGACGATCGGCATCAGGACCGGCGTCAGGATCAGAACCGTCGGAGAGAAATCCAACGCCGTTCCGACGATGACCACAAGGAACATGAGGGCGAACATGAGCAGGGTCTTGTTGTCCATCAGTGGCTGGATGAGCCCACTGATCTCGCCCGGGATGTTCGCCTGAGTGATCAGCCAGGCCGAGACCAGAGCGGCAGCCACCAAGAACATCACCACAGCCGTTGTCTTTGCTGCGGTGAGAAACACCCCGTACAGCATCGAGGGCTTCAGCTCGCGATAGACAAACATGCCGATCAGGAGTGCATAAACGGCGGCCAGAACTGCGGCTTCCGTCGGCGTTACGATACCCCATTTGATCCCGCCCAGGATCATCACCGGCATTAGCAGCGCATAGAACCCATCCACAAAGGCCTTCCCGCGCTCGCGCATGGTGGTGCGTGGGAAGGTTTGCATCTTGTCCCGTCTGCTGACGATTGCCCACGCCACGACCAGCGAGATGCCCATCATCAGACCGGGCACAATGCCGGCCAGGAAAAGCTGCGAGATCGAGACATTGGCCGCAACGCCAAAGATGATGAAGCCAATAGAAGGCGGGATCACCGGAGCGATGATGCCGCCAGCTGCAATGAGGCCCGCAGCCCGAGGAATGTCGTACCCTGCGTTGCGCATCATCGGGATGAGAATAGCCGCCAGGGCAGCCGTATCAGCCGCAGCGGATCCGGACAGGGCGGCGAGGATAAGGGCCGCAACAATGGCGACATAACCAAGTCCGCCGTGGATGTGGCCCAGGCAGGCAAGAGCAAAGTTGACGATACGCTTCGACAACCCTCCCACATTCATCAGTTCGCCGGCCAGCAGGAAGAATGGGACGGCCAGGAGCTGGAAGTTATCGGCCCCGATGATCATGTTCTGCGCCACGATCTGGCTGTCGAAGTTGCCAAGCCAGAGCATGAGCGCCAGCGCGCAAACGATGAGCGCGAAGGCAATCGGCATTCCTAAGGCCATGGCCCCCAGAAGCGACGTGAGGAATACGACAATCGTCACTCGAGGTGCCCTCTCAGATCATTCGCTTCATCGTCACTGTAGTCCCCCGCGAAAGCCCTCAGTTCCTGACCGCTGATGCGCCCGGTGAGAACCCGTAGGATGCGCAGCGCAGCCATGAGGCCCAGCCCAGTGCTCGCAAAGAAGCCGACACCATAGACCCATAGCATCGAGATCTCTGTGATGGGAGCATAGTTGGTGGCGTTGATCTCTGCCTGCTGCCAAGTCCCCCAAAAGAAGACGGCGCAGCAACCGATCACAAAAAGGTCCGACAGAACCATGCAGATCTTGCGCCCTCGGTCTCCCAGGCGGGACACCAGGGTCTCCACGCCCAGATGGGCGTTCTGCCGCCCCACCACGACAGCTCCGATGAATGTCAGCCAGACGAAGAAATAGCGGGAGAGTTCTTCGGAGACATCAATCCCGGTATCGAAGAGGTAGCGCAGAACGACATTGCCGAAGACCATGACGACCATGGCGGCGAGCAGCAAGACCAGGAGCCCCTCCAGGCCCTTGAAGAAGAAGGTTATAGCCCTGTTCACCGCTGCTCCCTGTCTCCCGTTCCTGCCCACATTATTCTGTTCGCCTCAGGCAACTGTTCAAGGCCGCTCATGGGCAAAGTTTCACTGATCTAAGGCCCAGCCTTGAAGAGTGTCAATTCGCTGCGGAACAGGTTTGTCGCCTTGGATGCTTATACCAATGGCATCGGCAAGGAAGCGTTCTATTGTTGCGAATTATACTTATGAATACCATCGAGCGAACTCATTCCGGTGGATATTGCACCTCGCTTGGCAGGATGCAGTTCACTCACTGTATCGGTTGTTCTCTGTTGTCTTTCGTGCCCAGATGGGCCGCAGCCAGGACGAGACTTCAATGAAGATCACCCGTGTCGAGACAGTTCGTCTCCAGGAATTTGCGAACATCATCTGGGTTCGCCTTCACACCGATGACGGCCTTATTGGTCTGGGCGAAACCTTCATGGGCGCTGCTGCTGTGGAGGCCTACATTCATGAGACCGTGGCAGCCAAGCTGATCGGGCGCGACCCTCTGCAGATCGAGGCCATCAATCGCGATCTTCAGAACTATCTCGGCTGGAGATCGGCCGGAGTGGAAACACGGGGCAACTCGGCCATCGACATCGCCCTATGGGATCTGTTCGGTAAGGCACATGGCCGACCCATCTGCGATATGCTGGGCGGGCGCTCACGGGACCGGATCCGGGTCTACAACACCTGTGCCGGGTACAGGTATATCCGCGACAGCCGTGCGCAGAAGGTGGTAAACTGGGGCGTCGGCAGTGCCGAGGGAGCATACGAGGATCTGGAGGCGTTCCTGCACAATGCCGATGATCTGGCCCATTCGCTGCTGGAGCAGGGCATCACCGGCATGAAGATCTGGCCGTTCGATGTCGCCGCCGAGCGCAGCCACGGCTATGACATCTCCCCTGCCGAACTCAAGGTAGCCCTTGAGCCGTTTGCCAAGATCCGGAAAGCCGTCGGCGACAAGATGGACATTATGGTCGAGTTCCACTCTCTGTGGAGCCTGCCGATGGCCAAGAAGCTTGCCGCGGCTCTTACCGAGTTCGACACCTACTGGCATGAAGACCCGTTCCGCCTCGACAACATCGGCGATCTGAAGGAGTACGCCCGGCACTCCAAGGCATGGGTTTGCGCGTCCGAGACCCTCTCCTACACGCACGCTTTTCGGGAATATCTCGAAACCGGCGCTGCCGGCGTTGTCATGCTCGATCTGTCCTGGTGCGGCGGACTTACCGAGGCTCGCAAGATCGCCGCCCTGGCGGAGGCGTGGCATGTGCCGGTTGCACCTCATGACTGCACGGGGCCGGTGGTTTACGCAGCCTCCTGCCACTTCTCCCTGCATGCACGGAATGCGCTGATCCAGGAAAGCGTCCGGGCGTTCTACACCGGCTGGTATACGGAACTGGTGACGGAATTGCCCACGGTCGCTAACGGAGAGGTCACGGTGAACATGAAGCCGGGCCTCGGGCTGGAACTGCTGCCGGATCTTTGTGAGCGGCCGGATGCCATCGTCAGAGTATCCCATAGCTCATAGTCAAAACCGAACGGCCATTTGAAGACATGGAATGCCATGAGCGATTTGATTGATGCCTTGAAGGCCGTCCTTGGATCTCAGGTCAAAACAGGATCCGACATCCCTTTGCGCAATCATGCCGATGCCAGCGGCCTCTCGCCCACGCCTCCCAAAGCTTTGATCCTGGCGCAGACGACGGAGGATGTCGCCACGGCTCTTCGGATCTGCCACGAGCATAACCACGCCGTCGTCACCCAGGGTGGCCTGACGGGCTTGGCAGGAGGCGCGCACCCTCAGGCGGGAGAAGTCGCTCTCTCGTTAGAGCGAATGAGCGGCATCGAGGAGATCGATGCAGCCAGTGCGACGCTCACGGCTCTTGCCGGCACGCCTCTGGCAGCCGTGCAGCAGGCTGCCGACGAGGCAGGATATCTCTGCGGGATTGACCTGGGAGCGCGAGGCACTTGCACGATCGGCGGCAATGCCGCCACCAATGCCGGCGGTAATCAGGTGCTGCGCTATGGCATGGCCCGTCGCAACATCCTTGGCCTGGAAGTTGTTCTCGCAGACGGCACCGTTGTCCGCTCCCTCAATAAGATGCTGAAGAACAATGCCGGCTATGACTGGACGCAGTTGTTCATCGGCAGCGAAGGAACGCTCGGCGTCATCACGCGGGTTGTGATTGGATTGCACCCGAAGCCTCAGGGTCTTCAGACAGCCCTTTGCGCAGTCGAGAGCTTCGAGGATGGGTTGCTGGTGCTGCGCCAGTTCCAGCAGGCTCATCCAGGTCGCCTGCTCGTATTCGAGGCCATGTGGCGGGAGTTCATGACCGTCGCCACGCAGGTCTGCGGTCTCCCGAACGCCTTTGAAGCCGAGCATGACATCACGCTCCTGATCGAAGCAGACATGGGCGAGGACCCGGCGGGTACGGAGACGTTCTCGCTTGTCCTGAGTGACCTCTATGAGCAGGGCCTGATCAAGGACGCCTTGGTTGCACAATCCCGCACCGAACGAAACAGGTTCTGGGCCTACCGGGAAACACCTTATGAATATGGACGCTTCCTTCCCGAGGAGATCCGCTTCGATGTCAGCGTCCCGCTCGACAGGATGACGGAGGCTGTTGCACACCTGCGCGAAGAGATGCCCAAGAACTGGCCGGATGCCATCTGGGTTGTTTTCGGCCATGTGGCAGACAGCAACATCCATATCAATGTGGCTATCCGGGATATGACCGACGAGATCAAGAAAGGTATTCAGGTACTTGTCTATGATCTCGTGTCAAACCTCGGCGGTTCGGTGTCGGCCGAGCATGGCATCGGGCGCATCAAGCGACCTTACCTTTCACTCAGTCGGTCAGAACCGGAACTCGCCCTGATGGCCAAGATGAAGCAAACTCTCGACCCAGCCGGCATTCTCAATCCTGGCCGGGTGCTTTAAGAGAAGCCGGCTGTTCCAAGGCGACCAATAATGAATGTTGCAAGTCTTTTCGACCTCTCCGGGCGCGTTGCTCTGGTGACGGGTTCAAGTGCGGGAATTGGCTTTGCCCTCGCCGGTGGACTGGGAAGAGCCGGAGCAAAGGTTGTTCTTAATGGGCGAGATCCGGGCCGGCTTGCGCTGGCTGCCGAACGACTCCGCCGGCAGGGCGTACCCGTGCATGAAATAGACTTCGATGTCACCGACAGCAGCGCCGTAGGGCCAACCATCGAACGGATCGAAGATACGATCGGCCCCATCGACATCCTGGTTAACAACGCCGGCATGCAGTTTCGGGCACCCCTCGAAGATTACCCGGAAGATGCTTGGCATGCCTTGATGAAGACGAATGTGGACAGCGTCTTCTACGTTGGGCAGGCGGTTGCGAAGCGGATGATCCCACGCGGCCGAGGCAAGATCATCAACATCTGTTCGGTCCAGAGCGAACTCGGCCGCCCCTCCATTGCGCCCTATACGGCCACGAAGGGGGCGGTGAAGATGCTGACCAAAGGCATGGCGATCGACTGGGGAAAGCACGGGCTCCAAGTCAACGGCCTCGGCCCAGGCTATTTCAAGACAGAGCTCAACCGGGCTCTCGTGGAAGATAGGGCTTTCTCCGATTGGCTCATCAGCCGCACTCCGTCACGCCGCTGGGGAGAGCTTGAGGATCTCATCGGCGCCGCGATCTTCCTCGCCTCGGATGCATCGAACTTCGTGAACGGACAGATCATCTATGTTGATGGAGGAGTGACGGCTTCGCTCTGAGACATCGCTGATAGAGTAAGCCTCCTGAGCATTCGGAATAGCTTCCCAATTTTGGCTTACACCACGAGCAGGCGAAACTCACCATTAAGGTTTCACGCGTATAGGAACGGCTATTGGCGGTTGCATTCTCGTCGCAGGATGGTTAGCAACGGCCCTGTGATTTGCCGGAAAAGCTACTTGGGAGGATCCTGATGGCCCACGGAGCGTACTGCGTTGTGTTCAAGCATAATCGCTGGACGGTTTCACAGTTTGGGAGAGACCTGGGTTCGTTCTATTTCCGCGCCAAAGCTTTGAAATTCGCGGTCGAGTCGGCATGCTGGTCGGCTATGTCGAACTGCCCGACCGTCTTTGTTCTTGATCGAACCGGCGATTTCTACACGGCATGGCAGGGCGACAGAGACGCACTCACGGCGACCTTGTAAGCAAACTCTTGATCTCCTCACGCTGCCAGATTTCGCCGCCTGAAACGGTGGCGTTCAGATCGAACGTATCTCTGTCTGTCTGGCGAGTCAGTCTGGCCATGAGAGGCTTAAGACATCACGCCACGGCAGCTGCCTGCCGCGACGATGTATCCTCTAATTCGACAGACTCCGGCAGCTTCATCAAATCTTGGATCTTCTCGGCCAGATCGGTTGCGCGATAGGGTTTGTAGAGAAGATGAAGATCGTTGAGCGTCTCTTCACCATCGAAGTAGCCGGTTGTCAGGAGAACCTGAATCTCCGGATGCTCTTGTTGGATGAGACGGGCAAGGTCAACGCCACTTAGCTCCCCAGGCATTCGAACATCGGAGAGCACAAGAGATATATCCCGCTTTTTCTTCTTCAGGATTCGAGCGGCTTCGTCGCCGCTCTCGGCCTCATTGACCGTGAAGCCGAGGGAGCGCAGTGTCGACGTGGCGACCTGACGGACGGCAGGATTGTCCTCGACCACAAGGATGGTTCGCCCCTCGCCAAAAGGCGTGGCAACACGCGCGTGATTTTGGGGAGTATCTTCGGCACTCTCATGTGACCGAGGGAGGAAGATGCGGATTGTCGTTCCGACGTTCTGCGCACTCTCCACTTCGACCCGGCCATGGCACTGCTGAACGAAGCCATAGACCATGCTGAGTCCGAGCCCCGTGCCTTTACCGCTTTCCTTTGTCGTGAAGAACGGCTCGAAGACTTTCGCGAGGACTTCAGGCGACATCCCGATACCGGTGTCCTGAACGGCAATCTCCACATAGTCGCCCTTTGGAAGAGGCTTTCCTTCTTCTACAACCTGGTTTGCAACGGTGATCGTCAGATCGCCGCCATCCGGCATAGCGTCGCGGGCATTCACGGCAAGGTTGAGCAGAGCCGCCTCAAATTGGGCCCGATCGACCTGAATGGGCCAAATGGTTTCATCTGCGCGAACGCTGGCATTGATGTTCTCACCCAGCGTCCTGCGCATAAGCTCCAGAAGGCTCGGCATCAGGCTCATCACATCGATGGTCGACACCTGCAGCGCCTGACGGCGGGAGAAGGTCAGCAGGCGATAGGTGAGATCTGCGCAGTGCTGCGCACTCTCCATGGCCATCCGAACACGCCGCTCCGCCTTCTCGTTGCCCTGAATGGTTTTCTTGAGAAGATCGAGATTGCCGATAACGACGCTCAGCATGTTGTTGAAGTCGTGAGCGATGCCACCCGTAAGGCGGCCGACGGCTTCGAGCTTGCTGGCATGGAGCAGGTTCTGCTCCATCTGCTTGCGCTCGGTGATGTCGAACCACATCCCGAAGAACTCGCGCGGGCGGCCCTCGTCATCCCGCATGAGAACTGTCTGATCGAGGAAGTACCGCTCGACGCCATCCGCGCAAAGCCAGCGATACTCGAGGCTGACGGATCCTTCTTCCTCCAATTGCTTGAGCTCGTTCAAGACCCTGTCCCGATCCTCGTCGTTAATCCGGGAGGACCAGAAATCTGAACGTTCGAGGAAGGCTCCAGGCCGGAAGCCGGTGATCCGCTCGATACTTTCGTTGGTGAAGTGGAGCTGCCGGTGGTCCTCCTGGACGGAAGCCGTATAGAGCGCAATCGGCAGCGACTGCAGGACGATGGCCTGATGCTCCTCACGCCGACGCAGGGCCTGCTCGGCCTTCAGCTTCTCGCTGCGGACCCGCAGGTTGTCCATGAGCAGATGTCGCTCCTGCTCCGCCTGGCGGCGGATCTCCTCCGTCTTGCGGTAGAGATCAACGAAGATATCCACCTTAGACTTGAGGATCAGGGGCTCGATGGGCTTGAAGACGTAGTCGACCGCACCTGCCGAATACCCCTTGAAGACATGCATGTCGTCTTTGTTGAAGGCCGTCAGGAACAGGATCGGCACCCGCGATGAGCGGGGCCGATTCCGGATCAGGCTTGCAACCTCATAGCCATCCATGCGGGGCATCTGCACATCGAGAAGGATGGCGGCGAAGTCGTCCTGGAGAACACGACGCAGGGCGGACTCGCCCGAATCCGCGGTGACGACCTCCACACCGGGAGATCGCAACACCTCTTCCACGGCGATCAGATTTCTTGGGTCGTCATCGACCACCAAAATCTTGGCCAGAATGGGATCCGCCAAGGGACGGGCCGAGACCAGATGAAACTCATCCGCCCCCAGGCCCGCATCCACCCGCCCAGCGTCTTCGATCATGAGTTCAACCCGACCCCTGCCGCGCCATTGGGAGCAGTCTTCCCTTCAGGGATATAGGTGCTCCGGCTCAGTTGGACGCGCAGGACGGCAAGAAGCTGATCGATATCCACAGGTTTCGACACATAATCCGTCGCACCTGCTTCGAGACACTTCTCACGATCGCCTTTCATCGCCTTAGCGGTCACGGCGACCAGCGGCAGATCACGGTACTGCGGGAGATTCCGGATCTCTCGCATGGTTTCGTAGCCGTCCATTCCTGGCATCATGATGTCGACCAGGGCAACATCGATATCGGGATTGGCCTGAAGCTTCTCAATGCCTTCCAGGCCGTTCTCCGCGAAGATGACCGACAGCCCATGCTGTTCGAGCGCGCTCGTCAGCGAGAAGATGTTGCGCATGTCATCATCGATGATGAGCACCTTGCGGCCATCGAGCGATCCATCGGCGCGATGTTCGACAATGATGTGCTTCTCCTCAGGGATGGCGCTGATCGCCCGGTGGAGGAACAACGCCGTATCGTTGAGAAGCCGCTCGGACGAGCCCTCGCCTTTGACGACGATCGTCGCGGCGATGTTCTGCAACCGACGCTCTTCCTCCCTAGTCAGATCCTGGCCGGTGTAGATGACAATCGGCAGCTCCTCTCCGCCCTGGGTCTTGCGGATACGCTCGATCAGCTCGGCACCAGGCAGATCCGGCAGGCCGAGGTCCACGATGGCACAATCGAAGGGTCGCACCTGGATGACCTCTAGAGCGCCCTCGGCCGTTCCCACTGCGGTGACGTCGACCTGCTCGCTCTTCATGAGTTCGGACAAGCTCATGCGCTGATTGTCGTCATCCTCGACGAGGAGAAGCTTCTTCACCGGCCGATCGATGAACTCCTTCGTGCGGTTGAGCGCTCCCATGAGAGCCTCGCGGTCGACAGGCTTCTCGAGGAAGCCGAAGGCGCCGGCCTTGAGGCCGCGCTTCTTCTGATCATCAACCGAGATCACGTGAATGGGAACGTGTCTCGTCCTCGGGTCGTGCTTCAGGAGGTCGAGGAGTGCCCATCCATCCATGTCGGGCAAACCGATATCGAGGGTGATCGCATGCGGCTTGTAGCGATGGGCCAGGGCAAGGGCCGAAGCGCCGTCCATCGCGATGAGCCCCTTGAAGCCCTCTTCCCGCGCAAGTTCCAGCAGCACCGAGGCGAACATCGCATCGTCTTCAATGATCAGCACGATGCGGTCGCCCACCGTGATCGCATGGCGATCATCGAGGGACGCTGAAAGCGCCATGGCCGCGGAAGGCTGCCGGATCATCGCTCCGGATGCATCATCGGAAGGCGTGTAGGATCCTGTTCCGTCGCCATTTGATCGCGCTGCAGATGCCGCACTGAGCGCACCATGGCTTGACGGTGGCTCCACAGGAACGAAGAGCGTGAAGGTGGATCCGCTTCCTGGCGTGCTCGACACCACGATTTCGCCGCCAAGGAGGCGCGCGATCTCGCGGCTGATCGAGAGGCCGAGGCCGGTCCCTCCGTATTTGCGGCTCGTGGTCCCATCCGCCTGCTGGAAGGCTTCGAAGATGATCCGCTGCTTGTCCTCCGGGATGCCGATGCCGGTATCCGTGACGGACATGGCGATCCACTGGCTTCCGGCCCGCAAAGGCGAGCCCTCGGCGGAGCCGATCTGCAGCGTCACGCCGCCACGTTCCGTAAACTTGAAGGCATTCGACAGCAGATTGCGCAGCACCTGCTGGAGGCGCTTCGAATCCGTTCTGATGGCCAGCGGGAGTTTCGGATCGACCTCGACGTGGAAGTTGAGTTTTCTCTCCTCCGCCACCTGGCGGAAGGTCCGGTCCATATTTTCGACGAGATCCTTGAAGGCCACGTTGGAGACCTCAAGGCTGACTGTCCCGGATTCGATCTTGGACAGGTCCAGAATGTCGTTGATGAGCGACAGGAGGTCGGAGCCGGCCGCATGGATCGTCTTTGCAAACTCCTTCTGCTTATCCGTCAGGTTGCCATCGGAGTTTTCGGTCAGAAGCTTCGACAGAATCAGAAGCGAGTTGAGAGGCGTCCTCAGCTCATGACTCATATTGGCCAGGAACTGCGACTTGTAGCGCGAGGTCAGGGAGAGCTGCTCGGCCTTTTCCTCGAGCGCAGTCTTGGCGATGGAGACCTCCTGATTCTTCGTCTCCACTTCCCGCTTCTGGATTTCAAGCAGGCGTGCCTTGTCCTCGAGTTCCTCGTTGGTCCTCTGGAGCACCTCCTGCTGCTGCCGCAGAAGCTCCTCGGATTGGCGCAGCGTTGCTGCCTGCTGCTCCAGACGGTCGTTGGTGTTTCGCAACTCCTCCTGCTGGCTCTGAAGCTCGGTGGTCAGAAGCTGAGACTGCTTCAGGAGACCTTCCGTCCGCATGTTGGCCGCGATCGTGTTGAGAACGATACCGATCGATTCCGTCAGCTGGTCCAGGAAGGATTGGTGGGTTTCGGAGAAGCGGTTGAACGAGGCCAGCTCGATCACCGCCTTCACCTCCTGCTCGAACAGAACCGGCAGGACGATGATGTTGAGCGGCGCAGCCTCGCCGAGCGCAGAACCGATCTTGATGTAGTCGTTCGGCGCGTTGGTGAGAAGAATGCGCTTCTTCTCGTAGGCCACCTGTCCCACGAGACCCTCCCGCAGGCGGAAGCGGTTTCCGAGATGCTTCCTCTCCGTGAAGGCATAGGAGGCAACGAGCTCCAGGGTCGGCTCGTCGCCACGGTTCTCGACCGTGTAGAAGACGCCCTGCTGGGCGTTCACCAGAGGCGCGATCTCCGACAGGATCATGTTGGAGACAGTGGCGAGATCACGCTCGCCCTGCAGCATGCGGGTGAACTTGGCGAGGTTGGTCTTCAGCCAATCCTGTTCCGCGTTCTTGAGCGTCGTGTCGCGCAAGTTGCGGATCATCTCGTTGATATTGTCCTTCAGCGCCGCAAGCTCGCCGAGGGCCTCCGCGGTAATCGACCGTGTCAGGTCGCCGCGCGTCACGGCCGTGGCCACTTCCGCGATGGCTCGCACCTGGTTGGTCAGGTTGGCGGCAAGCTGGTTCACGTTGTCGGTGAGATCGCGCCAGAGGCCCGATACGCCTTCCACGCGGGCCTGGCCGCCGAGCTTGCCCTCGGTGCCCACTTCCTTCGCGACGCGGGTCACTTCGGATGCGAAGGAGTTGAGCTGGTCCACCATCGTGTTGATGGTGTTCTTCAGCTCCAGCATCTCGCCTTTGACGTCGACAGTGATCTTCTTCGACAGATTACCGTTCGCGACCGCTGTGGTGACGTCCGCGATGTTACGGACCTGACCTGTCAGGTTTGCGGCCATCATGTTCACGTTGTCGGTGAGGTCCTTCCAGGTGCCGCCGACGCCGCGGACCTGTGCTTGGCCGCCGAGCTTACCTTCCGTGCCCACCT